>Ga0308157_10004690_pt1 | contig 17881 bp, 17 predicted proteins | sample PhyBR1_FD_201035 | JGI IMG/M metagenome (GOLD analysis project Ga0308157, IMG submission 201035) | Phyllosphere microbial communities from UC Gill Tract Community Farm, Albany, California, United States - DLSLB.R1 | ecosystem: Host-associated > Plants > Phyllosphere > Unclassified | place: USA...
TGGTTTGCCCGATATTTCTAAATTTCCAAAATGATTAAACGGCTTGTCTGATCCAAAATAGCCCATATTTTTAAAAACAGCTTCTTCGCCATTTTCCTGAACAGCAACCATTAGTGCAATAATTTTAGAAATACTCTGTATGGTAAATTTCTTGTCTGTATCGCCCACACTGAAAACTTTTCCGTTTGTATCAACCACAGAAAAAGCAATCGCATCGGCACTCATTTTACCTAATTCGGGAATATAGTGGGCAACTTTTCCTTGAGTAGCAAAATGTTTATTCTGGTCTAAAATATCCTGTAAAACTTTTTCGGTTATTTTATTATCGGTTGATATGGTAGTTGATTTTTTCTGTGCGTGTAATGACGTTGAAAAACAACTGATGTTTACGGTAACAAACAATAGAAACAGTTTTATAAAGAAAGTTTTTTGCATGATGGGAATTTTGATGAAATCAAAGATAAAGGTTTTATTTTTTTATCTAATTAGCTGTAGCTTAAATCTCTTAAAAATTGTATTTTTAACCTTGCAGAATGAAATTGCCGAAACAATGAAAATCCTTATCATAGAAGACGAAAAAGAGCTGTCTAAAAGTATTGTAGAATACCTTTCCGGAGAAAATTATCTCTGCGAAACTGCGTGGACGTTTCAGGATGCGATGGGCAAAATCCAAAGTTATGAGTACGATTGCATTGTACTCGACATTACTTTGCCGGACGGAAACGGATTGCGGATTTTGGAAGAATTGAAAAAGGAAAATAAACAGGATGGTGTCATCATTATTTCTGCTAAAAATTCTTTAGAAGACAAAATCGCAGGTTTGCAAATTGGGGCGGATGATTACTTGACGAAACCTTTTCATTTAGCGGAACTATCGGCGAGAATTTTCTCGATTATACGACGCAAACAATTTGAAAATTCCAATGTGATTCAACAAAACGAAATCAAAATAGATTTGGTTTCTAAAGCGGTTTTTATCAATGAAACTGAAATTTTTTTGACCAAAAAAGAATTCGATTTGCTGACGTATTTCATCGGAAACAAAAACAAAGTAATTTCCAAAAGCAATTTGGCAGAGCATTTGTCGGGCGATTTTGCCGATATGTTAGACAACCACGACTTTGTGTATGCGCACGTGAAAAACCTCAAAAAGAAGTTGAACGAAGCGGGTTGTGAACCGTATCTGAAAACGGTTTACGGAACGGGCTACAAATGGGAAAACGATTAAATTGAGCCGATGAAACCTTTATTGAGCAAAACCACCAAACCTTTTATCATTTACGTGTTGATTGTACTGACAATCAGTATTCCGGTTTATTATTTGGTGGTTGATACTATTTGGCGCACACAATTGGATGAACACAACGAAATTGTGGTGGAAGAGGTTTCTTACCGATTCAATCAGGCAAAAATGTCGGAAGAAGAATTGCAAAAAGCATTGAATTTATGGAGTAAAATTCAGCCGGAAGCCAACATCAAGCCTACAGATAAAAGCGATTTACTAAAAGATAGTCTTTATACAACAACTAAAAATGCACCTTATCTGGAAGAAGTTGAAGACCGCTTCCGCGTTTTTTCTACGATTATTTATTTGAATGAAAAACCGTACCGAATCAACGTTGAAACGAATATAGAAGAATCTCATTCTACGGTTATTTCGATTGCAATTACGACTTTCTTTTTATTTGTTATTTTGGTCATCGGACTTTTAATTTTGAACAAAAGATTGTCTGAAATCATCTGGAAATCATTTAAAAATAATTTGGAAAAACTGAAAGCGTTTAATCTGAATCATCAAACTGCCATTAATTTTGAACAAACGGATATTAATGAGTTTAATGAATTGAATCAATCTTTGAGCAAACTGATAGACCACAATATCTCGGCATTTAAAACTCAAAAAGAATTTACCGAAAATGCTTCGCACGAACTACAAACTCCTTTGGCAATCCTGAAAAACAAACTGGATATTCTGTTGCAAAGCGAAGATTTAACCGAAAAACAATACCACATTGCCGAAGAAATGAACCGTGCTTTGATGCGGAGTGCGCGCATTAACAAAAACCTTTTGTTTCTGGCGAAAATAGAAAACAGCCAGTTTGAGCATTCCGAGAATTTCTGCTTAGACATTTTGCTTGAGCAAACCATCGATGGTTTTCAGGATTATTTCAAAGACAAAGGCATTGTTTTGTACACCGATATCCAACCCGAAATAGAAATTAAAGGCAATAAAAGTCTTGCGGAATCTTTGATTTCCAACTTGCTGATTAATGCCATCCGGCACACTTTGCCAAGAAAAAACATAACGATAAACTTATCAAAATCATCACTTGAAATCACCAACAGCGGAGAAAAATCACTGAATACCAATTTGTTGTTTAAACGTTTTTCCAGAAGTTCCGCCGACAACACCGGCAGCGGATTGGGCTTAGCCATTGTACACGAAATCTGCAAATCGCAAAACTGGAACGTGCATTATCATTTTGAAAACCAGATGCATATTTTTTCTGTGAAGTTTTAAACGTTCTCTGTCATTCCGAGGAACGAGGAATCTTATTGGTTTTTCGGCTTCACTGCGTTATGCCTAAATTCAAAATTTCTTCAAAATTCAGTCACAACTTTGCTTGTTAATTTAAACAAGTAAATTGTAAATGAAAAATTCAACCGACGGCTTTTTGGTCGGCAGGCTCAAAAGTTTTCGCTTTGCGTTCAAAGGCGCTTTTTTGTTACTCACTACCGAACACGCCGTTATATCGCAAGTTTTTTTGACACTTGCATTCATTATTGCGGGTTTCCTTACCGGCATTACCAAAACCGAATGGATGTTTCAGGTTTTCGCCATCGGCTTGCTTTTAAGCATTGAAGGGCTGAACACCGCCGTTGAAAAATTGTGCGATTTTATCCATCCCGACCACCATCACAAAATTGGTTTTATAAAAGACATTGCCGCAGGTGCGGTCACGTTTGCCGCACTCACGGCAATGACTATTGTTATTTTCATTTATTTCCCATATTTCTATGAAAAAGTTTTTTAGCAACCGCTTTTCGGCGTTGTTTGCCATTGGGTTCTTATATCTGATGCTCTCGTTTCTGGTTCGGATAAGTTTATTGATCTGGGCAAGCAACGATGTTGATTTCAATTTTGGTTCGCTCATCAGAGTCTTTTGCACCGGATTTATTTTCGACCTTACCATAAGTCTGGCATTTCTAATGTTCTACACCGTTTATCTTTTGCTGCTGCCCAAACGCTGGATCGGTTCGTTTTTCGATAAAATCTGCACCTATTGCTACCTTGTTTTGTTGCTCATTATTATGTATTTCAGCACTATGGCAGAATTTCCTTTTTGGGACGAATTTGGTGTGCGCTTCAATTTCATCGCTGTTGATTATTTGATTTATACTTATGAAGTTATTTCCAACATCAACCAATCCTATCCGTTGCCGTTGATTATTTCAGTGTTGATTGGTTTGAAGGCGCTTACGTTTTTTATTCTGCACAAAAGAAAAATCCTTAAACACACCTTTTCCGACAAAATGCCTGTTGGAAAAAGAAGCCTTTACGCCTTGCCGATTTTGGCAATTGGGATTTTACTGCTGAACGTAATGAAAAACAAACAAGCCGATTTCAGCAACAATGCCGTAACGAATGAATTGGGCAAAAATGGTGTTTTCGCGTTCTTTACCGCTTTTCGTTCCAACGAATTGGATTACGATACTTTTTATCCGAAAATGGACGAAAAAGAAGCTTATACGGTTTTGAAACGAAATCTTTTGCAGAAAAACCAACAATATAATTCCCAAAAATGGGACGACATCAGCAGAGCCACAAAAGACACCGCCAGCGAAATCCGCCCGAATGTGATTTTGATTGCGATTGAAAGTTTCAGTGCCGATTTTCTAAGCACTTTTGGCAATAAAGACAACCTTACACCGAATTACGAAAAACTTGCCGACCAAAGTATTTTCTTTACCAACCTATACGCCACCGGAACAAGAACTGTGCGCGGAATGGAAGCTTTAACGCTTTCGGTACCGCCAACGCCCGGAAACAGTATTGTGCGTCGCCCGAACAATGAACATATTTATTCGGTGGCAACCGTTTTTAAACAAAAAAATTACCATCCGTATTTTATTTATGGCGGCGATGGTTATTTTGACAATATGAATACATTTTTTGGCGGACAAGGTTTTGATATTGTCGATAGAAACCGAGGAAATCCTTTATCGGACAAAATCGACACACACCGTTACAACATTTCAGACGAAGAAGTGACGTTTGAAAATGCTTGGGGAATTTGCGACGAGGATTTGTACAAACAATCACTGAAATATGCCGACCAGAGCAATGTCGAAGGCACGCCGTTTTTTCAGTTTGTAATGACCACATCGAACCACAAACCGTTTTCGTTTCCCGATGGAAAAATAGATTTACCGCAAGGAAACCGCAACGCTGCCGTGAAATATACCGATTATGCTTTGGGCAAATTCATCGCCGAAGCACAAACTAAACCTTGGTTTAAAAATACCGTGTTTGTCATTGTTGCCGACCATTGCGCCAGCAGTGCGGGCAAATGGGAAATCAATATCGACAAACACCACATTCCGGCGATTATTTACAATCTGCCAAACGAAGCACAAAAGATTGACCGATTAACTTCACAAATCGATTTGATGCCGACCTTGTTTGGTTATCTGAATTGGAATTACAATGCGGAGTTTTATGGCAAAGACATCAACCAAGTAAAAGTGGGCAACGAACGCGCATTCATCGGAAATTACAGAACTTTAGGAGAATTAAAGGGCGATATTTTCACGCAAATCAACGACCGCAAACAGGTACAACAATTCAAAGTAACCGACGGTGCATCGCTTTCTGAACAAAAAAATCAGGATAAAGATTTAGTAAATGAAACCATTTCCTATTACCAAACTGCCAGCGAGCGTTTTAAAAACGGAAAGATGAAAGAGCATTAATTTCACATATTAAATAAGCAACCAAATTCTATTTGGTTGCTTATTTTTTTTATATCAGATTAACAGATAGCACAGTGGAAAGTCTTATTTAAAATTCAGAAAATCTTCAAAATCGGGCAATAATTTTGAGGTTCTATTTTTTTAACAATTTAAAGAAGCTATGAGAACTTTTTATTACAAAACAGCTGTTGTTGGTATTTCCTTAATATTTTTGTTGGTATGTATGTCTTGTAAAAACGACGACGATGTGGCACCCAACAATCTACAACCAAATACTACAGAAAATAACTGCATTACAGATTATAATTATAAGGATTAAGTACAAAAACCAATAAACAAAAAGTAATAGCAATTTCTGTATTCGGTGTTATTCTCGTATGTTATTTGGGATGATTTTATTCCTAAAAGATTACAATTGTCAATCAAAATACGTAATCCAAATATTAAAGTATAATTCATTTTCGTACTTTTGAAATCAAAATACGTAATCCAAATATTAAAGTATAATTCATTTTCGTACTTTTGAAATCAAAATAAAACAAACAATGTTACAATTAACTCAAGAAATTAAAGGAACTGCTTTTGTTTATGTGGTAAACGCGCAAACTTCTTTAAATAATCAAACACCTGATTACGTTACCGAGGCTTTTAAAACCTTTCAATCAGCAGAAACAAAAGAAGATTTTATAAAAATAGGCAGCCAGTTTTACTTTTTTGTAAAAGAGAACGCAGATTTAGAAAAAATGCGTGTTGCTGGTTTTAATATCCGACAAAAATTAGATAAAAAAACAACCGATATTACTATTATAGGTTCGGGCGAAACAACTCTGGCGTTGGCAGAAGGCTTGGCATTATCGAACTATCAGTTTTTAAAATACTTTAATGATGCCGACGAACGCGAATATACTTTAGAGAATATTTTTATGATGGGTGCTATTTCGGCAGAAGAAATCAACCGAATCAACAACATAATAAAAGCCGTTTTTTGGGCACGCGATATGGTGAACGAACCAAATTCGTTCTTAACAGCAACACAATTATCTAAAGAAATTCAGGAAATTGGCGACGAAGCTCATTTTTATGTAGAAGTTTTCCGTAAACAGGAAATCGAAGCCTTAAAAATGGGCGGATTATTGGCTGTAAATAAAGGATCAATTCAACCGCCTACATTTACGGTAATGGAATACAAACCTGCAAACCCAATCAACGAAAAACCAATTGTTCTGGTTGGTAAAGGTGTGGTTTATGATACCGGCGGACTGTCGTTAAAACCAACACCGAACTCAATGGATTTAATGAAATCGGATATGGGGGGTGCGGCAATGATGGCAGGAACGGTTTACGCAGCGGCATTAAACAAATTGAATGTTCATATTATAGGATTGATTCCGGCAACAGACAACCGTCCCGGTGGCGATGCATATGCTCCCGGAGATATTGTTACCATGATGGATGGAACTACGGTTGAGGTTTTAAATACCGATGCCGAAGGGCGTATGATTTTAGCTGATGCCATTAGTTATGCAACAAAATACAATCCGGAATTGATTATAAATTCGGCAACATTGACCGGAGCCGCTTTAATTGCTGCGGGTTCACGTGCAGCATGTTTAATGAGTAACGCATCAAGCAATGTTACAAACGACATTTTAAATGCTGGAGAAAAGGTGTACGAGCGTATGGTGCATTTGCCTTTGTGGGACGATTATAAGGAACAGTTGAAATCTACTTGTGCCGATTTAAAAAATATTGGCGGACGCATGGCTGGAACCATTACTGCCGGGAAGTTTTTAGAACATTTTGCTAAAGCTCCGTTTGTGCATATCGATATTGCCGGACCAGCTTTTACCGAAGCTCCAGAAAATTATAAAGGTTTGGGTGGAACAGGAACAGGAATCCGTACACTGCATGAATTCTTTGTGAACTATAAAAAGTAGAAGATTATTAGCAAATTTATCAAATTGAATTTGTCGGTTCGTCAGTTCGAGCCTGTCGAGAACTTTCAACACAAAAACTTCTCGATACGCTTCACTCCGTTATGCTACTCGAAGTGACGATTTTCTAAAGACAATTAATTAGATCATATATTCTGAAGTAGAATTAAAAAGTAATCTCAAAATCCGTTATCGTTTGGTAACGGATTTTTTGTATTTGGATAGTACACAATTCCTAACTCAAAGCAATATTCAGTGAAAAAGAGTAATTAAAGTTTTGTTAAATATTTTAGATAAAAAGTTTTGTGGCATGGGGTGTGCACCTCAGATCGGGAAGCTTGTTCCACGTAATGTTATCTTATTTTCTTAAATAATTGGCTTTTTTTGTTAAAATAAGCGGTGGTATAAATATTGACTTTAGTTAGGTAGATAAACTTTTAAGTGTTAATTAAAAGTAAAAATAACCTGATTAATAATATTCAATTATATGTCCACAACCTCAACATCTCTGAAAAAAGAAAAAGTATCAGAACAAAAAAATATCGTTCCAACACTCAAAGTGGTGCGTAACGATTTAGAAACACAAAAGGCAGAACGGTCAACTTACCTAAATGCACTTTCATTTAATTCTTTGCAAAAAAATGATTATTTAATCATTGCAGCAACTTTTGTGTTAATGATCCTGTCGATCGGTTTCTTCATCAAATTCCAGCCCGAATTAGAAAAGTTGCATTTTGAGCGAATGAACACTTGGTGGGGTGCATCAATCAATTATATAGCTATGGGATTATTGGCAATACAATTGTTTTTTCTAGCTTATCTTATCGTTTTATACATTAAATATAAAGTGGTAAAATCGGTTTCAGATGATTTTTTACCAACGTGTACCGTTATTGTACCGGCATATAACGAAGGTAAATTGGTGTACGAAACTCTTTTGAGTTTGGCAGAAAGCGATTATCCGCAAAATAAATTACAGATTTTATCGATAGATGACGGTAGTAAAGACGATACCTGGCAATGGATGTTAAAAGCAAAACAAATTTTAGGCGATCGATTGACGATTTACCAGCAACCAAAAAATATGGGTAAACGCCACGCTTTGTACCACGGTTTTAAAGAAGGAACAGGTACTGTTTTTGTAACGGTTGACAGCGATTCTATTGTGAAAGAAGATACTTTACGCAATTTGGTAAGTCCGTTTGTTGTAAATGAAAAATGCGGAGCCGTGGCAGGAAACGTACGTGTGTTGAACAAAGAAAAAGGATTGATTCCTAAAATGCTTAACGTAAGTTTTGTGTTCAGTTTTGAATTTGTTCGTTCGGCACAGAGCACGTTAGGTTCGGTTTTATGTACACCGGGGGCATTGGCGGCTTACAGAAGAGATGCGGTAATGAATTGTATAGAAGATTGGATTAATCAGACATTTAACGGGCAGCCAAGTGATATTGGCGAAGACCGGGCTATGACTAATATGATTTTAAAACAAGGCTTGCACGTGCTGTTTCAAAAAAACGCCTATGTTTATACCAATATCCCAGAAAAATACAAAAGCCTTTATAAGATGTTTATTCGCTGGGAACGCAGTAATGTACGTGAAAACATTATGATGAGCAAGTTTGCCTTTAAAAAGTTTCGGGAAGAATCTACCGTAGGTTCACGTATATTATTAAGTATGCAATGGATTAAAGTGTTAATGGCATATCCGTTATTGTTATTATTAGTGTTTTTTCTGGCAACGCATCCTATATTGTTTGTGTGTAGCAGTTTAGCAGGAATTTTTGTATTCTCAAGTATTCAGATGTTTTTCTACGCTAAAAAATACAATCTGGCAGAAGCATTTTTAGCTTATACCTACAGTGTGTTTTATTTATTTACCTTATTTTGGATTACACCGTATGCCATTGCAACTGCAAGCCGAAGAGGGTGGTTAACCCGCGATTTACCAACAACAGCTTAAATTAATTAACCAACTATATATTTGTAAAGCAGCACGTTTTTTTAATGTGCTGTTTTTTTATTGTTTTTTTTTGTAAAGTAAACTTTACTATTTGGGAAATTTGTTTATATTTGTTGCAAATAAACTTAACTATGAATTCAAATTTTCTATTCCCTTCAAAATTTAAATATCTGGCAATCATTCTTTTTCTGATTCCTGTATTCTGTCATTTATTTGATATAGTTTTACTTAACAACGATCTTGTCGAAAAAACATTGTTCGAATTTTTAGTTTCAGTGGCTTTTTTTCTGATTGTATTTTCAAGATACAAAGATGACGACGAAATGTTGTACAGTATCCGTTTAAAAACAACAGTATATAGTTTACTAATTGGTGTGTTTTTGTTGATTGCTAGACCGTTATTAAATTTTATTTTGTGGAATCAGGTAGAAATGTATGAATCTGCAGGCAGTATTATTTCGACTGTTTTGTTTTTTAATGTGCTGTTTTTCTTGAGAGAAAGAAATAAATTAAAAGAATCTTTAGAAGATGAAGAATTACATTAAAATAGAACGTGCCCGTTACAATTTAACCCAAGGCGATTTGGCAGAGAAAGTTGGGGTTTCACGGCAGACAATTAATTCTATCGAAACAAAAAAATACATTCCCTCTACCGTTTTGGCATTGAAAATCGCAAAAGTCTTTAATATGACGTTAGATGCCCTTTTTGAATTGGAAGATGATGATTAAAAACAAAACCAGAAACTAAAAAGCTTCTGGTTTCTTTAATTACATTACTTTGTTTTCTTGTAATTGTAATGTTCTTTTAATGGTCCTTCTATTTCATTTCCGCTGGTGTCTAATCCCACCAAACCGTTTTCTACAACTTTAAGTTTAACGTTGGTATCTTTATCTTTTAAATGCACAATTGATCCGTTATCGTGCCACATAATTTCTCCTGAACTGTTCACTGTTACATTTCTTTCCTGATATTCGGCGGTGTATTGGTATGTACCATCGTTATTTAAAACAATGGTTGTTTTAATTCCGGGACAATCGGCACAAGGCAATATAGCCTCGTAGGTTCCAGCCCAATCTAACGAATTTTGTGCATTGTGTCCATCGTTCATTTCATTTATAGTATCTGTTTCTGTTGAAAGTTCCTGCTCAACGGTATCGACAATAGTTGTATCTGTAGTTGTTTGTGTTTCTTTTTTGCAAGAAATTATTAATGTTCCCAATGCAAAAAATGTAAAAATGATCTTTTTCATATTTTTTAATTTGATATTTTGTTGAATGGTACAATAAAAATGCCAAACCATTAATTTGTAAGATAATAAGTAAAAAATAACTCAATCTGATATCAAATGTACTTTTTTGCCAAATCAATCAGTTTGTAAATGGTATTTAGATTGCGTCCGGTGGCGGTTACTTTCAATTTGTTTTCAAAGAAATTGTTATTCATTTTAGATTTTCCCATACCGTCGGGAACATAAAAATAGAGCAGTTTATCGGTTATTTTGAATTGTTCTGTACCAAAATCAATCAAGGTTAATTTTTCGATTAAATCAGGCTGAGGTTGTTGGTTTAAAAATGTTATAAATACCTTGTTTGGTTCGGCATCATTGGGGAAAGGATTGTTTTTTAAGGCATCTTCAATTGCTGAAACGGCTAAACAAAAAACGGGAACGGTACAGTTAAAATATTTAAAAATCAACTGGTGTACTAGTTCTCCGGTAGCTGTTTTGTCTAATACACTTTCTAAAATGATGTTCCCACTTTGGATATAAGTACTTACGTTTGAAAAACCTGCACCTGCCAAAATTTCTTTTAATTTGGACATTTTGATGAGGTTTTTACCCGAAACGTTTACACCTCTTAAAAGAACAATATATGTTTTCATTGCATTATATTTTTTTAACCGCGTAATCACTTTCGTTGCCTAAACGGTCAACAGCTTTTAAGGCAATAGTGTTGCATTTTTTGCCGTTTTGTGAACGATTTAACCGTTTACTACGTTCGTTTTTAGGTAAAATTTCAATTTGCCATTCGTTTTCATACTTTGTATATAAAACCCATTGAAACACATCTTTTTCAGAACTATCGCTCCATTTTATAGAAAGGTGCGAAGGGTCGTTGATAATCTGTAAATCGGGTTTATTTAGCTTATTAGCAGTAATCCAAGGGCTGCGCGGAATTAATGCTCTTTCTTTATAAGGTCCGTTTTTTAATGCCTGAACCATTTCGTGATTATTCGTTAAACCAGCAATGCTGTAATGAACGGCGCCAATGCTATTTTTGTCTAAAACCTTTTCAGTAACTTTAATTTGATTGACAATTTCGGTAGCGCGATTGGGGGCTTTTACTTCCACAGTATTCAAGCCCGGCCAAAGATGGCGGTTCATGGTGTTCTCATCTTGCCACCATTCCAGTAAATCCTGAAAATTTTGACGCTGAGAATTAATCGGCCAATATAATTGAGGTGAAAAATAATCAACCCAACCTTTGTTCAGCCATAATTTGGCGTCGGCATATAATTCGTCGTATTGTGAAGATCCAACAACGCCCGAAGGATAGCCCGATTTCCAGATGCCAAACGGACTGATTCCAAATTTTACATACGGTTTTTCTTGTTTGATTTCTTTGTTGATGCGTTCAATAAATTTATTCACATTATCTCTTCGCCAGTCAGCTTTTGAAAGGGCTCCACCATTATTTTTATACGTGTTCCACGAAGTGTTGTCAGGAAAATCTGCTCCGCCATTGTATGAATCATACGGATAAAAATAATCGTCGAAATGAATGGCATCAATGTCATAACGCGATACAATGTCTTTTACCACATTTGAAACGTGATCTTGTGTTTTTACACTTGCCGGATCAAACCAATACATACCGTTTTTGAGTTTTACGATATTGCTTGGCGATTTTTTAACCATAGATTTACTGCTTACCGAACCACCGCTTAAATGGTGTGCCCGATAAGGATTTAACCAAACATGCAGCTCCATCCCGCGATTGTGGGCTTCTTCGATCCAAAATTCTAATGGATCATAATAAGGTGAAGGTGCTTTGCCTGTTTCGCCAGTTAAATAGTATGACCAAGGTTCGTAATTACTGTTGTACAACGCATCGGCAGCCGGACGAACCTGAAAAATTACCGCATTAAAATTAGCGTTTTGTAATAAATCTAATAGTTTAATGGCTTCGTTTTTCTGTTCCTGCGTAGAAAGGTTTTTGCTACTTGGCCAGTTGATATTAGCCACGGTAGCCACCCAGGCAGCACGAAATTCGCGTTTTACTTCAGGTAGATTTACTGTTGCATTTTCAGTTACTTTTGGCGTGGTAGGAGTTGGGTTAACCGTTACAGAAATTGGTTTTTTTTCAGTTGTTGCCTCCGACTTTTTTATTATAGTAATTTCTGGTTTTTGCTGTTGCTGAACAGCACATGAAATTAGAGAAAGGGAAAAAAATCCTAAAGTTGTCAGGTATTTATTAATTAATTTTTTCATAGTAACGCAATACCTTACAAAAATAGTAAGATATTGCTATATATGAAGATTATTTAGGAAAATCGGTATTTGTTTTTATTTCCTCAATCTGCAAAGTGTGTCTTGCTGTATGTGCTGCAAGAAAAAGTAATGATTGGTAGACATCTGTTGCACCTGCCGGAGAATCGTTTACCCGGTTTCGTAAATCGTCTGTCGAAGTATTTTTAATAAAAGAATAAATTTCTTCTCTTTGTGTTTTTAAGTCGTTCATTGCGGTTTCAGGAGCATTGTATTTACCTTTAGCAATTAATATTTCAGGTGCTTTGTATTTTTTACTTCTATCGGTAGCCATTGCTATGATTTCGCTGTCGGAAAATTTAATCTCTTGTCTGCGTTCAGGGTTTACAGGTTTTTCCATATTTTCTTTTATCATTTTGAAAATCATATTTTCTGTAAGGATGATATGCTCTAGACATTGACTAATGCTCCATGCTTCATTAGATGGTTTAAAGTGTAGTTGTTCATTGGTTAAGCCTGAAATACTTTCTTTAAGAGTATTAAAAGTTTTGTCATAATAATCTAAAGCAAATGCAGATGGGCTTTCCTGAGCTTCTAAAACGACTTTTAAATTTTGAACACCTTGTTCAAAATCTTTGTTCATATCGTAACAAAGGCTAATTAAATTAAATGGGTAAGGTGTTTTACCGTTAACCACCCAGCTTACTTTGGTTTGATTATCACCGACAGCTTCGGTTGTAAAATACGATTTTGCAGGTTCGGCACTGTCCATTAAAAACAAATCGATCGTTACACGTTGGTTTTCCTCAATTCCGGTAATAACCTGCGAACCGTTGCCTACTTCATCACTTGTCCATTTGTATTTATAACCTACGGTTCCGTCTGTTCCTTCTTCGGTTACCTTAATGTTTGGATCCATTTTAAACCAAACACCAAAATTTTCCTGATTTTTTACGTGTTTTACATAATTAAAAACTTCTGCATTGGGTTTGTTTATTACAGTGGTTCCTTCTGCATGGAATGTTTTTGGAACAAACAAAGCAACAATTAATAACAAAACGATAATACCTAAAACGGTAAAAAGGGTGTATTTTAAAAATTTCATAGATTTATAATTTTATTGCATTTTTTTATTTCCTTCAAAATGAATCATCCAGCAAATACCAAACTGATCCTGAAACGATGCGTATAATTCTGCCCAAAATTGCTCGTCTAAAGGCATTTCTATGCTTAGGGATTTTTCAGATAAAGCAGCATACAAACTCTTTGCTTCCTGAGCTGTTTCGGTATCAAGCATAATGTATGTTGACGTACCGTTAATAATTTTCTGCCCAAATCCTTCAATACAATCCGATCCCATCAACATAGTACTGTCGTTAATCATAATTGCCGTGTGGGCAACCTTTTGCTTATCTTCTTCTTTTAGTTGAAAGTTAGGATCTGCAGGCATATCGCCAAAACGATGTGTTCCAATGTTTTGCTTGTTAAACACTTTTTCATAAAACTTAAAAGCTTGTTCGCAATTTCCGTTAAAATTTAAATATGCGTGAATTTTAGCCATAATTTCTGTTTTTTAGTAATTAAATTCAAAAGTAAAAACAACAAAGAAAAAATATCTTGCCATAAGACAAGTTTTATTTTAAATCTTTTCTGATTCTACTTAAAGAAGTGTCTGTGATCCCTAAATACGAAGCAATATATTTTAAAGGAACGGTTTGAAAAATATAAGGTTTCTGTTCCAATAGTTTTTCATAGCGTTCGGTAGCCAATAAGGTTAACATTTCAATACTGCGTTCTTTTAATTCAAAAAGAGCGTTTGCCATCCAAGTGCGTCCCCATTCTCTAAAGCCGTAAATGTTGTGGAACAATTCCTGAAAATCGTCAAACGAAATGCGTAGTAACGTACAATTGGTTAAACATTGCCAGTTTTCAACCGTTTTTTTTCTTTGAAACAATGCGTTCACATCAATAACCACTTCGGGATCGGTGTATAAATTTATGGTAATTTGGTTTCCGTTAGAATCATTTACAAAACCGTGTACCGTTCCATCTATTAAAATATAGTAACAGTTTAGAAATTGAGATTGTTGAAGCATAAAATCGCCTTTTTCGTGTGATATTACTTGGTGTTTGCTCAAAATGGTTTCGAAATCCTGTTCTGTTAAATGGTCGTTTCGGTAACACTTTTTTATAACGGATAGCAACATAAATTTTGGTTTTTTAGAAAGATTTTATGTAAAATGAAAAAACAAATTTCCGTGTTAAAAATAGAAATTTAATTCCTTTTAAGGAATTAAAAAGACGTAAATTAGCGAAAATCAAATATTTTATGGAATTATACTACACGTTTTCAGTTTTAATTGTACTTGCCTCGTTTTTTGCTTATTTAAATTTACGTTTTTTAAAATTACCCGGTACCATTGGTATTATGATTATTGCTATGTTGGTATCGGTAGCCATACGTTTGGTGGGCGACCAATATTTTCCTGAAACAACGCAGGAATTTTTTCAGTTGATCCGTGAGTTTGATTTTACAGAAATTCTTATGGGGGCAATGCTGAACTTTTTACTGTTTGCCGGTGCACTTCATATCAATATTTCGGATCTCCGCGAACATAAATGGCCCATTTTAACGTATGCCTCAGTAAGTGTGGTTTTGTCTGCATTTATTATTGCCGGATTGTTCTATACCGTAGCCCCAATGCTGAGCTTGGAAATTCCGTTTATATACTGTTTATTGTTTGGAACGTTGATTTCGCCTACCGATCCTATTGTTGTTTTAGGAATTTTGAAGGAAGCGAAAGTTCCAAAAATGATCGAAACAAAAATTACGGGCGAATCGCTTTTTAACGATGGGGTAGCCGTTGTAATGTTTGCCGTAGTGTTAAAAATGGCGACTGATACAAGTTTTGATGCCACGTTTGCGTCTGTTTCAAAATTGTTTTTGCTTGAAGCTGGTGGTGGAATTTTGTTAGGTGCTTTGTTAGGATTTACAGCCAGTAACGTAATGAAGAAAATTAATGATTATAAAGTGTCGGTTCTTATTACACTATCTATTGTAATGGGGGGATTTTTAATAGCAAAGGAATTGCATTTTTCATCGCCACTTGCTATGGTTATTGCCGGTTTAATTATTGGTAATTACGGAAAAAAGGTAGCAATGAGCGAAACCACCCGCGATTATTTAAGTAAGTTTTGGGAACTGATAGATGAAATTTTAAACGCAATCCTGTTCCTCTTTATAGGTTTTGAATTATTAATGCTGCCCGATTTACAGGAACAATTACTGTTAGGTGTTATCGCAATTTTTATTTGTTTGTTAGCTCGTACACTTGCAATTTTTATTCCTGCAAGTACTATACTTCGTAAAAATACGTATTCTAAAGGTTCGCTAACTACAATGGTTTGGGGTGGAATTCGTGGCGGAGTTTCTATTGCACTGGTTATGAGTATCCCAAATTCGGTGGGCGATATTAAAGATATTTTGCTAGAAGTTACCTATATTGTTGTTCTTTTCTCAATTGTTGTACAAGGATTAACAGTTGGTAAAGTAGCCAAAAAAGTTTTAAAAAATGATAAACCAGCCAATATAAAAGAAGCAGCATAAAAACAAAACAGCAACCAATAAAGTTACTGTTTTTTAAATGATTGTTTTCTAAAATATCATTATAACCAAAAGGCTGTCTTTGTAAATTAAGACAGCCTTTTGGTTAAGGTTTAGCTTTTAATTTCTTCATAAACTCACCAAATTGTGGACCTAATTCTTCAAATAACGGATGTTTTCTGTTTTTAATCAGTACCTCACTAAACAATTTTAAACCTAAAGCAAATTCAATACTTTCGTTTTCGGTGTTAAATAATTGTCTGTTTTTTATAGCATTAATAATCACAAAAAGCTCATCGTGATTTGTAAATTCTAATTCTAAAATGTCATCTGTTTTGTTTTCCTCTCTAACCGATGATAACTGTTGTAATGTTAATAAGTATCTATTTGCTTTTTTTTCCATAAAATCGTTGTTAAATGTAAAAATCTGTTTTTTAATAGTGCGAAAAATATAGACCTAAATTAAATATCTGTTTGTCTATTTTCTTAAGAGCCACCGTTTTTTATATCAATCCGGCACGTTTTAGCAGTGCATTTGGCGATGGTTCTTGTCCGCGGAATTTTTTATAAAGCGTCATAGGATGATCGGTTCCGCCTTGTGATAAAATAAAATCTTTAAACTTGGTTGCGATTTCTTTGTTGAATATTCCGTTTTGTTCAAAATAATCAAACGCATCGGCATCTAAAACTTCAGCCCATTTATACGAGTAATATCCTGCGGCGTATCCACCTGCAAAAATGTGCGAAAAAGCGGTACTCATAACATTTTCGGCAACATCGGGATATAATTTTGTAGATTCAAACTGTTGGTTTTCAAAACTCTTTAAACTTTCAATTTTTTCCGGATTTTCAGAATGCCAAGCCATATCCAACAAACCAAAACTCAATTGACGCAAAGTTGCCATTCCTTCTAAAAAGTTGGCACTTTCTTTAATTTTATCGATGTATTGTTGCGGAATGGTTTCGCCGGTTTGGTAATGTTTTGCAAACAACGCCAATGTTTCTGGCTGATATACCCAGTTTTCCATAATCTGACTTGGTAATTCAACAAAATCCCAATAAACCGATGTTCCCGATAATGATGGATACGTTGTGTTTGCTAACATTCCGTGTAACGCATGCCCGAATTCGTGAAACAAGGTAGTTACTTCGTTAAAAGTTAGTAACGACGGTTTTGATTGTGTAGGAGGGGTGAAGTTGCAAACAATTGAAATATGCGGACGTTCGTTAACTCCGTTTTTAATCCATTGCGATTTAAACGATGTCATCCACGCACCGTTGCGTTTACCTTTTCGTGGAAAAAAATCGGTATAGAGAATGGCAACTAATGTTTCTTTCTCATCTGTTACTTCAAAGGTTTGAACATCTTTATGGTATTTATCAACCGTAAAAACTTCGGTGAATGTTAACCCATATAGTTTGTGGGCAACTTCGAAAGCTCCGTTTAAAACATTTTCTAATTTAAAATAAGGTTTCAAAACTTCATCGTCTAAATTAAAACGTTCCTGTTTCAATTTTTCACTGTAATAACTTCCGTCCCATTTTTCTAATCGATCAATTCCATCTAATTTTTTAGCGTAAGCAGTCAGTTCCTCAAACTCTTTTTGGGCAGCAGGTTTTGCTTTTACCAATAAATCATTCAAAAAAGATAGTACTTTTTCAGGATTCTGCGCCATACGCTCTTCTAACACAAACGTTGCATGGTTTTTATAACCCAATAATTGTGCACGTTGATTACGAAATTTTACAATTTTAAGAACAATTTCTTCGTTGTTGTAATCGTTGTTTTGAAAGCCTTTTTTGCCGTTTGCAATAGCAATTTCTTTACGCAATTCACGGTTTTTGGCATAGGTTACAAACGGCAGGTAACTTGGATAATCTAGAGTAAAAATCCAGCCTTGTTTTTCTTGTTGTTCTGCAA
>Ga0308157_10004691_pt1 | contig 17881 bp, 16 predicted proteins | sample PhyBR1_FD_201035 | JGI IMG/M metagenome (GOLD analysis project Ga0308157, IMG submission 201035) | Phyllosphere microbial communities from UC Gill Tract Community Farm, Albany, California, United States - DLSLB.R1 | ecosystem: Host-associated > Plants > Phyllosphere > Unclassified | place: USA...
ATTGTTGAAAAAGGTTAGGGCTATATTTCTTTGGTAAAATAATCTTCTGCACCTTCTGAAATTGGCAGATAAAGTCTTTCCCATCCTTTGGAATTTATCATTTCCCAGCTATGTCCTTCGCCAATCGTATCTTCTGCAAGCAGGATAATTCCTGGTTCAATGATAAAAGTCGAACCATCACTCACCTTGAATTTAATTTTTCCTTTGATTGTAATCACGAACTGTTTACGTGGAGCTGGATGTGTTCTTTTTTCCCATTCCTCGGTCTTGTTACTGACCCAAAAAGTAGTCGTGTTCATTGGTTGTAGAGTAGGGATAGTTCCTCTTTCGAAACTGCAGAGTCCATTTTCTGTACTGAATAATCTTATGGCTGGAATTAATTCTGTTCCCTCGTCTTGACTATCTTTTATTTTAATATTTTGTTCTTGTTCCTGCATAAGATGTGGCGTAAGGTTTTAAAAATACGAATTAATTTTTTGATTGAATAATCTTCAGGCCATTAATCAGATAGATTTTTTCAGATAATAATTTCTAATCTTTACGGTTTTCTGTTTTGTTCTCTTTTCGCAAAAAACTATCTTTATAAAATGAAAATCCTGCACACAGCCGATTGGCATCTCGGCAAACGTTTAGAGAATTTTTCTCGATTAGAAGAACAAAAACTTGTGATGAATGAGTTGCAGGAGATTGCCGATGCCGAGAATGTAGATTTGATTTTGGTTGCAGGTGATTTGTTTGATAATTTCAATCCGTCATCAGAAGCGGTAGAATTGTTTTACAAAACCTTGAAACAATTGTCCAAGAATGGTGAACGACCTGTTGTCGCCATTGCAGGAAATCACGATTCGCCGGACCGGATTGATGCGCCAAATCCATTAGCAAAAGAATGTGGAATCATTTTGATTGGATATCCAAACGCAGAAATTCCGATTTTCGAACTTGAGCATTTTAAAATAACTAAGACTGATGAAGGTTTTATTGAATTAAAATTAAATCAATTCGATTATCCGATTCGAATTCTTCACACGGCCTATGCCAACGAAATAAGACTGAAAGAATATCTTGGCGAAGACAATAAAGAATTGGCTCTGAATCAAATTCTCAAAGATTCTTGGCAAAACATCGCAGAAAATTATTGTGATGAAAACGGCGTAAACATTCTTCTAACTCATCTTTTTATGATGAAAAAAGGAATGCCGAAACCAGAAGAACCCGAAGGCGAAAAACCAATTATGATTGGAAATGCAGATTTGATTTATTCCGAGATTATTCCGGAGCGAATCCAATATTCTGCCTTGGGACATTTGCATAACTATCAGAATATTGGAACAGTTGAAAAGCCGGTTGTCTATTCATCTTCATCGCTTTGTTACAGTTTTTCTGAAGCTAGACAAACAAAATCTGTTACTATTATTGAAGCTGAACCGAATCAAAATGTAACTATCAAAAACATTGCGTTAACTCAAGGTAAATCTCTGTTCCGAAAAACATTTGATGAAGTTGAAAAAGCTCTTGATTGGCTGAAAGAAAATTCTGATAGTTTAGTAGAGCTGACTTTTGAAAGTGATTCTTTTTTGAAAGCCGAAGACAGAAAATTACTTTATCAAACCCACCACGGAATTATCCATCTTATTCCGAAATTGAAAAATGATATTGTAGATTCAACTCAAACAGATAAAAGCATCAATCTGAATCAGGATATTCAGGATTTGTTCAAAGATTATTTCAAATCTAGAAATCAAAATCAAGAACCGAATGAAGAATTAATGTCTATTTTTAAAGAGATAATTTGAAAGAAAGGCTTCTAGAGCCTCAGCCGACAAAACACTCAAACACTCAGATTCCCAAACTCTCCAATTCTAAAAAATGCTTCCACTCAAACTCACAATCGAAGGTCTTTACTCTTATCAAACAAGGCAAACTATCGACTTTTCTGAACTGACTCAAGCTGGATTGTTCGGGATTTTTGGTGCGGTTGGTTCCGGAAAATCCTCGATTTTGGAAGCGGTAAGTTTTGCTCTTTATGGCGAAACGGAAAGGATGAACAGCAAAGACAGCCGAGCTTATAATATGATGAATCTCCGTAGCAATCGGTCTTTCATCGAGTTTGATTTTCTGAATTATGAGAATCGAAAATTCAGAATTTGTAGAGAATTCAAAAGGAATTCCAAACGTTTTGATGATGTCAAAGTTTCAAGTACGATTTTTTATGAAGAAAAAGATGAGAAATGGATTCCGATGGAACATTCGAGTGCTTCTGAAATTTTGGGTTTGAGTTACGACAATTTCAAACGAACGATTATCATTCCGCAAGGCCAGTTTAAAGAGTTTTTGGAACTAGGAGCCAAAGACAGAACTCAGATGATGAAGGAAATCTTCGGACTTCATAAATATGATTTGCAGGAAAAAGTTTCCGAATCTTCCAAAAATAATGATATTGTTTTGGCTGAATTGAAAGGAAAATTAGGAACTTTTGAAGAGGTATCCGAGGAGTTAATTAGTCAAAAAAATGAAGAGTTTTATCTTTCAAAATCTAATTTTAATGAGGAAAAAGATAAGCATCATCAACTGGAAAATGAATTTCAAAATTTAAAAAAACTAAAAGAAGATTTTGATAATTTGAAAGTGAAAGAAGCGGAATTTCAAATTAAAGAATCGGAAAATGAAAAATTTCAGAAACTTGAAAAGCAATTGGAAGTTTTTGAAAATGCAGAAAGAAACTTCAAATCTTTATTTGCAGAAAAGAAGCGTTTATCTTCTGAACTTTCTGAAAACAAAAAAAATAGGGAATCAACAAACGGTGAATTTAATAGTCTTTCAGAAACTTTAACCAGGACAAAAAATGCTATTTCTGTTTTAGAAAATGATTTTAACGATTTGGAAAACAGCAAACAAAAAGCGGTCGATTTGCTTAATGTTTCTAAGGTTTTGGAATTTGAAAATCAGAAAAGCATAATTGAAAAAAGAATTTTAGACGGAGAAGAATTCGTTAATAGTTCCAAGAATAAAGAAATTGAGATTCAAAAAAGTATTGATTCTGAGATTGATTTAATTTCTAAATTGAAATCGAAAAAGACAGACACGAAAGTTCTTTTGAATGTTGAAAATTGGTTTCAAACTAAAAAAAATCTTCAAAATGAATTGGCTCAAAATCAAGGAAAATTAGAATCTAAGATTGATGAAATCTCAATTCAACAAAATTTTTTGAATGAATTTCCACAGAATTGGAAAGACGAATTCTCAGCAAAAATAATTTCTCTGAATGACAAAAAACTGAATCTCCAGAATCAAAAAAGTCATTTGGAATTGTCCGAAAAGTTATCTGAATTTGCGCAAAATATTGAGGAAGGAAAACCTTGTCCGCTTTGTGGTTCATTGGAACATCCAGAAATTTTAGTGTCAGAAAATGTTTCTGAATCGCTGAAAAATATTAATTCAGAACTTCTTGGAATTGAGCTAAATTTGGAAAAAATAAGACTTCATGAAAATCAAATTGAGAAGATTATTGGCTTAAAATTAATTTTAGAAAATCAACAATCAGAACTTGAAAATCAAAAGATAGAAACGGAAAAAAAAATAATTTCTCATTCTGAGTTGTTTGTTTGGAATCAGTTTGATAAAAATGGTGAGAATGAGTTTCAAAGTAAGAAAAATCTAGCTTTGGAATTGGAGCAAAAGATTTCTTCTGCTGAAAAAACGCTTGATGAAAATCGAAAATTATTGGAAAATCAACAAAAAGAAACGAAACGTTTTGAAGATGCAATTGTTGATTTTAAAGATAAAAAAATCCGTTTCGAAACTTCGATGTATGATTTGAAATCCAATTTGAAAATTCTTGATTTTAAAGATTTTGAAAATGGAAATTCGGATGAAATTAAAATTGAATCTGAAAATCTTTCTAATAAGAATCAATCGTTAGAAAATCAATTCAAACGACTGCAAAAAGATTTGCTGGAAATCACACCGAAAGTCGCTTCCAAAGAAACTTTGCTTCATCAGATTTCAAAACAAATTGTTGAACTTCAAACCAAAGAAAGTGAAAATTCGGATAAAATAAATTCAGTTTTAAGTGATTCCGATTTTAAGAATATCGAGGAAATTGAAATGGTTTTGTTGCAAGATTTGGATGTTGTAATTTTACGTAAACAGATTCAGGATTTTAAAATTAGTTTAAGTACATTGATGGAAATCATCAATTCTTTAAAACAAAAATTAAAAGAATCCAATTTTGATGAAACTGATTTTGTGACAAAAAGTGAAGCACTTATAGAATCTCAAAACTCAATTTCTGAATTGCAAAAACAATTGACTATTTTGGAAAATCAAGTTTCTGATTTGCAAAAAAGTTTCGAAACCAAGAAAGAATTAATCATTCAGCAAAATAAATTGTTGCTAAGGAAATCCAATCTGGACACACTTTTTAATCTGTTCAAAGGCGCTGGTTTTGTGCAATATGTTTCGTCGATTTACCTGAAACAACTTTGTGATAATGCTAATATCCGATTTCACAGAATGACGAGAAATCAATTGAGTTTACAGATTAATGACAAAAATGAATTTGAAATCATCGATTATTTGAATGAAGGAAAAACGCGTAGTGTAAAAACTTTATCTGGTGGACAAAGTTTTCAGGTTTCATTGAGTTTGGCTTTGGCTTTGGCAGAAAGTGTGCAATCTCAAGCAAAATCAGATAAAAACTTTTTCTTTATTGATGAAGGTTTCGGAACGCAAGACCCAGAATCTGTGAATTTGGTTTTTGAAACTTTGATGAATCTTCAAAAAGAAAACCGGATTGTCGGAATTATTTCACACGTGGAAGAATTGAAAGAGAAAATCCCAATTTCTTTGAACGTCACAAAAGATGAAGAAACTGGAAGTAAAATTGAAATGGTTGTAAGTTAGATTTTTCTATTCTTCGCCAACATCGGAATCGAAATCAAGCCCATTACAAGCATAATAAGGATTTGCAAAGGCAATGTGATAAAGGAGTAGGCGAGACCTAATTCTCCACCTTCTACAGCATCTTTTCCCATCGAAATGAACAATGCTGTAAAACCGAATTTCATTGCTAAATTAAAAGCTCCAATTCCGCCACTTGCTGGGATTATCATTCCCAAAGTTCCAACGACCAGAATGAAACATCCGTCTGCCGGCGTAAAATTTGAAGTTTCCGGAAGTGCAAAGCAAACTAAATAAGACGCAAAGAAGTAACAAATCCAGATTCCTGCTGTATAAAGGATGAATTTTCCTTTTTGTTTTAAAGTCAGAATAGATTTTAAACCTTCGATGATTCCTTTTCCGAAATCAACAATTTTATTATAAATAGAAAGTTTTTGTAATGATTTTCTGAAAATGAAAAATAGTATTAAGATAAAAATAACAAAGCCTAAGATAATGTAAGTCAGGGAATCTGATTGAGGTGTTGTTTGTTTTTTTTGTTGAGTTGCCGCTTTATAGAAAGCTAAAAGCGCATCATATTTAAAAACTAAAGTCAATAATGCGAAGATTCCCATACAAACCAAATCTACAACACGTTCCAAAATGATTGTTCCAAAAGACTTGTCAACCGGAACTTTTTCCACACCGTATAGCGCTGTTGAACGCGCAACCTCGCCACTTCTAGGGATTGTTAGATTCATCAAATATCCGAAAGAAAGCGACCAAAGTGAATTGCTGCTGGAAAATTTGTAACCCATCGGTTCCAGAAGAAGATTCCACCTTACGGCTCTGAAAATATAAGCCGAAACACCAAAAACTGCTGCAAATGCAACCCAGAGATAATTGGCTTTTTGTAAAGAACCTTTGATTTTGTCAATGTCCAATCCTCTCAAAGCAAGCCAAAGAAAAAGTCCGGCAATCGCAATAGAAATTAAAACGGTGAGACTATTTTTTAGAACAGATGATTTTTTTTCTTCCAAAATAGATTGGGAATTATGTTAGAAGATTAGTCGTTTCGTCTGGAAAAACAATTTTTGGCTGGAAATCTTTAGCTTCTTCGGGACTCATTTGTGCATATGCAATAATAATGATGATGTCGCCTTTTTGCACTTTTCTTGCAGCTGGACCATTCAGGCAGATTTCGCCGGATTTTCTTTTTCCTTTGATGACGTAGGTGTCAAAACGTTCGCCGTTATTCACATTTACGATGTAAACTCTTTCGCCTACAATCAAACCTGCAGCTTCAATAAGATCTTCGTCAATAGTGATACTTCCAATATAATCAAGGTCCGATGCAGTGACACGGACTCTGTGAATTTTCGATTTAAAAACTTCGATAAACATAGCTGCAAATTTACATTAAATATATAAATGTGGAAAAGAATTATACAAAATAGGTATTACATGAGCTTGTGAATTTAATATTAATTTTTATGGAATTATGAATTTCAATATATTTTTAATGTTTTGGTTTAATTGTTGATTAATAGTGGCGAATCTATGAAAATTGATATCTATGAAACTACTGTTTCCGTAGAATATTGATTTATCAAAAATTCATTATATTAAATGGAATTGTATATTTTTTACTAATTTTTGTAAAAATATTTGCACGATATGAAAATTGTCTTATATTTGCTATAACAACATAAATTTAATTAATAAATATTATGAACAAGTCTGAATTAATCGACGCTATCGCGAAGGATGCAGAAATCACAAAAGCTGCTGCAAAAAAAGCTTTGGAATCTTTTGTTGCTAATGTAACAGAAACACTTAAGAAAAAAGACGGTAAAGTTTCTCTAGTAGGATTCGGTACTTTCTCAGTATCTGAAAGAGCTGCAAGACAAGGTATCAACCCTGCAACTAAAAAACCAATCCAAATTGCGGCAAAAACTGTTGCAAAATTTAAAGCTGGAGCTGATTTAGCTACTGCAGTTGCTGGTCCTGCTACTACAGGTAAGAAAAAATAATTTATTTGAGTTTCTTCAAATAAAAAAACCGTCTTTAGACGGTTTTTTTATTTTTATGGATTTATTTTAATTTTCATCATCCAATAGATGCCCAAAGAAATCTTTTTTTGTTTTTAAATAAGAAGCGCTTGATTCATTTGATTTGATTTGCAGTGGAATTCTGGAGTTGAAGTTAATCGAGCTATCTTTAATAATTTGAATCTTTTCGGGATTGTTGGTCATCAGATTTAATGATTTGATTCCCATATTTTCCAACATTTCTATAGCAATTCCAAAATCTCTGTCATCTGCAGGTAACCCTAATTCTAAATTGGCCTGAACGGTATCAAAACCTTTTTCCTGAAGTGCATAAGCTTTCAGTTTATTAATGATTCCAATGTTTCTGCCTTCCTGTCTTAGGTAGATGATAATTCCACCGTTTTCCTGCATATATTGCATTGCAGAATTTAACTGTTGACCACATTCACATTTTTGAGAATGAAAAACTTCGCCAGTGATACATTCAGAATGGATTCTAACATTTACAGCTTTGTCTAAATCTGTGTTTTTGGCAATAAGAGCCATATGAGGCATCCAGTTTTTGTCGTCTTCGGAAAAAGCCATCATTTTGAACTCCCCGAATTCTGTGGGAACATTCGCTTGTGCTTGTATTTTTAACATCTAATATTTGTGTAGTTTAGTTGGCAGACATAGAAGTTGTCTGCGTACTCTTGTTGAGAGAAGCTTCCAAAAGATTGATATTGGTTTTTATTTTTACCATATATCTGTTTAAAACTTCATCATCATCAGAAATTAAAAATTTTCTGAGTTTCTGAATTTTCTTATAAGCTTTTTCAAAATTTTCCAACGATTTATGCTTATCAGAAAGATTGAAATTCCGAATTGCCGTGAGATAATCTGTAAGAGAATTTTTCAAAGTTCCAACTTCTCTGTTTACAGCATCATTCCTGAATTTTGGGAATGTGGAAACTAAATTTGAGATGGACGAAGCATAAACTATTGCTTCCGGAGTTAAATAAGCGTAAGTATCTGATAAGGAATCAGAGTGCATATCTTCTGACGCTGCCGAACTTGTAGAGCAAGATACGGCAGCGTTGATAATAAAAATTGTCGTTAAAAGTTTAAAAAAACTTTTCATTTTTTCTGCATTTTTTGATACAGGATAGGGTTAAGACTTTCATCATTATACATCTTCATTTGCTTATAAAGCTTCATCCTAACTTTACCATTCTCTATATCGGAAAGCAGCTGATCTATGGCTGTTGACAAATCTTTATGTTGTTCCAAAAGGATTTGCAGTTTTTGAGAACATTTTAATTTGTGTTCTTCAGAAGCGTCTTCACGAGAAGCTTCTATCGACATATGATAAATTTTCAATGATAAAATAGAAAATCTATCAATAGACCAAGCTGGAGTTTCGCTGTTGATTCTAGCATCAGAATTAGGAATAATGGTCTCAAAATTTTTATAGAACCAAAAGTCGATTTGCTCAACAAGATCTGTTCTTTTTTGATTGAGTTTATCAATCCTTCTTTTTATTTTTAAAGCCTCTATTGGGTTAATATCTTCTTCTCGAATAATATCTTCCAAATGCCATTGAACGGTATCAATCCAGTTTTTTGAATACAAAATCCATTCCAAACTATTAGCTTGGAATGGATTGTTTTCTACTGAATCTACGTTGTCTGTAATATGGTAGTCTCTAACTGATTGGTTAAAAATTTCCCACGCTTTTTCTGTCAAATTCATCTCAATACTTAATTATTAAGATGGATTATTTGGTGTTGAAGAAGTATCATTGTTCTTCTTGTCTTCATCTTTTACAGCATCTTTAAATTCTTTGATTCCTGAGCCTAAACCTTTCATTAATTCAGGGATTTTTTTACCTCCGAATAATAAAAGTAAAATCAAAGCAACAATCAATATATGTTGCCAAGAAAGACTTAATATAACTGTGGATATTATCATATCATTTTTTTACAAAGTTAAAGTATTTTTTAATACGAAACCCATCCCAATGGGTCTACTGGATTCTCTCCGCTCCAAATCTGGAAATCTAATGTTATAGATCCATCAAAATCACTGCCAACTTCTCCAATCAATGTTCCTGCAGAAACTTGTTGATTGGCTTTTACAAGGGTGGATGCTAAGTTAGAGTAAACAGTGAAATAGTTCCCGTGTTTCACCACAACAGTTCTGCTTCCGTTAATCGACTGAATGCTGGAAACAACGCCAGGAAAAACACATCTAGCTTTGGTGCCCGGAGATACTGCAATCTTAATTCCTATATTATCTTCTACAATATTTTTGAAAACAGGATGTGGCTGTCTTCCGAAACGATGCGTTACGCTTCCCCTTTCTACTGGAAATGCTATACGTCCTTTGTTATCTGCAAAATTACTTCCTACGGTAGAACCCACACCATAACTTTTCATTACCTTTTTCTCAGCCTCATCTTTTGCATCGTTGTTTTTCTTATTTGCGGCCACCTCATTAGCCTTTGCGGCAGCCAATTTTTCGCTGGCAGCTTTTGCTCTGTCAGCTGCATCTCTGCTTGCTTTTTCGGCAGCTTCTTTCCTTTCGATAGTCTTATTGGTTTCAGCTAATTTTCGTTCTTCTTCAGCGCGTTTAGCTGCAAAATCACTTGCTTTTTTCGCTTCTAATTCTGCTCTTTTTCTTTCTGCTTCAGCTGCTGCAATTTTCGCGCGATTTTCTGCTTCTATCCTGTCTTTTTCTTTTTTTGCGGCTATTTCTGCCAATCTTTTTCTCTCTGCTTCAGCTTTTCTTTCTGCTTCTTCTTTGGCTTTTGCTAATCTTATTTCTTCAGCAATGATATTTCTGATTTGACGTTCAAGGTCTTTGGATTGAGCTTGCTTTTGTTTAAGTTCAGCAGTTAGTTTAACTTCATTCTTTTTGAATTCATTCAAAAGATCCTGTTTTTGTTTCCTCTCGATCTCAATGGTTGCAAGATCTTTCTTTTGAGCAATCAAAAGATTGTCTTTTTCAGACATCGATCTCTTTTTCAATGCAATATTTTGCTTGATTTGTGTCGCTTTATTGGTAATTTCTGCTGCTTTTTTATCCTGATATTCAGAATATCTTTTCAAGTATTCTATTCTGCTTAAGGCTTCTCCAATGTTTTTGGAAGATAAAATAAAGGTTACCTTGTTCTGAACACCTTTTGTTTTGTAGGCTTTCACCAGAATGTCAGCGTAGTTTTTTCGCAAAACTTCTAACTCACGATTATTTTTATTGATTTCCAGCTGACGTTTATAGATGTCGTCTTCTATGAATCTTTTTTCTTTCTGAGTATTCGTGTAAACCTTTTCTCTCAGTGTAATCTTCTGATTGACTGCATTTAAATAGGAAATGGAAAGTTTAGATTCTTGTTTGGTTTGACTTAAAGAAGCATTGATGGAAGAGATTTGTTTCTTTAGATCTGCATTTTGTTTTTGCAGAACATCTTTATCTTTTTGTCCAAAAACGCTTCCGAAAAGGATGATACTTATAATAAAGCTTAATTTCTTAATCATTTGATCTCTGTCTTAGTATAATTGGCAGGAACGGAATAAGTAGTTTCCATCCGGGAAAAGTCAAATTTCGTATTTTCAATTAATATTTCGTCAGTTTTCTTTGCTTTTATAATTATTTTAACATTTTTTGGAAAGCTCTCACTGTTGAGAATTATTCTGTTAGAATAAGTAATTTCCAGTTCATTATTATTTGCAGGATTGGTTAAAAGCACGTGATTTAAATTAAGATCTTGATCATAACCTAATGAGATATTGTATTCCGTAGTTTTTCCATTTTCTGTAATTTTCTGAGTTTCTTTAGATGTTAATGTAAATCCGGAAACATCAGGCGTCAGCTTATAATTATTTTCAGAAACAGGGATGAAGGTTTTCCCGACAAGCAGATTTTGTAAAGCATTGTAATCAATAAAATTGACATTCAAAAGTTTATTAAGATAGCCAAAATCAGAATCGATATAAGTTTTATTTAATTTATAATAACCTTTTATGCCTTCCGGTGTTGCAATACCTCTTGCAGCTTGTAAAATAACAGCTGTAAGATTCATCCAAACTTTTTGACCATTTTCTATATAAATTACAGCATCCAAAGTCGGAATGAAAGATCCCGTTTTAGCATCGATTTTACTGTTGATTTTAACCGCGTCAAAACTAGATTTCTTAGCTATTGTAGAAAAAAACTGAGAATTGTTTTCGATTGGTTTTGTAGTACTTACAGGTTGATTTTCTGCTTGTTTTTTCTGAACATTGCACGATGTAACTAACAAAGCAGAAAAAGCAATTAAAATATATGTTTTCATAAACTCTTTTAAAATGAAACTTACAATATTAACGCCAAAAAACGATTAATATTTCTAAAGATATAGTTGCTGAAAATAACAAACTTTGCCAGATTTCTGACAAAGTTTATTTTATAAGTTCAAATTTTATTAATCTTTCGAAAGAAAATCTAAAACTGAATAATCTCCTAAAGAAATTTCTCTCGCCACACCAAAATATTTGGCAGAGTTACCAATCATAGAATTGCTCAAGTTCCCGTGGTCAATAATTGTATTTTCCTGGATCAATGAGTTATCGATATTAGAATTAATGACAACCGTATTATTCCCAAGAGAAACGTTCGGGCCAATTTTCGAGTTTAATATTTTTACATTTTCCCCGATGAAACAAGGCGGAATGATCATACAATTCTCAATTTCTGCAGATTCCGGGAAGTTTGCCATATTGGCTCTTTCGTACTGAAGGATTTTGCTGTTTGTTTCTACAGTAGCATTTTTATTTCCGCAATCCATCCAGTCGTCCACTTTTCCAAGAGAGAATTTTGCACCTTTTGCTCTAAGATTTTCTAATGCTGTTGTTAACTGATATTCACCGCCTTCTGTGATATTGTTTTCCATAATATGATCGATTTCGGTCATCAGTTTTTCAGCAGAATTGAAATAATAAATGCCAATAATTGCCAAATCAGAAACAAATTCTTTCGGTTTTTCTACAAAATCTGTAATGAAACCATAATCATCCAATTTTACAACTCCGAAAGCGGAAGGGTCTTCTACCTTTTTTACCCAAATTACACCGTCGGCATTAGTGTCAAGATGGAAGTCTGCACGGAAAAGTGTATCAGCAAACGCGATAATCACAGGACCTTTCATGCTTTCTCTTGCGCAGTTGATAGCGTGAGCTGTTCCCAAAGGTTCAGTCTGTGAGTATATGCTTCCTTTTGCGCCAAGATTTTCAGCAACTTTGATAAGCGATTCTTCAACATCTGACCCGAAGTCACCAATAATAAATGCAATTTCTTCTATCGGTTCATTTGCAACTTTTGCAATATCTTCTACCAATCTTTGTACTATCGGTTTTCCACCGATCGGGATGAGCGGTTTTGGAACCGTCAATGTATGTGGCCTAAGTCTGGAACCACGTCCAGCCATTGGAACTATTATTTTCATAAGTTTTGTTGTTAAGTTGTTGACTATTAATTAAATAATAGATTTATTTTCTTCCGATTTTATTTAAAATCTTCTGAGGAATCAAGTTCTCTGTCTTTAATAAAATGGTTGCCAAAAATATAAATATAACATTACCCAACCAAATGTTTTCTTTTAAATATTGATAACATACAAGAGAGACCAGCATTGTAATGAGAATGACAATCAGATTCTTATAAATATTGTACGGAACAGGATATTTGTATTGTCCCCAAATGTATGATATGACCATCATTGCGAAATAACTGGCGATTGTTGCCCAAGTTGAAGCCCAATATCCATATTTAGGAATAAAACAAAAATTAATAATTATGGTTATTAAAACTCCAATTGCTGATATGTAAGCACCAATAATAGTCTTATCCGTCAGTTTATACCAAATTGAAAGATTGAGATAGATTCCTATAAATAAGCTCGCAAAAAACAGGATTGGAAGAATTGAAATACCTTCGTAATACTCAGGATTATTGATGTAAACTTTCGCAATCAGATTAAGATTTACGGATAAGAATAAGACAATCAAACAATTGATGGCGATGAAAATATCCATTAGTTTAACATACATTTCCTTTGCATTTTTATTTTTTGAATTGCTGAAAAAGAATGGTTCAATTCCTAGTGAATACGCTTGTCTGAATAAAATTACAAAAGTCACAACTTTAGCAACACCGCCGTAAACGCCCAATTGATAACGCCCAATTTCTTCAGGCAGAAGGAATTTCAAAAATTGTCTGTCAAAGGTTTCATTGATGATTCCGGCTAATCCTGCAATCGTAATTGGCCAGGAATATTTGATCATCTTTTTCCAGAGTTCCCAAGAAAAATGCTTTATCCTTGCGATTAACAGTTCTTGTGACAGCATTAAAAATGTGACTGAGCTTGCCGCTAGATTTGCAACGAAAACATAGCCGATTCCAAATTCCGGACTGTATTTCAATCCGAAAATGCCTTCCGGATATCTAGGTAATATGATGATGAAGAAAACAACTAAAAGGAAATTGATGATGCCATTCGTGATTCGGATTCCGGCATACTTTAAAGGTCTTTCGTTTTTCCTTAACATTACAAAAGGCATTGCGCAAAAAGCATCTAAAGCCAAGGTGACCGCGAGAATCGAGAGTAGATCTACTTGGTCAGGCGTTTTGAAAGCTATTGCTAATGGTTGCCTGTAAAATAATGTAAAAATTAAATAAACCAAAGTCACGGCGAAAACGCTGAAAAATGCAGTCGAAATCAGTTTTCTGTCATCTTTCTCGTCCAATGCAAATCGGAAAAAAGTGGTTTCCATTCCGTGGGTCAAAAGTACAGCGATAACGCCCGCTACAGAATAAAAATCGGCAAAAGGAGAATAAGCTGTCGGACCAAATGTTCTTGTAATAATTGGATTAATTACAAATGGAAACAGTCTGATAATCACAGTCGTTAATCCATAAAGCGCAGTTTGTCCAAGTAATTTCTTCAATTCAAAAATTTTTGCAAAAATAATCTATTCTGACAAGAGTTCGATTTATTTCTTCAGCTTATAATTCATAAAGAAAACCAATTTTCCGCCTTTCATAATATCTTCGTGCTTCAATTTGTAGCCTTCAAATGGTTTTCCATTCAGTTCGATTCTTTCGATGTAAACATTCTTTTCCGATTGATTTTTAGCTTCGATTTCAAACGTTTTTCCGTTCTCCAGATTCAGTTTTGCATTCACAATACTCGGACTTCCAATCCAATATTCATCAGAGCCTGGCGAAACAGGATAGAATCCCAAACTGCTGAAAATATACCACGCACTCATCTGTCCGCAATCGTCATTTCCGCCTAATCCATAAGGTTTTGCTTTGTATTGCATAGTCAGGATTTTTCGTATTTGAGCTTGTGTTTTCCAAGGTTGTCCGGCAACATTATAAAGATAAGCGACGTGATGCGCAGGTTCGTTTCCGTGAACGTATCCGCCGATAATTCCTTCTCTTGTAATATCTTCCGTATCAGCGAAAAACTCGTCGGGCAAATGCATTGAAAATAATTCGTCAAGATTTTCCCCGAATTTCTTTTTCCCGCCCATCGATTTCATTAATTCCTCAGGATTATGCGGAACGAAGAAGCTGTAATTCCATGAATTTCCTTCGATAAAGCCTTGTCCGTGCGTGCTCATCAAATCAAATTCTTTCTTGAAACTTCCGTCAGACAATCTCGGTCTCATAAAACCGATTGATTTATCAAAGACGTTTTTCCAGTTTTCGGAACGTTTAAGATATTCATTATAGATTTCAGTTTTACCTAATTTCTTGGCAATTTGAGCAATTGCCCAATCGTCGTAAGCGTATTCCACCGTATTGGAAACCGACGTTCCGTTTTTCTCCGCAGAGATGTAACCTTTGTCGATGTATTCGCCGATGCCTTCGTAGTTTCTTTTGTTGGAAGTTGCGATACAAGCCTTCAAAGCTTCTTCCGCATTTCCGGTGTAAGTTCCTTTTATAATCGCATCAGCAATCAAAGAAACTGAATGGTAACCGCTCATACACCAATTTTCATTAGCATAATGTGACCAAACAGGCAACATTTTCAGACTGAATTGGTCATAATGCGCCATCATCGACTGAATCATATCACTGTTCCGTTTTGGCTGAATAATATTGAAAAACGGATGCAGCGCGCGGTAAGTATCCCAAAGTGAAAACGTCGTGTAATTCGTAAAACCTTTTGCCTGATGCACGTTTTGGTCAAGACCTTTGTATTCGCCATTCGCATCCATATAAGTGGTTGGATTGATGAACGTATGATACATCGCTGTGTAAAAATTCACTTTTTCATCTACTGAAAGTGTGTTGACAACGATTTTATTCAATTCCTTATTCCAATCGTTTTGAGCCTGGGATTTTATATTTTCAAAATTCCAATCCGGCGTTTCTTTGGTTAAATTTTCCAAAGCATTCGCTTGACTTACTGGCGAAATCGCAAATTTGATTTGGACTTTCTCATTCTCCTGCGTGTCAAAATCGAAATGCATTCTGACTTTTTTTCCAGCAATCTCAGGGAAATTTTCGTCCTGATTCCATTTTCTCCAGAAACCTCGGTAAGCCTGTTTCGTGTCAAAATTTTTCTGACCATAAGATTTGAAAGGCTTCGAAAATTCCATTGCAAAATAAACCGTTCTAGTTCTTGCCCAACCGTTGGTTTGTCTGTAACCCGTGATTCGGTGGTCGTTTTCAATCCTTACATAAGTCCAGACATTTTTGTCATCATAATTGTAAATTCCCGCCATCAAATCAAGAATAATGTGCGCATCGGCGGATTTCGGAAAAGTATATTGATGAACGCCAACTCTTGTTGTAACAGTCATTTCGGCCAGAATATTATAATCGTCAAGTTTCACTTTGTAATATCCGGCTTCCGCTTTTTCGTTTTGATGAGAAAATCTGGAACGAAATCCATTTTCGGGTTTTTGAGCAGTTCCGGGATTTAATTTTAATTTTCCAACCGTCGGCATTATCAAAAAATCTCCCAAATCTGAATGTCCGGTTCCGCTGAAATGCGTATGCGAAAATCCGACAATCGTATTGTCTTCGTAGCGATAACCAGCGCAATATTTATAAATATCAGGATTGTATTTTCCATTGACCTCATAAGATAAAGTATCAGTTTCAGGACTCAACTGAACGGCGCCAAAAGGAACGGTTGATCCTGGGAAAGTATGTCCCATTTTTTCCGTTCCGATGATGGGATTCACGAATTTTACGAGGTTTTCTAATTTCTGGGAACTGAATAATGAAGCGAATAAAACGGGTAGAATTAAAATGTATTTTCTCGGAGACATTCTTTGGAATTTTGAAGCAATTTAATCAAATAATATTTTAAAGACTTTATAATTCAAAAACTTGAGTAATCGTTTTCAAAAACTTAATTTTGCTTAAAATGAAATTTTTAGATTGAAGTCTAACTTCTAATATCTCACTTCTAACATCTAATTAAAAAATGAAAATTCTAATAAAAAACGCCCAAATCGTCAATGAAAATCTGGTCTTCCAAAATGATATTCTGATTGAAAATGATTTGATTTTCAAGATTTCAAAAAATATTGCCGAAGAAAATGTTGACCAGATTATTGATGCTTCAGAAAAATATCTTTTGCCCGGAGTTATTGATGATCAGGTGCATTTCCGTGAGCCTGGTCTAACCTGGAAAGGCGATATAGAAACAGAATCCCGTTCTGCAATTGCAGGTGGAATTACAAGTTTTATCGAACAGCCCAACACGGTTCCGAATGCTGTGACTCAGGAATTACTGGCTGATAAATATCAAATCGCTTCTCAAAAATCCTTCGCGAATTACGGTTTTATGATGGGCGGAACCAATGATAATTTGGAGGAAGTTTTAAAAACAAATCCAAGAAATGTTCCCGGAATTAAATTGTTTTTAGGTTCATCCACAGGAAATATGCTTGTTGACAATCCTGAAACTTTAGAAAATATTTTCAGCAATACAAAAATGCTGATTGCCGTTCATTGTGAGGATGAAGCAACGATCAGAGAAAATACTCAAAAATATTTAGATGAATATGGCGAAGATATTCCTGTAAAATTCCATCATCTGATCAGAAGTGAGGAAGCTTGCTACAAATCTTCTTCCAAAGCAGTTGAACTGGCACAGAAAACAGGCGCGAGACTTCACGTTTTCCATTTGTCAACCGCAAAAGAGATGGAACTTTTCAGAAATGATATTCCTTTAAAAGATAAAAAAATAACGGCTGAAGTTTGTGTTCATCATTTGACATTCACCAACGAAGATTACGATACGAAAGGCGGATTAATCAAATGGAATCCTGCGGTAAAAACTCAAAAAGACAAAGACGGACTTTGGGAAGCACTTCTTGATGACAGAATTGACGTGATTGCCACCGACCACGCGCCTCACACCTGGGAAGAGAAACAAAATGTTTATACAAAATGTCCTTCCGGAGCACCTTTGGTTCAGCATTCTTTGGTTGTAATGCTTGAGAATTTCAGAAATGGAAAAATTACTCTTGAGAAAATAGTTGAAAAGATGTGTCACAATCCGGCTATTCTGTTCCGAGTGGAGAAAAGAGGTTTTGTGAGAGAAGGGTACAAAGCGGATTTAGTTTTAGTTGATTTGGATGAAAAATGGACGGTTGCCAAGGAAAATCTTTTTTACAAATGTGGCTGGAGTCCGCTGGAAGGAACTGAATTTCATTCCAAAGTGACGCACACTTTTGTCAACGGCAATCTGGTTTATGACAACGGAAAAATTAATGAAGAAAAATTCGGAGAGCGGTTGCTTTTTGTAGTTGAAGAATAAATTAGAAAAGACTGCGATATTATGCAGTCTTTTTTTCTCTCGCAGATTGAGCTGATAACGCAGATTTTTATCATCTGCAAAATTTGCTCAATCTGCGAGAGATAATTATCTAATAATTAATTAAAATTAATCAATCACAATGCTGTCA
>Ga0308157_10004692_pt1 | contig 17875 bp, 16 predicted proteins | sample PhyBR1_FD_201035 | JGI IMG/M metagenome (GOLD analysis project Ga0308157, IMG submission 201035) | Phyllosphere microbial communities from UC Gill Tract Community Farm, Albany, California, United States - DLSLB.R1 | ecosystem: Host-associated > Plants > Phyllosphere > Unclassified | place: USA...
GACGCGGATCTCGAAGAGCAGTCCCTCTCGGGCGGTGTCTTCGAGCGAATCGGCGTCGGCCGGCGCCGCCCACTCATCGAGCTTCGGACGCGACTGCGCCAGTTCGCGGTATATCTCTGCGACCCGTCGAGCGGCGCCTTCAGCACCGCATGGGACGAGCGTCACGTGGTCGTATCCCCCGCTCTTCGGTTTCTCGAGCAGCTCGGTCACCGGGCGCGCGACGATGAGCAGGTCGGGCGTCGCTCCCCCGCCGAGCTCTGACCCTGCTCGTGCATCGAAGGGTTGCTCCGGGTCGAGAAGATTCGCCCGCAGGCACAGCGGCGAGAAGGCGCGGAAATGCGTCAGGACCTCGCCCAGCGCTGCGACACCTCCAGGATCCGCCGGCAGTGACGTGGCGATGACGTCCACGAACGGCTTCGCGACATCCCTCCCCCGAAACCGGATTCCCGCGACGGCCCAGTGCCCGTTCGTGAGCGGGATCTCTCGGTTCGCCCACTTCAGCGGATCCTCAACGCCGACCTGCATCATGTCGCGGAACCGGGCGCCCCACTCCTCGTCACCGACGAGAGCGACACTCGTCTCGAGCCACACCGACAGGTTCTCGCGCCAGCGCGGTGACCAGGCCTTGACCCGCGACGACGTCCATCGCTGAGCGGCTTCTGCGACCTCGGTGCGGGGAACAGTCATCAACCGAGCCTAGCGACGGCGAGGTGTTCGCCGAAGCTGCGACTTTTCCTCCGCTTACCGTCGCCACCGAGTCGTTACCGCCCGCGCCACACGGCATCTCATCGAGGCGCGGCGAGCGTAACACTCGATGTCATCGTGGTGTGTCGCGCGTCACGGCTCGAGGAAGCTCGCGAGGTTCGTCAGCGATGAGGTGAGGCCCTCAGCGTGATCGCGGGCGCGAACCCCTGAAGGCACACCGCGTGCCACGATCTCGATGATCGTGCCGCCATAGGCTCGTCGCACGCTCCACTCCATTCGCATGGTGCCGCGGAAGGCCTCGTCGTCCGATTCGAAATCGATCTCATTCACGACCCTCTCGCCCGGAACGAGCGCTGAGACCCGCACGTCCGCGACGTCGGAATCGTCGCTCGACTTGCCGGGAGCGCGCGATGCATCGTCGTACGTCAGAACGAGGCGGTAAGAGCCGCCTTCGCGCATGTCGAATCGTTCGAAGCGTCCGTGCATGCCGCGCGGAGGCAGCCATGTGAGCAGGGCATCGCGGTCGATCAGCGCGTCGAACACGCGCGCCGGATCCGCGTGGATGAGGAGGCTCGCGGCATCCGTGCGCCCCGCAGTCGGGTGCGCGGGACGGGCGTCGGGTGCGATACGGATCCCGTAGATCACGGATCGCTCCGGAGACGGCAGTCGTTCGAAACCGATCCGCTCGTAGAACGCAGCGGCCGAAGCGTTCTGCGGATCCATGCCGAGGTGCAGCCCGCGCACGCCACGGCGCCGAAGCTCGTCGACAACGGTCGTGATCAGGCGGCGCCCGTAACCGCCTCCCTGGACGGTCGGAAGCAGGTCGATGTGGAGGTGTGCGGGGTACTCGCGCCGATGGACCTCGCTTCCCGGGTCGCGTTCGTCGGCGTACTCGAGCAGCTCCAGCTGCTTCTCTCCCGTGCGCGCGTAGCGTGCCGACCGTGACGGCCACCATTCGTCGCGGAACCACTGCTCGAACGCGTCGGTGTCATCGGTGGCCGTAACGTACCCCGCGACGCGGCCGAGATCGTCCTCGAGAACCCACGTCAGATCGGGGTGCCGACGGGCGTAGGGCAGCGCGAAGAGATCCGCCCAGAGCGCGTCATCGTGCAACAACCCCGTTGCATCCTGCCCGGCGTCGGCGGTTCTCGTGCAGACCGCCACGAGGGCGGCCTCGTCGTCAGGGGCGAACTCGCGGATGCGTGGCATGGCTACTCCTCCGTCTGCCGGTGCCGGAATCTCAGCCTACGGGGGCGCGTCCACGGTGCGAACACGGCGACGACGAGCAGCGCGACCGCAGCGCCCAGAAGTGCACCGCCGATCGTGTCGACCAGCCAGTGCACGCTGAGCACGGTGCGTGACAGGGCCATCAGCAACGTCCACACGGCGCCGAGGGGAATCCCGATCGCGCGCGGCAGCAGCACACAGAGCACGATCGCCACCGTGGCGGCGTTCGCCGTGTGACCGGACGGAAAGGAACCGAAATCCGAGGTGACGAGCATGTCGAGGGGGCGCTCGCGTGCGATAACGCCTTTCACGAGCTGCACCACGGCGACGCTCGCGAGCATCATCACGATCACGACGATCGCGGCACGCCACCCCCGAGCCAGCAGGATCGCCACTGCGAGCGCGACCGGAACGGCTCTGGTCGCGATCCATCCCCCGCCGATCGCGTTGAGGGCCAACGAGATCTGGATCGCCGCGTCCGATCTGCCGCGGATCATCGCTTCGTTCCACGCGACGTCGAGGGGTTCGACCGCGGTCGGCGCAAGGGCGACGATGAGGGCGAGCAACACGAACGCCGCCGCGCCCGCCGCGCCGGCGATGAGCGCACCGTGCCGTGTCATCCCTCTATTCTGCGTCGCGATCCGGCGATGGACCCTCTTCCGCGGGGGCGATAATTGGTGCATGCCGTCCACACGCGAGATCCTCACCTTCTCAGACGGCGAACCGCCCGCCGGCGAGACGCCCTGGGTCGTTGCGCCGAACGTCGCTCCGATCGATGTCGTCGAGCCGGATCCGTCATGGCCCGCCGTCTTCGAAGAGGTTGCGGAGCGCGTGCGGGGCGCCCTCGGTACGCGCGCGCTGCAGATCGAGCACGTCGGATCCACCGCGGTGCCAGGCCTTCCTGCGAAGCCCGTGATCGATGCGGACCTGATCGTCGCCTCGCCGTCAGACGAGGGCGTGTGGCGCCCGGCGCTGGAACGGGAAGGTTTTGCGCTCACCGTGCGGGAACCGTGGTGGCACGAGCATCGCATGATGAAGCTGGCGGTTCCGCGCGCACATCTGCACGTCTTCTCCCCCGATGCGCCGGAGCCGTGGAAGCACAGGGTCTTCCGCGATCACCTGCGGCACGATGCGGCCGACCGCGATCTTTACGCGCGGGTCAAGCGTGAGGCTGCTGTGCTCGCGACGCGGGCCGGCGAGACGATGATGGCATACAACGCGCGAAAGCAGTCAGTGATCCGCGACATCTACGCGCGGGCATTCCGGGCCGCCGGGCTGCTGGGGTGATGCTGCGAAGGGTGCGGGCGAGTGCTCGGGCCTCGAGCTATTTCGTGTTCACATCGATGTCCGGCGGTGGCCGCTGCATGATCGCCCCCAGCTGATCCGCACGCCTCTCGTCGGCCGACGCGGCCGACTCTTCACGCCGCTCGAGAGAGCGCTGGGCGGCACGCCGCACCTCACGCGCCTCCCGGCGACGCTCGCTCTCGTGTGTTTCGCGCTCATGCCGTGCCCCGTTGGTTCCCGGTGTCTCCCGGAAGTAGACGCGGCTCGCCGGTTCATCGCGATAGGAATAGCCGAGCGGGCTGAGCCACTCCAGCACTCCGCCGCCGAGCTGCACCAAAGACCACCCCGCGGCGTGCTTGACCGTGTGGTGCGCTTCGCAGAGCGCGCTGAGGTTCTCGACGGACGTTCTGCCGCCCCGCGCGTAGTCGTGGGAGTGGTCGACGTCGGATCGTCGTGCCGGGGTCGTGCATCCCGGGAACCGGCACGTCATATCTCGCGCACGCAGCACACGCTTCTGCTCGTTCGACGGTCGATACCGATCGACCGCGACCACCTCGCCGGTCTCGGGTCTGACGAACAGCCGGTCCCATCCGGCAGCCCCCGCCGCGACGCGGCGTGCCGTCTGCGACGAAATGAGCGCACCGTCGTCGATCCAACTCGGGCCGTCGGTACGCGGATCGACGATCTGAGCTACGGGAATGGTGACCTGCACCTGGGCCTGCACGCTGTCGAGCGATGCGCCCAACCCGGATGCGTGCAATCGGTGCCCCGTCGGTGCGGCCGTGAGGAGGATGTCGCTCAGGATATCTGTGCGGAGCTGGTCCATCGTGCGACGGTCGCTCGCCGGAACGGCCCCACCGTCGATCGCGGCGATGCCGCTCGCCGCCACCGCGTCTTCGGGCGGGAGCCCGTGCTCGCGGATATACGCGTTCCGCGCCCGGCGGCGATCGGTCTTCACGAATCGCGACAGTCTCGTGAGGCGGTCATAGATCGTGCGCGCCTCGAACGTCGGCGCGATCACATGCAGCTCGCTCATACCGTCATCGAGTTCTGCGAGTGAGACGCGACGCTGCGCCCGAGCGATCTCGTGGCGCTCCCGAAGAGAGTCGGAGGCGAGGTCGGCGGCCTGCTTCTTTGCGATGCGCCGCAGATCGCCGGGGGTGCGCGTTTCAGCGAACGGCACGGCGCATGAGTCCAATGATGCGCGAGCGCTCGGGTCGAGACCGCCGCCCGCGTCGCCACGACCCGTGCGTGGGCGAGCGAGACGCGGCCCTCGCTGAGCGCTTCGAAGGTCTCGGGGAAGTCTCCCGCGATCTGCTCGGCCTCATCCATCTGCGCACGGGCAGTATTCGGGTGCACACGCGTCGCCGCTGCGATCTCGGCCGTCATCGACCGGCGCGCGTACTCAGGGGCATCGGAACCCCGGTCGTCGCGCGACGCGGCATCGGCGAGGGCCGCCAACTCACATGTGGCTTGGATGATGTCGGCCTCGATGCGAGCGATCTGTCGGCGCCGGTCTCTGATGCGCGCGACGAGCCGGCGGGCACGATCGAGCTCGGCCGGCGCGAGCCCGGTCAGCCCGTCTGCGAATCGTGTCTGCGCCATGTCGAAACGGTACGGCGAACCACTGACATTCGAACGGGGGCCATGAATGGCCCATGGCGGATCCGCGAGATCACTCAGCGATGTACCACGGCGTCAGAGCCATCTCCGCGCCGTCGACGACATCGAGCACCTCGGAAACGGCGATGCGCTCGGCACCGGGCCAGGGAGCGAGCAGCACCGTGAGCTCGGCAGGACGGCCCGTGGGCGCCCGCCACACGAGATCCGCCCGCGCCGTGCCGCCGGGAGCGAGCGTGACCGATTCGCTCGGGACGGGATCTCCCGCAGTCGTGTGATCGCGGTTCGTGACCTCGGGGCGGATCGCGTTGCCCTCCTCCGACGCGAATGCGAGATCGGGCGCGCCCTGCAGATCGCATGCCTGCGCAGACGCATTGCGCGCTTCGACCGTGAGATAGCGGGATCCGGTGGCGGCGTCGACGCCCGCGATCTCGACCACCACATCGTCGGCCGCACAGCGCTCGGGAAAGCCGGGCGCCGCGGTCACTGCGACGGCGGGCGGCGGATCGGTGGGCTGCGGGGACTGCGTCGCCAGCGGCAGCTCCGGGGCCGCGACCTCCGTGCGCGCCGACAGTGCCGCGCCATGCGTCGCTGACGCAAGGCACGCGCCCGACGCCACGGTCGCGACCACAAGCACGCTTCCGATGAGCATCGCACGCCGCCCGTTCGTGCGGTTCGGCCCGGCCATGCCGCACACAACGGTGATCAGTGCGGGGATCCATCCCCAGAGCAGGCCCCAGCGCGCGGCTTCCTGCAGCGCAGGCAGGGTGAACGTGCGAATGAAGGACCCGCCGAGCCCGCCGAAGGTCTGCACATGCAGCAGCCATTCGCCCATCTGCGCCGCCCCGACCACCCCGACGGCGGCGACCATGACGGAGATCCAGAGCACGATCGCCCGCGCCCACCACGCCCGTCGCCACATGCTGGCGAGAAGGAACGTGGAGAACGCGGCGAGAGCGAGTCCGAGCGTCACCAGCAGCCACAGCCAGATGCGTGACGGCCACGGCGCGACCGTGTATCCGGCATGCGCGGGGACGATCGTCGGCAGCCAGACTTCGGCCGTGTGCCAGACGTCGATGGACGCGTTTCGCGCAACCGCGTCGCGGAGAAGGTCGGCCGCGAGTGCGGCGAGCACTCCCAGCGGGGGCAGCGCCACCCACTGAATGCGGCGGATCAGCGACTGTCGGTCCGCGGGAGCGTCACGGGGCGCCGCGGGCGGGCCCGGTGCGGTCATCTCGGCAGCGCCCCGATCAGGGCTCGCGCCGCCGCCTCCGGGTCTTCGGCACGGGTCACGGCACGCACGACGCAGATCCTGCGCGCCCCTGCCTCGACGACCTCGTGAACGTTGTCGAGGTCGATCCCGCCGATAGCGAACCACGGCGCGGATCCGTCGTCGTCGGCCGCCACGGCCCGGACTGCATCGAGGCCGACCGCCGCGCGCCCCGGCTTCGTGGGAGTCGGCCACACCGGGCCGATGCAGTAGTAGTCGGGATCGCCCACGCGCGCGGCGGCGGCCTGCTCGCGCGAGTGCGTGGACTGTCCGAAGAGCACGCGCGAGTCCACGAGCGACCGCGCGGAGCCGACCGGGATGTCGCGCTGACCGAGGTGCAGAACATCTGCTCCAGAAAGCGCCGCGACGTCGGCCCGATCGTTCGCGGCGAACAGCTTCCCGTGCCGGCGCGCGGCGTCGGCGAGCACCTCGAACATCCCGAGCTCGTCGCCGGCGTCGAGCGACTTATCGCGCAGTTGGATGATGTCGACGCCCCCGCGGTAGGCCGCGTCGACGAACTCTGCGAAGTCGCCCGTGTTCAGCCGGGCGTCTGTGCAGACGTACAGCCGGGCGGCGCCCAGCAGCTCCAACGCGCGCTCCCTGACGGGCGGCTGCTCAACGGAATGCGGTTGCGACACGTGGGCTCCCTGATGATCTCGACGGGGGTCATCCGAACGGTGTCGATCCTCGCACAGCTGACGCGCGGCATCCGCCTCGAGGTCGGCGCTCAGGGATAGACTGGCTCGCACAGAGCACGGGAGTCGGGCGAAGCCGGCTGAGAGTGCCTCCCCTCACCGCCCAGCGGTCGAGCGCGGGGCGGACCGTTGAACCTGATCCGGATCATGCCGGCGCAGGAAGGCGAATGATGATGAGTGATGTCGTAGTCGTGGGCGGCGGCGTCGTCGGGCTGGCCGCCGCCTGGCGGCTGCTCGAGCGCGGACACCGCGTGACGGTGGTCGATCCCCGCCCCGGCGATGGCGCGAGCCGGGCGGCCGCAGGCATGCTCGGCGCTGTAAGTGAATTCGCGTTCGAGGAGGAGGCGCTGCTCGCACTGTCGCTTCCCGCCGCCGAGCGGTACGCGCAGGTCGTGGCCGACGTCGAGCGTGCCAGCGGGATCGAGACCGGATATCGGCGCACGTCGACGCTCGTCGTGGCGGCCGGCGCAGCCGACCGCACGGCGGGCGAACAGCTCCGTCGCCGACAGGAGGAGCTCGGGCTGTCGGTGCGTCCCCTCGCCCCGAGCGAGGCGCGGCGTCGGGAGGACCTCCTCTCCCCCGGCATCGCCGGCGCGTTCCTCGCCGAGTCCGATCACCAGGTCGATCCGCGCCGCCTGGTGAGCGCATATCTCGCCGCGCTCGAGGGAGCCGTGCGCGCCGCCGTGTGCCGCGCAACGGCGGTGGCGCTCGTCTGGGAGGGCGCAAGCGTGGGCGGCGTGCTGCTCGACGGTGCGGAGCACATTCGTGCGGACGAGGTCGTGCTCGCAACCGGAACATCCGCATGTCTCGAAGGGCTGCCGACCGGGCTCCGTCTGCCCATCCGCCCCGTGTACGGGGATGTGCTTCGCCTGCGCGCACCCGCACAGCTCATGCCCTTCCTCACGCACGTCGTGCGCGGGCGGGTGCAGGGGCGAGCGGTGTACCTCGTTCCGCGCCACGACGGGGAGATCGTCATCGGCGCGAGCGAGCGCGAAGACGGGAAGACCGGCGTCAGCGCAGGCGCTGTGCTCCAGCTGCTGCGCGACGCCGCGGAGCTCATTCCCGCCGTTGCCGAGCTCGAGCTCGTCGAGACCATCGCGAGGGCACGACCCGGCACGCCCGACAACGCCCCGCTGCTCGGTCGCATCGCGCCCGGGCTGATTGCCGACACGGGCACGCATCGCCATGGCGTGCTGCTCAGCGTCGAGGCCGCCGTCGTCGTCGCCGATCTCATCGACGGCGCGCCCGCCCGTGCGGAGCACGCCGCGTTCGATCCGTGGCGCTTCTCCGAGCCCACCGCTGTGCCGCCCGAGACCGCATCCGTCCGCACCCGATCCCAGGAGGAATCATGATCGCACACGACTCTCCCCCGAATGCCGAGCAGCGGGTGCTGCTGAACGGCGAAGAGCACCGCACGCACGCCCCATCGCTGCTCGAGCTCGTCTCGGACTACACGCAGACGCCGCTCAGCGACGACGGCCGGACCGCAGACGGATCCGCGCTCGGAATCGCAGTCGCGGTCGACGGAGCGGTCGCGCCGCGCGGTCGTTGGGCGTCAACGCCCGTGCGGGACGGCACTGTCGTCGAGGTGCTCACCGCGAAGAAGGGCGGCTGACAATGGTCACTGTCGATGCCGCTCTGCCCACCGAACCGTACGCGCACGACGCGGACGACGTGCTCGTCGTCGCCGGGCGCCGCTACACGTCTCGGCTCATCATGGGAACGGGAGGCGCCGCGAGCCTTGAGTCGTTGGAACACGCGCTCGTGGCGTCGGGCACGCAGCTGACGACCGTCGCGATGCGCCGGTACGCACCCGGCGACGGCATCTCCCTGTTCGACGTCATCACCCGAAACGGCATCGAGGTACTGCCGAACACGGCCGGATGCTTCACCGCGCGCGAGGCGGTGCTGACCGCCGAACTCGCGCGAGAGGCGCTCGAGACGAATCTCGTGAAGCTCGAGGTGATCGCCGATGACCGCACCCTGCTCCCGGATCCCATCGAACTCGTCGACGCGACCGCGAGACTGGTCGCGAGCGGCTTCGATGTGATGGCGTACACGAACGACGATCCGATCATCGCCCGTCGGCTCGAGCAAGCCGGCGCGGCGGCGGTCATGCCGCTCGGCGCACCCATCGGCACGGGCCTCGGCATCCTGAACCCTCACAACATCGCCGCGATCGCCGCGAACGCTGAGGTTCCCGTGATCATCGACGCGGGCATCGGCACCGCCTCGGACGCCGCGCTCGCGATGGAACTCGGCTGCGACGGCGTGCTGCTGGCGACGGCCGTCACACGAGCCGAGCGCCCCGCGGTCATGGCACGCGCGTTCCGTTCGGCGGTCGAGGGCGGACGGCTCGCCCTCCAGGGCGGCCGGATCCCGCGTCGCCACGAGGCCCTGGCCTCCTCCCCCGTGGAAGGGCGGCCCGACCTGTGAGCGCCCCTCTCGTCGAGCCCGCAGCAGACCTGTCGTCCGCAGAACTGGCGCGCTATGCGCGTCAGATCGTGATCCCCGGGGTCGGCCTCGACGCGCAGCGGCGGCTGAAGGCGGCGCGCGTGCTCGTGCTCGGAGCCGGTGGACTCGGCTCCCCCGCCCTGCTGTACCTCGCCGCCGCGGGCGTCGGCGTGATCGGCATCGTCGACGACGATGTCGTCGACGCGTCGAACTTGCATCGACAGGTGGTCCACGGCACGCCGAGCCTCGGATCGCCGAAGACCGCGTCCGCCGCCGCGCGGATCCGTGAGCTCAATCCGCACGTGACAGTGCAGGAGCACCGCGAACGGCTCACCGCCGGCAACGCCATCGAGATGTTCGGGCTCTACGACCTCGTCGTCGACGGGAGCGACAACTTCGCGACGCGGTACCTGGCAGCCGACGCGGCCGAGATCACGGACCGACCCGTCGTGTGGGGGTCGATCATGCGCTTCGAGGGGCAGGTCAGCGTGTTCTGGGCGTCGAAAGGCCCCTCGTACCGCGACCTCTTCCCGGAGCCTCCGGTGGGTCCCGACGCGCTCTCCTGCGAACAGGCCGGCGTGTTCGGGGTGCTGCCCGGCCAGGTCGGCACGGCCATGACGACGGAGGCCATCAAACTCATCACCGGCATGGGTGAGACGCTGCTCGGCCGCCTCGCCGTGCTCGACGCGCTCGCGGGAACATGGCGGGAGTTCCGGCTCGAGCGCGACCCGGATCGGGTGCCCATCACTCAGCTCGGGGCATCGGCCGCAGATGACGGCGAGCCGGCAGACGCCGACGGCCTCTCGCCCGCCGATCTCGGCGCGCTCCTCGCAGCACGCGCATGCCGCGAGGCGGACTTCGACCTCATCGACGTACGGGAGGAGGACGAGTACGCTCTCGATCGGATCGAGGGAGCGCGGCTCGTTCCGCTCAGCAGGATCCGCGCGGGCGCGGCGGAGATCCCTCGCGATCGTGAGGTCGTGCTCATCTGCCAGGGCGGTGTGCGATCCGCGCGGCTGCTCGCATCCCTGCGAGAAGATGGTCACGCCCAGGTGCGTCATCTCGCCGGCGGGCTGGACGCCTGGCGGCGTGCGCAACCGCGCGGCTGAGCAGGCGAACCGCTCGCTCGCGCGCGGGATTCAGGTGTACCAGCTCGGCTCCGGCACGTCTCCGAGCAGCGTGAATCGACCGACCTCGTGCTTCTTGTACGCCACCGGGTCGTGCAGGCTGTGAGTGCGGAGGTTCCGCCAGTAGATGTCGAAACCGACCGAACTCGCGGTCGCGCGCGCTCCAGTCAACTCGAAGATCTTCGTCGCGACCTCGAGCCCGTCGTCGATGATCCGCAGCTTGGCCGCTGCGACGCGCACCGCGATCTCGCCACGGCGCCGTTCAGTGAGGTTCTCGCGCTCGTCGTGCAGGATCTCGCTGATCTCTGCATCCACTGAGTCGATGAGGGCGGCGTCGGCCCAGAGCTTCGAGGCGAGCTCACCGTATCCCTCCAGCACGTAGAACTCGTCCGTGCCGCGAGACTTGCCCTCCCCGCCGTACGGCCACGCGCGGGTGTACTCCCGCGTATATGCGGTCGCCGCGCGCAGCGCGCCCTCCGCGATGCCGAGGTAGATGTTGTTGAAGGTCGCCTGCAGAGCCGGCACGTTCAAGGTGTTGTAGACGAGGGGCTGGTAGACGCGATCGACGAAACCGGCCGCGTTCGCCCAGTCGACGCGCACATCGCGGATCTCCACGCCTCCCGACTCCGTGAGCCGTTGACCGAGGTTGTCCCAGTCGCCGCGGAAGACGATGCCCGGCTGGTCGGTCGGCACGATCGCGAAGATGTGCGTGTCGGTGCCCTCGAGCACGCCCTCGAGCACTGTCAGATCGGCGACGCGGCCGCCTGTTGAGAACGACTTGCGGCCGTTGAACACGAGCTCGTCGCCGTCTTCGGTGATCACGAGGTCGGAGTCTCGCGGATTGACCGCGCCGCCGAAGAACAGGTTGCCGCTCGTGTAGAGCTGCTCGACCGCGTCGATCTGCGCCGTCGTGCCGACGAGGCGCGCGGCCCACGCCCACAGGTAGTGGTAGCCGAGCAGCTGGCCGATGGATCCGTCGGCGCGCGAGACGGTGCGCACGATGCGGTTGGCGGTCTGCCACGTCAGGCCTGCGCCGCCGTGCTGCGTCGGGCCGAGCACGGTCACGAGGCCCGCGTTCTTCAGCAGGCGCACCTCGGCATGCGGCGCGGCGTTCGCCCGGTCGCGCTCGACGGCATCGACCGCGAGAGCGTCCCCGACCTCTTCGGCGCGCGCAAGCCATTCGGCATCGGTCTGGGGGCGCGGGACGTCAGCCCAGCGATTCTCGTAGGCGGTCTCTGCCGGGGCGGTTTCCACGGACATGGCGGCTCTTCTCTGTCGAAGGGGTGGGGAATCCCCGCAACATTCCCGCGCCGCACACGCCACTGTCAATCAATATGACGCGGGGTGTCCCGCTGTGACGAAGGGCGAAGACTCTGATGTCATTCGGAGACACCGAACGTCACAGAACCCGGCCCGCGAACAGGCGCGCCAGCGTCTGCGCGACGCCCTCGTCGTGGCATGTCGGGATCTCGTGATCGGCGATGGTGCGCACGCTCTCGTGCGCGTCGCGCACCGCGTACGCCGTTCCGGCCCACGTGAGCATCGGGATGTCGTTGGGCATGTCGCCGAATGCGATCACGTCGGTCGCGGCGACGCCGAGTTCTGCGCACAGCCCCTCCAACGCATGCGCCTTCGTGATGCCGGCTGCACTGATCTCGACGAGGCCGGGAATCGACCACGTGACCGTCACTCGGCCTCCCACGGCCGCCATCACCGTGTCGCGCAGCATCTCATCGGCGACCGACGGATCCCGCACCAGCAGCTTGATCGCCGGTTCCGTCCACAGCGCGTCCAGCTCGCCGCAGGGAGCCCCGTCGCGCGGCGAGGCGCGCGCGAACGCGGGAGTGACGCGGATCCCGTCGGGGAACTCCAGCGCGAGCTGCGCGCCGGGGAGCGCCTCCGAGATCTGCGCCGCGACGGCGAGGCCCGATGCCGCGTCGATCCCATGCGTGCGACCGGCGCGGTTCGTGCGCATGTCGTAGGTGAGGGCGCCGTTCGACACGATTGCGATGCCGTGCGCGCCGATGAACTCGCGCAGCGGCTCGACCCAGCGAAGCGGGCGTCCCGTGGTGAACACGACCGGGATTCCGGCATCGTCGATCTCGCGCAGCACTCGGGCGGTGTACGGCGGCACGGTCATGCTGTCCTTCGGCACGAGGGTGCCGTCGAGATCTGTGGCGACGAGCATGCCGCGCGTCAGACGTTCGGGGTGCGTCACAGGCGCAGCCGCATCTCGTTCTCGGTGCCGAACGGCGGGAGCGCGTAGTCCGACGTGACACCGGTGTCGATGAACCCGCGTCGGCGGTAGAACGCGATCGCGCGCGGGTTGTCTGCATGCACGTCGAGCGTCAGGGTGCTGCCGAAGACGCTCGCCCAGTCGATGACGCCGTCGAGCAGCGCATCCGCGACTCCTTCGTGAGCGCCGCGCACTGCCCGATCGACGAAGACTCCGACGAGCATCGGCCCGGCGTGCGCGCTGACGAATCCGCTCATCACCCCGAGCCAGGCGCCTTCGTCGCTGATGGCCGCGAGACCGATGTTCGGATGCAGTTCGTTCCGTGTCGCGCGCGTGATCCATTCCGCATCGCCGAGAGAACGAGCGTGATCGAGCGTCTCGCCGTAAGCGATCGGCATGTCGGCGAGCATGCGCAGCCGGATCTCTCGGTACTCCTGCCAGTCGGCCGCGCCGAAGCGGCGGGTCGTGAACGTCATGGCGTCTCCAGGTGCGACAGGCGCGGATGCGGTTGCGACCACGCTACCGAAGGGTTCGCTCCGTCCAGTCCATGAGCACGCGATACGCCTCGTCGCGAGCCTCGCGGCGCGAGATGAAGATGTCGTGGAGCGCACCCTCGATGCGCGCGATCGTGACGAGCGGTCCCAGCTTCAGCGCCGCGCGCGCGATGTCGTCGACGACGAGCACCGAGTCGGTGTGCGTCAGCTCGTCGGACCAGCGCAGCGGACGGGCCGAGCGCGCCGACAGCATCACGAGAACGGGCGAGTCGATCGCGAGCCCCGTCTCGACCGCATCGTGACCGCGGAAGACGGCGTTGAGCCATCCGGCGGGCACCGGCATGCTCTGCTCGGGGCGCCAGGCGAGGTTCGGCTCGAGCACGTCATCGGGATCCGCAGCCTCGGTCTGTGCCCGGGAGTAGAAGCCGAGATCGACTTGGGGCACCCGTTCGAGCGGGCGGCGGCGCGCCTGCAGCTGCACGAGGGGCGTGATCGCCTCGCGCTGGAACCTCGGCAGTTGGAACTCGAGCCAGGGGCTGTTGAGGAGAAGGGCGTTCGCGGCCCCCGGGTGTCGATGCGCCCAGAGGCTGAGCACGAGCCCGCCCGTCGAGTGTCCGAGCAGCACCAGGCGGCGATCCCGCCCGATCTCGTCGAGCGCGGCTCCGATCTCTTCGTCATAGGTGCGGAGGTCGGCGACGTAGCCGGCCGTCTGTCCGTCACGCAGGCTGCGCCCGTACTTGCGCAGGTCGAGCGCGTAGAACCGAGCGCCGCGGGCCGTGAAGGTGCGAGCCAGCCGCTTATGGAAGAAGTAGTCGGACCAGCCGTGCACGTACAGCACGTCGACGTCTTCGAGCGCGCGCCGGCGGAACCAGCGTCTCGTCGGAAGCGCGCGCACGAGCGTGGCGACGACCTCCCCCTCCTCGTCGGGTGCGAGCGGCAGGGTGAGCTGCTCGAACTCATCGCCCAGCACGTCCGGCGTCCACTCTCCTGCCATGGAATCAGAATAGATCGCCTGCTCGTCGTCGTGCTGTGCGGCGAGAATGGTCAGATGCACACGTTCGACCTCGACCGCATCGGCGCCGGGCTCACGGTCGCCGACTCCCGAGCAGAACTCGAAGGCGCGATCGCCACCGGCGCCGCGGTCGTCGTCGCGCCCCCGGGAACGGGCAAGACGACGTTCGTGCCGCCCCTCGTCGCCGAGGTGCTGAAAGAACGCTCTGGCAGAGTGCTCGTCACGCAGCCGCGCCGCGTCGCCGTGCGCGCGGCCGCCCGACGCATCGCCGAACTCGACGGCACGCCGCTGGGCGGCCCGAGCGGCTTCACGGTGCGGGGCGAGCGGATCGTCGCCGCCGAGACGCGCATCGAGACGGTCACCCCCGGCGTGCTGCTGCGCCGCCTGCTGAGCGACCCGGGCCTCGATGGCGTTGCCGCCGTCGTGCTCGACGAAGTGCACGAACGATCCCTCGATGGCGATCTCCTGCTCGGACTGCTCGCGGAGGTCGCGGCGCTGCGCGAGGACTTGGTGCTCGTCGCGATGTCGGCGACGCTCGAGACGGGCCCGCTGGCCGACCTGCTCGGCGCACGTGTCGTGGACATCCCTTCGGCGCTGCACCCCTTGGAGACCGCATATGCGCCGTGTCCGTCCCCGCGGCTCGGTCGGCGCGGCGTCACGCGCGAGTTCCTCGACCACCTCGCGGCGACTGCGGTCGCCGAGCAGCGCGCCGCGGGGCACGACGCGCTCGTGTTCGTGCCCTCTGCTCGCGACGTCGACGAGGTCGTGCGCCGCGTGCGAGATCGGGCGAACGGCGTGCAAGTGCTCCCGCTGCACGGCCGACTCGACGCCGCGGCTCAGGACCGCGCGACGTCGGGCCGCATCGCGCCCGCAGACCCGCCGCGCATCGTCGTCAGCACCGCCCTCGCGGAAAGCTCGCTCACCGTCCCGGGCGTGCGGCTCGTGATCGATGCGGGACTGTCGCGCGAGGTGAGGCGCGATCAGGCCCGCGACATGTCAGGGCTCGTCACCGTCAGCGCCTCGCGTGCGAGCGCCGATCAGCGCGCGGGCCGGGCGGCGCGACAGGGCCCGGGACGCGTGGTGCGGGTCTACGGGGAAGCCGAGTTCGCCGCGTTCCGTGCCGCGTCGGATCCTGAGATCGCCTCGGCCGATCTGACGGATGCGGCGCTGATGCTCGCCGCCTGGGGCACACCGGAAGGGCGGGGGCTTCCGCTTCTCACGGCCCCGCCGCCCGAGGCCATGTCTCGCGCGATCACGGCGCTCGGCGAGCTGGAGCTCATCGACGAGGCCGGCCGTGCCACGGATCTCGGCGCGCGCGTGGCGCGCATGCCGGTCGGCGCCAGGCAGGCCCGCGCGCTGCTCGGAGCACCGACCGACGCGACGGATGCAGCGGAGGTCGTCGCAGCGATGTCGGGAGACTACCGAGATCCCGGCGCGGATCTCGGCGCCCTCGTCCGGTCGCTCCGCCGCGGCACCGCGCCCGGTGCGAGCGGATGGCGGCGCGAGGTGAAGCGGCTGCAGCGCATCGCCGTGGGACCCGCGGACCCGTTCGAGCGGCGGACGACGTCCGACGCGCCGGGCATCGTGGCGGCGCTCGTGCGACCCGAGTGGATCGCGCGGCGCGCCGCCCCGGGATCGCGCTCCTATCTGCTGGCGAGCGGAACGCGCGCCGCGCTCCCGGTCGGGTCGAGCCTCATCGGATCCGAGTGGATCGCCGTCTGCGAGGTGCAGCGCGCCGAGGGCGCGGCCGCCGACGGCACGGGCGCGGTGATCCGTCTCGCGGCGGCGCTCGCTGAAGATGATGCGTGTGCGATCGGCAGACCGCATGCGACGCGCGTGAGCCGGATCGAGGAAGGGCGCGTGCGGGTGCGGGAGGAACGACGGCTCGGCGCGATCGTGCTCTCGTCGACGCCCGCGCGCCCGCGTGCGGAGGAGACGAGCGCGGCCCTCGCCGACCACATTCGGCAGAACGGTCTCGGCGTACTGCCGTGGACGGAGAAGGCGACGTCGCTCCGCACGCGCATCGGGCTGATCCATCGAGAGCTCGGAGCCCCCTGGCCCGACGTCTCTGACGATGCGCTTCTCGCGGCACTCGACGACTGGTTGGGCAGCGCCCTCAGCGCATCCTCGTCGCTCGCGGCGCTCGATCTGACGGCGGTGATCCGCGGCCTGCTCCCGTGGCCCGAGGCGGCGCGCCTCGACGAGCTCGCGCCGGAACGCCTCCCGGTGCCGTCCGGATCGAGCGCGCGGATCGAGTATCCGTCGGACGCGGACGGACGGCCGTTCGTCGCCGTCAAGCTGCAGGAGGTCTTCGGGCTGGCCGAGACGCCGCGCCTCGTAGACGGCCGCGTGCCCGTGCAGTTCCACCTCCTCTCCCCCGCTCGGCGCCCACTCGCCGTCACGGACGACCTCGCTTCGTTCTGGGACGGCCCGTACCGGGACGTGCGGAAGGAGATGCGCGGGCGCTATCCCAAGCACCCCTGGCCCGAGGATCCATGGACGGCACCCGCGACCGCCCGCACGACGAAGCGCATGCGTGAGGCGTGACGTCGGCACGATTCGCGATCTGGAACCTGCACGTTTCCGCAACGCACCGTGCCATACTGCGCGACTCGGGTGATACTGGGGGCATGGCGAGAGCGAAGATCATCGGAGTTGTGGCGGCATCGGTTCTGCTGCTCGCGGGCTGTGCGACATCGACGTCCGGAGGCGGCGATGAGGGCGCTGAACCGTCGCCCGTTGCGACGCCGAACACCGACGGCAGCTACAGCGTCTCGACGCTCGTGCCCTACACGGTTCTCGACGACCCCGCGAGCGGTGACGATCCGCAGCTCTGCATCGGAGCGGTCGCCGAGTCGGCACCGCCGCAGTGCTCCGGCATCGTGCTCACCGGCTGGGACTGGGACACGGTCGAGGGCGACTACCAAGAGCAGGATGACGTTCGCTGGGGCCTGTTCACCGTCGAGGGCGATTACTCGCCCGACGACGAGACGCTGGCCGTCACATCGGTCGACACGGAGGCCACCGACGAGCTCCCGATCGCTCCGACGTGCGAGGGCGACGAGTGCGTGCAGCCGACGGACGACCTGAAGGAGATCGCGAGCGAGATCATGTCGACCGAGCCGGGTGTGCTCTCATCCACGGTCGATGGCTTCGGCACCGTGAACGTGAGCGTCACGTTCGACGACGGAACGTTGCAGAACTCGCTCGACGAACAGTACGGCGCAGGTGTCGTCGAGGTGACGTCGGTCCTCGTGCCGACGGCGTCCTGACAGCCGGGAGCGCGCCCCGCGCCCGCTAGCGCGTTCCGCGGATCCAGCGACTCAACCACGTCCCGCGCGACGCGTCGGACGTCACGAGCGCCACGGAGGTCCGTGCCGACCGACGCTCGCGCCAGGCGCGCACGTCCTCATCGATGTCGTGCAACGGCGTAACGACCGGCGGTCCGCCCTCGAGCTGCATGCGGGCGCGCCGTACGCGCGCGTTGAAGTCTTCGAGGTGCTTGCGAACGTCGTGCTCGAGTCGGAGTGCGTCGAGCGTCTCATCCATGGCGCGGTGTTCGTTGCGCAGCTGGATCGCAGGCGGCGCCAGCCCGGTCAGATTCTCCCGTTCGATCTTGCGCCGGATCCACCAATCCGGGTCGTCTGAGGCCGCGAGCCCCTCGAGCGGCTTGCCTGAGCCCGGCAGATCGTCGAACTCGCCGCGACGGATCGCGACCTGGATCGCCGCCTCGACCGCCGAGATCCGTTCT
>Ga0308157_10004693_pt1 | contig 17874 bp, 18 predicted proteins | sample PhyBR1_FD_201035 | JGI IMG/M metagenome (GOLD analysis project Ga0308157, IMG submission 201035) | Phyllosphere microbial communities from UC Gill Tract Community Farm, Albany, California, United States - DLSLB.R1 | ecosystem: Host-associated > Plants > Phyllosphere > Unclassified | place: USA...
GGGGGGGGGGGGGCCCGGGGCCCCCGCGCCTCCTGTCCGTGAAGCGGTAGCGTTCCGGGCATGGACCCGATCGACGAGCTCGCTGCGGAGCTCCGACAGTCCATCGGCCGGGTCGTGCGTGCCGCACGACGCGAGGCGGACGCGCTGCCGGCCACGCACACCACCACCCTCGGGTTCCTGCACCGCGAGGGCCCGATGACGATCGCGGAACTCGCGCGCCGCCGCGGGGTGAAGCATCAGGGGCAGTCCCGCACGGTCGGCGAACTGGCCGAACTCGGGTACGTCGACCGGACGGCGTCGGACACCGACCGCCGAGCCTCGGTGATCCGGATCACGGACGCCGGCCGGGCCGCACTGCAGCGCGACATGGACGCCCGCACGGACTGGCTGGCCGACGCGATCCGCGAGGAGACCGACGCCGAGGAGCGTGCGCTGCTCCGCCGTCTGCCCGAGCTGTTCGAGCGGGTCGCACGCCGGGCCGACTGAACGACTCCTCACCTCCTGGACAGCCGCAGAAGTACAACACGGCTGTACAGTTGTGCGCATGGAGTTGACGAAGTACGACCACGCCACCGTCGTCCTCGAGCAGGACGGCGTCACCCTCGTCATCGACCCCGGGGTGTTCACGCCCGAGGCCGTCGACCTCGTCCGCGGAGCAGCGGGCGTCCTCGTCACGCACGACCACCCCGACCACTTCGACATCGACGCCCTGCGCGCGGGGCTCGCCGCGAACCCGGACCTCCTCGTCCGCGGTCCGGAGACCGTCGTCGAGCAGCTCGGCGAACACCACGGCCGGGTCGCAGCGGTGCACGCCGGCGACACGATCACCGTCGGACCGTTCTCCGTCCGGGTCTTCGGCGAGCAGCACGCCGTCATCCACCCCGACATCCCCTCCACCGCGAACGTCGGCTACCTGGTGGACGACGCGGTGTTCCACCCGGGTGACGCGTACCTCGAGCCCGGTGTCCCGGTGCCGACCCTGCTGCTGCCGACGAGCGGGCCGTGGACGAACACCGCCCAGGCCGTTGACTACGTGCGCGCCGTGGCGCCCGAGCGAGCGGTGCAGATCCACGAGGCGATGCTGAGCGAACTCGGCCAGCAGTCCGCCGCGCGCTTCCTCGGTCCGGACGGTCTCGGGCCGGTGCCCGTCCTGATCCTGCCGGCGGGGGAGACGATCACCGTCTGACGGACGCGGGCCGCCCCTGGGAGGCGATCCGGGCCTCCCGAGCAGCATGGACGGATGGCCGACGCACCCACGACAGCAGTCCTCTTCGACATCGACGGCACCCTCGCCGACTCGAACTACGCGCACATCGACGCGTGGTGGCGAGCGTTCCTGGCGGCGGGGGAGTCCGTCGACGCCTGGCGGATCCACCGCGCGATCGGGATGGACTCGGCGAAGCTGCTCGAGACGCTGCTGCCGGACGCGTCCCAGGAGACCCGCGACACCGCGAAGCAGTTCCACACCGCCTACTACGCCGAGCAGATGCCGCGGCTCCGGCTGCTGCCGGGGGCGCGCGAGCTCCTCCAGGCCGTCGCCGAGGCCGGGCACGCCGTGGTCCTGGCGACCAGTGCGCCCGAGCACGAACTCGCCCGCCTGCGCGACCTGCTCGACGCGGGCGAGTGGGTCACCGCCGAGACCAGCTCCGAGGACGTCGAGCAGGCGAAGCCGGACCCCGGCATCATCCGGGTCGCACTCGACAAGGCCGGTGTCTCCGCCGACGACGCCGTGATGGTCGGGGACGCCATGTGGGACGTCGAGTCCGCCGGCAAGGTGGGGGTGCAGTGCGTCGGCGTGATGACCGGCGGCATCGGGGGTGACGAGCTCCGCGGTGCCGGGGCGGCCGAGGTGTACGACGACTCGGCGGCCGTGCTCGCGGCGTTCCGCGCCGGTGAGGGCCCGATCGCGGCACTCGGCCAGCGCGCCTGACGGGAGGTGCCGGTCGCGCCCGACGGTCGCCTCGGTTTCCGCGTCGTCGGTCGCCCGTGCCAGGATCGACGTTCGTGATCACGATCGAACGCGTGTCCTGGGACGACCCCCGCAGCGTGGTGCTGCGCGCCCGCATGGACGACGAGATGCACGAGCGCTACGGGTCGGCGAACGCCGGCGAGGACCCTGCGGTCACCGCCGAGCGAGGTCGTGCGCTGAGCGTCGACCCGTCGACCGTCGTCACGTCGATCCTGGCTCTCGACGAGTCCGGCGAACCGGTCGGGCACATCGCCGTCCGGCGTCTGGGTGACGAGGTCGAGCTCAAACGCCTCATCGTGCTGGCCTCCGCGCGTGGCAAGGGTGCGGCCACCGCACTGCTCGACGAGTGCGAGCGCGTCGGTCGCGAACTCGGCGCCCCTCGGCTCATCCTGCAGACCGGCGACAAGCAGCCCGACGCCGTGGCGCTCTACCGCAAGACCGGCTGGGACCAGATCGACGTCTACGAGCCCTACGCCGCGACGATGCCGTGGTCATTCTGCTTCGAGAAGACCCTGTAGCCCGACCACACCCCGTATTGCACTTTCAGCAGGAGAGTGCAATTCTTGCTCGGTGAGCACCACCGAACGCACCCGCGCGCTGCGCCGACGCATGATCGTCGAGGCACGTCGGGCGACGGTCGAACACGGGCTGCACGGCTTCACGATCGAGCAGCTCTGCGAGACCGTCGGGGTGTCGCGCCGCACGTTCTTCAACCACTTCGGGTCGAAGGACGACGCCGTGCTCGGCATCGAACTCAACGCCGACGTCGAGGCGATCGACGCCTACGCCGCGGGCGGGATCGTCCCCGGCGAGCTCGACCCACTCGGGTCGATCGTGGCGCTGGCGATCGACCAGTTCCACCGGGTCGGCATCGCCCGCGCCGACGAGGCCCTGGTCCGCCGGGTGTTCGAGCGCGAGCCGGCACTCGTCGCACGGTTCCTGTCGGCGACCGACGTGCAGCTCGCCCGGATCACCGTGGCCCTGCGGCGACGGTTCGGGTGGGACGACCCCGCCGACCGCCGACCGCGCCTGGTCACCGAGGCTGCGGCCGCGTTGATGAAGGCCACCGCGACCGAGTACTTCGACGACGCGTTCGACGAGGCCACCGGGCCGACGTTCGACGAGCTGCTCACCGAGAACCTCCGCCTGCTCAGGGCGGTCACCACGACCGAACGGGAACACACCACATGAGCGCCACCGCGCCGGGCACCACCAAGCGTGCCCGCCCAGGCTCCGACGGCCCGCTGCTCCTGACGCAGCGTCGCATCTGGATCATCTTCTCCGCCCTGATCGCGGGGATGCTGCTCTCCAGCCTCGACCAGACCATCGTCTCCACCGCGATGCCGACCATCGTCGGCGAGCTCGGTGGCGTCGCGCACCAGGCCTGGCTGACGACGGGGTACCTGCTCGCCTCCACCATCGTGATGCCCGTCTACGGCAAGTTCGGCGACGTCCTCGGCCGCCGCAACCTGTTCCTCATCGCGATCGCGCTGTTCACCATCGCGTCGGCCGGGTGCGCGTTCGCCACGGACTTCACGCAGCTCGTGGCGTTCCGCGCCATGCAGGGGCTCGGCGGCGGCGGCCTGATGATCCTGTCGCAGGCGATCATCGCGGACATCGTCCCGGCCTCGCAGCGCGGCAAGTACCTCGGCCCGCTCGGTGCGATCTTCGGCCTGTCCGCCATCGGTGGCCCGCTGCTCGGTGGCTTCTTCGTGGACCACCTCACCTGGAACTGGGCGTTCTACATCAACATCCCGGTCGGCATCGCGGCGTTCTTCGTGGCGTGGTTCGCGCTGACCCTGCCGAACAAGAAGGCGACGAAGCGCATCGACGTCCTCGGCGTGCTGTTCATGTCCGCCGCGACCACGTGCCTGGTGTTCTTCTCGGAGTTCGGCGGCAGCAAGGACCACGGCTGGGACGCCCCCGAGACCTGGGCCTGGTTCGCCGGTCTCGTCGTCTCGGCAGCACTCCTGGTGTTCGTCGAGTCCCGTGCCCAGGACCCCGTGCTCCCGCTGTCGTTCTTCCGCAACCGCACCTTCCTGCTGGCGACCGGCATCGGCCTCGTGCTCGGCATCGGCATGTTCGCCGCGATCGGCTTCGTCCCGACGTTCCTGCAGATGGCCTCCGGCACCTCGGCCGCGGTCTCCGGCCTGCTGATGCTGCCGATGATGGCCGGCCTGATCGGCACCTCGATCGCCTCGGGTGTCCTGATCACCAAGACCGGGCGCTACCGGATGTTCCCGATCGTCGGCACGGTCCTGGTGGCCATCGCGATGCTCGCGATGACCCAGCTGGCGGCGGACACCCCGATCTGGCTGATCTGCGCGTACCTGTTCGTCTTCGGTGCCGGGCTCGGCCTGATCATGCAGGTGGTCGTCCTCGTCGCGCAGAACGCCGTGCCCGCCGAGCAGGTCGGGACCGCCACGTCGACGAACAACTACTTCCGCGAGGTCGGTGCCTCCCTCGGCACCGCCGTCTTCGGCGCGCTCTTCACCGCGCGGCTCACGACGTCGCTGACCGACGTGTTCCGCGGTGCCGGTGGGTCGGCGACCGATGCGGCGTCGTCGGCGGGCAGCATCGACCCGTCGACCGTCGCGGGCTTGCCGCCGGCGGTGCAGGACGGCGTCGTGAACGCCTACGCCGACTCGCTCGCACCGGTGTTCTGGTACCTGCTGCCGTTCATCGCGGTGGCGTTCCTGCTCGCGCTCTTCCTGCCGCAGATCACGCTCTCTGACACGGCCGGCATGGTCGCCCGTGGCGAGGCCGTCGGCGGCGACGAGGCCGACGAGCTCGAGCGCGCGCAGCGCGCGGCCCGTGCGGAGCACGCGGCGGCGGAGCCGACGGACCGCACGCAGCAGTAGCCCGCCTCGCGAAAGCGACAGATCTGCGCGGAACGTCCGCGGACATCTGTCGCTTTCGCGGTCCTGGCGGTCGGTGGGCGGCGAGATCTGTCGCCATGGCGGGGTGGTCGCGCCCGTCGCTCCCTGGAGGCGCGGTGCGGGCTGGCACCGGGCCTCCCGTCCGGCGCGTCTGCGCCCACGGCGCGTGGCCAGCCCGCCTCCTTCGCAAAAGCGACAGTTCTCCGCGGAACATCCGCGTCGAACTGTCGCTTTCGCGGTCCTGCCGCCTCGGACGTGCGACATCTGTCGCTATCGCGGGCCCCGGCTCGGGCGCCGGCGCGGCGCGCTACGCGCCGGTGCTCGCGCGCGGCACGAGCCGCGTCGGCAGGGCCGCGGGCTCGGCGGCCGTGCCGTCGAGCGTCGCGAGGAGCCGCAGCGCCGCAGCCCGGCCGAGGTCTGCGCCGGGCAGCGCCACGCTCGTCAGGGCCGGCGCGGTGACCGACGACGAGGGCAGGTCGTCGAAGCCCGCGACCGCGAGTGCGCCGGGGACGGCGATGCCGAGCGCTCCGGCGACCCGCAGGACTCCGTAGGCCAGGGTGTCCGCTGCCGCGACGACGGCGGTGACGTCGTCGTCCTGCCAGGCCTCGATGACGTGCTCGGTGGCCGAGGCTGCGGCCTCCACGGTGAGGTCGGCACGGGCGGTGACCTCGGAGACCGTGATGCCGGCGTCCGCGCAGGCCTGCTCGAACAGTTCGCGGCGCACGCCGAACGTCGCCGCCCTCGAAGTGCCGTCGAGGTAGCCCACGTGCCGGTGTCCCTGGTCGTGCAGGTGGGCGACGAGGTCGTGCACGCCGGTGGAGAGGTCGTAGTTGACGGCCTCGGGCCCACCGGGGGCGTCGAGCAGCACCACGGGGACGCTCGCCGACATCGGCTCGTCGGCGGCCGGTGCGTCGACCAGGATGCCGGCCGGCCGGAGTCGTTCGAAGCGCCGGACGTCGGCCGCGACCGGCTGTGCACCCCGCTCGGTGACGGAGAGCACGAGCTGGAACCGGTCGCCCAGGGTGTCGCGGACGCCACGGATGGCCTCGGCGAAGAACGGGTTCGACAGGTCGGGGGCGATGAACACGACCAGGTCACCGCTGCCCCGCGCCAACGAGCTGGCGGCGTGGTCGACGACGTAGCCGAGGTCGTCCACGGCGTCGCGGACCCGTGCGGCGATGGGTGCGGAGACCCGCCCGCGGTCCTTGCCGTTCACGACGAGGGAGACCGTGGCGATGCTCGTGCCCGCACGCTCGGCCACCATCGCCGCGGTCACACGACGGCTCGGAACGGCGGGGGAGGGCACTCGTCGATGCTAGCGAGCGCGGTGGTCGAACTTGACGTCAAGCGTTTGACGTGTTTCGATGTCAAACGCTTGACGCGCCGCGTCGCCAGCGCTCTGCCGGCTCGTGGATCCCCACCACGTCGAGCACTCACCTCGATTCCCCGAAGAAGTGGAGCGCCCAGCGTGCCCGATGCGACCCAGCCCGCCGCGAAGATCATCCTCGATTGCGACCCCGGCCACGACGACGCCGTGGCGCTCCTGCTCGCCCACGGCAGCCCGGCCATCGACCTGCTCGCGGTGACCACCGTCGTCGGCAACCAGACCCTGCCGAAGGTCACGCGCAACGCCCTGGCCGTCGCCCGCATCGCCGGCATCACCGGGGTGCCGTTCGCCGCCGGAGCCGCCCGCCCGCTGCTGCGCCAGATCGAGGTCGCACCGGACATCCACGGCGAGAGCGGCCTGGACGGCCCGATGCTCCCCGAGCCGTCGTTCGACCTCGACGAGCGCCACGCCGTCGACCTGATCATCGGCACCGTGATGGCCCACGAGCCCGGCACGGTCACCCTCGTGCCGACCGGGGGTCTGACGAACATCGCCCTCGCGGCCCGCAAGGAGCCCCGCATCGTCGAGCGCGTCAAGCAGGTCGTGCTCATGGGTGGCGGCGTGCACGTCGGCAACTGGAGCCCGGTCGCCGAGTTCAACATCGTCATCGACCCCGAGGCCGCGGCCATCGTGTTCGAGGCCGGCTGGGACGTCGTGATGGTCGGCCTCGACCTGACGCACCAGGCCCTCGCCACCCCCGAGGTCGCCGCGCGCATCGCCGGCGTCGGCACCGCCCCCGCCGCGTTCGTCGGCGAGCTGCTCGACTTCTTCGGCCAGACCTACAAGGACGCCCAGGGCTTCGACGCCCCGCCGGTCCACGACCCCTGCGCCGTCGCGTACGTGATCGACCCCACGATCGTCCGCGCCGTGAAGGTCCCGATCCACGTCGAGACCCAGGGCGCGCTGACCCTCGGCATGACCGTCGCCGACTTCCGCGCCCCCGCGCCGGAGGACTGCCGCACGAGCGCCGCGATGGAGCTCGACCACGGCCGGTTCTGGGACCTCGTCGTCGACGCCCTCGAGCGCATCGGCGAGACGGCCGACACCGGCTGGACCCCACGTGCCGCCGCCGACGCCGTCGAAGCCGGCATCACCACGACCCCGGAGCGCTGAACCCCCATGACCACCACCTCGACGAAGAAGTCGATCGGCGCCCTCACCGCCGCGCTCCTCGCCGCGTGCATCGCGTTCCAGCTGAACGCGAGCATGCTGAGCCCCGCCCTCGTCACGATGGCGCGCGAGCTCAACACCGACGACGCCACCATCGGGCTGTCGCAGACCCTGTACTTCACGCTCGCGGCGCTGTTCTCGCTGTTCCTGCCGCGGCTGTCCGACATCGTCGGTCGCAAGCGCGTGCTCATCGGCATGCTCGCCGTGATGCTCGTCGGCAGCATCGTCGCCGCGCTCGCGGTGAACGTGCCGATGCTGTTCGCCGGTCGCATCATCCAGGGCGTCACCGGTCCGGTCGTCCCGATCTGCCTGCTCGTCCTGCGCAACGAGATCAGCGACCCGAAGCGCTACGGTGCCGCCCTCGGCCTGCTGACCGCAGTGAACGGCGGCATCGCGGGTGTCGACGCCCTGGCCGGCGGGTGGATCGCGACGAACTTCGGGTTCCGCGGGATCTTCTGGGTCATCGCCGTCGTCACCGTCCTCGCCCTGTTCCTGGTCGCCGTCTGGGGTGTCGAGTCGAAGCCCTCGGCCGGCACCCGGATGGACTGGATCGGCGTCGTCCCCCTCGTGGTGAGCGTCGGTGCGCTGCTCACGGCGTTCAACGAGGCCGGCAAGCTCGGCGCGGCGAACCCCGTGCTCGTGGTCGGTGGCGTCGTCGTCGCGCTCGTCGCCTTCGCCGTGTTCTGGGCCGTCGAGTCGCGGGTGCGGGAGCCCCTGGTCGAGACCCGGTTCCTGAAGCGCCGCGCGACCTGGGCGCTCCTGGCCACGACGTTCCTGACGATGACGGGCGTGTTCGCGGTCGTCAACGGCCTGGTCACCTCGCTCGCGCAGAACGGGGACGCCGGCTTCGGCATGGAACCCGACCTGGCCTCGCTCGTGTTCCTCACCCCGTACGCGCTGGTCGGCTGGATCGTCGGACCCTTCGCCGGGCGCCTCGCCCCGACCATCGGGTACCGCGCGGTCCTGCGCTTCGGCCTGATCGGCAGCATCGTCTCGACCGTCCTGATGGCGCTCGTCGGGGTGCACTCGCTGCCCGTGCTGGTCACCGCGACCGTGCTGATCGGAATCACCTACGCCGGCATCGCGAACATCATCCTGAACGGCCTCGGCATCGTGCTGTCGCCGGAGTCGAACCCCGGGTTCCTGCCCGGGCTGAACGCCGGCGCGTTCAACCTCGGCGCCGGGGTCAGCTTCGCCGTCCTGCCCGCGCTGCAGATCGCGCTCGGCGTCGGCGGTTCCGCGGGCACCGCCGGGTACTCCGGTGGCATGCTGCTCGGGGCCGCGATCACGACCGTCGCGCTCGCGATCTCGTTCCTCATCCCCCGTCCGGAAGGCGCCGAGACCACGTCCGTCGCCCCGCAGAAGGAGACCGTCCGTTGACTGAGAGCATCGTCGTCGTCGGGTCGCTCAACGCGGACCTGGTGGTCCGCACCGCGCGCTTCCCCCAGCCCGGTGAGACCCTGCAGGGCTCCGACCTCGCGATCCTGCCCGGCGGCAAGTCCGCCAACCAGGCGGTGGCTGTCGGGAGGCTCGGGGGCACGGTGCGCATGATCGGTGCGGTCGGCGACGACGGGAACGGTGCGCTGCTCCGCGACTCCGTCGCGGCTGCGGGTGTCGACACGACGCACGTTGCGATCCGTGAGGGCGTCGCGACCGGCACCGCCGTCATCACGGTCGACGCAGCAGGCGAGAACACCATCGTGATCTCCGCCGGGGCGAACGGCACGCTGACGCCGGACGACGTGCCGGACGACGTCTTCGCCGGCGCCGCGGTGCTGGGCCTCTGCCTCGAGGTGTCGATCGACGTCGTCCTCGCCGCCGCCCGGTCCGCGCACGCCGCCGGGGCCACGGTGCTCACGAACCTGTCGCCGTTCGGCGCCGTGCCGGCCGAGCTCCTCGAGCTGACCGACGTCCTGCTGGTCAACGAGCACGAGGCCGCGGCGCTCGGGGACCACGGCGTCGCCCGGTCGATCGTCACCCGTGGTGGTGCCGGCTGCGTCGTGCACGACGGGGGTGCCGAGCCGGTGTCGATCGACGCCGTGCGGGTCGAGCCGGTGGACACCACGGGCTGCGGCGACGCCTTCATGGGTGCGGTGGCGCTGCGTCTGGCCGCGGAGGACACCCTCGTCGACGCCGCTCGGTTCGCGGTGGGGGTCGGGGCGTACGCCGCGACCAAGCCGGGCGCACAGGCCTCGTACCCGACCATCGCCGAGTTGGAGGCGTTCCTGCGGGCGTAGGGCGGGCCTCCAGACCGTTAGCGTTGTCCCATGCGCGTGGGAGTCCTCGACATCGGGTCCAACACCGGCCACCTGCTCGTGGTGGACGCCCACGGCGGCGCCGCGCCGCTGCCGGCGTCCTCGTTCAAGCAGCCGTTGCGGCTGGCCGAGCACCTGGACGACTCGGGCGCGGTGACCCAGCAGGGGATCGACGCCCTGACCGCCTTCGTCGCCGACGCCGTCCGTGTCGCCGAGGAACGCGGTTGCGAGGACATGCTCGCGTTCGCCACGTCGGCGGTGCGCGACGCCGGCAACTCCGAGGCCGTACTCGCCCACGTCGAGGCCTCCACCGGGGTCGAACTGGCCGTCCTGTCCGGCTCCGACGAGGCCCGGCTGACGTTCCTGGCCGTGCGCCGCTGGTTCGGCTGGTCCGCCGGTCGCCTGGCGGTCTTCGACATCGGCGGTGGCTCGCTCGAGATCGCCGGCGGTGCCGACGAGGCGCCGGACGTCGCGTGGTCGATGCCGATCGGCGCCGCACGCCTGGCGCGCTCCTACTTCGCGGTCGGCACCCCGACCGAGGACGACGTCCGCCGCATCCGGCACGAGATCCGTGTGGAGATCGCCCGGGACGCCGGACGGCTGCTCCGGTCGGGCCGCCCGGACCGGGCCGTGGCGACGTCGAAGACGTTCCGGTCGATCGCCCGCATCTGCGGTGCCGCCCCGTCGGCCGCCGGGCCCCTGGTGCCGCGCGCGCTCGACGGCGCGGTGCTGCGGCAGCGGCTGCCGGAACTGCTCACGATGTCGGTCGACGAGCTCGCGGCGCTGCCCGGTGTCTCACCGAGCCGGGCGCACCAGGTGGTGCCCGGCGCGCTCGTCGCCGAGGCGTGCCTGGACATCTTCGACCTGCCGGCCCTCGAGATCTGCCCGTGGGCGCTCCGCGAGGGTGTCATCCTCGAGCGGCTCGACCAGCTGTCGGTGCTCGGGACCCCGTAGCGCCCCGTCGGTCTAACCGCGCGGCTGCCGGTCCGGCTGTCGTCGCTGCCTCGGCGGTGCGAGCAGCCACGGACGGATCAGCTTCGTCACGAACGGCAGCACCCAGAACGTCATGATCGGCGTGAGCACGACGGTCGTGATGAGCACCCGGGGCAGGATCGCGACGTGCGCGAACGCGGGGACGAGCCAGGCCATCAGGTACGTGAACGCGAGGTTCACCGGGAAGAAGCCGAGCCAGATGCTCACGGACTGCTTCCACCGCGGGGGAGCGCTCGAGGCCGGGGCGTCCTGCGGGACGTCGAACCACCCCTCGATGCCGGTGCGCTTCTCGACGCGGGACTCCACCACCAGGTCACGGCCCAGGTCGAGCCAGCGCAGCCGGTCGTCGGAGTTCTCCCACGTCGCCAGGGAGTCGTGGTCGGCGAACCGGTAGAGCATGTGCCACTCGCGGGACTGCGCGGTGGAACGCACCCACCCCGAGCCGAGGAAGCCGGGGTAGCGGTTCGCCAGGTTCACCCCGGACTGCACCCAGCGGGTGACCTCGGGGATGCGGTCGGGTTCGACCAGGCGGGTGACGGAGACGGTGACGGGCGGGCCTGCGGTCTCGGATGACGACTGCAGGCTCCCAGGCTCTTGTGGAGTCATCCGACCAGTGTCGCGGACCCGTGTTTCCGGCTCGTGACACGTGTCGCGCGCCGGCTGAACGGATCCGCGTCGTCCTTCGACCACCGTCCCAGGCGGGTGCAAGACGATCATCTGGCGAACGCACCACCGAGAGGACCCCGATGCCCCACCCCGAGCCCACCACCACCCTCGTCGCCACCGTCGACGGGCCCGACGGCGGCACGTACGAGGTGCGGCGGCTGACGCTCCCGGTGGGTGCGTCGACCGGCTGGCACCAGCACGATGCACGCCAGACCGGACTGGTGGTGCGCGGTGCGCTGACGCACGTCACCGAAGAGGCCACTCGGGTAATCGGGCCGGGGCAGGCCCTGGTCGAGGAGCCGCGCATCGTGCACGACGGCCGCAGCACCGGCACGGAGGACGCCGAGCTGCTCTACGTCGCCCACCTGCCTGCAGGTGCAGCGGCGTCGACCCCGGGCGAGGCGCCACCGAGCGAAGGGCCGGCCCGCAGCGCGCTCGTGACGGTCCCGCTGGGCCGGCCGCAGTTCGTGCACGCGCTGCGCTACACCGCGATGTACGCACCGAAGCCCTTCGCCGAGGCACTGCTCGTCTACCGGGACAACGGCACGTACACGATCCTGTCCCCGGGTGAGGACCACCACGGCTGCTACGTCTCGGCGACCGATCCCGCCGAGGGGATGCGGCACGTCGCGTTCATGTCGTGGCCGTCCGCGGACTGGGGCCGGAACGTCGCGTCGCACACCCTGACCTTCGAGGCGGCGAGCGGCGCCTTCACGCAGGAGCTCCGGCTGCCCGGCGACCCGGTTCCACGGGCACAGCACGGGTACGCGGTACCTGTCGAGCACCCGGAGCGGATCGACACCGGCGCCGGGTGGGCCGCCCTGCGCCAGGAGCACGCCGAGGCGTTCACCACGCTGGAGCGGCTCGCGGGCGGAGGCTCGACCGCGGCCTGACCCCCGCCAGCGGTCAGCTCGCCTGCTTCTTGGCGGCGGGCTTCTTGGTCGGCGCCTTCTTGGCCGGGGCCTTCTTCGGCGCCGACTTCGCGGGGGCCTTCTCGGCCGTGCTCTCAGCGGCCTTCTTCGCGGGCGCCTTCTTCGCCGGCGCCTTCCTGCCGGAGCCGGACGAGCCCGAACCGGACGTGCCCGAGCCGGACGTGCCCGAGGCGGAACCCGACGACGAGCGCGACGTCGACGACGAACGCGACCCCGAGCCTCCCGTCCGTTTCTTGTCCACGGACGCACGCAGGGCGGCCATCAGGTCGAGTACGTCACCGCCCTCGTCGTCGTCGTCCTCGTCGGCTTGCTCACCGAACGTCTTCTCGGTGTCGATGTCGTCGCCCGCCTCGAGCTTGGCGTCGATCAGCTGCTGCAGTTCCTCCTGGTACGAGTCCGTGTAGCGGTCCGGGTCGAAGTCGGTCGACATGCTCTCGACGAGCGACGACGACATCTTCAGCTCGTTGGCGCTGACCTTCACCGTCGTGTCGAGCGTCTTGAAGTCGGCGGCGCGGACCTCGTCACCCCAGAGCAGCCCCTGCAGCAGGATGACCTCGTCGTGCACCCGGAGCACGCCGAGCCGGGTCTTCTGCCGCAGGGTGAACCGCACGATCGCCAGACGGTCGGTCTTCGCCAGGGTCTCGCGCAGCAGCACGTACGCCTTCGGCGAGCGCGAGTCGGGCTCCAGGTAGTAGGTCTTCTCGAACATCATCGGGTCGACCTGCTCGACGGGCACGAACTCGAGCACCTCGACCTCGTGCGACTGCTCCTCGGGGAGCTGCTTGAAGTCGTCCGCCGTGAGCACCACGGTCTTGTCGCCGTCGTCGTAGGCACGCTGGATGTCCGCGTACTCGACCTCGTGGCCGAACTCGCACACCCGCTTGTACCGGATGCGGCCCTTGTCGTCGTCGTGGACCTGGTGCAGGGACACGTCGTGCGTCTCGGTGGCCGCGTAGACCTTGATGGGCACGTTGACGAGCCCGAACGCGATGGAGCCCTTCCAGATCGACCTCATGCGCACATGATGCCCGCCCGCACGCGTGCGTGCCCGGAGCCGACGGTTCCTCCACAGGTCCGCCGTCCGGGGGATCGTTCCACGGATGTCCGGTTCGCTGGACCGCCGCGAGGCCGGCGCGAGCACGATGGGCCCATGAGCCAGCTCGACAAGCAGGACCCGCGCGACCAGTTCCCCCGTCCGCCGTTCCCCGCGCAGACCCAGCAGGGGTCCGGGCTGGCGAGTGCGATGGACCCCGCCCCCGACCACGGCGAGACGAGCTACCTGGGCACCGGGCGGATGCGCGGGTACCGGGTGCTCGTCACGGGCGCGGACTCCGGCATCGGGCGCGCTGCGGCGATCGCGATGGCGAAGGAAGGGGCCGACGTCGCCCTGAACGCCCTGCCCGAAGAGCGCGAGGACCTCGAACAGGTCCGCGACGTCATCGGTGACCTCGGGCGCAAGGCTGTGCTGCTGCCCGGCGACCTGACGGACGAGGCCTTCTGCGACGTCCTGGTGCAGGACGCCGTCAGCGAGCTCGGCGGCCTGGACGCGCTCGTGCTGGTCGCGGGCCACCAGCAGGTGCACGAGGACGTCACCGAGCAGAGCACCGAGGACTTCGACCGCACGATGAAGGTCAATCTGTACTCGCTGTTCTGGCTCGTCCGTGCTGCGGTCCCGCACATGGCGCCGGGCAGCTCGATCGTCACGACCAGCTCGGTGTCCGCCTACCAGCCCCAGGACCGCATGATCGACTACGCCGCGACGAAGGCCGCGATCATCACCTACACGAACGGGCTCGCGCGGCAGCTCGCCAGCAAGGGCATCCGGGCCAACACGGTGGTGCCCGGGCCGGTGTGGACGCCCCTGCAGCCGATCAGCTACCCGGGCGACGAGATCGCGGCGTACGGCCAGGACACCCCGTTCGGTCGTCCCGCCCAGCCCGTCGAGCTCGGCAGCGCCTACGTCTACCTGGCCGGGCCCGAGTCGTCGTACACGTCCGGCACGACCCTGACGGTGGCGGGAGCGACCGGGGTGGCGCTGTGAGTCCCGCCTCGCGCAAGACCGTCGTCCTGGTCGGGGACCGGCGGCTCGCCCTCACGAACACCGACAAGGTGCTCTACCCCGAGACCGGCACCACGAAGGGTCGGGTGATCGAGTACTACGAGCGGGTCGCGCCGTGGATGATCCCGCACGTCAAGGACCGCCCGGTGACCCGGAAGCGCTGGGCCAACGGTGTCGAGGGCAAGGTCTTCTTCGAGAAGAACCTGCCCGACTCGGCCCCCGACTGGGTGCGGCACCACACCATCCACCACTCGGAGCACGACAACGAGTACCCGATCGTCGACGACCTGCCGACCCTGGTGTGGATGGCGCAGCAGGCCGCGCTCGAACTGCACGTCCCGCAGTGGCGGTTCGGCCCACGCGGCGCGCAGCAGAACCCGGACCGGCTCGTCCTCGACCTCGACCCGGGTGACGGCGTCGGGCTGCCCGAGTGCGTCGAGGTCGCCGTGGCCGCGCGCGAGATCCTGCACGGCATGGGACTCGACCCGTACCCGGTGACGTCCGGCTCCAAGGGCATCCACCTGTACGCGGCCCTCGACGGCAAGGCGACGACGGCGCAGGTCTCCGACGTCGCCCACGAGCTGGCCAAGGCCCTCGAGACGGACCTGCCGGACCTGGTGCTCTCGTCGATGAGCCGTGCCGAGCGGAAGGGCAAGGTCTTCGTCGACTGGTCGCAGAACAACGGCAACAAGACGACCATCGCCCCGTACTCGCTGCGCGGCCGCGAGCGGCCGACGGTCGCGGCGCCCCGCACCTGGAAGGAACTCGAGGAACGCGGGCTTGCGCAGCTCACGTTGGACGAGGTCCTCGAACGCCTGGAGGCCCGTGGGGACTTCCTGCACCCGGTCGCCTCCGCCTCGCTGGCCGTCGGGCGCGACGACCACGGTCACTGGGACAGCGACCGGACCGAGCGCGCGAACGACGCCGAGCAGCCCGCACGTGACCGGCTCGCCGCCTACCGGGCGAAGCGGGACGCCTCGAAGACGCCGGAGCCCGTGCCCGAGGGAGCGCCCACCGTGCGGAAGGACGGCACACCGACCTTCGTCATCCAGGAGCACCACGCCACCCGCGACCACTACGACTTCCGGCTCGAGCACGACGGGGTGCTGGTGAGCTGGGCCCTGCCGAAGGGCGAGCCGACCGACCCGGGCAAGAACCACCTGGCCGTGCAGACCGAGGACCACCCGCTCGAGTACGGGTCGTTCGAGGGCACGATCCCGAAGGACGAGTACGGCGGCGGCACGGTCACCATCTGGGACGACGGCACCTACGAGCTCGAGAAGTGGCGCGAGGGGCAGGAGGTCATCGTCACCCTGCACGGTCGGGCCGGCGGCGCTCGCCGTCTCGCGCTGTTGCACACCCGCGGCCGTGGCGGCGGGGACGAGAAGAACTGGCTCATCCACCGCACGAAGGAGCAACCCGAACGGCTGGCGGACGGCGGCGGCTCTGCCGGGCCGACGGTGGCGCGACGGTCGGATGGGCCGTCGGACGGGCACGGCGATGCGCAGCGCACCGGGCAGCGACGGATCAGCGGGACTGCGGACGCCGAGACCCCGCCGTCGGAGCGCCGGACGATGCAGGCGACCCTGGCCAAGGGGGAGACCCGGCTGGACCCGGCCGAGTGGGCCTTCGAGATGAAGTGGGACGGGGTGCGCGCGCTGGCGACGGTCCGCGACGGGTCGGTGACCCTGCGCAGCCGCAACGACAACGACCTGACGGCCCAGTACCCCGAGCTGCAGGAACTGGGCGAGCGGGCCGGTGTGGACGGCGTGTTCGACGGTGAGATCGTGGCCGTCGACGATCGCGGCCGACCCTCGTTCCAGCTGCTCCAGAACCGCATGGGCCTGACGAAGGCGCGCGAGGTCCGGAGTGCGCAGGAGACGACGCCCGTGCGGTTCCTGCTGTTCGACGTGCTCGAGGCGGACGGGCACGAGCTCACGCGGCTCGGTTACGACGCCCGGCGGCAGGCACTCGAGACGGTCGTGGACCCCGGCGGTGCGATCGACGTGCCGCCGGCGGTGCAGGGCGACCTCGACGCGGTGTTGACCGCATCGCGCGAGCAGGGCCTCGAGGGCGTGGTCGCGAAGAAGCGGTCGTCGAAGTACGCCGAGGGGCGGCGGTCCGAGGCCTGGCTGAAGCTGAAGCACCACGCCACGCAGGAAGTCGTCGTCGGCGGCTGGAAACCGGGCAGCGGTCGACGTGCCGGCGGGATCGGGTCGCTGTTGCTCGGGGTGCCCGGCCCCGACGGGCTGGAGTACGTCGGCAAGGTCGGCACCGGGTTCCGTGACCGCGACCTCGACGAGATCGCCGGTGTCCTCGCACCGCTGGAACGGAAGACCCCGCCGTTCGTCGACGTCCCACGACCCGACGCGCGAGATGCGCACTGGGTCACGCCGAAGCGCGTCGGTGAGGTCGAGTTCGCCGAGTGGACCGGCGACGGACGGCTCCGGCAGCCGTCGTGGCGCGGGTGGCGGGTGGACAAGGACCCGGACGACGTCGTGCGGGAGTCCTGAGGCACTCCGCTCGCTGTTGCCATATGCGTGCGCATGGGGTCCGCCGGTGGCGAACATCCGTCCCCCGTCCCGAGCCTGCGTGGGGGACAGTATCGGCACCGCTGGCCACAATCGGTCACGGGCTGTTACGTTCGCCGGGACGAAGGGGGCTTCGAAGATGAACTCGAGCAAGTACCTGCCGCCCTACACGGCTGCAGAGCGCGTCGCGATCGCGGGGGACGACCTGTCACAGCGGACCGTCGAACCGGGCAGCGGCGCCACGGAGACCGAGGTCCGGTACGCGGACTTCCTCGCCGACGAGGACGACGACTGACCGGGGCGGCCCGAACACCTGACCGGGACGGTCTGGACACCTGACTGCTCGACGGGTCTGGCAGACCCGACGGCCCGCACGCTGGATCAGGGAGCGCACGGACCGTCGCCGAGGCACGTGACCAGCCGGTTCAGGGAGACCGACCACGAGGCCCCGCACCGGGCTCGCCGAAGCGCGACCGGTGGGTCCACTGGTGAGACGTGCCGAGCGACCGGATCGTCACACGAGCGGCAAGAAGAATCGCCGGGCGACCTCGATGGTCGCCCGGCGATCTCGTCTGTCCGGGGGGATCCTGTCGGATCAGGACGGGGTCAGGCCGCGGGTGCGGGGCCGTCGGTGGGCACCGCGTGGTCGGCCACGGGCGCGTCTTCCTCGATGAGCTCGTCCTCTTCCGGCTCGACCACCTCGGCCGCGGCGGCCTTGGCCTCGTCGATGGACTCCTGGGAACGGCGGAGCAGGTCGTCGTCGTGTGCTGCCTGATCGGTCATGCCCAGCAACCTACGCGGGCGTCCCTGTGTCGGCGTCCCGACGGCGGGCTCCGTGCGGCGGGTCGTGCCGGCCGGTGTGCGGTGGCTCGAAGTCCACCGCGGACGTCGGTGCGGGCGTCGAGGGCATCGCCGGGGCGGCCGGGGAGCCGAACGCGTCGGCGGCGTCGAGCACCGCACGGGTGGCGGCCACGGCCGTCCGGAGTGCATCGCGGACGGGCATCGCCCGGTGCGCGGGGGTCCGGACCTCGAC
>Ga0308157_10004694_pt1 | contig 17874 bp, 11 predicted proteins | sample PhyBR1_FD_201035 | JGI IMG/M metagenome (GOLD analysis project Ga0308157, IMG submission 201035) | Phyllosphere microbial communities from UC Gill Tract Community Farm, Albany, California, United States - DLSLB.R1 | ecosystem: Host-associated > Plants > Phyllosphere > Unclassified | place: USA...
AATCGAAGTATTCAACAATGAGCTCGGGAAGTATGAGTTTAAGTAGTTCTATATAATTTTCCAAAGGGTACTTTTTTGTGCTAAGTTACTATTTATGCAATTCCTCCCCAACTTTTAGGATTGATCCGGGATTAGGCGGATCAAGGGATCAAGTTCAAAAGTTGGGGACTAGGCAAATAATTTAGTTAATCGAAATAAGAAGAAATCGACTTTTCTGACTCCTCTGAATTGATTTCTGAATGCTTTTATTTTAGCATTAAAAGATTCTGCACCTGCATTTGTGCTTCTATTATTGAAATAGTTTAGAATGGAATCATCATTAATCTGGATTAAGCAAAATTTTTAGATAATCTAAACTGTAAGAATTTATATTTATCACTTCTTTGAATTGGTTTCTAAGTATTTATATCCTGCATTAATTCAATTATTTCATTCCTCTCTTTTGGTATTTGGAAACTAAAAACCTCGCCCAAATTACTTTAAACGAGGTTTTTATTAAATATTCTGTTTGTTATTTTTTGATAATCTTTTGTACAAATATTCCTTTTTCAGTTATTACTTTTACTATATAACTTCCAGTTGTTAGATTACTCACATCGATTGATTCACCAACATTTGAAACCGTTTTTATCAATCCACCTGTTAAACTATAAATAGCCACATTTTCCACCTTTTGATTAGCTTTAGGAGAAAAATATAATTGGTCAATTACTGGATTTGGATACAACCTCAATACTGAATCTTGAATATTATCATCTATTCCTAAGGATGGATATGATGTTTTGATATAGAAAAGATTTGCCGTATCCATTTTTGTAATTGTATTCAATCCGGCAGGAACATCTATAGCTATTATTCCTCCGATAGCATTTGCACTATTGACATTGTTAAGTTTAATTCTTCCTGTAAAAGTTGGATCAAATACTAAAATTAAAGTTGATGCAACTGTTGTTGTATACGTAATAGATGTTGTCGGCAATGACTCAATTTTTAAACGTGCTGTCAGATTCAAACCGTCATAAGTTGCTGTACCAGCAGTAGAATTTATATTTCCAGTAATTGAGTAAAATGAACTTGTTTTTCCTGATGTTGTAAAATTATGTATTTGATCCCCTGTGACTACAGCATTAACAGTAATTGTTCCAGAAACAGCAACAGGAGTCCCAGTAGTACCGGTAGTAATAGCTGTGAAAGTTGCAGAACCCGTAGCAGTTGGCGTACCCGATATAGTGATTGTTTTTGTCATCCCATTTTTTACAGCCCCCAGTCCACTAGCTAATCCAGTAACATCAGCATCAGTAGCATCACCACTCCAAGTAAGAACTATAGGGGCAATAGCAGCACCAAAAGTTATTGTTTGCGTGTTATTATTGCTGGTGGAAGTAAGCACTTGACTGCTTGGAGGCAATACTGTAATTAATCCAGAATCTGAAGCCGAACTACCAATACTTCCAGATGTAGTAATTGTGTACTCTAAAGTTTCAGTAGGAATTCCTGAAAGAGTCAACGTTTTTGCAGAAGAGTTTTTTGTTGCTGTAATTCCATTTGGCAAACTTGTAGCTGATACATCAGTAGCATCCCCTCCCCAAGTAAATACTATATTAGCAATAGCAGCACCTGTAGACACTGTTTGATTGTTATTATTAGTTGTAGCCACTAAGGTTTGATTTCCCGGCGTCGCTACTTCACCTTGTACCGCAACCATTGTTGAAACATAATCCGTTAAAGCTTTTTTAAGACCTGCAATAACAATATACGACTTATCGTCTACCGAGTTATTAAATGTCCATTTTAAATCACCTCCAGATACTCGCCCTGCATATTGCATGACTTTTGTTTTAGCATCAGCAGGCGAATCAATTACTAAATTTTTCACATAAAACGCTGCGTCTGTATCAAAATTATTATACTTATTCCCTCCTGATTTTGAAATAACTGTTGCAGGAACGACTTCACCTCTTGTTGTTGCCAAATAAGCATCAAAATCAGTTGTAGAATTAATTTTGTTTGCAATGTTATATAAAGGATTCGTATCTCCATAAGCTACAAAACGCATACTGTTAGTTGCAATATCAGCATCAAATGTATTATTGAACGCTTTAATAGTTCCGCCAGCTTCACCAGAAAATGTCCCCATAGTACCTGCATTGTTTACTTGATTGGTTGCGTCCCAAATATCAGTACCTTGCAATGAAGTCATCATTGGATTTTTAGTATTACGGTAATAATTTCCTTCGACAAATACTGATGAACCCAAAGTTGAACCTACACCATATTTTGCATTACCATCATAGTAGTTATTGTAAATATGAGTAGTATAATAGCGTATACGTGGATGACGAGAATCAGAATGATCAAACCAGTTATGATGATAGGTCGCATACAAGCCTGTTGGCGATCCTTCACTTAATCCCAATAGACTAGCTTTTCCATTATCCCAAAAATGGTTGTATGAAAAAGTAACATACGTCGAACTCTTATTATCCAAGGCTCCATCCCCTTTTATTTGATCTTCATCACTACCTGCATTACCATAAAACAAATCGTTATTATGAATCCAAATATGATCGTTATCTTGCTGCATTCCGATATTATCTCCTGCGGTACTATTACAGTTCATAAATCCAAGATTACTAACTTCAATATTAGTGGCCGACTTCAAGCGAACTCCCATACCATTTACAACAGCATCATTTCCTATTCCCTCTAAGGTAAGGTAACTACTGGCGTTGTTAGCATTTTCTATAGTAATGTCTCCACCCTCCATAACTGCCATATCGGTAATATTTCCAATCAAACGAATTATAAATGGGCGTGTATCTTTTCCTTTTTTGATAGCATATAAAATATTTTGCAAGCCAACGCAAGGATTTACACTAGCTCCAGTAATATTCATGGAAATTGTGTTTTTTGTGTTCTGTGTAATATACAGAATTACTGCACCTGTTTTAGGTGTTCCATCTATTTTATATCCACCAGGAACACGACCACCATCAAAAGCAAAACCATTGCGATCATGTGCCAAAACGGTAATACTAGATGTTGTAGTTCCAGCCCCTTCGATACTTGCCGTTACGGGTTTTACCGTAAGAGTGTAAGATCCAGCGGTAAGTCCAGGAACATCAGCACGAAAATAAGTGCCATAATTACGTATAAGCGGTTCGTCAATTTTTACATCGGTTTTTCCTGCTCCGGTATAATAAACATTGTAGCTGTTAGCTCCAGCCACAGGTGACCATTTAACAAATGCTGATTCTAACCAACCACCTGTTTCTGTGATAGTTTGAGACCAAATACCTACGGAAGTAAGTAAAAAAGACATGTAAAGTAAAATTTTTTTCATAAGGAAGTTTTTTGGTTGTAATGGTTTAATCAATTAGTGTAATCGATTGCACGAATATATAAAAAATAAATTCTCATAAACAAATAATTCAAAAAAAATATGCATTTTTTTTTATTTGTTAAAAAAAATACTACTTTAACGTGTTATTTGATAATATTTTGGACTTATTTCAGATTCACTGCCTAAAACTATGTGGATTTAGTAAATAAAATTAATACGATGGACATAATTGAAGTGATGCTAAAAAAAAAGAAACTGATTTATAAAAAAAAGGACTTTTCTAATGAAAATTAACTGTCAAATTATTTAGTCAAAAACAATTAATCTTGTATTCCATTTGAATTTTCTTACCAGTATCTTAATCTGAATAAGAAACAATTAATTTTTGGCTTATTTTTTAGGCAAACAATATTCTCTGATTAATAAATAGTTACTTTTGCATTCTTATATTTTGCTATATAATCCCAACCCTAAACATATTAATTAAATTAATTTAAAATGAAAAAACCACTATTTTTAATATTCTTTTTATTAGGTCTTTATAGTGCTATAGCTCAAAATTATTACATGCCAACTCCAGAGGGTTTCGGTGCAGCTGCAACAGGAGCAGGAACTCCAACTGTTTCCAATACTGTAACGGTTGACACCTATGCTAAATTAAAAACTGCACTTACTTCAACAGCAACGGCTAATGCAGTAATATTAATTTCTGGAACTATAGACTGTGTTTATACTAGCGTATTATTGACTAATCGAACGATTATAGGATTGCCTGGAGCAAAACTTAGAAATACACAAATAACAGTAGGTAATTCTGCGACATCAGCTGCTAATTCAGGAATTCTTTATATTAAATCAGGATCTAATAATGTGATAATCAGAAATCTTGTCTTTGAAGGACCAGGGGCATATGATGTTGATGGCCGTGACAATCTTACCAACGAGGGAACAAACATTTGGGTAGATCATTGTGAATTTCAAGATGGAATGGATGGAAATTTTGACAATAAAGGTGATGCCGACAATGTAACAATTTCTTGGTGTAAATTCACCTATTTAAAAGCTCCAATCCCTGGTGGTTCTGGTGGTTCTAATGATCATAGATTTACAGATTTAGTGGGATCTGCCAGTGATGATTTTAATCTGAATGACGGTCATTACAGTATTACTTTTCAAAATTGCTATTGGGCAGATGGTTGTAAGGAAAGAATGCCTCGAGCAAGAAATGCAGAATTACATATCTTAAATTGTTATTATAATACTTCAGTTAGTGGTTCACTGGCCATAGGTTTAGGAGGAGGAAATAAGAATACTACTTGTTATGTCGAAAATTCAAACTTTGCTAAAATTGGTTCGGTTTACCAAACTTATTCAAGCGATGGAGGAACAATTAGCGTTAAGTTTGATGGTTGTTTAGGGAGAGCTGACAGTGGAGTTACCGCAAAACCATCTTATACATATACTGTAATGCCTGTAGCAAATGTTGCTACTTATGTTGCTGATGCTAGTTGTGGAGCTGGCGCTACATTGACTGTTTCGTCAACAGGAGTTATATCAACAGCCTGTCCGAATTTAGCTGTAGAAAATTTTGCAGCAAATTCAAACATAAAGCTTTATCCGACTCCTGTTGATACTGTTTTAAATATCGATTTGTCGAATACTACAGGCGGAGATATTATTGTGAATATATATTCTATTTCAGGAGCAAAAGTATATTCTTTTTCTAAAAAAAATGCATCTGCCAAGGAAACAGTATCTGTAAATTTAGCAGGTTTGACAAAAGGAATATATTTATGTGATCTTAAAATAGGTGATACTACTGCCAAATCAAAATTTATAAAAAAATAATTAAACCTTTATAAGAAACAACTGCTAATAGAAAAATGGGCTGTTTCATAACATGTGAAACAGCCCATTCTCTATTTAGCAACTTTAACTTTTAATTCTGAACTTTTTAAATAAACTCTAATGTTCTTTCAAGAGCCATTCCTCTAGATCCTTTGATAAGAATCATATTATTATCTATTTTTTTATTTTTAATAACTTCAGAAAAACTTTCGAAGTTCTCAAAGAAGAAAAAATTGGATTTCATTATTTTGTTCTGATAAAAATCCTTACCTATAAAATAGCAATCAATTTCATCTTGGTTTATTAATAAATCCAAAACTCCCTTGTGTTCCTTTAGGCTTTCTTCTCCTAATTCAAACATATCACCCAAGAAAAGTGTTTTATTCTTTTTGTTTAACATAATAAAGTTCTCAATAGCCACTTTCATGCTGCTAGGATTAGCGTTGTATGCATCCAAAATGATTTCATTTGTTCCTTTAGTCATTAATTGTGACCTGTTGTTTTCAGGAATATAACTTTCAAGAGCCTCTTTAATGTCTACTTTTTCAACACCAAAATAACTACCTATTGCAATTGCTGCATTAATATTATTTGCATTATACAAACCAATTAAATGAGTAAATATTTCGTTTTGAGAATAAGATACAACCACAAAGGGATTAGCCTCTATATGATTAATATTTATATCAACGTTCTTGTTATTTATTCCAAAAGAATATATCCTTAAGTTTTTTGTTTTTTCAATTTGAATAGGATCTTCAAAATTTACAAAAGCCAATTTATCATTCCCTGAAAGGTAATCATACATTTCACTTTTACCTTGAATAACTCCTTCAACTCCACCAAATCCTTCAAGATGGGCTTTGCCAAAATTAGTGATATATCCATAATCAGGTTGTGCAATTTCACAAAGAAATGTTATTTCCTTTTTATGATTGGCACCCATTTCAACAATTCCAATTTCCGTTTGTTCATTAAAAGACAATAATGTAAGAGGAACCCCTATATGGTTATTTAGATTTCCAAAAGTAGCTTTAGTGATAAATTTTTTTGAAAGAACTACATTGATTAATTCTTTTGTGGTCGTTTTTCCATTGCTACCTGTAAGAGCAATTATAGGTAATTTTAAATAGCGTCTATGATATTTAGCCAATTCTTGCAAGGCAACTAAACTGTTTTCAACCAAAATAGTTCTTTCATCAATAAAATAATCCTTGTTGTCAATCAGCACATACGAAGCTCCTTTTTCAAGCGCTTCCTTGGCAAATGTATTGGCATCAAAATTATCTCCTTTAATGGCAACAAAAAAGGAATTTGAGCCAATTTTTCGGGTATCGATTGAAACAGAATTGCATTTCAAAAACAAACTATGAATGTAATTAATATCCATATAATATAATTTAAAAAATAAAAGCCCTAATGAAAGGGCTTTTATTAATATTGTCTAAAAAAAATTAATTTCTTGGTGATTTTTTTGTATTTGATTTAGAACCAACTCTAGACATGGCACATCTAAATCCAATGTAATCTGTAGCCATATCTTGCGGGAAGAATCTTCTTTGTGCAGGATCTAACCAATAAGCTCTGTCTCTCCAAGATCCTCCTTTGTATACACGTACTGCATCATTTATCAAAGTAGTTCTCTTGTTTGACTTGTCATACTTTCTGTCCATATTCCCCAAACTATCAATTTTTACATTTTGCTTAGGCGAATTATACATGGTTTCTTTTTCGGACATTTTTGATTTATCAGCATCGGCTCCACCAAATTTGTAATATTTACTGGATTGTTTATCACCGTCTCTGTAATTGATATTGTCACTTGTACTAAAATTTTGTCTTAAGTAAGTTTCGTTATCATCTACTGGAACCTGAGCAATTTCACCCGGTAAATGTTTAGGAACCAATTTTCCATTACTTAAGGTATCATAAACTATATCCTTATTAGTAATGATTACAACTTTTCCATCCTTGCCAATTTTATTTTTGGTATACACGTTACCTCTAAAATAATTAAAGTCGTTTGTTTCTACGTCAACTATAGGTCTGTAAACATCTGCAACCCATTCTGCTACGTTACCAGCCATGTCATACAATCCAAAGTCATTTGCCGGATATTTTTTAATTTCATTTGTGATATCAGCTCCATCATCAGACCAACCTGCAATTCCACCATAATCTCCATTACCTTGTTTAAAGTTGGCTAATTGGAAACCTTTGTTAGATCTTTTTCCAGAACGAGTATAGCTTCCAGACCAAGGATATTTCTTCTGTCCTTTGTAGATATTGTATTCTCTTTGTCCTACGTCAGCTGCAGCTGCATATTCCCATTCGGATTCTGTAGGTAGTCTGTATTCTGGTAATATAATCCCAGAAGATCTTTGTGCATAAAGGCCTTTTTTCTCCGGTACATTACCATTTTTATCTGGTCTTGGTTCTTTTTTAGAAGCCCCTCTACCGTGCAAAAGAATTTCCTCATTTCCGCCAAAAGTACTAGTAGGCGAAGCTAAATAAGTTTCTGTGCTAAAATTATTTTCTGCAGTAACATCTAATGATTTAGAGTCTTTCTTTAAATATCCATTTTTTTCAAGAATAGCTTCATTTACCATGTTTGTTCTCCACTGACAAAATTCAACTGCCTGAACCCAATTTACCCCTACAACAGGATAATTCGCATAAGCTGGATGTCTTAAGTAATTATTGGTCATGGTTTCATTATAACCCAATCTGTTTCTCCAAACAAGAGTATCAGGCGAGGCCCCCGCATAAATGTTTTTAAAATTTTCGTCAGTTGGAGAAAATACTTTTTTCAGCCACTCAAGATATTCAAGATACATTAAATTGGTAACCTCTGTCTCGTCCATATAAAAAGACATAACGTGTTGTTGACTTGGAACGTTATTCCAATCATGCATCACATCATCTTGTATAAGTCCTTTTGTAAAAGTTCCACCTTCAATGAAGACTAATCCAGGACCAGTCTCTTGTGTTTTACCAGCAGTTCCTTTAGTAAAGCCACCTTTTGAGCTGCTCACATTCCAACCTGTGCCCCTTGAAGTGCTGTCGGATTTAGATTTTTTGCTACAACTAGCTAATCCTAATATTAACGCAAGCGATAGCATTATTTTTAATGGAATAGTCTTATTTACTTTCATAGTTTCTGGTAGGTAATTATTAAAATTTAGGTTGTGCAATTTAATAATTAAAATTAAACCACAAAACCCTTTTCAACTTAATTTTTAACGTTTATTTACGATGTAATAAAACGCAAAAATATATTTTTTATTACACAAAACAAGAAAAATGACTTTTAATATTTTTTATTTACTTTTATCCATTATTTACACTTATTAATTTCCATGAGAAATCTTGTCTATTGTTATATCCTGCTATTTCCAATTCTAACATTTGCTCAAATTAAGGGAGATATTATTATCGATTGGGAGGAAAACAATATTAATAACAACTCACAAGCTCCCATTTTTAAAGGGAATAGCTATTTTTTAGACACCTATAACCAAAGTCTTTATTACAATTTAAATTTAAATACCAATACTGATTTGGACGAGAATAGCATTCAAATTACCAATGTAAGCTATGAAACAATAACAACGTCATTCCTTGGTAATCTAAACCCGAAAAACATCCCTACTTCAATAAAAGCGGATGTTTACAGTACTAAATCGAGAGACATTCTTCAAAATTTTCTGAAAATTTCCCCAATCATTAAAGACTTTTCGGGTTACAAAAGAATAAAATCTTTCTCTTACACCATTAATAATGGTTCTACAAAAAAAATAAGCTCGGTTAAAAGCAAAGCCAGTATTAGTAATTCTGTTTTAGCATCAGGAGATTGGTATCGCTTTTATATCGAAAAATCAGGAGTTTATAAAATTTCAAGAGATTTTCTACAGCAACTTGGAATTAATCTAAATGGAGTTAATCCAAAAAAAATCAAACTTTATGGTAATGGGGGCAAAATGCTTCCTCTTGCAAATAACATTTCTTACCCAATTGATTTAACCGAAAATGCAATTCAAATTCAAGGAGAAAATGATGGCGTTTTCAATTCCGAAGATTACATTTTGTTTTATGGTGAGGGAATTACTAATTGGAATGAAGAAAGCAAAACTAATATTAATTTATATGATACTAAGTCCTATTATTATATAACTATACAGGGTGATGATGGAAAAAGGATTTTGAACATGCCACAACCTACGGGTATAAGTACAATGACTCTTACATCATATGATGATTATCAATTTCACGAAATTGACAAAACAAATATTGCTCAAGTTGGGCGTCAATGGGTTGGAGAATCTTTTGAAATTAATAATAGCCAAGAGTTTGCATTTGACTTTCCTAATATCGACATATCAGTTCCTGTGAATCTGAATGTTTCTTTGGCATCGGCTGCTTATACACCCACTTCTTTTAAAATAGCAGCAAATGGTCTTGACGTAGGCACTGTTTCATTTACATCTTTAGATATAGATAAATATCCAGATATACATTATTTTAGTGGTGAATTACCGAGTACGACATTTACCGGCTCTTCAAACATAAAAATCAAATTAACCTATAATAATAATGGAGTTCCCGGATCCAAAGGCTTTTTGGATTTTATCAGATTAAAAGTAAAAAGCAAATTGCAAGGATTAGGAAAACAGTTTCCATTCCAATATGATTTGGCCAATTCAAGCTCTGGAGTGGTATCCTATAATTTTTCAAATGCTTCTTCCATTTCCCAAATTTGGAATATTACGGATATTTACAATGTCACAAAAGCAGAGAACAATAACGCAAGTGCATTTTCATTTAAGGCAAATCTTGGAGAATTGCAAAAATATATAGCAGTTGACGCAAATGATTATTACTTACCTTTAAAAGAAAGTAAAACTAAAATTGCTAACACGAATATAAAAGGTACAGTATTCAAAAACAGTCAAGGACAGTTTCAAGATGTCGATTATGTAATTGTTACTCCTGATTTTTTAAGAGTTCAAGCCGAGAAGCTGGCATCATTTCACCGAATAAATTCTAATTTGAATGTAAAAGTGCTCACATTGGAATCTATTTACCAAGAATTTGCTTCAGGGAAACAAGACATTGCCGCAATTCGAAATTGCATCAAATACATTTACGATAATGCATCTGACAAAAAAGTAAGATATGTAAATCTTTTTGGCGATGCTTCTTTTGATTATAAAAATAGAATTTCAAATAACACCAATATAGTTCCAATTTACGAATCCTTAATTAGTAACACTACTGGTGAAGGGTCATTTGCATCTGATGACTTTTATGGATTAATGGACAATTTTGAAGGAAATCTTAACAATGGGATTGCTCTTAATTTATATGGTGTTGATATAGCCGTTGGCAGAATGCTAGTCAGCAATACTACTCAAGCCAATGAAATGGTAAATAAGATATTCGAATATTATGACAAAAATGCTTATGGGGCTTGGAGGAATAATTATGTATCGCTCGCTGATGATTCAGACAAAAATTCTGACGCCGAATTGCAATCGAGACAAAATAGTCTTTCAGATGTAATTCAAATTCAAAAACCTTTTTTGAATGTTTCCAAAATATTTCTAGACTCCTACACTCAAGAAGCATCAGCTGGTGGTCAAAGATATCCTAAAGCCAAATCCGAATTTTACAATGAGTTTGAGAAAGGAGCGTTAGTTTTTAATTATTTAGGACACGGAGGTGAAGATGGATTGTCCAGTGAACGAATTTGGGACAAATCTGATAGTCAAAATTTGAGAAATCAATATAAATATCCATTGTTTATCACTATTACATGTGACTTTTCTCGTTTTGACAATCCAACAAGACCTACAGCTGGAGAATATATTTATTGGAATTCCAAAGGAGGTGCAATTTCTCTAGTTTCAACCATTCGGTCAATTGGGCAATTTAGTGCTCAAAACTTTAATGACGTTTTTGCAAAAAATCTTTTTTCTTATGGTTCAAATACATACACTTCCATTGCTGAAGCCTTAAGAATTTCTAAAAATGAAAATCCAAATGCAGCAACAAATGTTGTGCTTTATTTAGGAGATCCTGCTTTATTTCTTGCTATTCCAAAACCAAAGGTTGTACTTACCAAAGTAAATGATATTCCTGTCAATCAACCAATTCCTGATTTCAAATCATTGGCAAAAATGAAAATATCGGGAGAAATAACCGATGAGAACAATATTCCAATCACAAATTTCAATGGTGTTTTGTCTGCAATTCTTTTTGATAAAAAAATAACTCAAACGACCTTAAACAATGATGGAAATAGCCCACCGATGAACTTCACGTCATTAGGTGAAGCAATTTTTAGAGGAAATGCATCAGTTGCCAATGGACAATTTGAATTCAGTTTTATTGTTCCCAAAGACATTCGTATTCCTTTGGATAATGGAAAATTAAGTTTTTATGCTCAAAAAAATCAATTATTGGAAGATGTGGCAGGAAATGATGCCACAATAAAAATAGGAGGAATTACTGAAAATCCTGTTGCAGACAATAATAGTCCAAAAGTGAAGTTATATATGAATGATGAAACTTTTGTATCTGGTGGTATAACTAATGAATCGCCCGTTTTTATAGCCTATATGGAAGATGAAAACGGTATTAATACTGCAGGAGGAATCGGGCACGATATAATAGCAATATTAGATGGAGACATAAGTAATCCTATTGTATTAAATGATTATTATCAAACAGAACTAGATACTTATACTAATGGTAATTTGCATTTTTCCTTTAGGAATTTAAAACCAGGTCTTCATACAATTAAGTTTACCGTTTGGGATGTTTATAATAATGCTACAACATCCGAAATACAGTTTTTGGTTGTTGGAAATGAGTCGGTAACATTAGCAAACGTATTAAATTATCCAAATCCTTGTGTAAATTACACAGAATTTTGGTTTTCGCATAACAAACCAAATGAACCACTGGAAGTACAAGTTCAGGTATTGACAATTACTGGAAAAGTTGTTTGGACAAAAAACCAAACCATTATAACTTCTGGGTTTTTATCTAGGGAAATAACATGGGATACTCGAGATGATTTTGGGAATAAGATAGGAAAAGGGGTTTACGTATATAAACTTACGGTAAAGGCAACTTTATCTAATAAAAAAACTGAAAAAATTGAAAAACTTGTAATTCTTTAATAATATAGTATATTTACCACCAAATTAATTTTTATCTAAAATAATGAAAAAAGTCCTTTTATTAGTTACATTCTTTTATACATTTAATTTTATTCAAGCTCAAGAAAGGCCAATTACTGTTGCAGTTCCTTTTCTTTTAGTTGCCGCCGATGCTAGAGCTGCTGGTATGGGAGACAACGGAGTGTCTTCGGCACCAGACAATTATTCACAACAATGGAATCCATCAAAATATGCTTTTGCTGAAGATAAACATGGTTTTTCGGTAAGTTATACCCCTTATTTGACCGATTTAGTAAATGACATATCATTGGCGCAATTAACCTATTATAACAAGTATGACGAAAGAAGTGCTTTTGCAGCTAGTTTTCGTTATTTTGGATTAGGAGACATCGAGCTAAGACAGGACTTTGATAGTGCAGCACAAATAGTATCGCCAAATGAGTTAGCATTTGATTTATCATATTCCATGAAGCTAAGTGATCAATTTTCAATGGCTGTAGCGGGTCGTTTTATAAATTCAAATTTAAAAGTAGCTACAGATAATAATGACGCTAGTTCATCAAGCAGCTTTGCAGTAGATGTGGCAGGTTTTTATCAATCCGAAGAAATAGCATATAGCGATTTTAACGGAAGATGGAGAGGTGGATTTAATTTTCAAAACATGGGACCTAAAATGAGCTATGATAATGATGACTTAAACGCTAATTTTTTACCTGCTAACATGAGACTTGGAGGAGGTTTCGACTTTATTTTAGATGAATATAATAAGATAGCTGTTAATTTGGAATTTACAAAATTGATGGTACCAACGCCTCAGGTATCCTATAATAATGAGGCTTATTATGGAAAAGACATGAATGGAGATGGGTTAGTTGATAAAGCAGATAGTGACCTTGCTCAAGCAGAATATAGTTCAATAGGATGGTTCTCAGGAATGTTTAAGTCATTTGTGGATGCTCCAGGAGGTTTTAGTGAAGAGTTAAAAGAAGTAACTTATTCATTAGGCTCTGAATATGTGTATCAGGATTCATTTTCATTCCGTGCAGGATATTTTCACGAAAATCCAAATAAAGGAGCGAGAGAATTTTTCTCACTTGGAGCAGGTTTCAAATATACTACTATTAAGGTAGACGTTTCTTATCTGTTCTCGGCATCAAAAGTACAGAATCCTCTAGAAAACACATTGCGTTTCTCTTTATCGTTCAATTTTGGAGATAAGTATGAAAATTATTAATTCATAGATTTTAATTAAAAACAAAAGAATCCAATTTCAATAATGAAGTTTGGATTTTTTTGTTTTTAATTAATAAGTAATGTTTATAAAAGCATAATCTATTTATTCGTAATTATTATAAATCATTTAATAAAAGTGTTCAAATGAAAGAAATTACAATTTCTTCAAAAATTAATGTCTTTGAATCAATTCAAGAATTACCTCAGGAGGAACAAAATTTAATTAAGAAAGCCATTGAAGCAAGGAAAAATGCTTATGCTCCCTATTCCAAATTTAAGGTTGGAGCAGCTCTTTTATTAGATAATGGAGAAGTAGTAGTGGGTTCCAATCAAGAAAATGCAGCATATCCTTCTGGTCTTTGTGCAGAAAGAGTTGCAATATTTCATGCTGGTTCAATCTATCCGAACATTACTATATTAAAAATAGTAATCACTGCAGCTTCGGATAATAGCTTAACCAATGTTCCTGTCCCTCCGTGTGGGGCTTGTAGACAATCAATATCCGAATATGAAATCCGTCAAAATACTCCCATAGAAATCTATTATATGGGTGAAACGGGAGAGATTCACCACTCGGCATCATTGAAAAATTTACTTCCTTTTATGTTTGATAACAAATTACTTTAAAAAAAGAACTAAAAATTAGCTTTTAAATTTTAGTTCTTAGTAGGAATGTCTTATTTTTGCATCCCGACCCCTCTGGGGCGCAAATTTGTGGTGAGGAAACTATTTTGCGTTACTAGGTCATGATTGATAAAACAATAACACTTAAGCAAAAGAATTATTTCAGATGAAAGAAGTTACAAAAGAAGTTTATTTAAAGTGGTACGAAGACATGCTGCTTTGGAGAAAGTTTGAAGACAAACTTGCAGCATTATACATTCAACAAAAAGTTAGAGGTTTTCTACACTTATATAATGGTCAAGAAGCAGTTTTAGCAGGAGCTTTGCATGCAATGGACTTGACAAAAGATAAAATGATTACTGCATACAGAAATCACGTTCAGCCAATCGGTATGGGTGTTGATCCAAGACGTGTAATGGCAGAACTTTTAGGAAAAGCAACCGGGACATCCAAAGGAATGGGTGGATCAATGCATATTTTTTCCAAAGAACACCGTTTTTATGGCGGACATGGAATTGTCGGCGGTCAGATTCCATTGGGAGCTGGTTTAGCTTTTGGAGACAAATACAACGGAACTGGTGGAGTAACTATGACTTACTTTGGAGATGGAGCTGCACGTCAAGGTTCTTTGCACGAAGCTTTTAACATGGCTATGTTATGGAAACTTCCTGTAGTATTTATAGTTGAGAACAATGGATATGCAATGGGAACTTCTGTAGAAAGAACTGCAAACCATACTGATATTTGGAAACTAGGTTTAGGATACGAAATGCCTTGCGGACCAGTTGATGGAATGAATCCTGTAAAAGTTGCCGAAGCAATGACTGAAGCAATTGACAGAGCGAGACGTGGTGATGGACCAACTTTCCTTGAAATGAAAACGTACCGTTACAGAGGACACTCTATGTCTGATGCACAATTATATCGTTCGAAAGAAGAGGTTGAAGAATACAAAAAAATTGATCCAATCACTCAAGTTTTAGATGTAATTTTAGATCAAAAATATGCTACTGAAGCTGAAATTGAAGTAATTGATCAAAGAGTAAAAGATCTTGTTGAAGAATGTGTTCAATTCGCTGAAGAATCGCCTTATCCGGAACTTCAACAATTGTACGACGTAGTGTACGACCAAGAAAATTATCCATTCACACCTCATAAACTATAAATCAATTATGGCAACAATTGTAACAATGCCTCGCTTGAGCGATACTATGACAGAAGGAACGGTAGCAGCTTGGCTTAAAAAAGTAGGAGACAAAATTAGCGAAGGAGATATCCTTGCAGAAATTGAAACCGACAAAGCAACAATGGAATTTGAATCCTTCAACGAAGGAACTCTTTTATATATCGGAATACCAGAAGGAGAAACTGCACCAGTAGACTCTTTATTGGCAATTATCGGAAAAGAAGGCGAGGACGTATCTGCTCTAATTGCAGGAGGTTCAGCACCTGCTCCAGCAGAATCTGCACCAGTTGCACCCGAAGCAAAAGCACCTGAAGCGACATCTGCTCCAGCAGCAGCATTACCAAAGGGAGTAATCGTAGTGACAATGCCTCGTTTGAGCGATACTATGACTGAAGGAACAGTAGCTTCTTGGTTAAAAAAAGTAGGCGATAAAGTTTCCGAAGGTGACATTCTTGCTGAAATTGAAACCGATAAAGCAACAATGGAATTTGAATCCTTCAATGAAGGAACATTGTTATTCATCGGAATTCAAGAAGGAAACACAGCTCCTGTTGATAGTCTTTTGGCTATTATTGGACCAGAAGGAACTGATATTAGCGGAATCGCAGAAAATTACAAAACAGGCGGAGCTGCTCCAGCGGCTAATACAGCAAAAGAAGAAGTTAAAACTACATCAGCTGAAAAACCTGCGGAAGCGGTTGAAGCAGTAAGTGATGGAAGAAGAATTTTAGCGTCACCTTTAGCTAAAAAAATAGCAAGCGACAAAGGAATTCAATTAAATCAAGTTAAAGGATCTGGTGAAAATGGTCGTATCGTAAAAAGCGATATTGAAAACTTTACACCATCAGTTGCAGCACCTGTAGCTTCTGCAAAAGCTCCTGAAACTGCAAAATCCGAAGCTCCAAAAGTATTTGTACCTGCAGGTGAAGTATTCACAGAAGAAATCAAAAATTCGCAAATGCGTAAAATCATTGCGAAACGTTTAGCTGAATCATTATTCACTGCTCCTCATTACAACCTTGTAATTGAAGTTGCAATGGATGACGCAATGCAATCAAGAGCTGTTATCAATACTGTTCCAGACACAAAAGTATCTTTCAATGATATGGTAATCAAAGCTTGTGCATTAGCATTAAAAAAACACCCAAAAATCAACTCCCAATGGAAAGAAGATGCTATCATCATCAATCACCACGTTAATATTGGTGTAGCTGTAGCTGTTGAAGATGGATTAGTTGTTCCTGTATTAAGATTTACTGATGCAATGAGCTTGTCTCAAATTGGTGCAAGCGTAAGGGATCTTGCAGGTAGAGCAAAAAACAAAAAACTTGGACCAGCAGAAATGGAAGGAAGTACTTTCACTGTTTCTAATCTTGGAATGTTTGGTATAACTGAATTTAATTCAATTATCAACCAGCCAAACTCTGCAATTTTATCTGTTGGAGCTATTGTTGAAAAACCAGTTGTTAAAAATGGACAAATTGTAGTTGGAAACACAATGATGCTTTCGTTGGCTTGTGACCACCGTACAATCGACGGTGCAACTGGAGCACAGTTTTTGCAAACATTAAAACAATACATTGAAAATCCAGTGACTATGTTAGCTTAATAACTAGTTTAGTTTATAATTAAAAACCCGTTCTGAAAATTCCAGAACGGGTTTTTGAGTTTTAAGATAATATATAAAACGCATGCTTAGGTTTTCGTATTGATCCATTATTTTTGCTAGTCCTCAGGTTTTTGTATTGATCCGGCAAATGATTGTCACACTATAGGTTTCTTCTTTGGTATCAATGGAAAGAAACTCCAACGGCAATACAAAAAACATCTCAGCAACTTCTCTACTTGGGAACAGGGTAAACATGCGAGTGACTGGTTGATTTTTCCAGAAAACATGGGATCTCACTTATCTATAGATGAAGTCAATTTATCAATGGGTGAACTCTATACTGTAGTAACCAACAGAGCAGCCAAAGGAAAGAAAGGAGCCATAGTAGCTATTATTGCAGGAACTAAATCTGAAGTGATTATTGAGCATTTGCAAAAAATTGATGTAAAAAAGCGCAATCAAGTTGTTGAAATCACTCTTGATATGGCCAATAACATGAAATTGATAGCTAAGAAATCCTTTCCAAGGGCAATACAGGTAACCGATCGATTCCATGTTCAAAAAAAAACTTGCATTGGAGGCTGTACAAGAAGTCCGGATTAGATTAAAATGGATTGCCTTGGATCAGGAAAATACAGATATAGCTGAAGCAAAATTCAATAAAACGGCATTTATTCCCAAAGAACTTTCTAATGGAGACACAGCCAAACAATTACTGGATCAATCCTAAAAGTTGGGGAGGAATTGCATAAATAGTAACTTAGCACAAAAAAAGTACCCTTTGGAAAATTATATAGAACTACTTAAACTCATACTTCCCGAGCTCATTGTTGAATACTTCGAT
>Ga0308157_10004695_pt1 | contig 17872 bp, 17 predicted proteins | sample PhyBR1_FD_201035 | JGI IMG/M metagenome (GOLD analysis project Ga0308157, IMG submission 201035) | Phyllosphere microbial communities from UC Gill Tract Community Farm, Albany, California, United States - DLSLB.R1 | ecosystem: Host-associated > Plants > Phyllosphere > Unclassified | place: USA...
CGCCCGATCTCGACGAACTCTGGCGCGACTTCAACCGCAAGCTCGGTGGACTGTTCGGCGGTGGCCGCAATGGCGGCAACAACAACGATCCTCGTCCCGGTGGCGGGGGTGGTGGCGGTTTCCGGCCCGACATGAAGAACGCCGGCTACGGCATCGGTGTCGTGGCGCTGGTCGCCGTGCTGATCTGGCTGGGCACCGGCTTCTTCATCGTCAACGAAGGCCAGCAGGCCGTCATCACCCAGTTCGGGCGCTACAAGACGACCGTGGGCGCCGGCTTCAACTGGCGGCTTCCCTATCCGATCCAGCGCCATGAACTGGTGGTGGTGACGCAGATCCGCTCGACCGACGTCGGCCGCGACAGCATCGTGCGCTCGACCGGCCTGCGCGAGTCGGCCATGCTCACCGAGGACGAGAACATCGTCGAGATCAAGTTCGCCGTGCAATACCGCCTGAGCGATGCACGCGCCTACCTCTACGAGAGCAAGGCACCGGCCGATACCGTGGTGCAGGTCGCGGAGACCGCGGTGCGCGAGGTGGTGGGCAAGATGCGCATGGATGCGGCCCTGGCCGAGGAGCGCGACCAGATCGCGCCCCGCGTGCGCGCGCTCATGCAGACCATCCTCGACCGCTACAAGGTCGGCGTGGAGGTCGTGAACATCAACCTGCAGCAGGGCGGCGTGCGTCCTCCCGAGCAGGTGCAGGCGGCGTTCGACGACGTCCTGAAGGCCGGCCAGGAACGCGAGCGCGCCAAGAACGAGGCCCAGGCCTATGCCAATGACGTGGTGCCGCGCGCCACGGGTACCGCATCGCGCCTCAAGGAGGAGTCCGAGGCCTACAAGGCGCGCGTCGTGGCCCAGGCCCAGGGCGATGCCGGCCGCTTCGCCTCCGTGCTGGTCGAATACCAGAAGGCACCGCAGGTCACGCGCGACCGCATGTACACCGATGCCATGCAGCAGATCTACGCCAACACCACCAAGGTGCTGGTGGACTCCAAGCAGGGCTCCAACCTGCTGTATCTGCCGCTCGACAAGCTGATGCAGACGACCGGCGCCCAGAATGCCGGCGCCTCCACCGAGGCGGCGCTGCCCGGCGTGGCCGGAGCCGCGACCTCGCCCGCCACGACGTCTCCCTCGTCGGTCATCCCGACCTCGCCGACCAACAATGACACGCGCCTGCGCGGCGACGGCCGCACGCGCGACCGCGACGGCCGCTAGATCGCCCTGGGACGCACAAACAAATGAACAGAATCGGTTTCATCGCATCGTCCATCCTGGTAGCGCTCGTGCTGCTGAGTTCGATGCTCTTCGTGGTCGACCAGCGCCAGTTCGGCGTCGTCTACCAGCTTGGCCAGATCAAGAACGTGATCACCGAGCCCGGGCTCAACTTCAAGCTGCCGCCGCCGATCCAGAACGTGTCGTACATCGACAAGCGCTTGCTGACGCTCTCCAGCCTCGAGGCCGAGCCGATGCTCACGGCCGAGAAGCAACGCGTGGTGATCGATTGGTATGTGCGCTGGCGCGTGACCAATCCGTCGGAATACATCCGCAATGTCGGCCTCGACGAGAACGCCGGTGCCGTGCAACTCAACCGCGTGGTGCGCAACGCCTTCCAGGAGAACGTCAACAAGCGCACCGTGCGCGACCTGATCTCCGTGCGGCGCGAGGCCCTGATGGCCGACGTCCAGCGCGAGGTGCTGGCGGTGGTGAAGGGCGCGAAGCCGTGGGGCGTCGACATCATCGACGTGCGCATCACGCGCGTCGACTATGTCGAGGCCATCACCGAATCGGTCTATCGCCGCATGGAGGCCGAGCGCAAGCGGGTCGCCAACGAGCTGCGCTCGACCGGTTTCGCCGAGGGCGAGAAGATCCGCGCCGATGCCGATCGGCAGCGCGAGGTGATCGTGGCCAATGCCTACCGCGAAGCGCAGAAGATCAAGGGCGAGGGCGATGCCCAGGCCGCCGCGGCATACAGCGAGGCCTTCGGCCGCGATCCGCAGTTCGCCCAGTTCTATCGCAGCCTGGATGCCTATCGCCAGAGCTTCAACAAGAAGAGCGATGTCCTGGTGGTGGATCCGGCATCGTCGGAGTTCTTCCAGGCCTTCCGCAACCCCGGGGCACCACGGCGCTGATGCGGTCGTGAGCGCCGCCGCATTCTGGAGCGCGCTCGGCTTCGTGCTGGTGATCGAGGGACTGCTGCCGTTCCTGTCGCCCGCGCGATGGCGGCGCGGCATCGGGCAGCTCATGGAGCTGCGCGATGGCCAGCTTCGTTTCGTCGGACTCGGCGCGATCGTCGCGGGTCTTTTCGTCCTCTGGCTGGTGGCCTGAGTCCCGCTTTCGACGGCGATGCCGGGAACGGCGGAAGTCGCGCCCGGTAGAATTCCGGTTTAACCACGTCCCGCTTGCCATGTCCGCCTGGGTCCTTCCGGATCACATTGCCGATGTGCTGCCTTCCGAGGCCCGCCACATCGAAGAACTTCGACGCGAACTGCTCGACACCGCCCGTGGCTATGGTTACGAGCTGGTGATGCCGCCGCTGATCGAGCACATCGAGTCGCTGCTGTCGGGCACCGGCGAGGCGCTCGACCTGCAGACCTTCAAGCTCGTCGACCAGCTCTCGGGCCGCACGCTCGGCCTGCGCGCCGACACCACGCCGCAGGTCGCGCGCATCGATGCCCACCTGCTCAACCGCCAGGGCGTGGCGCGCCTGTGCTACTGCGGCCCGGTGGTGCACACCCGGCCCGATGGTCCGCACGCCACGCGCGAGCCCCTGCAGTTCGGCGCCGAGATCTACGGCCATGCCGGACTCGAGGCCGACACCGAGATCCTGTTCCTCGCCCTGGACTGCCTGCGGTCGGCCGGTGTCGCGCGCGCGCAGACGCCGCTCGTCGACCTGGCCGATGCGCGCATCGTGCGTTCGCTCCTCGCCGATGCGAGCATCGACGCGGCGACGCTGGCGCGCGTGCATGCCGCGCTGGCCGCCAAGGACGACAGCGAACTGAGCGTCCTGACGCGCGACTTCCCCGCCGCCTCGCGCGATGCGCTGCGGGCGCTGGTGAACCTCTATGGCGATGCCGACGTGCTCGACGAGGCCGCCCGCGTCCTGCCCGACACGCCCCTCGTGCGCGAGGCGCTCGCCGACCTCCGGCGACTGGCCGCGCGCCTGCGCGACGACGCCCCGGACGTCCGCGTGAGCTTCGACCTCTCCGACCTGCGCGGCTATGCCTACTACAGCGGCATGCGCTTCGGCATCTATGTCGAAGGCGCCGCCGATGCCCTGGTGCGCGGCGGCCGCTACGACGAGGTCGGCGCCGTGTTCGGCCGCAACCGGCCGGCCGTGGGCTTCAGCGTCGACCTGCGCGAGCTGGTCGGCGTGCTGCCGGCGCGGCCGCTGCGAGCCGCCATCCGGGCACCCTGGAGCGAGGCGCCCGGACTGCGCTCCGCCATCTCGGCACTGCGCGACGGCGGCGAGACCGTGGTCTGCGCGCTGCCGGGCCACGACAGCGAAATCGACGAATTCCATTGCGACCGCGAGCTCGTCGAGCAAGCCGGCCAGTGGCATGTCCAAGCCATCTGAATCTTCGAGAGCACACACACATCATGAGCGTTACCACCGGTAGAAACGTGGTCGTCGTCGGCACCCAGTGGGGCGACGAGGGCAAGGGCAAACTGGTCGACTGGCTGACCGAGAGCGCCCAGGGCGTGGTCCGCTTCCAGGGCGGCCACAACGCGGGCCACACGCTGGTCATCAACGGCGTGAAGACCGCGCTGCACCTGATCCCCAGCGGCATCATGCGTCCGGGCGTCAAGTGCTACATCGGCAACGGCGTGGTGCTGTCGGCGGCCAAGCTGTTCGAGGAGATCGAGGGGCTGGAGAAGGCCGGCGTGGAGGTGCGTTCGCGCCTGCGCATCAGCGAGGCCTGCCCGCTGATCCTGCCGTTCCACGCCGCGCTGGACATCGCGCGCGAGGCCTATCGCGAGAAGGGCGGCATCGAGAAGATCGGCACCACCGGCCGCGGCATCGGCCCGGCCTACGAGGACAAGATCGCGCGCCGCGCCCTGCGCGTGCAGGACCTGAAGCACCCCGATCGCTTCGCGGCCAAGCTGCGCGTGCTGCTCGACCTGCACAACCACGTGCTGACGCAGGTGCTGAGCGCGCCGGCGATCGATTTCGACACCGTGTTCGACGAGGCGATGCGGCACGCCGAACTGCTGCGGCCGATGATGGCCGATGTCTCGCGCGAGCTCAACGACGCCCATCGCAACGGCGCCAACCTGCTGTTCGAGGGCGCCCAGGGCACCTTGCTCGACGTCGACCACGGCACCTATCCGTATGTCACCTCCAGCAACTGCGTGGCCGGCAACGCCGCCGCCGGTTCGGGTGTCGGCCCGGGCATGCTGCACTACGTGCTGGGCATCACCAAGGCCTACTGCACGCGGGTCGGTGGCGGTCCGTTCCCGACCGAGCTGGACTGGGAGACGCCGGGCACGCCGGGCTACCACATGAGCACCGTGGGCGCGGAGAAGGGCGTCACCACGGGCCGCAGCCGCCGCTGCGGCTGGTTCGATGCCGCGCTGCTCAAGCGCTCGGCGCAGGTCAACGGACTCTCCGGCCTGTGCATCACCAAGCTCGACGTGCTCGACGGCATCGAGAAGCTCGAGCTCTGCACCGGCTACGAGCTCGATGGCGAGACCACCGACATCCTGCCGATGGGCGCCGACGAGATCGAGCGCTGCACGCCCATCTACGAGACCCTCGAGGGCTGGACCGAGAGCACCGTCGGCGTGACCCAGTACGACCGGTTGCCGGTCAACGCGCGGCTCTATCTGCAGCGCATCGAGCAGGTCACGGGCGTGCCCATCCACATGGTCTCCACCAGCCCCGACCGCGACCACACCATCATGATGCGCCACCCCTATCTGGCCGACTGAGCAGGACCATCCCCATGTTGACCGAAGACGGCAAGCACCTCTACGTCAGTTATGACGAGTACCACAACCTGATCGAGAAACTGGCGATCAAGCTCCACCAGTCCGGCTGGGAGTTCGACACCATCCTGTGCCTGGCGCGCGGCGGGCTGCGGCCCGGCGACGTGCTCTCGCGCATCTTCGAGAAGCCGCTGGCGATCATGTCGACCAGCTCCTACCGCGCCGATGCCGGCACGGTGCAGGGCCATCTCGACATCGCGCGCTTCATCACCACGCCCAAGGGCGAGCTGGCGGGCAAGGTGCTGCTGGTGGACGACCTGGCCGACTCGGGCCACACCCTGCACGCCGTGGTGGACCTGCTGCGCACCAACTACAAGCCGATCACCGAGCTGCGCAGCGCGGTGCTGTGGACCAAGGCGCTGTCGACCTTCACGCCCGACTACTCGGTCGAGTTCCTGGCCACCAATCCCTGGATCCACCAGCCGTTCGAGAGCTACGACAGCATGGGCGCCGAGAAGCTGCTGAAGAAGTGGTCGGTCTGATCGTCGCGCCACGCATGCCTCGTCCCCCCCGATCCGAGCATCCCGGTCAGCCGATCACCGAGCTGATCCATCATCCCTACCAGCCGCCGGCGCACTTCGAGGCGCCGCAGCCCGGCGTGTACAAGGCCTCGACGGTGTTCTTCGCCGACGTGGCCGCCATGCGGGCCCGCGACTGGAAGACCAAGGCCGGCTACACCTACGGCCTGCACGGCACGCCCACGACCTTCACGCTCGAGGCGCGCATCGCCGCGCTCGAGGGCGCGAGCGAGTGCCTGCTGGTGCCCAGCGGGCTCGCGGCGATCGCGCTGGTGTCCTTCGCATTGCTCAAGAGCGGCGACGAGGTGCTGATCCCCGACAACGCCTATGGCCCCAACAAGGCGCTCGCGACCGGCGAGCTGGCGAACTTCGGCATCACGCACCGGCTCTACGACGCCATGGACCCGGACGACCTGGCCGCCAAGCTCGGCGAGCGCACCAGGCTGGTCTGGCTCGAGGCCGCCGGCTCGGTCACGATGGAGTTCCCGGACCTGCCCGCGCTCGCCGACCTGTGCCGGGCGCATGGCGCCGTCAGCGTGCTGGACAACACCTGGGGCGCGGGCCTGGCCTTCGATCCCTTCGACTTCGACCGCAGCGGGCAGGGCGTCGACGTCTCGGTGCATGCGCTGACCAAGTACCCCAGCGGCGGTGGCGACGTGCTGATGGGCAGTGTCGCCACCCGCGACGCCCGCCTGCACCAGGCGCTCAAGCTCACGCACATGCGCATGGGCTGGGGCGTCGGTGTCGGCGATGTCGAGACCATCCTGCGCGCCCTGCCGAGCATCGCCCTGCGCTATGCCGCGCACGACCGCGCCGCGCGCGAACTGGCGCGCTGGTTCGAGACGCGCGAGGAGATCGCCCGGGTGCTGCATCCGGCGCTCGCCGACTCGCCGGGCCACGACAACTGGCGGCATCTGTGCGGCACCAGCGACCTGGCCGCGGGCCTGTTCTCGGTGGTGTTCGACGAGCGCTTCAGCTCCGATCAGGTCGATCGTTTCTGCGACGGCCTGCGGCTCTTCCGCCTCGGGTATTCGTGGGGCGGACCGATCAGCCTGGTGGTGCCCTACGACATCGGATTGATGCGCGACGCCACGGTGGCACGCTGGCCGCATCGCGGCACGCTGGTTCGATTCTCGGTCGGGCTCGAAGCGGTGGAGGACCTGAGGGCCGACCTGGAGCAGGCACTGGCAGCGCTCTGAGCGGGCTTCCTTTATCGCTTACAGTCGAAGCACGCGCGTTCATCCGGACCCGCCCTGCCTCAAGGAGAAGAAGTGGCAACACCCAACTACGGCTACGAGAAGCGCCAGAAAGAACTGGCCAAGAAGAAGAAGAAGGAAGAGAAGCTTCGCGACAAGGCCCAGCGCAAGCTCAGCCCCAGCAGCGAAGGCCTGGCTCCCGGCGATCCGGAAACCGATGTCGCGGCCCTGGAGCGCGATCCGCCCACCGTGCCCGAACTCCCGACCAAGAACGGCTGATCCGCCCGCCCGGTCCCCACGGTCCCGTTCCATTCCCGTCGAAGCCGCCAGCTGCGAGTCGCAGATGGCGGCTTCTTCGCATGCGCGCACCGGATGCCCCGGCGGACTCGCAGGACTCAGAGGAGCTTGCGCAACTCCGGCCAGACGTTGTCGAGCATGCGCGGCTGCGCCGCCGCCACGGGATGGATGCGGTCGGCCTGGAACATGTCGGCCGCGTCCGGGCCATCGGCCACGCCCCGCAGCAGGAAGGGCACCACCGCCGATTTCGTCGACCGGGACACGTCGAGGAACATGGCCTCGAAACGCCGCAGGTAGTCGCCGCCATAGTTGGGCGGCACCTGGATGCCGACGATCAGCACCTGCGCGCCGGCGGTCTGCGAGGCCTTGGCCATCTGGGTCAGGTTGTCGGCGGTGTTGGCGATCGGCAGGCCGCGCAGGGCGTCGTTGGCGCCGAGCTCCAGCACCACGTGCGTGGGCTGGTGTTGCCGCAGCAGGGCCGGCAGGCGCGTGCGGCCGCCGGAGCTGGTGTCGCCGCTGATGCTGGCGTTGACCACGCGCGCATCGACCTTCTGCTGCGCCAGGCGCTGCGTCAGCAGCGCGACCCAGCCCTGGCCGCGCTGCAGGCCGTACTCGGCCGAGAGCGAGTCGCCGACCACCAGGATCACCGCCGGCCGGCGTGTCGCGCCGCGCGTCTGTGCGCCGGCCCAAGACCCCGCTGCGCCGGTCAGCGCACCGGCCAAGATAAAGTCGCGTCGATTCACCACATCCCACCTTTCCATGTTGCCAGCCCCAGCCGATGCAATTGTTGCCGTAGCGCACGTTTTCAAGTCCGTCACCGACTCCACCGGCACGCTGGACATCCTGCGCGATGTCGACTTCTCGCTCGGCGCGCGCGAGACCGCCGCCATCGTCGGTGCCTCGGGCTCGGGCAAGAGCACGTTGCTGTCGATCATCGCCGGACTCGACACGCCCACGCGCGGCACCGTGCATCTGGGTGGCCAGGACCTGTTCGCCATCGACGAGGACGAGCGCGCCGCGCTGCGGGCGCAGAAGGTCGGCTTCGTGTTCCAGAGCTTCCAGCTGCTGGGCAACCTGAGCGCGCTGGAGAACGTGATGCTGCCGCTCGAGCTCGCCGACCGTCGCGATGCCCGCCGGACCGCCACCGAGATGCTCGGCCGCGTCGGCCTCGGCCAGCGCCTGGGCCACTATCCGAAGGTGCTCTCCGGTGGCGAGCAGCAGCGCGTGGCGCTGGCCCGCGCCTTCGTCGTGCAGCCGCAGCTGCTGCTGGCCGACGAGCCCACGGGCAGCCTCGACTTCGCCACCGGCGAGCAGGTCATGGAGCTGATGTTCGATCTCAACCGCGAGCTCGGCACGACGCTGGTGCTGGTCACGCACGACCGCGCCATCGCGCAGCGCTGCGACCGGCGCATCACCATCGACGCCGGCCGCGTCGCGGCGGACGATCGCAGCGCCTGAGACTGGCCGCGCGTCCGGAGGATCGCCCGATCCGGCGGGGATAATCCGGCGGATGTCCTCTCCCCCCAAAGTGATTTTCGGCTTCCACGCCGTGGGCGTGCGCCTCAAGACCGCGCCCGCCTCGGTGCTGGAGGTGCTCTTCGATGCCAGCCGCCGCGATGCGCGCATGAAACAGTTCATCGCGCGCGCCCAGGAAGCCGGTGTGCGCCTGGTCGAGGCCGATGGCCTGCGCCTGTCCAAGCTGAGCGGCAGCCACGGCCACCAGGGCGTCGCCGCGCGCGTCGAACCCATCCTCCAGACCCATTCGCTCGACGAGCTGCTCGAAGGCCTGGAGGCGGCGCGCACGGTGCCGCTGCTGCTGGTGCTCGACGGCGTGACCGACCCGCACAACCTGGGTGCCTGCCTGCGCGTGGCCGATGGCGCCGGCGCGCATGCCGTGATCGCGCCCAAGGACCATGCCGCCGGCATCAACGCCACGGTCGCCAAGGTGGCCAGCGGTGCCGCCGAGACGGTGCCGTACTTCATGGTGACCAACCTGGCGCGCACGCTCGGCGAACTCAAGGAGCGCGACATCTGGTGCGTCGGCACCAGCGACGACGCGCCCGGCACGCTCTACCAGAGCGACCTGAACCGCCCGCTGGCCCTGGTGCTGGGCGCCGAGGGCGCGGGCATGCGCCAGCTGACCCGCAAGAGCTGCGACGAGCTGGTCGGCATCCCGATGCGGGGCGCGGTGGAAAGCCTCAACGTGTCGGTGGCCAGCGGCGTGTGCCTCTACGAGGCCATGCGTCAGCGGGGCGCCGCCTAGCCGTCGGTCCGGGCGCGCGGACCTAGACGTCCAGCCAGGGCGAGCCGCCCGTGGCGGTGGCGGCGACCATGTCGCCCTCGCTGGCGCCCAGGGCCTCGGCCAGCGCCAGGCGCACCAGGTCGGGCCGGTTGTTCTGCTCGCTCAGGTGCGCGCCGACCACGTGGCGCAGGCCCGGGTGATGCACGGCGCGTGCGATGTCGGCCGCCGCGGCGTTCGACAGATGGCCATAGTTGCCGCCCACCCGCAGCTTGAGGAACGGTGGATAGGCCGATGCCGCCAGCAGGTCGACATCGTGGTTGCATTCGAGCAGCAGGGCGTCGAGCTTGACCAGCTGCGCCATCACGTGCGGCGTCGCGTGGCCGAGGTCGGTGAGCACGCCCAGCGTGCGGGCGCCATCGGTGCAGCGCAGCTGCAGGGGCTCGCGCGCGTCGTGCGGGACCGTGAAGGGCAGCACGTCGAGGTCGCCGACCCGGATGTGCGCGCCGTCGTGCGCCAGGTTCAGCCGACCCTCGTAGTCGTGGCCGCCCGTGGCGAGCCAGGTGCCCTCGCTCATCCACACCGGGATGCGTTCGCGTCGGGAGAGGGTCTGCACGCAGCCGATGTGGTCGCCGTGCTCGTGGGTGATGAAGATGGCGTCGATGTCGCTGGCGGCGACGCCGGCGCCGGCCAGGCGCTTGTCGAGCTGCCGGATGCCGAAGCCGCAATCGATCAGCAGCAGCGAGCGCCTGCCGTCGCTGGTGGCCTCGACCAGCGTCGCGTTGCCCGTGCTGCCGCTGCCGAGGCTGCGAAAACGCAGCATCAGGCGCTGCTCCGACCGCGCCGGATGCCCGCCGGCGCGCGTCGTGGCCCGATCCCGTGGAACCGCATGGCGGCCTCGTCTCCCGTTCTTACTTCAGGTCGTCGGCGATGACCTGGACGATGCGCTGCGCATCGGCCGAGGTGTCGGGCACGCCGGCCTCGTTCAGCACCGAGACCGTGCTGCTGTCGCCCTGGCTCTTGATCAGGATGCGGAACTTCAGCGGCGACTCGTTGGGCTTGGAGCGGCCGAAGCTGAGGATCTTGCTCAGGATGCTGGGCTCCTTGCGGTCGGTGGTGGGCGTCACGTAGCGCACGAAGTAGGTGCCGGCGCTGCGGTCGCGGTCCTCCACGGTGAAGCCGGTGCGGTCGAGCGCCAGGCCGACGCGGCGCCAGGCGCGGTCGAAGGGCTCGGCGATCTGCACCACCGGGCGGCCGTCGACGGTCGCGGCGCGGGGCGTCTGCACCGGCGAGGCGGTGGCGATCAGCGCCTTCGACTGCTCCTGCGAGACGCCGAGCTTGACCATCAGGCGGCGCAGGAATTCGGATTCGAGTTCAGGGTCGCTGGCGCGCGGCTGCCAGACGGTGTTGTCCTTCTGGACCGAGGTGTAGACCTCCACCATGCCGCGATGGCTGATGTAGATCTCGGTGCCGTTGGGGGTGCGCTCGAAGCGGGTGCGGAAGCGATCGAGTTCTCCGGTGGAGTAGACCGAATCGACCAGCTTGCCCAGCGCGCCGCGGATGATGTCCTGCGGCAGCTTGGCGCGGTTCTCGGCCCAGTCGGTCTCCATGATGCCGAGATTGCGCTGGTCGGTGGTCAGCAGGAAGCCGCTCTCCTGCCAGAAGTCGCGCACCGGCTCCCAGAGCTGGTCGGGGGAGCGGCCCACCACCAGCCAGCGCTGGTTGCCCGCGCGCTCGATGCGCACGTCGCCCACCGAGGACACCGCCGCCGGCTGGCCCGGGGCGCTGGCCGTGCTGGTGCGGAAGCCGCTGGCCGTCACGGCGCCGCCGGGCACGGCATAGCGGTTGTCGCGCGACAGCTGGGTCAGGTCGGGCGGGACTTCGAGCGTGGGGGCCTTGCCGGCGCTCTTGTAATCGATCTTGTCGCCTTCCATCACGGAACAGGCGGAGAGGCTGGCCACGAGGGCGAGCAGCGCAAAGCGCGAAGAGTGGTTCAACGTTGTATTCCTTGAGGAAACGGGTTCGGTCGGGCGGTGCCCGGGACGGTCCTGCGATGGGAGTCGATGCGCGGGCGAAAGTTTTGCCTGGCCGCGCACGATCGGCAGCGAAGGAACGTCAATCGCGCAGCAGGCCGCAGGCGCGCAGTGCCGCTTCGACGGTCGGACGATGGCTCTCGCCGAGCTCGACCAAGGGCAGGCGCAGCGCGGGGCCGCACAGGCCCAGGCGTGCCATGGCCCACTTGACGGGAACGGGATTGGGTTCGACGAACAGGTGGCGGTGCAGCGGCATCAGCTCGAACTGGATGCGCATCGCGGTGGCGACGTCGCCGGCGAGCGCCGCCACGCACAGCTCGTGCATGCGGCGCGGCGCCACGTTGGCCGTCACGCTGATGTTGCCCTTGCCACCGCACAGCATCAGCGCGACCGCGGTCGGATCGTCGCCCGAGTAGACGGCGAAGCGCGAGGGCAGGTCGCGGATCAGCCACTGGGCGCGCTCGATGTTGCCCGTGGCTTCCTTGATGCCGATGATGCCGGGCACCTCGGCCAGGCGCAGCACGGTATCGTGCGCCATGTCGGCCACGGTGCGGCCGGGCACGTTGTACAGGACCATGGGCAGGTCGCCCACGGCCTCGGCGATGGCCTTGAAGTGCCGGTACTGGCCTTCCTGCGTCGGGCGGTTGTAGTAGGGCACCACCTGCAGCTGGGAGTCGGCGCCCACGCCCTTGGCGAAGCGCGCCAGCTCGATGGCCTCGCGGGTGGAGTTGGCACCGCAGCCGGCCATGATCGGAACGCGCCCCCGGGCCTGCTCGACGGACACGCGGATGATCTCGCAGTGCTCCTCGACGTCGACCGTGGGCGACTCGCCGGTGGTGCCGACCACGCCGAGGCAGTCGGTGCCTTCGTCGATGTGCCAGTCGATCAGCCTTCGCAGGGCGGAATAGTCGACGCTGCCGTCGTCATTCATCGGCGTGGCGAGCGCGACGATGCTGCCTGTCAGTTGCTCCAAGGGGATCTCTCTGTCGGGTGGACGAAAAGCCGGCATTCTACCGAGCGCCCCCGGATGGCATCCGGGGTGAGACTGCTTCGCTGGAAAGGGTTTGCAACAGGGCCGGCGTCTCGCGCGGGACGTGCCCGGAGGCGTCGCCGGCACGCGGGCGGATCGCCGCGATGCGCTGCACGACGCGCGCCGGCGCCTCCAGGAAGCCATGCTCGTAGGCCACCACGTGCAGGTCACGGCAGGCCTCGAGCAGCTCGCCCGGGCGCAGCAGGAAGTCCGGGCGCGTCGGTCGTCCGAAGGCCTCGTTGCCGGCCGCGAAGGTCTCGTAGACGAGCACGCCGCCAGGGGCCACGGCGGCCACGATGTCGCTCAGCCGCGGTCGCCAGAGGTAGTGGGTGACGACGACGATGTCGAAGGTCCGGCCGGCGAAGGGCCAGGGCCCGGCCTCGATGTCGGCCTCGACGAGTTCGGCGCCGTCGCGTGCCAGCGCGGCCAGGGTGCCCAGCGCCTCGGCCGAGCGGTCGACGCCGGTCACGCGATGGCCGCGCGCGTGGAACCAGCGCAGGTGCCGGCCGCCGCCGCAGGCGACATCGAGCAGCGTGCCGCCGGGCGCGGCCAGGCCGCTCCAGCGCAGCACCCACGGCGAGGGCGGCGAGGGCGGCGAGGGCGACGATGTGACCGGCGCGATGCTGTCGGGAGCCATGGTCAGAAGCAGGCCCACACCTGGTCGATCATCGTCACCACGAAGTCCGCCCGCGTGTAGAGCAGGAAGACGCCCGCGAGCACGGCCGCCCCGAGCACCCCCGCGAGCGCGCCGCGCAGGCGCTGCGCCAGGGGCCGAAAGCGGTGGTCGCACGGCCCGACGGAGCGCGCGGACGGGGCGGGAGCGGGCCTGCGCATCGCCACCTCAGGCCGGACGCGGCACCGGCGCGCGCACGATCGCGGTCTCCCGGATCGGCAGGTTGACCAGGCCGGCGAGCACGCCCAGGGCGATGGCGATGTACCAGACGATGTCGTAGCTGCCCGTGCGGTCGTACAGGAAACCGCCCAGCCACACGCCCAGGAACGAGCCCACCTGGTGGCTCAGGAACACGAAGCCGCTGAGCATCGACAGGTGCGCCACGCCGAAGATCTGCGCCACCAGCGCATTGGTCGCCGGCACCGTCGACAGCCACAGGAAGCCCATCACGCTGGCGAACACGTAGACGCTCATCGGCGTCAGCGGCGCCAGCAGGAACACGCTGATGGCGATGGCGCGCCCGAAGTAGATCGCCGCCAGGATCTTGCGCTTGGCCAGCCGCTGGCCGAGCGTGCCGGCGACATAGGTGCCGAAGATGTTGAACAGCCCGATCAGCGCCAGCGCGTAGCTCGCGACCTCGGGCGACAGGCCCTTGTCCTTCAGGTAGCTGGGCATGTGCACGCCGATGAAGACGACCTGGAAGCCGCAGACGAAATAGCCCGCCATGAGCAGGCCGAAGCTGGGATAGCGGAAGGCCTCGCCCACCGCCTGCAGGATGCTCTGCTGCGCCCCGCCGGCGGGGGCGGCGCGGCGCGGCTCGCGCAGGCCGAAGGCGAACGGCACGATCAGCAGCACGGCCGCCGCCAGCACCAGCAGCGCGTTGTGCCAGCCCAGCCGCGCGATCAGCTGGCCCTCCACCGGCACCATCAGGAACTGCCCGAACGAGCCCGCCGCCGCCGCCACGCCCATGGCCCAGGAGCGCCGCTCGGCCGGGATCTGCCGCCCGATCACGCCATAGATCACGGCATAGGTGGTGCCGGCCTGCGCGGCGCCGATCAGGACGCCGGTGGTCAGCGCGAACGTCAGCGGCGTCGACGACAGCGCCATGCCCGCCAGGCCCGCGGCATAGAGCGCGGCGCCGATCAGCAGCACCCGGAAGGCGCCCAGACGGTCGGCCAGCATGCCGGCGAAGACGCCCATCACGCCCCAGGACAGGTTCTGGATCGCGAGGGCGAACGAGAAGGTCTGGCGCGTCCAGCCCTGCTCCTGCGTGATCGGCTGCAGCCACAGGCCGAAGCCGTGGCGGATGCCCATGGAGAGCGTGACGATCAGGGCGCCGCACAGCAGCACCTGCTGCATCGACAGGTGAGGGGGGGTGGAGCGGGGGGACATCCTCCGAATGTAGTCATTCGAGGCCATCGCCGCAGCCTTCGGGCGACAGGCGCGACGATGATATTCGGGCGCACTTTCGATGCGCGACGTGCATCGACCCCGAAATCGACCGGTGGTACTGTACGAATATCCAGTTCTGCGAACGCGCTCTCATTACAATCCCACGCCATGGCGACTTCCCCCAAGAACTCCTCCACGCCCCCGGCGTATTCCGAAGGTTCGATCCGCGTCCTCAAGGGCCTCGAACCGGTCAAGCAGCGCCCGGGCATGTACACCCGCACCGACAACCCGCTGCACATCATCCAGGAGGTGCTGGACAACGCCGCCGACGAGGCGCTCGCCGGCCATGGCAAGAAGATCCGCGTCGTGCTGCACGCCGATGGCTCGGTCAGCGTCGAGGACGACGGTCGCGGCATCCCCTTCGGCCTGCATCCCGAGGAACGGGCGCCGGTGGTGGAGCTGGTGTTCACCCGGCTGCACGCCGGCGGCAAGTTCGACAAGGGCTCGGGTGGCGCCTACAGCTTCTCCGGCGGCCTGCACGGCGTCGGCGTCAGCGTGACCAACGCCCTGTCGACGCGGCTGGAGGTGACCTCGCACCGCGAGGGCTCGGTGGCCCGGCTGGCCTTCGCGGCCGGCGACGTGGTCGAGCCGCTGGCGGTGCGTCCGCTGGCGGCCGGCGAGCGCAAGCTCGGCACCACGGTGCGCGCCTGGCCCGATCCCAAGTACTTCGAATCGCCCGTGCTGCCGCTGGGCGAGCTCACGCACCTGCTGCGCAGCAAGGCGGTGCTGATGCCCGGCGTCACCGTGACGCTGGTCAACGAGAAGACCAAGGACCAGCAGCAGTGGCTCTACAAGGGCGGCCTGCGCGACTACCTGATGCAGACGCTGCATGGCGAGCCGGTGATCCCGCTGTTCGAGGGCGCCGGCCATGCCGACCGCAACGCCGACAACTTCGCCGAGGGCGAGGGCGCCGACTGGTGCGTGGCCTTCACCGAGGACGGCCAGCCGGTGCGCGAGAGCTATGTCAACCTGATCCCGACCAGCGCCGGCGGCACCCACGACAGCGGCCTGCGCGACGGCCTGTTCACCGCCGTCAAGAGCTTCATCGAGTTCCATTCGCTGCTGCCCAAGGGCGTCAAGCTGCTGCCCGAGGACGTGTTCGCGCGCGCCTCCTACGTGCTGAGCGCCAAGGTGCTCGACCCGCAGTTCCAGGGCCAGATCAAGGAGCGCCTGAACTCGCGCGATGCCGTGCGGCTGGTGTCGAGCTTCGTGCGCCCGGCGCTCGAGCTGTGGCTCAACCAGCACGTCGACTACGGCAGGAAGCTGGCCGAACTCGCCATCAAGGCGGCGCAGACGCGCCAGCGAGCCGGCCAGAAGGTCGAGAAGCGCAAGGGCTCCGGCGTCGCCGTGCTGCCGGGCAAGCTGACCGACTGCGAGAGCAAGGACATCGGCCACAACGAGGTCTTCCTGGTCGAGGGCGATTCCGCCGGTGGCAGCGCCAAGATGGGTCGCGACAAGGAGTCGCAGGCCGTGCTGCCCCTGCGCGGCAAGGTGCTCAACACCTGGGAAGTCGAGCGCGACCGGCTGTTCGCCAACACCGAGATCCACGACATCTCGGTGGCCATCGGCATCGATCCGCACGGCCCCGCCGACACCCCCGACATGAGCGGCCTGCGCTATGGCAAGGTCTGCATCCTCTCCGACGCCGATGTCGACGGCTCGCACATCCAGGTGCTGCTGCTGACATTGTTCTTCCGCCATTTCCCCAAGCTGATCGAGGCCGGCCACGTGTACGTGGCCAAGCCGCCGCTGTTCCGGGTCGACGCGCCGGCGCGCGGCAAGAAGCCCGCGTCCAAGGCCTATGCGCTCGACGAGGGCGAACTCGTCGCCATCCTCGACAAGCTGCGCAAGGACGGCGTGCGCGAGGGCGCCTGGAGCATCAGCCGCTTCAAGGGCCTGGGCGAGATGAGCGCGGAACAATTGTGGGAAACCACGCTCAATCCGGACACCCGCCGCCTGCTGCAGGTGCGCCTGGGACGTTTCGGCTTCACCGACACGCAGGGCGAGATCACCAAGCTGATGGGCAAGGGCGAAGCCGCCGCGCGGCGTGAACTGATGGAGCTGCGCGCCGACGACGTCGAGATCGACGTCTGACCGCGACCCCGTCGCCGGGCATCCATCGGCCCGGTTCCTGCATCCCACATTCCCCGTGAAGATTCCCACCCCGTTGCGTTCCCTGATCCTCGCCGCCGCGCTGTCGCTGGCGCAGCACGCCGCGCTCGCGGCCGACATCTACGGCTATGTCGACGCCCAGGGCACGGCGCACTTCGCCGCCGAGAAGCAGGACGCCCGCTACCGGCTGCTGTTCCGGGGCGGGCAGAGCTTCGACACCGCGCAGGGCCTGGGCCCGCTGGCCGGCGGCACGCCGCGCGCTGGCGCCCGGGCCGGCGGCGGCGCCGTGTCGCCGGCCGCGCAGACGCTGCTCGCGATCTTCGAGGCCTCGCCGGACCATCGCGCCGCCAAGGCGGCGCTGCAGCTGGCCGCGCGCGCGCACGCCATCGACTACGAGCTGCTGCAGGCCCTGGTGGCGACCGAATCCGGCTTCGACGCCCAGGCCGTCTCGCCCAAGGGCGCGCGCGGCCTGATGCAGCTGATGCCCGGCACGGCCGAGCGCTACGGCGTGCGCGCCGATGCCCGCGCGACGCTGGAGCAGAAGCTGTTCGACCCGCGCGTGAACATCGCCGCCGGCTCGCGCTACCTGCGCGACCTGATCGCGCGCTTCCAGGGCCGCATCGAGCTGGCCCTGGCGGCCTACAACGCCGGCGAGGGCGCCGTCCAGCGCGCCGGCAACCGCATCCCCGACTACCGCGAGACGCAGAACTACGTGCAGACCGTGCTGCAGCTCTATGCCTACCTGAAGCCCGGCGCCACCTCGGCGGCCTCGAGCGCCCTGGCCGGCCCGGCCGCGCCCGCCGGCCGTGGCGGCCGGGCGCCCCAGCGCGTGCGCATGGAGCTCGCCGGCGCCGCCGCGAGCGCTCCCGACCGAATCCCCGACAGATCGACTGATTGACCCCAAGACCCATGGACGACCAACCCACGCTCGACCTCCCGGCCCCCGCGGACGACCCCAACGCGCTCACCCTGGCCGACTATGCCCAGACCGCCTACCTCGAATACGCGCTGTCCGTCGTCAAGGGCCGCGCGCTGCCCGACGTCAGCGACGGCCAGAAGCCGGTGCAGCGCCGCATCCTCTACTCGATGTCGCGCATGGGGCTGGGCTTCGGCGGCGCCAACGGCACCGTCGGCGCCAAGCCGGTCAAGAGCGCGCGCGTGGTCGGCGACGTGCTCGGCCGCTTCCATCCGCACAGCGACCAGGCGGCCTACGACGCATTGGTTCGCATGGCGCAGGACTTCTCGCAGCGCTATCCGCTGATCGACGGCCAGGGCAACTTCGGCAGCCGCGACGGCGACGGCGCCGCCGCCATGCGCTACACCGAGGCCCGGCTGGC
>Ga0308157_10004698_pt1 | contig 17869 bp, 12 predicted proteins | sample PhyBR1_FD_201035 | JGI IMG/M metagenome (GOLD analysis project Ga0308157, IMG submission 201035) | Phyllosphere microbial communities from UC Gill Tract Community Farm, Albany, California, United States - DLSLB.R1 | ecosystem: Host-associated > Plants > Phyllosphere > Unclassified | place: USA...
CGTTAATTGTCATTGGTTTGAACGATAACAGACCCACCATCATTATAGGCAATAATTTAAAATTCATTTGTTCTTATATTAATGTTGTTTAAACTTCTGAACGTAAATATAATAACTTTATTACAAATCAAACCGTTAATTTAATGTTTAATAAACATATTTAACATTTATTTTTAGTAAAATGTTAAAAAAACAGCCCGAAATCTAAAATTCTATGAGTAAATTTGAGCCATATTTTTAATCGAAAAATGAACAAAAAAGTCCTTTTAATGATATTAGATGGTTGGGGAAATTCACCCGACCCAAAAGTATCTGCCATAGATCATGCCAACACGCCTTTTATAGATAGTTTATACAAGAAATATCCTTTTGCACAGTTACGAACCGACGGTTTTAATGTTGGTTTGCCTGACGGACAGATGGGGAATTCCGAAGTTGGGCACATGAATTTGGGTGCGGGCAGAATTGTATATCAGGATTTGGCAAAGATTAATCTTGCCGTTCAAAACCAAACTTTAAGTGCCGAACCTGTTTTGCAGGAAGCGTTTAATTATGCGAAAATCAACAACAAGCGGGTTCATTTTTTAGGATTGGTTTCTGATGGAGGTGTGCATTCGCATATCAATCATTTATTCGGATTGTTAGATGCAGCTAATAATTTCGGTTTGAACGATGTTTTCGTGCATGCCTTTACCGATGGTCGCGATGTGGATCCTAAATCAGGTGCGGGTCATATTGATAACTTAGTGAAATACATGGCAGATTCTCCGGCAAAACTGGCATCTGTTGTTGGTAGATATTACGCAATGGATCGCGACAAACGTTGGGAACGCGTTAAAAAAGCTTACGATTTATTGGTAAAAGGTATTGGGATGCCTTCTCGAAATGCGGTTTTAAGTATATCAGACAGTTATTTAAAAGATGTTACCGACGAATTTATCGACCCGATTGTAATGGTTAATGATGATAACAAACCTGTTGCAACTATTAATGACGGCGATGTTGTGATCTTTTTTAATTTTAGAACCGATCGCGGCAGACAGTTAACCGAAGTGCTATCGCAGGTAAATTTACCTGAATTCGGTATGGAAAAATTAGATTTGTACTACGTTACACTTACTAATTATGATGAAAGTTATAACAATGTAAAAGTTGTTTACAATAAAGATAATGTAACAAATACTTTGGGCGAAGTTTTAGAAAGTGCTGGTAAAAAGCAGATTCGCATGGCAGAGACTGAAAAGTATCCGCACGTAACTTTTTTCTTTTCCGGTGGACGTGAAGAACCTTTTAACGGAGAATCGCGTATTCTATGTCCATCACCAAAAGTAGCCACGTACGATTTAAAACCCGAAATGAGTGCTTACGATTTAAAAGATGCATTAATACCTGAATTAAACAAAGCCGAAGCCGATTTTATTGTAATTAATTTTGCAAATGGCGATATGGTGGGGCATACAGGCAGCATGAGTGCGGCTATAAAAGCGTGCGAAACGGTAGATATTTGTACACAACAAGTTGTGAATGCAGCCATTTTAAATGATTATACGGTGATTGTTTTAGCAGATCACGGTAATTGTGAAACCATGTTCAACGAAGACGGAAGCCCGAATACGGCGCACACGACAAACCCAGTTCCTGTTATTTTAATAGATAAAGATATTAAAGAAATTCACAACGGTGTTTTGGCAGATATTGCTCCAACAGTTCTAAAATTAATGGGTGTTCCACAACCAGATGTTATGACAGCGAAAGCGTTGGTTTAAAAAAAATGTAAAGAAATGTTTTTTAGTAATAAAAATTTAGTATTTTTATTACTAATTCTTAATAATTCTAACTTAATTTAAATTATATTATGAAAAAACTTTTACTTTCTTTAGCATTTATAAGTGCTACAATTACAAATGTAAACGCACAAATTACTGTATTATCAGAGAATTTTAATGGAGCACCACCTTCAGGTTGGACAATGTCAGATGTAGATGGTGATGGAAAAAATTGGGGTGTACAAGATTATGCGACTCACACAAGACCAGGAGTTGCTTCCGGAGGTAAAATGTTAGTTTCATTTTCTTATGACAATCCTACTAATACAGCATTGAGCCCAAATAATTATATTTTTTCACCTGTTATGGATTTAAGTGCTCATACAGGGAAAGTAATAAAGTTAAAATGGAAAGCGACTGCTGTTGATGCTCAATATTCAGGTGAAATTTATTCAGTGTATGCCAGTAATACTAATACTGCAGCAGCTATGTTAGCTAGTGCAACAAAATTAACTCCAATTTCGCTTTCGGGTGTTGTGGATTTAACAGCTAATGAATTAGATATTTCTGCATTTGCAGGTCAATCTACAGTCTATTTTGCTTTTAGACATCATAATTCTAATGATTTATTTGCTTTAGCAATTGATGATATTGAAGTATTAGTAATTGACCCAGCTTCATCAGAACAATTTTTCTCTGAAAACTTTACTCTATATCCAAACCCAACAACAGATGGTTTAAACATTGAGTCTAAAAATGGTTTAGTTGCGGGTGAAATTAGAATTACAGATATGACAGGAAAAGTAGTTAAAGTTCAAAAAGATGCTTCAACTGTTAATGTATCTAATTTAGCAAGCGGAACTTATTTAATTGATATTACAACTAAAGAAGGAAAAGCAACTTCTAAGTTTATTAAAAAATAAAATTCTTTAAAATATTCCAATTAAAGCCCGAAAATATTTTCGGGCTTTTTTTATAAAAAACAAAAATTTAATTTATAAACCGTAAATTTGCATTTCAAAATAATAAAGTAAATGATTGTAATTAAATCTAGAGAAGAAATAGAAATCATGCGCACTGCTGCGTTATTGGTTTCTAAAACTTTAGGAATGTTAGCTTCAGAAATTAAACCGGGTGTTACCACCTTACATTTAGATAAATTAGCAGAACAATATATTAGAGATCACGGCGGTGTACCAGGTTTTTTAGGCTTGTACGGTTGTCCTTGTACATTACTTACAAGTGTAAACGAGCAGATTGTACACGGTTTACCAAATGATCGAGCGTTGCAAGAGGGTGATGTTATTTCGTGTGATTTAGGAGCCATTGTAAACGAATATTACGGCGATCATTGCTATACTTTTGAAGTAGGCGAAGTGGCTGCTGAAACAAAAAAATTATTACAGGTTACAAAAGAATCATTATATACCGGTATTCGTGAATTTAAAATAGGTAATAGGGTAGAAGATGTAGGTTCTGCTATTCAGCGTTATGCTGAAGATCATGGATATTCTGTAGTACGCGAATTAGTTGGTCACGGATTGGGCAAAAAAATGCACGAAGGACCAGAAATGCCGAATTACGGTAAAAAAGGTCGTGGAAAATTGTTTCAAGAAGGAATGACAGTTGCTATTGAACCTATGATTAATATGGGAACCAAAAACATTAAGCAGTTAAAAGACGGTTGGACAATTGTTACGCGTGATGGAAAACCTGCTGCTCATTTTGAGCACGATGTTGCTTTGGTTGATGGCAAACCGGAACTGCTTTCAACATTTGCATACATTTACAAGGCTTTGGGAATTGTATCGAACGAAGAAGACGAGTTTCGTAAACAGCCTTTAGTTTTATCGTAAATGATTAAAAAAGTTTTTAAAACGATATTAAACACCATACCTCGCCCCATTTTAATTAGGGCGAGTTATTTTGTTAGACCTATTTTGGCTTTGGCTTTAAAGGGAAATCGTTTTACGGATCCTATCGACGGAAAATCGTTTAAAACATTTCTTCCTTACGGTTACGAAAATCAGCGCAATAATGTGCTTTCACCAAGTACATTGTCTTTAGAACGCCATCGCTTACTTTGGTTGTATTTAAAAAATGAAAACAATTTTTTTTCTAAAGATTTAAAAGTATTGCATTTTGCTCCGGAACAGGCATTTTACAATCGATTTAAAAAGCAGAAAAATCTAAATTACACCACAACAGATTTAGAATCGCCTTTGGCTGATGTGAAAGCAGATATCTGCAACCTGCCTTTTGAAAGTGATTTGTACGATGTTATTTTGTGTAATCACGTTTTAGAACATATTCCTGATGATACCAAAGCAATGCAAGAATTGTATCGTGTTTTAAAACCGGGTGGTATGGCAATTTTACAGATTCCGCAAGATTTATCAAGAGAAAAAACGTTCGAAGATAATTCTATTATCGATAAAAAAGAACGTGCTAAAATTTTCGGACAATATGATCACGTTCGAGTTTATGGCAGAGATTATTTTGATAAATTACGAAGTATTGGTTTCAAAGTCGATGAGGTTGATTACACTGCGAAATTATCAAAAGAAGAAGTAGAAAAATACTGTTTGGCAAAAGGAGAAATTATTCCGGTTTGCTACAAGTAAAGAATAAAAAAAGTCCTGATGCTTTATTGTATCAGGACTTTTATTTTAATGCGCATGTTTTTTCTTTAAAATTCCACCCGCAGTTTCTTTTATAGAACTTGAAAAGATAAAAGCTTTTTCGTCGATTTCATGAATGGCATTTTTAAGTTTTCTAACTTCTAAACGAGTAACAACCGTGTAAACAATATCGGTTTCGGTACTTACTTCAAAACTGTCTTTCATAAAACCACGTTCGCCTTTGTAAACGGTAATTCCTTTTCCCATTTGTAACACCAAGAACGCTTTCACTTCATCGCTTTTTGATGATATAATGGTAACACCGGTAAATTCCTCGAAACCTTCCACAACATAATCAATTGTTTTCGATGCTACAAAATATGTCAGCATAGAGTAGAAAGCAGCTTCCAATCCAAAGAAAATTCCGGCGATTAAAAAGATCAAAATGTTAATACCAAGAATAATTTCACTCATTGAAAAACCGACTTTTTTACCTGTGTAAACCGCCAAAACTTCAATTCCGTCTAAAGCAATTCCACTCTTCATACCGAAGCCAACGCCTAATCCAATAAAAAATCCACCGAAAACCGAAACAATCAATTTATCATGCGAAACTTCAGGAAAAGGAATAAATAACAGACAAAGTCCTAAAATTATTACTGAAATAATCGATTTTACTGCAAATGATTTTCCTATTAATTTTCCACCCAAAAGCAAAAACGGAATGTTTAATGCAACAAATATCAAAGCGATATTTATGTGGTATTTTTTGTATAAAAGCAGCGCGATACCTGTTACACCACCATCGAAAAAATGATTGGGAATAAGCAGACTTTTTAATGCGAAACTAATGCAGAGAATACCGAGCAGCATAAAAGCGTAATCTTTAAAACTATCTTTTGATAATATATTTTTCATTTTTTAAGGTTGACTAAAGTAGTTGTGATTTTATATGTTCTAAATTGATATTCTTTTTTTCGTTACGTAATCTTTTAGCAGATTCGGTAAAATAACTGTGTTTTTCAAAGAACGAAACCTGAATTTTGTTCCATGCGTTAAGTTCCGATATTTTATTTTCTGCCTTTAATTCTTCAAAAAGTCCGTTTGATATTTCTTCAAAATCGGTTCTTCCTAAATAATCCAAGTCGGCATCAGCTAAAATCTGTTCCAAATGATTTTTCGGAGTTTGAGGAATTCTCGTTGCCATGATCATTCCTTTAATTTTTTCGATCTGATTAAAACTGTAACCAAAATCCGGTAAATATTCTTCGGCAAATTTGCACGAAATCAATTCATGACCATCGGCTTTTACAATAAAGCCCGAATCGTGGAAAAGCGCAGCTACTTTAAGCAATTCGGTATCTTCGGCACTTATTCCTTCTAATTTTGCATAACGCATGGCAGCATCATAAACATCTAAAATATGGCTGATGTTATGATAATGCAGGTGCTTTGGCAATTCTTCGGTTAGTTTGTTTAAGATAAATTCTTTTGCCCTTTCTAAATTCACGCTTTTTTCTTTAATTTCTGCAAAGTACATATTTACTTGAGAATCTTCCAATTTTTCGGGACGTAATTCTGTACTAAAATTTTTATGAACCAGTTTATAAGTGTTTTCACTGATGTTGACTTTTCCGATAGATCCGTTAACTTCCATTTCGGCAGCAAGATTTACAGCAGTTCCCCAAACATCGTATGAGAATTTTTTGATGCCGACAATCCCTGCAACAACTTCGCCGGAATTTATACCTATACGCATTTCAAAATACTCTTTACCTTCATTAATACGTTTTTGTTTGTATTCTTCCATAAAATCGCGAATTTCCAACGCGGCATAAACCATTTTAATAGCGTGCTTTTCATCTTTTACAGGCAGCCCGCTTACAGCCATATACGCATCGCCAATGGTTTTTATTTTTTCGATACCGTATTTGCTGATAATTCTGTCGAATTCTTTAAAGCAATAATTCAGTTCCTCAATCAATTCGGTTGATGATACTTTTTCTGAAAGCTTAGTAAAATCTTTAAAATCGGTAAAAAGAATGGTAACACTGTCAAAAAATTTCGACTGGGTTTTTCCTTTCTCTTTTAATTCCATGGCAACTTCTTCTGGTAATATATTTAGAAGCAATACTTCCGATTTTTGTCGTTCAATTTCCAACGTTTTGTTTTGAAGCTGAATTTCGCTTTTTTGCTTTTCGATTTCTGATTTTCTGTTATCAACCTGAACTTCTAATTCTTTATTGATGTTTTCTATGATGGTTTGCTTTTCTTTTTCATGATCAAGATTCTGTGCAGTAAGATTTTTTACTTCCATTAATTTTTCTTCGTTTTCGGTATTGATATACGAAAAATGCCACGCCAGATAAGCCGACATTGAAAACGGAATGCTAAAAATTGAAAGTGCAAAACCAACAAAGGCTATACCCACTAAAATATTGGTAACTTCGTCTTGGTCGTTGCCTAATTTTAAATTTCCGTTTTTAGAGAAAATTAAAAAAGCAATGATAATTATTAAAGTGAAAAATATGGTAAGTAAAATTCCGCTGGCTAAAATGCGAGCCCCTTTCACTTTTTTCAAAATGGCTTTTATTAATAAAACAGTGCATTCTATACAAGCAAATGCAAACAAGAATGGTACAATACCTCCGCTGATATCAATACTAAAAAACAGAATTAGCATGGTGATTACAGAAAGTATTGTGAAAATTTTAAAACGCAATTGCTTTTTAGAAAAAAGAGTGTTTACCAAACCGCTTAATGCAAAACCTGACAAACAAGTTAAGAATACGATAAATTTATAAACCAATTCTTCGCCTTGTATATCTGAAACCATTAAAAAATATGAAATAGATACAAAAACACCGCCCATACTAAAGCTAAATAAGCTAAAATATAAGTTAGGTTTAAATTGACGGTAGAATAAGAACAAAATCAAGTGAAACACGAAAAGCGTCATGAAAACAGAACCAATAATCATGACAATAGAACTGGTTTTGTTTTTTTGCTGTTTTAACAGCAGTGCATTTTCTGTTTTAGTAATTCTAAAATCAAAATCGAAAAATGTATCAGTAGTTTTTATTTCACTGTTTTCGTATTTTATAGCAAAGGTATGCTTACCAGGTTTAGTAAAAACAAAATTGGTGTATGGGCGTTTTAATTCGTTAAATGTAAAAAAAACAATTGTTCCGTTACTGCCATTAGAAAACGCGCCAAAAGTTTTAAGTAGTTTTCCATCTAAATAAATAGAATAAGCACCGGTTAAATCTACCGATAAACTTAAAGGAATACCCACTAAAGTTGAATCTATTTCAAATGAATTTCTAAACCAACCCATTTTATTAAAATTCATTTCCTGTTTAACCAAGTTGCCTAAACTGTCCATTTTGATGGAAGTCCAGTTATTGTCGTTTAAATCAAGATTTTTCCATTTGTCATTGGTTCCTTGTTTAATCTTCCATCCGTGTAATAATTTAAAATAGGCTTCTTCATTGGCAAGGACTTCTTTGTTATATCTTGGTAGAGAATCATTGATTTGCGCAAACGAAGTAATACATAGCAAAAGCAATATGAATGTTATGAACTTTTTCATTTTAATTGTTTTTAATTTCTACAAAATACATTTTTGCCAATCCTTTTCCTTTAATTTCCAATTCACCACGGTAACTAAATTCAAAAAAATCTTTTGCTAACTCGTATGTTGTGTGTCCTACGTTAATTTTTCCGTTTTCGCTTCGGGCTTTCATACGTGCCGCGGTGTTTACGGCATCGCCCCAAATATCGTAAGCAAATTTTTTAATACCGACAATTCCGGCAACTACTTCGCCTGAATTAATTCCGATTTTAATTTCAAAATAAGGCTTGTCGGCTTTTTTTCTTTCTTCTTGATAGTTTGTAATGAAATCGCACATTTCTAATGCAACTTCGATCATTTTTTTTGCGTGATTGTCACTTACCAATGGAAGCCCGCTTACTGCCATATACGAATAACTGATGGTTTTAATCTTTTCAATCTGATGTTTTGTTGTAATATGATCAAATGCTTGAAAACAATGGTTCAGTTCGTCTAATAATTCCTGTGAATTCAATCGTCTCGAAACCGAATCTAAATTAGTAAAATCAGAAAACAAAATAGAAACGCTGCTAAACTGTTTTACTTTGCTTTCACCACTTTCTTTTAATTCATCGGCAATATCTTTTGGTAGGATATTCAACAGTAAATCTTCCGATTTTTGCTTTTCAGAAAGCAGTTCTATCTGCTGTTTTTCGATTTCTTGTTTTTGAATTTCAATTTCCTTGGTACGTTCTTTAACTTCGGTTTCAAGAAAACTCATTTTGTTTTCTAAAAGCCCTTTACGTTCTTGTTGCTGCTTTAATGTTTGGGATGATAATTGATTAACTTCTTTTAATTGTTGATTTAATTTGCGACTTACAGCAGCAAAGTTAGATGCCAAAAACGCAGACATAGCAAAAGGAATGCTAAAGAATGAGAATGTGCCTAATATTATTAAAATGGTAAGTAAATAAGCATTCATAGTTTGCGATGCATAAAGTATTCCTACAAACATGCCAAGTAAAATTGCAAAACCAAAACTACAAATAAGACCAAAGGCAATGATTTTTGAACCTGGCTTTTTATTAACTGCAGCAATTAGTACAATTATGATCGCTTCAAATAGCAAAACTGTTGTAAAAACGGATCCTACAAAAGAAAAATCCATAGAAACAACATACATTAAAAACAAAGCAATACCTACGCAGGCGCTTAAAATAATCAAGCGTAATTTATTTTTACTAAACAGAAAATTTACTGTTGTACTAATTGCCAAACTACCAATTAATGAAAAGGTAATAGATGTAGGGTTGTTGAGTTCTGTAAACTGAATACCATCGATTCCGGAATGTAACATTGGGGCATATCCCAAAAGAATGCTAAATCCCGAACAAAAATTAAATATCCCAAAAAACAGGTTTGCAATGAATTTTCGGTAAAAACCAAACAACATTAAGTGAATAACGCCCAATGTAATAAATATAAACCCAATGGCAGTAATGGCTAACCACAAGTAATTGTTAAGATCTGCTTTTTCGTCGTATTTATCAACAGATACTAATGAAAATTTAAAACCTTTTGGCTGAAAAACCGATAATTTTTGATTATGTAAAACATCCTTATAATGAACAGCAAAAACATGTTCGCCAGGTTTAGAAAAAATAAATGTTACCGGTTGATTTTTTAGTTCTTCAGTTTTTTCATCAACCTTGCCAAAGCTACCTAAATATAAACCGTTTAAGTGAACACTAACATCTGCTTTGGAGAATGCCAACAACGAAATTGGTACATTTACTAAAGAGGAATCTACTTCAATTTTTTGTCTGAACCACATTTCACCTTTGTACGCCGGATCTTTCATATTAAAAAACACAGCACTCTGTGGTTGCCAGTTTTCATCATTAAGATCAGCATCTTTCCAAGATAAGTTATTGCCAACTTTGGCTTTCCAATCTTTTTTCAGGTTAATCTCTTTTTCAAGATCTTGCAAAGAATAGATCTTTTTTGCCTGAATACTGTCTTGCGAAAAGCACATGTTCACAGCAAGCAACATTAGAAACAGTAGTATTTTTTTCACTTTATGTTTATAAGTTTAAGTATGAAAACCGAATTGTTAAAGAAAGTATAAAAATAAGTAAATAACGTGCAACTTTATCGTTTTGAATAGAAAATATATACTTGAATTTATGATTTAAGTATTTGTTGATATGATTTTCAAACCTAAATAGAATGTGTTTAATTTTAGATAAAAAAACTCCGATTGAAATTTCAATCGGAGTTTTTTGTTTTAGTATTATAAAAAACTACTTTTTAGCAGTTTCTGGTTTTAATACCGCAATAACACGGTTTTTAGTAAGATACTTTTTAGCTACTTCCTGAACATCTTTCAAGGTTAAAGCTTTTAAGTTCTTTTCAAAATCTAATGCTTTTTCAGGGCTTTCTTGTGTTGTAAAAGCTTCTGTTAAAACACCTAACCAGTAATTGTTTTCTTTTAAAGATTTGGTGTAATCTGTCATTTCACCTTCTTTAAATTTATCTAAATCTTTAGCTTCTGGTCCGTTTTGCTGAATTTTCTCTACTTCTTTCAAAGTTAATTCTATTAATTTATCGGCATCTTTTGGATTTGTAGGATACGAAATAGAGAAGTTGTACGATCCGTAAGGTAATTTACTTAAGCTACCTTGAGCACCGGCACCATACACACCACCTTCTTTTTCACGTAATTCTTCAATTAACTTAATAGTTAAAATTTCACCTAAAGCCTGCATTGCAAGATTTTCTTTTGCAGAGTACGTTGTTTCACCAGCGTAAGAAATTCTAACGGTAGCTTTATCATCGTTTCCTTTGAAAACCTCTTTTTTATGAACACCGTCTTTACCACGGAAACCTGTATCTTTATAAGTTTCTTTACGGTTTAAAGCTGGTAACGAAGCCAAATATTTTTCAGAAAACGTTTTCATTTGTTCGTCTGTAACATTTCCTACAAAGAAAAATTCAAAATCGCTTGCATCGGCAAAACGCTCTTTAAACAAGTCGTATGCTTTTTTGTAATCTGTGTTATCCCAGTCTTTTTCAGTAGGAATTGGCGATGAATAACGCGCATTGTGTCCATACATGAAATTTGAAACTTCGATTTGGAAAAATACTTCTGGCATTGCCATAATGTTTGCCATGTAAGATTTTGTTTTGTTCTTTTCAGACTCAAACGCTTTTTCATCGAAATTTAAATCAGTGAAATATGCATGAACCGATTGGAACAAGAACTCTAAATCTTTAGGTGTTGCATTACCAGAGAAACCTTCGGTTATACCACCAACATAAGGTGAAACACGGTATAATTTACCTGTATTGAATTTGGTTAATGCATTTTGATCCATACCTGCAATACCTGCTTGCGGTACAGCGCTTGATGCATGTTGCGTTTTCTTGAAAGTATCGTTGTCTAATAAGTTAGTACCACCAAAACTTCTTGCTCCAAATAAAATTTCATCGTTTTTAAAGTCGGTTTTTTTGTAAGTTACTTTAGCACCGTTTGATAACGTTAACGTTGTAGTACCTAACTTGTCATTTTTAGTTGTATTAGTAACTTTGCCTGCTTTAATTTCGTTACGAATTAATGATTCTGCAACAACAGCATCTTGGTAAGGAGTAATTTCAACTTTTGATACATCTAAAGCTGCTAAAACATCTTTTTCAGTCGGTGTATTTAAGCCTTCTTTTTCAGGTCCGGTTAAAATAATTACACGGTTTTCGTCTTTAATGTACGATTGAATTACGTTGTTAACATCTTTTAATGTAATTGTTGGTAGTAATTCTTTTGCTAATTTGTATTCGTAATCTATTGACGGCATTGCCTCACCTTCTAAAAAGTGACTTTGATAAATACCTAAATATTTAGAAGAGTTATTTTTATCACGATCATTAAATGCTTTTTCGTAATAAGCTAATGTTTCAGTTTTCGCACGATCTAATTCCGATTGTGTAAATCCGAATTTTCTAGCACGCTCGTTTTCAATTGCTAATACTTTTAAAGCTTCTAACTGCTTGTCTTCTGCAGTCATTGCCATTGATTGGAACGCTTCTTTACCACGACCTAACATTCCGCCATGATAACTGTAGCCATAAACAAACGGTGGAGTAGGACTGTTGGTATATTCTTCTAAACGCGAATTTATCATGCTAGAGAATAAATTTTCAATAAAATCGGTTTTGTAATCACCAACTGTTGTTGATGGTTTTGGCGTTCCTTGATCTTTATAGAAAATTTGTACGTTAGAAGATGTTGCTTCTTTGTCGGTGTTGATCGATACAAAAGTTTCTTTGTGGTTAGGAATTTCAAATTCCTTACGCTCTTTTTGATTTGTAGGATTTTTATATTTTCCGAAATGGCTTTTTACTTTTGCTTCCATTTCATCAACATTAATATCGCCCACAACAATGATTGCCATTAAGTTTGGACGGTACCAATCTTTATAAAACTGACGAATTTCTTCTGGTTTGAATGTTTCTAAATTCTCCTTAGTACCAATAGGTAAACGTTTTGCGTATAACGAATTGTGAAGCATTTTTGGTAAATAATTCTTCATCATACGTTCGCCCGATCCTAATCGTGTGCGGTATTCTTCAATAACAACTCCACGTTCATCATCGATATCTTTTGTTTCTAAATTAGCGTTGAAAGCCCAATCTTCTAAAATTTGGAAACCTTTATCTAATTTTACAGGATCATCAGACGGAATTGGTAAGAAATAAACCGTTTCGTCAAAACTTGTGTAAGCATTTAAATGTTGACCAAATTTTACACCGATACTTTGTAAGTAATTTATTAATTCGTTTTTAGGGAAGGTTTTAGTACCATTAAAAACCATGTGCTCCATAAAATGCGCCAAACCAACTTGTTTATCGGTTTCTAAAATAGATCCGGCATTTAAAACCATACGTAAATCTACTTTATTCTCTGGTTTTGCGTTTTTACGGATATAATAAGTTAAACCGTTGTCTAATTTTCCAATGCGAACATCAGGGTCATTTGGTATTTTTTGATTTAAATCTGCAACTTGCGCCCAAATTGATGCAGGTAAGATCAAAAGACCTAAAGTAATTTTTTTTAAGTTCATTTGTGGTGTTTTAAATTTCTCAAAAATATAAACAATTATTTTAAAACAAAATTAGAAAGTAATAAGAAAGTGTTAAAAAGCAAAAAGACTTTCGATAATGAAAGTCTTTTTAAGAAAAATGCTATAATAAATTTAAACCGTTAGCAACTAAATGCGCTATTTCAGGTCTGTTTGCTTTTACTTTTATTAAATGATCTAAAGCTTTATCGTAAATAGTCAAATTGTTTTGCTTGGATAATTCAACGATTTCTAATGTTAGTAACCAATCTTGCGGATGGTTTTGTATCAGATCAGATAAAATAACTTCTAAATCTTCTGTTGAATTTTGCTCGCGATATGATCTTACTTTTTCGTACAGATTTTCTAAAGCTTCACGCTCGTTAGATTTTGTCGCTTTAATGGTTTTAGTGGTAGGAACGTGCGTGATCATATCAAAACTGTTGATATCAGCCGGACCCGAAAAAGCCGAAACTATTTTCTTGCCAACAGCCATATCGTACGTTCCCCATTCTGGTTGAAACAATACAGTTTCATTATGAGTAACCGTACAGTTTTTAAAGCTGATGATGATGATTTCGCCCTGAAGATTTCTTGATCCCGTGATAATTTCACCAGAAACCTTAATATCGCCTTCAAATTCTAGTTCAATATGCTTACCTTCATATATATTGTATGCCTGCAAATCGCGCGGACTCATATCTTCTATGGTAAGATTGATGTTTTTTAGGCGACCAATTGGGCTTCCAAATCCTTCCGAATGATATTCCGTTCCGTGATTTACCAATTCTTTTTCTCGGTAAGCTAAAGCCGTTTTTCCTGTGGTTTGAATGTAAACCGGCTTTCCTTCATCTTCAATTACATTTGTAAAAACACCTGAAACCTGTAATCCTGTAGAAAGTTCGATCGTTCCCAACGCTTTAGAATGAATCAGTTTTTTAATTCCGCTTAAGCCACCAGTTCGCAATGCCATTTTATTGGCAAACTCTTCTAAAACCATGCTCAACTCTGCAAAATCTTTTGTTACATATAATTGAGGTTGTGGTTTGGTAATATCGAACCCTTGGTAAGCAGCGTCTATACTATAAGGTAGCTTTTCAACTTTATCGGTCATACACCATTCGCTTTCGCCAATTGACGACAACAAACCGGCACCATATATTTTAGGATTTTCAACAGTTCCTATTAAACCGTATTCAACCGTCCACCAATGTAAATTACGAATCAATGCCATTTCCGATGGTTCTGTTGATTTTGCTTGTAAATCTTCAACTTTAGATCGAATTCTAACCAACTCGCTTTCCGGAGTTCCTTCAGCTTCTTCTAAAATAGATAATTCACGAATTGCTTCGTAAATTTCATAGTCGTGTGCAGATGAAATAGCTTTACAACCAATTTCACCGAATCTGCGTAAATATTCTGCGTATTCTGGATTTGCAATAATTGGAGCGTGACCGGCACCTTCATGGATAATATCCGGAGCGGGTGTGTATTCGATATTTTCTAACTGACGGATATCTGAAGCAATAACCAATACATTATAAGCCTGAAATTCCATAAAAGCATTTGGCGGAATAAAGCCATCAACAGCAACAGCAGCCCAACCAATTTCTTTCAAAATACGGTTCATACCGTACATACTTGGTATGCTTTCAATAGAAATTCCTGTTTTTTGTAAACCTTCTAAATAAGAAGAATGGGCAACTTTAGATAGATAATCCACATTTTTACGCATTACGTAACGCCATACTGCTTGGTTTATGGCAGTATAATCTTCGTAACTCTGTGGTTTAATAAACTGTTTAAGGTGTTCTGGTAAACGATCAATTAACGGATTGGTTTCAAAATGCTCGTTCATATTATATTATTTCTATTTATATTAAAAAAGGATTATAATTTTCAAAAATAATGTATTTTAGTGAGTTTTCTTAATTATAAGGATAGTTCCTTTGTGTTAAAAAAAATATTTTTTTTTAGTAACTATTGTTTATTAAAAAATTATATTTAAATTAGCATTGTAAATTAACAATAAAATAATATAAATCTATTATGAAAAAAGTATTTTTATCTTTAGCAACAATCGCATTTGTTGCTGCAGGGTCTTTAACAGTAATTTCTTGTGGAGGTGATGATTCAAATCCAACTCCAGGACCAGGACCAGAACCAGAACCAGAATTAACTGAAAATTTTATTCAAGTAAATAGTGATCAAGAAGCAATTGATTATACAATTTATGCTGTTCACGTTTTAGGTGAGGGTGACAATGCTCCAATTAGAGAATATGCATTAGAAGATGGTAGAAAGGTTGCAATCTTTGAATTTATATCTCACAATGGTACTTCTGCAGGAGCAATTGCAAGTTCTACTGCTTTAACAGATGTTTTAGTGGGTACATTAGTTGATGAAACTATTCCTGTAGGTACAGCTGGAAGATATTCTTTGCCATATGTAAAAGAAGGTGGAACTTTAATATTAGGTTTAAGTACTTCAATGAATGATACAGATTATACTTATTCAGATGCTGCCGAATTAAATGTTTCAGCTTTGGACTACACTGCTAAGACTATGACTTATGTTTTAAGTGGTGTTGATGCTGATGATTCATCTATTTCAATAAAAACAAATTTGAATGGAACAATTGAAGGATTGTATTCTTTACCAACAACTGCAGCTAAAAGTGCTGTGAAAGTTTCTAAGAAAGATATTAATCTTAGTAAAGCTGTTAGAACTTTAAATTAATAACTTTATATTGTTCTCGCTAACAAAAAAAACTCTGATATGTATTCATATCAGAGTTTTTTTTTATTTAATAGTATTAAAAAAAAAATTATAATCCGCTTCTTTTTTGAAGTATAGTACCTTCTTCTTTTGCTTTTTTACTAATGTCTTGAATTTCTTCTTTAGTTTTTACAGCTTCTTTCTTTACGTCCTCTTTAGCTTTCTCTACTTTCTTTTGAGTATTCTTTACAGTTGTTTTAGCAGCATTACCAGCTTTGTTTGCAGCAGCAGTAGCTTCTTGTTTAACTTCTTCTGCAGTAGAAAGTGCTTCACCTTTTAAAGTTGCCAATGCAGATTTTGCATCGTTTAATTTTTTAGTTGCAGCTTGTTTTTCTTCTACAGTTACAGCTTTTTTCAATTCTTCTTCAGCTTCTTTGATTTTAGCTTCTAAAGTAGGTACAGTTTCAGCTACTTCTTCTTTAACAACGTTTAAAGTGTCTTCAACTTTTTCTGTAATTGAATCTAATTTGTTCTCTAAATTTTCTTGAGCAGCATCCTTCTTACAAGATGTGAAAACTAATCCACCAATAACTGCTAATGATAAAACGATTTTTTTCATAATAAATATTTTATTTAAATTAATTGCAAAATAAAACATTTTTATCGAGTGATTTTTAAAAATCGAAAAAAAACTTTTAAAATACAACGTTTTATAAATGATTAGTATCTTTACAAGAATCAGAATGTTATCAACTATGAAAAAAAATCTACTTCTCATTTTATTATTTCTGTCCGTAATCCCTGCGTTTGCTGCTGGTGATCCTTATTATATCAAGTCGGTTTCTTTCAATCAGGGTAATGAATCACTTATTCCTATTTTTCGTTTAAATGAAACTTTTCGATTTTCGTTTGATGATTTAATGGGTAGCGAAACGGATTATTACTATAAAATTGTGCATTGTACGCGTGATTGGAAACAATCGGATTTAAAAGTGACCGAATATTTAAGCGGAATGCAGAATTTGCGTATAACTACTTTTGAAACATCTTTCAATACCTTGCAGGCTTTTGTTCATTATAAACTTTCGTTGCCAAACCGAGATACCAAATTTATGATTTCGGGAAATTATAAGCTGGAGATTTATAATAATGCAAACGAAAAAGTTATAGAACGTCGGTTTGTTTTGTACGAAGATTTGGCATCGGTTTCTATGGAAATTAAAAAAACTCGGAACTTAAAAGTAGCTGCTGCAAAACAAAATGTTTATATGACGATTGATTTTGGAACAACTGTACTTCAAAATCCTAAAAAGAATGTAAATGTGGTGTTGTTGCAAAACGGACAATGGTACAATGCGCTTACTGGTTTAAATCCGCAATATGTAATTGGTAATCAGTTTCAATATCAGTACGATGAAGAAACAAACTTTTGGGGAGGAAATGAATTTTTGTTTTTTGATAATAGCGACATTAAACAAGTAAATAATAATGTAGAGAAAATTACTCGCAGTGATTTGTTCGAAATTACTTTAAGAGAAAAATATCCACTAAAAGAAAGTAATTTTTATACTTTTTATCAGGATATAAACGGCGGATTTAAAACTCGGAACGCCTTACGCGAAAAGCATAATACCGAAGCAGATTATGCCTGGGTTTACTTTAACTATCATTTAGATAAATTACCATCATCGCAAAAATTATACATTGTGGGTATGTTCAATAATTATCAGTTGAATAGCGATTACGAAGTAAAGTTCGATGAAACTACACAAACCTACACTACGGCATTGCTTTTAAAACAAGGATTTACAAATTACAAATACATTATTGCAAAGGCTGATGGTACTGTTTTAGATGAGTTAAATCCCGATGGAAATTACTTTGAAACAGAAAATCAATACAATGCATTGGTTTATTACAAGAATGATTCAGATCGTTACGAGAGAATTATTGGTCTTGGTAAAGCCGATAGTAAACTTATTACCAATTAAAAATTTATTTGTAATTTTGAATAAATTCTAAAATATGGTTTCAAAAATCACAAGAGGAATAAAAATTATTGTAAAAGTGCAGTATGTTAAACAAAGTTTGCATTTA
>Ga0308157_10004699_pt1 | contig 17863 bp, 15 predicted proteins | sample PhyBR1_FD_201035 | JGI IMG/M metagenome (GOLD analysis project Ga0308157, IMG submission 201035) | Phyllosphere microbial communities from UC Gill Tract Community Farm, Albany, California, United States - DLSLB.R1 | ecosystem: Host-associated > Plants > Phyllosphere > Unclassified | place: USA...
GAAAACTTATCCATAAAAGTAATTTTGAAAACGGATTTAAAAAACCAATCCGAAGAAAATACACTATTATTTCGTAATTTATATTATCTAGCAAATAGAAATACCGATATGTTTTCGACTGCTTTAAAAGAATGGTTTGATGAAAAAAACATCAACGAATGGCTACAAAAATATGATTTAGATAAAGGCAATACTTGGGATGGTGAAATAGAATACCATAATAGTTGGTGCGAATTAAATGGTATTGATTTTACGCCTGCCATTTTTATCAATGGTTATGCTTATCCACAATTGTACGAAAAAGAACATTTAGAACATTTTGTTAACGAGTTGGTAGAAGATAATTTTTAAATAATGGTAAATATAGCATAGCGGTAATTGTAAATTGGTATGGCGAATATCCTTAGTATTTCCGTATGCATATAAATTTTGTGATTTTAAACCAGCTTATGGTTATTATTTCCAAAAGTTGTTAAGGATTATGATTTTTAGACGTAAAGTGATTTGGATTTTATGGCTGATAAAATACCATCCGATTATGATTTTATAAATGTGTGGATGATTATATTACAGGATTTTCTTTTTATAAAAAAGACGAAATGAATGGATGCGTTTTTTATGCGAAGCAAATATAAAAAGTTTTTTTTGAAAAAATACTTTTGTTTACCAATGTAATTTGAATGGAAGAATTAAAAGAAGGAAAATAAATTTTTGACATTGAAGCCGAAATAGAGATAATATATAAAATACAGCATTTGATGAATTAAGGTTAAATTTAATTCTGGAAGAACAGTTTAAATTAAATCAACAAAATAATTATATACCAGCAATAATTATAATGGTTATTTTTTTCTAAACAATATGATTGAAATGATTTAATCTATTTTATAAACGACTTATAAGAATACGAAGATTTTATTTAATAAAACATCAATGAAAAAAATTGCTTTAATCAATTGTTATTTTGGAGAATTTCCTTGGTACTTTCCCTTTTTTATAAAATCATGTATTACCAATCCGACTATTGATTTTTTGATTTTATCAAACGCTCATTATAATGGACTTTTGCCTGATAATGTAAAAATTATCCCTTTTACATTAAAACAATTCAATCAGTTGGCTACACAAAAGTTGGGTTTTGAAGTAGACGTACAAAAACCATATAAACTATGTGAATTTAAGCCTGCTTTTGGGCTTTTATTTTCTGAGTATTTGCAAGACTATGATTTTTGGGGGATGACTGATATTGATGTTATATTTGGAAGAATCAGAGAGTTTATGACTCAAGAAGTACTTGAAAATTATGATATTATTTGTGTTCGAAATGACTACATAACAGCATGTTTTATGTTATTTAAAAATAATGATTATGTGAATTATTTATTCAAAAAAAGCAAAAATTATGAAATGGTTTTTACCAATTCTAGATACTTTGGGTTTGATGAAACTAATTTTGAGCAGATTACAATTATTGAAAAGCAAGATATTTTTAAATTGAATTGTGAAATAGAAACAATGCAGCATGTTGTTTTGAAAGAAGAAGGGAAAGGGAATTTAAAAGTGCATTTTGATCTGTTGGTATGCGATGGCACGCCTGGTAAAATAAAATGGGATAAAGGTTTGCTATCCTACAAAAATCAATTTGAAATTTTGCTCTATCATTTGCAAAACTATAAGAACAATTTTTTTGCAAAAAATATTTTTGATTGGAGTGAGATACCCGACAGGTTTTATATTGATAAGTATAGTTTTAGAAAAGGCAATTCTATTATGAATTATTTGAGGTTCTTTATTACCAACTATATAAAACCATTATGGTGGAATTGTAATAAAAAAATAGCAATATTCATATCTCTATATCTGTTTAAGAACAAATTTAAAATCTTAGAAGAGGGGGAGTATCGATATACTTTGAGTAAGCGAAAAATCATTATAAGTAAAAATAAAAATGGAGCTAATGGGCTAAAATTTCCAGATTCTAAGGAATACGAATTATACCATATTACTTTTTGTAAAGATTATTTTTTTGCAAAAGGATTAAATATCATTTTTAAACTAAAAGGACAACAAAATATTACTTTAAATACTTTTAGTATTATTTCCTCTAATGGTTTAGAAATTACCTATAATAAATTAGAATAAAAAAATGAATACAGAACATACAATAGCTTTGCTTACTTGCTGGTATGGCGATTATCCGTGGTATTTTCCATATTTTATCAAATCATGTATTTATAATCCAACCATTGATTTTATAATTGTTACTGATAATAAAGAGGCAATTCCACATAAACCTCCTAATGTTATTATAATATATAAATTATTAGAGGAAATAAAAGCAGAGGCAGGTAAAAAATTAGGTTTTGATTTGAATTTTGAGAGTGCTTATAAATTTTGTGATTTAAAACCTGCCTTTGGATTGTTTTTTGAAGATGTTTTTAAAAAATATGATTTCTGGGGACATGGCGACATTGATATGGTTTATGGTGATATTCGAGGTTTTATTACTCCAGATATTTTAAATAATTATGATATTATAAATGCAAGTCTAAACTTTATAACAGGTACATTTTGTTTGTATAGAAATAATAGTTTAATGAGAAATTTATTTATGAAAAGTATTGATTATCAAAAAGTTTTCGGTGCTTCGGAATATTTAGGCTTTGATGAATGTAATTTTTTATTTCAAGAACTGAGAATACCTGGAGTAACAATTTTTGATTTTCCAGACAATATACAAAGTATGACTTATATTGTTCGTAAAGCCGAAGCTGAAGGAACAATAAAGCCTTTTTTTGAGTTTTATTTATTTCAGACTATTACAAATAAAATAAGATGGGATAATGGACACATAATTTATGCTAATAAAATGGAGTGCCTTTTTTATGATATGATAAAATATAAAAAGAAGTGCAAAAATAAAATAGCAACTTATCCTATACCTGATGTTTTTTATTTTAATATAAATGGAATCAACAAAAACAGTTTTTGGAAGTTATTTTCATTAAAAATTATGGTAAAATGGAAATCAATTTTCAAAATTAAATCAATATAACAGCAATAATAAATTATAAAAAAGAAGAAATTTCTTAACTACATACAGGCTTACTGTAAAGACTCTGATCCCAATTGCTTAAAATAATTGCCAAACATTACGGTAAAATCATTTAATTCAAATACTTACAAGATCATAGCGAAACCAATCGTAAATAGAAGTAATTTTTTGATGTTAAGCGATGTTGCAGAGAAAAATAGGATTTAGAACAATTGAAGCAAAACTAAGTCTGGAAAAATTGCATGAAGTTCCATTTCCATCTATCTTACATTGGAAAAAGGGCATTATGTAGTGCTTTATGAAATTAGGAAAAAACAAAAAACATTTTATATCTCAGATTCTGTTATCGCATAGGGATGCGTATAGTAATTATGCTGATCAGATTGTAGTACTTGAAAAAGGTAAGATAATTCAAGTAGGGAATGACGAGAAAAAAGGAAATTAAAAACCATTTTGGTTAAAGATAGAGTAGTTGTACATAAAAATACACTTCTTGCTTTTATTGAGAATTCAGCAAATTATAAGAATTTTTTATTAAAAAGTTTTGTCAACACAATTAATATCGGCAAAAGTAGATTTCCATTTGAAAAATCTAAAGAAACTCAATTTGGAGATCTAAAAAATTACTTTACAGCTTTTAAAAGCGAAAGTATTGCACATAATCTGAATGCTAAATTACAACCTTACAGAATTGAAGGTATTATCCAAAGCTACAAAGCCATTGATTTTAAAAAATGGTTAAATTTATTAGAAAAACAAAAGATTATCAATCAAAATAAATTGGAATTAGAAAAAAGTGATTTAGAAAGATACCAAAGTTTATTTTAACAAAGGAATCATTGCAACTCAGTAATTAGAAATAACATAAATTAGCTTGTCTACAAGTTCAAAGAAATTATAAAAGTTAACTAAGCACTTATTTCACAATTGAAATCGTCTTTGAATGAACTCAATTAAAATAGTAAAAAGACTCAAATAATGAAAAAATAGAAAATGTAAATTTAAAAGCTAAGGTGCTTCAAGCCTTCTATCAGCTCAAAAAGCAATTAAATAATTGGGGGTTAAATTATGTTTTCAGTTCTTCTATAGATGTAAAAATTAGTTTTATGCAGTTTTGGACATTAAAACAAACAGCCACTGCACGTGATAATGTATTTTTATTATTACAACAATTGAAAAGGGTTATATTGGAAATCTTAAAGCTCTCCTGCAAAATTCAGGTAAAATAAAAATTGGCCAGATAGAGAGTTTGGAATTATTAAAGGAGAAATAAATGTTATTTCATTAACCCCTTGCAAAGATGAAAATTTATTGATTAATGTTTCTTTGCCAAAAGGATTAGAAACTTCGTATAAAAAAGGAATATTGTTTCAGCAAGAAATCTCAAGAACAGTAGATAGTTATCAAAGATTTAAAGATGATTGAACGATTTTTATATCAATTTCATGATGTTTTTAAAAGTAAAATAATTATTAAAACAAAATTACACAAAGACTATTTATAATTTATTTGATTGTGAAAATATGTATATGACAAAAAAGTACAAGTAACCCATTAATACAACCTAATTAAGAACCAATTGAAACTGACTTACAATGAAGTATGCCAAGTTGCAATTATAACAAAATTTTAAATTTTGATGGTATTGTAGATGGATTTCTCATTAGTGAATACAAAAACAAAAAGAGCCTGCAATTAACTGCAGGCTCTTTTTACTTTTAAGAATTCCCCATTATTCTTAAATTAGATTTTAAAATGGTGATTCTGGAGAATTCTTTTCCCCAAGAATCATTACCATTTTAAAAAATTGAAGTGGATTTAACACACTTTGCTTTGTTTTTATGGGAACAAACTAGCTTTATTAATCCCATTGCTCACTTTTTAAAGGGGTATATTCAGCTCTTACAATCCCTGTGCTTTGTTTTTATGGGAACAAACTAGCTTTATCAACCCGATGCTTACTTTTTTAGAGGGTTGTATTTCAGCTCTTACAATCCCTTTGCTTTGTTTTTTTATGGGAACAAATTAGCTTTATCAACCCAATGCTTACTTTTTTAGAGGGTTGTGTTTCAGCTCTTACAATCCCTTTGCTTTGTTTTTTTATGGGAACAAATTAGCTTTATCAACCCAATGCTTACTTTTTTAGAGGGTTGTATTTCAGCTCTTACAATCCCTGTGCTTTGTTTTTATGGGAACAAACTAGCTTTATCAACCCAATGCTTACTTTTTAGAGGGTTGTATTTCAGCTCTTACAATCCCTTTGCTTTGTTTTTTACGGGAACAAATAGCTTTACTAAATCCCGGTGCTTTGTTTTTTTAAGGGTTACCTATTAGCTTTAATCAATCCCATGCTTTGTTTTTAGGGTACAAATAGTTAAATTATCCCATGCTCTGTTTTTTACAGGTTACATATCAGCTGTATCAATCCTATTATGCTTTGTTTTTAGGGTACAAAATAGCTTCATCAACCCGATGCTTTGTTTTTTTGAGGGTTACATATCAGCTGTATCAGTCCCTTATTTTTTATAAAAAAGATTTACCTTTTTAGTATTACAAATATTTGATTATATTATTAGAACCACAATACCCACATTTAGTGATTTTTCAATTTTGTTATTTATATTAATTATAGTATTTTAAGTGATTGATTTTCTATATTTTATATTCGTTTTCCATTTTATTACTTGATTACTTATATAGGAATATATTATAATAATAGAGATTTGGCAGAATACTTTTTTGAAAATTATCGCAAATTTTAATTATAAATGATGGTAAACCAAGTTTGTTCTTATGGATTTGATTGAATTTAAAATAAAAAGCAAAAGAGCCAACAATTAAAGTTGGCTCTTTTTAATATATAGTAGTTTCTAATTTTTTCATTAACTATAAAATGGTGATCCTCAACTTCCCCAAAAAATTGAGAATCAATACCATTTTATAAACAATTGACAGATTATTCTCTGTAGTGCTTTGTCTTTTATGGGAACAAACTAGCTTTATTAGTCCCAGTGCTCTGTTTTTTTAAGGGTTACATTTCAGCAGAATCAATCCCTGTGCTTTGTCTTTTATGGGAACAAACTAGCTTTATTAGTCCCAGTGCTCTGTTTTTATAGGGTTACAATACAGCAGAATCAATCCCTTTTGCTTTGTCTTTTATGGGAACAAACAAGCTTTATCAGTCCCAGTGCTTCCTTTTTTATAAGGGTTGTATCTAGCTTTCTCAATCCCTATGTGACAAATTTATGATGAGACCAAAAAAAAAATGTTACATAATTTTCTTATTTAAGTTATATATTTCACATGTATAAGTTTTTTTCTATAAAAAACACTTGTAAATCTTTAACAGTAACTTACTATTATATACTATCAAAAAACAAAAAGTTATTTTCTAAATGATTTCACTCCTATTTCAAAATTGCATTTGAAAATGAGATATCTTTAGGGTTCTAAGTTGATGGCCTTGCTACTAATTATGAAGTGTAAATATTCTAAAGTTCATTATTATAAGTAAATTATGCATACCATTATAAAGGAATTGGTAAGTGCGAATTATATTGAAAAAGTTACAGTTAGGTTTCAAGCAATAATTTTTGATATTTTCACCGGAAATTTTGGAAGCACACAAGATTATAACTAAAAAGGTTTTCGTTTACTATAAGTTTAGATGAAAAGAAATTAACTCATTAAATTTGTCGTGAAGTTTTTTATTGATTCATTAAAAACACCAATAAAACCAAAGAATTGGTTATTTTTGTTTTCCGAACTTTATTACTAATTATTTTGGGATTATATAAAAATCTTTTCAAACAAACTGCAATTTATGGACTGGCAACCGTTTTACCACGAATGCTCAGTTTTTTATTGGTCAGATTATATACAGGTATTTTACCTACAGCTGAATATGGCGAAGTTTCGATTGTTTTGTCCTGGATGGTTTTTTTTAATGTAATTCTTTCCTATGGAATGGAAACTGCGTTTTTTAGATTTTACAGCGCCGAAGATGATAAGAAAAATGTAATTGCAACAGCTACAATATCGGTATTTTGGACTTCGATTGGATTTTTGTTTGCTGCTTTAATTTTTAGAAATACACTGGCAAACTGGGCAGAAGTTGATACGCAATATGTTACCTATTCTGTCTGGATTTTGGTTCTGGATGCTTTGGTTTTAATACCATTTTCTAAACTTAGAGCCAATCAGCGACCAATGGTTTACGCAGCCATTAAAATTGGTAATGTTGTTATAAACCTTTTACTGAATATTTTTTTCTTACTCTATTTGCCAAAACTGGCCACCGATAATCCCAATTCTGTCTGGGATAATTTATATATTGAAAATTTCCAGATTGCTTATATTTTCATAGCAAATCTTCTGGCAAGTTTAGCCACATTCATTGTTCTTTCACCAAATTATCTTTCCCTCGGAAGAAGATTTGACGCTGTACTTTGGAAAAAAATGATGAAATATGGTTTACCAATTCTTGTTGCCGGAATTGCATTTGCAGTGAATGAACATTTTGATAAAATTTTATTGGGCTATTTACTGCCAGAAAATTTAGCAAAGTCAGAAGTTGGTGCTTATTCAGCTTGTTATAAGTTAGGATTATTTATGGTTTTGTTTGCTACAGCATTCAGACTCGGAATTGAGCCTTTCTTTTTTAGTCATGCAAAAAATGAAAATGCGCCACAAACCTATGCCGTTATCACGAAGTATTTTGTGATTTTAGGATCACTGATCTTATTGGGAGTAATTGTTTTTGCAGATATTTTAAAACTTCTTTTACTTGATAATAAATCGTATTGGGAGGCAATGAAAGTTGTTCCATTAATTATTCTCGCCAATTTTTTCTTAGGAATTTATAATAATTTATCTGTTTGGTATAAATTGACAGATAAAACAAGAATTGGCGCATATATTTCTATCATTGGTGCTATTGTAACACTGTTTTTAAATTACTTGTTAATTCCAAAATACAGTTATTACGGATCAGCAATTGCAACTATATCAGCTTACGGAAGTATGATGTTCATTTCCTATATATTAGGAAACAAATATTATCCAATACCTTATGATATTAATAAAATTGGAGCATATCTTGGAATTTCAATTGTATTTTCAGCTATTTCATTTTATTGGTTTAGAGAAAATTATTTTGTTGGAATTCCGTTATTGCTAGGATTCATTTATTTTGTCTATCATAATGAAAAAGACACAATCAAAGGAATTATGAATAAAAAATAATGCCTTAAATTTTAAAATAAAAATGAAAATACAAATCATCAATAAATCGCAGCACGACTTACCAAATTACGAAACAATTGCTTCGGCAGGAATGGATTTACGTGCCAATTTAACGGAATCAGTAACTCTAAAGCCATTAGAAAGAACCATCGTAAAAACAGGTCTTTTTATTGAGTTGCCAATTGGTTACGAAGCCCAGGTTAGACCAAGAAGCGGTCTCGCAGCTAAAAAAGGTGTTACGGTTTTGAACTCTCCCGGAACTGTAGATGCTGATTACAGAGGTGAAATAGGCGTAATTTTAGTAAATTTATCAAATGAAGATTTTGTAATCGAAAACGGAGAACGAATTGCACAATTAATTATTTCCAAACATGAAAGGGCAGAGTGGATTGAAGTTGAGGAACTTTCTGAAACTTCAAGAGGAGCGGGTGGCTTCGGGAGTACAGGTGTGAAATAGTTTCAGTAATTTATATCATTATTCTAAGCTGTATCGCTTTCAACTAAAGACTTTACAACTCTACCTTTAAAATTTTCAACCAAACCAAGGAGATTTTTTTAGTCTCGCCATAAAAAATAAACACAAAAAATGAAAATAATCGTTCCAATGGCAGGTCGCGGATCAAGATTACGACCTCATACTTTAACTGTTCCAAAACCATTAATTCCTGTTGCAGGAAAATCAATCGTACATCGTTTGGTTGAAGACATTGCCAAAATATTAAAAGAACCAATCGAAGAAGTTGCCTTTATTTTAGGCGATGAAGCTTTTTTTGGAGATGATGTTGTAGCAAGTTTACAGGATTTAGCCCAGGGATTAGGAGCAAAAGCATCTATTTATCGTCAGGATTTACCATTAGGAACCGGTCATGCCATTATGTGCGCAAAAGATTCTTTATCAGGACCGGCGGTAATTGCGTATGCAGATACTTTAATCAGAGCCGATTTTGAACTGGATCCGGCTGCTGATTCCGTAATCTGGGTGAAACAAGTGGATCAGCCTGAAGCATTTGGCGTAGTAAAATTAAACGGCAATAATGAAATTACTGAATTGGTAGAAAAACCAAAAGAATTTGTTAGTGATTTAGCGGTTATCGGAATTTATTATTTCAAAGAAGTTGGCGATTTGAAAAAAGAACTTCAGGGCGTTTTGGATAATAATATTCAAAATGGTGGAGAATATCAGATTAATGATGGTATTAAAGCTATGATGGCAAACGGAAAAATTTTCAAAACAGGAAGTGTCGATGAATGGATGGATTGTGGTAATAAAGATGTGACGGTTGAAACAAATACCCGAATGCTTGGTTTTCTTCATAATGATGGAGAACATTTAGTGGATTATAATGTGACTTTAGAAAATTCAACTATTATTCCACCTTGTTATATTGGAGAAAATGTAGTACTAAAAAATGCAACTGTAGGGCCAAATGTTTCATTAGGAAAAGGATGCCACGTTACGGATAGCTCCATAAAAAACAGCTTGGTACAAACCTATTCCCAAATAAAAAATGCTGATTTGGATAATGCAATGATTGGAAACCATGTGAGCTATGATGGAAAATTTAAAAGTATCAGTATTGGTGATTATTCTGTTTTTGAATAAAATAGGAATTTAAAATGAAATTATGTAAATGATGAGAAAGAGAGTGTTAGTAATTTTATTTTTCGTTTTGCTAAGCAATTCTACTATGGTTATGGCGCAAACAGAACCTGAAGATATTGCTATGGCAACAGACGAATATCAGGACTCTTTTTATGAATCATTAAAACAGAAAGGAATTGAAAATTATGATAAGGCAATTATATCTTTAGAAAAATGTATTAAACTCAAACCAAATGATGCCGTTGCTTATTTTGAACTGGGTAAAAATTATTTAAAATTAAAGGATTATCAAAATGCGCAAAACGCATTTGAAAAAGCGATTCAGATAGATCCAAAAAATAAATGGTACTGGTTAGGAGTTTATGATGTAAGTTTCGAAGCCAAAAATTATACTCTGGCAATTGAAACGATCCAAAAAATTATTCCGTTTGACGAAGAATATAAAGATGATTTGATTTCATTATATATGATTACCAATCAGTTTGAAAAAGCACTTTTGGCAATCAATGAAATGAATGACAAATACGGGAAATCTGAAGATCGTGAAAGATACAAGCAGCAGATTTTATCTCAGGGCAAATTTCAAAATACCGAAATAGACAATTTGATCAGTCAGATCAAACAAAACCCTAAAGACGAATCTAATTATGTTAACCTGATTTTATTATATTCAAAAACAGCAGAAACAGATAAAGCTTTGGATGTTTCAAAACAGCTGGCCAGGGAAATTCCAAACTCAGAGTGGGCGCAGCTGAGTTTGTTTAAAGGATATTTAGATCAAAACCAGGCAGACAAGGCGATAAAGGCAATGAATTTTATTTTATCCAGCCCAAAAATAGATTCTAAAATTAAGCACAGAACGCTGAATGAATTTTTAATTTATGTGAATAAAAATCCGCAATATGCATCTGATTTAGAGATAGCGATTGGCTATTTTGACAACGATCCAAATGTAGATGTTGCTAAAGAGATTGGAAAATTTTATCACAGTAAAAACCAATTTGAGAACGCGATTAAATATTATGAAAAGCATTTAAGTTCCAATTCAGATAAAGATCGTGAAACAAATTTGCTTTTGCTTGAAGCTTATTCTCAGGCAAAGCAATTTGAGCCAATGACCCAAAGGGCGATGATGTTGATTGAAATTTATCCATCCCAGCCGCAATTTTATTATTATGCAGGATTAGGAAGTAATCAACTAAAACAATTTAAGAATGCAAAAACCGTTTTAGAAATAGGACTTGATTATGTAGTTGATGATAAAAAAATGGAAGCAAATTTTAATATTCAGTTAGGCGAGGCGTACAATGGATTGGGAGATGCTAAGAAAAAAGAGGAATACTTTTTGAAAGCAAATGAGTTATTAAAACAAAAAAAGTAAGATGAAAAAATATATAGCAGTACTATTGGTAACAGGTTTAATGATTTCGTGTAAATCAAAATCTGTTGCGGTGCAAAATAGTAATACGGAAACACCAGTTAAAATTGACAATAAAACGGTAGAAAAACATTATGAAAACAAATTAGATTTCTCTACATTATACATAAAAGCGAGTGCGAAATATGTTGATGAAAAGCAAAGTCAAAATGTTACTGCTGAAATTAAAATTGAAAAAGACAAACAGATTTTAGTAAGTGTACGTTTTCTTGGAATCACGATGGCAAAAGCTTTGATTACCCCAACTACAGTAAGTTATTACGAAAAAATAAACGGTACGTATTATGAAGGCGATTTTACAAGTTTAAGTAAATGGCTGGGAACCGAACTGGATTACAGTAAAGTTCAAAATTTATTAGTGGGAGAAGCTTTGGATGATTTAAGAAAAGGAAAATATACACAGACAATTGTAGAAAACCTGATTCGTTTAGAAGATGAAAAAAGTACAAATCTGAAAAAGACTTTCTTTTTGGAGCATGAAAAATATTTGCTGCAAAAAGAACAAATTTCGCAGTCTTCAGAAAATAGAATGTTAGAAATTAAATATTCTGATAATAAGGTTTTTAATCAGGGAACACTTCCAACCAGTATTGAAATTAATGCAATACAGCCCAAAGGAAAGACGGATATTAATTTAAATTATAATACAATTTCGTTTAATGAAGAACTTTCTTTCCCATATAGTGTGCCAAGTGGCTATAAAAAAGTTATAATTAACTAAATTTGCAAAAAGAACATTAAAAATGCCAAAATTTCTCCTAAGCCTAATTTTTATATGCACCACAGCTTTTGTGTGGGCGCAGGACTCGCAACAAGAAAAACTGGAGCAGCGAAAAGCCCAGATTCAGCAGGAAATTCGTGAGAATGAAAAAATGCTGCAGTCAGTTCGGAAAAAGGAGAAGTCTGCTTTGAATGAATATTTAATTCAGGCAAATAAAATAAAACTGAAGGAGAAATTAATTAATACGACTTCTAAGCAGGAAAGACTTTTAGGGAATGATATGTACATTAATCAGCTAAAAGTAAATAAACTAAAAAGGGAATTGGCTGTATTAAAAGAAGATTATGCCAAGATGATTTTGAAGTCATATAAAAGCCGCTCCGAGCAAAGCCGTGCTATGTTTATTTTGTCTTCGGAGAGTTTTCTACAGGCCTATAAAAGAGCGCAGTATTTAAAGCAATATACCAATTTCAGAAAAAATCAAGGTTTAGAAATTCAGTCCAAAACAGCAGAGTTAGTGGAATATAATGCTAAACTGGACAATCAACGACAAACAAAGAAAAAAATTATTGCTGAAAATCAAAAGGAAAAACAAAGTCTGGAAGTTGAAAAGAAAGAACAGCAAAAACTGGTAAATTCGATTAAAAAAGACAAAAATAAAATTATTGCCGATACTAAAAGCAAACAACAGGAATCGAAAAGAATTGACAGACAAATCGACCGTTTGATTCGTGAAGCAATTGCTGAAGCAAACAGAAAAGCTGCATTAGAAAGAGCAAAGGAAAATCCAGGCTCAACTACAGCAAAAGCCCCTGTTTCGTCATCAAAAATTGCATTGACACCTGAAGGTAAAATTCTGGCTGCTGATTTTAAAGCAAACAGAGGAAAATTGCCATGGCCGGTAGAAAAAGGATTTATTTCATTAGGATATGGAGATCAGCCACACCCTCTTTATCCCTCTTTGACGGTTCATAATTCAGGAGTCGAAATTACAACTGAAGCGGGTGCTACTGCACGTGCCGTATTTGAAGGTGAAGTTTCAAGTATCATGGTATTATCACCAATTAACAGGGCAGTTATGATTCAGCACGGGGATTACTTTACAGTTTATCAAAACCTGAGTCAGGTTTTTGTAAATAAAGGTGATAAGGTAAGTATTAAACAAAGTATTGGAAAAGTAAGAACCAGCGGCGATACGGGTAAAACGGTAATCAAGTTTTTGATTCTTCAAAATACCTCAAATAATAATCCGGAAGGGTGGTTACAAAACAGATAAGAATAAAAGGAGCTCAATTGAAGCTCCTTTTTTTTGATCTTAACATTTTCCATTAAAAACTACCATTGTAATTATTATTGCTGCTGCTGTAACTGGTCCATATAATTTAATTGGTCTTGTACATTCGAGGATACTTCCTGAAGTTTCACATCGTTTATTTCTTCAAATTGTCTGCCGTCTTCATATCCAATAGAAACACAAACAGAAAGTGTTTGTCTGGCAAGTCCTTTAAAAGTTCCTTTTATTGGTGTACAATCACTAAAATTTCTTCCTACCGAAAGACGGACATGATTGTCCATTGTCCAAATATTATTAGTCGGATCTAAACCTAACCACCCCTGAGTTTTGGTATAAATTTCTACCCATGCATGTGTGGCACCTTCACCTCGAAGCCCACTTTCGTTGGGACAAATATAACCGCTTACATATCGTGATGGAATACCGGCTGTGCGTAAAAGATGGAGCAGTACGTGTGCAAAATCCTGACAAACCCCTTTTTTGAGCATTAAAATTTCATCGACTGTCGTTTCAATATTAGTAATTCCTTTGGTATAAGTAAAATTTTCAAAAACATACGTATTGCACTGTTGCGCAATTTCAATTATGGATTTATTTTCTATGCCTATTTTTTCTAATATGCTTTCAATTTCTGCTTGTTTTTCGATTTTATCAATGTAGCAGAGGCGTAATAATGAAATACTTTTTTCTTTTTCGGGCTGGATATCTTTCACGGAAGTGGAATCCATTTCGGGAATTTTAAGCGAATGATTTACCCGAACAAGCATTCGTGATTCAATTGTCATTTCGGTATGAGTGTCCAACACATTAAAATTGCCAACACGATTTCCATAATAATCCTGAGAGATATCAACGTTAGGTGCATGAGTAATTAAAAGCTGATATTGCAATACTTCCTGATTTTCAAAATGATGGGGAAATAGACGTATTTCGTTAATACTTTCCTTTATGGGATGATTATATTGGTATTTTGTAAGGTGAACTATTTTGAAAAGCGCCATATTGTTAAGTGTAAGAAAAGAATAATTTGGAAAAATCGGTCGAAAACTGAATTAGCTGGTTTTTTGTGTTTCGCAAAACATCCTCTAATTCCTGATTGGTGAGGTGTTGATAATCTGTAAATTCAATATAACTTTTCAATCGTCCAAATTGATTCATTAATGTTCTTGCTTCGCTTAAATCAGTGTTTTTAAACAAACAGTCCAAATAAGTATTAATAAAATCCAGCGTGTAGATTACAGAGTGAGCAAAATCCATATTAAAAATTACCTGATGTACCACTTTTCTATTATGTGAAATATTACTGTAACTTTTCAGATATAATTCGTATCCCGAAAGTGATAACAATAATCTTCGCCAATATATCAGATCTTCTTCACCCTCAAGATTATAATTGATAGGAGCAAAGTAAGCCTGTGTCATCGATATGGTCTGCAGGCATCTTTCGATATGTTTGCCAATACTCGAAAAACACCAGCCTAAACCGCGCGGCATAGTAACCTGAAGAATTCCGTTGTAGAGCAATAAATCCTTATTTAGTTTTGTGATTACGCTTAGGGCATCAGAGGTTTCGAGCTTTTTTGGCAAATCAGGCGAGTTCATAAAATGATACATAGAATTAATATGCTCCCACAATTCTTTGGTTATTTTATCCTGAGAACCTCTGGCATTTTCTCGTGCTTTTATGACTAAGTTTTTTACCGAATTATCATTTTGGTTATCACAAATTATATATTTCAGCACATGAGGTGTGTCATATTGTATGGAATGAATTTTAGCCTTTGACAAACTCGTATAATATTCCAGGAGAGGCTTATAGCCCTGGGAATCATTAATTTCTTTATCGAAGGATAAAATATAGGAAGTGTTCAAAGTAAGTAACATTCCGTCTGTTCTTTCCATGTATCGGTTGAGCCAAAACATTCCATCAGCAACTCTACTAAGCATATCTTTAATTTTTTTTTGAATGTTTATATTATTTAATAATCCAGGTGTCTTTACTTCCTCCACCCTGAGAGGAGTTTACAACTAAAGAACCTTCAGTAAGTGCCACCCTTGTTAAACCGCCAGGAACAATCTGAACGCCTTTTGGTCCACATAAAGCATATGGCCTTAAATCGACATGGCGTAATTTAAGCTGTCCGTCAATCAGACAAGGAACCGTGCTGAGCTGAATAATAGGCTGTGCAATAAAATTTCGCGGATTGTTGATGATCGCAATTTTAGCTTCGTCGATTTCTTCCTGCGTTGCCTTGTTTCCCATAATCATTCCGTAACCACCACTCTGATTGGTTTCTTTAACAACCATATTTTCCATGTTGGAAAAAACATGTTCGCGCTCATCTAAATTTTCCATTCGATACGTCGGAACATTTTTCAAAATAGGTTCTTCATTCATATAATATTTGATCATATCGGGTACATACGCATAAATGGCTTTGTCATCTGCAACTCCGTTTCCTACTGCATTAACCAGCGCTACATTTCCCTGACGATAAGCACTTATTAAACCCGGAACACCAAGCGCGCTGTCCGGTTTAAAAACCAAAGGATCCAGATATTCATCATCTAAACGTCTGTAAATAACATCAACCTGTTGTAATCCTGATGTCGTTTTCATGTACACTTTACTATTGTTAACCACCAAATCCCGGCCTTCAACAAGCGGAATTCCCATTTGGCGTGCCAGGTAGCTATGCTCATAATAGGCAGAATTATAAACTCCTGGAGTTAGCAAAACGACATTTGGATTCGAAACATTTCGAGGCGAAAGTGAAACAAGAATACTGTGAAAAATCATGGGGTAATTGCTTACCATACTCACATGATTTGACGAAAGCATATCCGGAAAAATTCGCTTAGTAATTTCACGGTTTTCCAGCATATAACTTACACCACTGGGGCATCGTAAATTATCTTCCAAGACATAAAATTCTCCCTTTGCTCCCCTGATCAAATCGATTCCGGCAATGTGAACATGTATATTATGTGGTACTTTTATACCCTGGACTTCCTGAATATAATGCGGGCATGAGGCAATTAATCCAGCTGGAATAATTCCATCTTTTATAATTTGCTGATCATTATAAATATCTTCCAAAAATAAGTTTAATGCCAGTAAACGCTGTTTGATTCCTGATTCTATTTCTAACCAGTCTTCTTGTGTTATGATACGCGGAATAATATCAAAAGGGAAAATTCGTTCAATTCCATTCTCATCATCACTATAAACCGTAAAAGTAATTCCCTGATTCATAAATAAATCAGAAGCCTGTTTTTGTTTACTGGTCAAAGTTTTATGATTTAAACCTTGTAAAGTTTGAAAAACCTGACGATAAGAATCCCGAACACCTTTATTAGAAAACATTTCATCCCAACCGCTATGATTTAAACTAGGTGCTAATTTCGCCATACTTGAATTATTAAATAATTATCATTTTAATTGTTTTGATGAAAATTGTTTACTTTTTTAATCCAAAACACAACTTTTTTAGTCTATTGTTTTTGTTTTTAATGAGAATTTTATAATTTATATCAGATTCTTTTTTTCAGGTTTTAATTTTGGAAATTTTCTTTTTTAAGGTAGTCTTTTTTTGAGATTTGATACTCGCTAAAATATTTAAAATGATTTTTAACTTTAGTATCCAGATTATTCAAATTTGATGGAAGAAGTATCAATCGTATAAAAATCATTTGAATGTTGAATATGAAATTATACGATTGAATTTAAAAATAGTATTTTTGCACTATGGAAACAAACAGACAGAAAAAAATAGGGGGTGTCATCCAAAAAGATTTGGTTGATATTTTGCAGGGTGAAGTGAGAAAAAACGGAATTAATAATTTAGTAATTTCGGTATCCAAAGTAAGTGTTACAACAGATTTATCTGTAGCAACAGTATATTTAAGCATTTTTCCGCAAGAAAAAGCAAAAGAAACTTTAGAAGCAATAAAATCGAATACAACTTTAATTAAACATGATTTATCCCAGCGTGTACGTTTGCAATTGCGTCGTGTACCAAATCTTGTTTTTTTTATCGACGATTCATTAGATTATATCGAAAAAATAGACAATGCTCTAGCAGGCAAAGAGAACCCAATCGAAAACCGTGATCTTTTAGAAAAAAGAAGAAAATCCTAAGTTGAATTTCCCTCTCTACATAGCCAAACGTTATCTTTTCAGTATCAGTAAAAATAACGCGATCAATATCATCAATGCAATTGCCAGTCTCGGAATTATTGTTGGTACTATGGCTTTGTTTGTCGTTTTATCAGTTTTTAGCGGATTGAAAGTTTTCAGCCTTTCTTTTACCAATGAAATTGACCCTGATTTAAAATTGACCAGTACGTACGGTAAATCATTTTTGATTACACCGGAAGATGAAAATCAAATTAAGAAAATAGAAGGAGTTGCTTCATACACCAAAATTATCGAAGAACGTGTTTTGTTTTTATTTAAAGACAAACAGCAGGTTACTTATCTAAAAGGTGTTGACAGCCTCTATCCG
>Ga0308157_10004701_pt1 | contig 17860 bp, 15 predicted proteins | sample PhyBR1_FD_201035 | JGI IMG/M metagenome (GOLD analysis project Ga0308157, IMG submission 201035) | Phyllosphere microbial communities from UC Gill Tract Community Farm, Albany, California, United States - DLSLB.R1 | ecosystem: Host-associated > Plants > Phyllosphere > Unclassified | place: USA...
CTTGCATGGTCGGTCTCCTTGTTGCTGACGACGCAAGTCACAGCATGTAGCGCTACGTCCTTGGACGCAATCTACGATGTCGGAGACCGGCCGCCTATCCAGGGCGCGGCGACCATGATGTCTAGCGGCGTCAGCCGACGGTACGCAGCGCAGGCCGCATCTGGCGGGTGACGGGGTCGATGAAGGCCGTCGGGATCTGGTAGGCGCGGTCGTCGAAGAGGTCGATGCCGCACATCAGGTTCTCCACCCAGTCGAAGAAGTCGTTGATGGCCTTCTTGCCCAGGATGGGGGCGCCATGCTGCGGCACGAGCATGGCAATGTCCAGCTGCCGCGCCATGCGCACCCACAGCCGCAGGATCTTGTTGGAGACCATGTAGCGGCGGTGGAAGCCCTCCATGCGCGGAATGTGCGCGGCCAGGTCGGTGACCGGAATACCCGCTTGCGCGCCCGAGGTCATCGACACGGCCAGGTCACCCGTGAAGAGGATGCGGCTGATGGGGTCGTAAAAGTGGAAATTGCCTTCGGAGTGCAGGAAATGCGCGGGCAGCAGTACCAGCTCGCTGCGGCCCAGCGGCAGCCGGCCGCCGCTGTCGGGCACGCCGATCACCCGGTTCTCGGTCTTGCCGACCTTGGTGAAGTGCGGTGCGAAGCGCTCCCAGACGCGCGAGATCACCAGCGAGGCCTTGGTGCTGGTCATCCAGCGGTCCAGCGAGGCGATGATGTCCGGGTCGGCGTGCGAGGCGATCAGGTAGGACAGCTTGTGCGGCGGGAAGTGCTGGGTCATGCCCATGAACAGCTCGTTGAACGCGAGGTTGCCGCCGGGGTCGATGATGGCCCCGGTGCCGTCGTCGACGATCAGGAACTGGTTGGCCTGTACCGCCTGGCCATCCTCCTCGATCAGATCGGTGAACATCAGGCAGGCGTGGTTCTTGTCTCGGTACAGTTCGATGGCCATGGCAATGCCGCAGTGCAGTGAAAAACCGACTGTAGGATGGCGCATGGCCAAGCGGCTTGATGGAAATCAAGCCATTGTCAATCAGGGGCCAGGGGATGCCCTGTTGGCGAAGACGGGGTCAGCGTGCCGTAGAGGCGGGGGGCTGGGGCACCGATGTGGCCGTCGAGGGAGTGGCGCCAGGCGTGAGGGTTTCGGGAAGGGTGGCGCGCTGGGCGGCCGCGGGACCGGAGGGCAGGAACAGCGGGCCGCGCTGACCGCAACCCACGATGGCCGCCGCACTGGCAGCAAGGACAAGCGTCCTGACTAGAATTTGGGATGCTTTCAACATGCGCGAATTGTAATGACTGACCTTGAATTTCAGGACCATGCCGAGAAACTGCTGGCGGCCGTTGAGCGCAGTTGCGATGAACTCAATGACACCACAGACGCCGACATCGACAACCAGCGCTCGGGCGGCATGATCACGCTGAGCTTCGCGAACCGCAGCCAGATCGTCATCAACCTGCAAAAACCGCTGCACGAGGTGTGGATGGCTGCGAAGTCCGGCGGCTACCACTACAAGTTCGATGGCTCGGCATGGCAGGACACCAAGGGGGGTGGCGAGTTCTTTGCGCGGCTCACCGAGGATGCGCGCACCCAGTCGGGGATGCCACTGGCCTTTTCCGCCTGACGCGCGCGAACCAGCCGCGCGCAATGGGAAAGGGCCGCACGCGGCGGCCCTTGATCTCAAGCGGTGGCTATCAATTGCGGAACAGGTCGAGGATGCGGTTGCGCTCTTCCGTCGGTGGCGGCGCATGCGGCGCCACATCGGGTCCACCGGTGGTGCGCTGCTGCTCTTCCAGTCCCACGCTGGCAATGCCTGCGTTGCGCGCATATTCCTCGTAGAACCATTCTCCGCCGACGTTCACCACACCGGGCGGCACGACCGGTTCGCTCACGGGAACGCCCTTGAGCGCGCGTTCCATGAAGCTGATCCACACCGGAAGGCTCAGGCCGCCGCCGGTTTCGCGGCTTCCCAGGTTGCGCGGCGTGTCGTAGCCGATCCAGGTCACTGCGGCGATGGTCGACTGGTAGCCGGCAAACCAGGCATCCACCGAATCGTTGGTGGTGCCCGTCTTGCCGCCGATGTCCGGGCGCTTCAGCGTGCCCTGCGCGCGCGCGGCGGTGCCGGAGCGGGTGACCTCCTGCAGCAGGCTGTTCATCACGAAGGCGTTGCGTGCGTCGATGGCGCGCGGCAATTCGGACACTGCTGGTGGCGTGACTTCAGAGATGACGCGGCCCTTGTGGTCCGTGACCTTGGCGATCAGCCAGGGGTTCACGCGGTAGCCGCCGTTGGCGAACACCGAGTAGGCCGAGGCCATCTGCAGTGGTGTGACCGAGCCCGCGCCCAAGGCCATGGTCAGGTAGGCGGGGTGCTTCTCGGCATCGAAGCCAAAGCGCGACACCCATTCCTGCGCGGCCTTGGGGCCCACGGCCTGCAGGATGCGGATGGAGATCATGTTCTTGGACTTCGCGAGGCCCGTGCGCATGGTCATGGGGCCGTCGTACTTGCCGTCGTAGTTCTTGGGTTCCCAGGGCTGGCCGCCGGTGGTGCCCGCGTCAAAGAACAGCGGGGCGTCGTTGATCACCGTGGCAGGGGTGAATCCCTTTTCCAGCGCCGCCGAGTAGATGAACGGCTTGAAGCTGGAGCCGGGCTGGCGCCAGGCCTGGGCCGCATGGTTGAACTTGTTCTTGTCGAAGTCAAAGCCACCCACCAGCGCGCGGATGGATCCATTGCGGGGGTCGAGGGCGACGAACGCACCCTCGACCTCGGGCAACTGGGTGATCTCCCAGGCGCCCTTGGGGGTCTTGACCACGCGGATCACGGCGCCGCGGCGGATCTTGATATTGGGCGGTGCCTTGTCGCTGAGGCCAGACTGGGCTGGCTTCAGGCCGTCACCCGTGATCTCCAGATTGTCGCCATTGGCTCTGGCGGCAACGATCTTGCGCGGCCCGGCTTCCAGAACCACGGCTGCCAGCACGTCACCGTTGTCGGGGTGGTTGGCCAGTGCATCGTCCACGGTATCTTCGACTTCCTGGGCGGCGGTGGGCAGTGCCACGAACTTTTCGGGGCCGCGGTACTGCTGGCGGCGCTCATAGTCCATGATGCCTCGGCGCAGCGCGGTGTAGGCAGCTTCCTGCTCCCCCGCATTCAGGGTGGTGTACACGTTCAGGCCCCGGGTATAGGCCTCGTTGCCATACTGCGTGAAAATGAGCTGGCGCGCCATTTCGGCCACGTACTCGGCATGGATGCGGGTGGCATCCGGGCCGCTGCGGATCTTGAGGTCTTCCTTCTTGGCGGCGATGGCTTCCTGGGAGGTGATGAAGCCGTTTTCTTCCATCCGCTCGATGATGTACAGCTGGCGCGAGCGGGCACGCTTGGGGTTGCTGATGGGGTTGTAGGCCGAAGGTGCCTTGGGCAGGCCAGCCAGCATGGCGGCTTCGGCAATCGAAATGGATTTGAGCGGTTTACCGAAGTAAGCCTCTGCGGCTGCAGAAAATCCATAGGCGCGGTTGCCCAGGTAAATCTGGTTCATGTAAATCTCAAGGATCTGGTCCTTGGTCAACATATGCTCCAGCTTGAATGTCAGTAATATTTCGTAAATTTTGCGAGTAAATGTTTTTTCTGATGACAGATAAACATTGCGCGCCACCTGCATTGTGATAGTCGAAGCCCCTTGGCTTTTGACGCGGCCCAGATTGGCCAGCGCGGCGCGAATCACACCCTTGTAGTCCACACCACCGTGCTGGAAGAAGCGCGAATCCTCAATGGCCAGCACCGCGTCCTTCATGACCTTGGGGATCTCCTGGATGGGTGTGAGGTTGCGCCTCTCTTCGCCGAATTCACCCAGCAACGCGCCCTCGGAGGAGTAGACCCGCAGAGGCAGTTTGGGGCGATAGTCCGCCAGATCGGAGATGTCCGGCAGGTTGGGGTAGGCCACCGACAGTGCCACCGCAATGGTCAGCAGGAGGCCGAGAGCGCCCGCGACGGCAAGACCCGTGGTCCACAGCACGAAGCGAATCAACCAGCGAAGCCAAGTGGGGCGGGAGGGCGCGGAAGCGGCAGTCGAAGGGTCGGTTGGCTTTTGCTGTGAAGAAGATGGCGGCGGCATATCGCTCCGATTGGTGGAGCCTGCATTATAAAAATGTCGGAGCCTCTTTCAGTGCAAACGACCAAAAGGCCCCGACCGGCGGTCATGGCAGCCGCTTTGCGGTCTTGCAATTGCGCAGAAGCCACTCAGGAGATCGTGTGGTTTTGGCAACGCTCCGAACAGATCAGATGGGGAAAATTCTTTGCCGGTGAACTATCTTACTGATAGCATTCATGTGAAGTGTTAAGTTTTGTTGCGTCATTTAGACAAGTTACAGGGGACCCATCTTGATCTCAACGGGATCTTTGTTCAGTCGCCAGGCTGCGCCTCTGCTGGGTATCGACATCAGCTCATCCAGCGTCAAGTTGGTCGAGTTGGGGCGGGACAAGGCGGGAGGCCTGGTCCTTGAGCGCTGCGCCATCGAGCCGCTGGAACGCGGCTGGATCACTGATGGCAATATCGAAAAGTTCGACGAAGTGGCGGAAGCCCTGCGTCGCCTCGTCAAGAAAAGCGGCACCCGCACCAAAAATGTGGCGCTCGCTTTACCGCCCTCGGCCGTGATCACCAAAAAGATCACGCTGCCAGGCGGCATGACCGAGCAGGAGCTGGAAGTGCAGGTGGAGTCTGAAGCAAATCAGTACATTCCTTTCTCTCTGGACGAGGTGAGTCTGGACTTTTGTGTCATAGGCCCCAGCAAGAGTTCCCCGGGTGATGTGGAAGTTCTCATTGCCGCATCCCGCAAGGAAAAAGTGCAGGACCGGCAGGGCTTGGCCGAAGCCGCCGGGCTCAAGCCGGTGGTGGTGGACATTGAATCCAATGCTTCCCGCCTGGCGGCCAGCCGCCTGATCGAAGCCTTGCCCAACAAGGGTACTGACGCCCTGGTGGCACTGTTCGAGGTGGGCGCCGTGACCACCAGCATGCAGGTCATTCGCAATGACGAGGTGGTATACGACCGCGACCAGGCATTCGGCGGCGCGCAACTGACCCAGCTGATTGTCCGGCAGTATGGTTTTTCAGTGGAAGAGGCTGAGAACAAGAAGCGCAATGGCGATCTGCCCGAGGATTACCAGGCGGCCGTGTTGCGCCCCTTTGTGGACAACATGGCCCAGGAAATCGCCCGGGCATTGCAATTCTTTTTCACCAGCACGCCGCACAACCGCATCGATCACATCGTGTTGGCAGGCGGTTCTGCTCCGCTGCCCGGCTTGACGGAAGCGGTCACCCAGCAAACAGGTTTCGCCTGCAGTCTGGCCAATCCTTTTGATGGCATGGAAATCGGAAGCTCGGTACGGCTCAAGAAGATGGTGCGCGAGGCGCCGTCCTATCTGACATCGTGCGGCCTTGCCATGCGGAGGTTCCTGCAGTGATATTGATTAACTTACTCCCCCACCGGGAAGCCGCCAGAAAGCGCCGCCGCGAAGGATTTCAGGCGACGATGGTGGCCTCTGCCATCGTTGGCCTGCTGATCGCTGGGCTGATCTACTGGGTTTTGCAAACGCTGATTGCGGACCAACAAGCCAAAAATGGGGTTCTCAAGGCTGAAATTCAGGTGCTTGAGGGCCAGATCAAGGAAATCGCCACGATCGAAGAAGAAATCGCTGCGCTGCGCGCCCGCCAGAAGGCTGTGGAAGACCTGCAGGCAGACCGCAATCTGCCGGTTCACCTGTTGACTGAGCTGGTCAAGCAACTGCCTGACGGTGTGTATGTGACGAGTCTGAAGCAGACCAACCAGTCGATCGAAATCAAGGGCGTTGCGCAATCCAATGAGCGCATCTCGGAAATGCTGCGCAATCTCTCCAACAACACGCCTTGGTTGTCAAAGCCTGAACTGGTGGAGATCGTTGCAAGCAACGTGGCGTTGACTCCGCGGGATACCCGTCGGGTAGCGTCATTCAATCTGCGCTTCCAATTGGTGAAATCCAGCGAAGCTCGCAAGGCGATGGAAGCAGCGGCAAGCTCTGCTAAAGGCTGACCCATGGCAAAAAACAAAGTTCAAAAAGTCGACGTGTCTGAGCAGTTTGCGAATCTGCAGCGCCAGTTCACCAATCTGGATACCAAGGATCCTTCGCTGTGGCCGCCGCTTCCGCGGTTTCTCCTTTGTTTGTTCATAGCTGTAGCTGTTGCTGCTGCTCTCTGGTTCATCAAGCTGACGGACTATGAGACGGAATTGCAGACGGAAAAAGCGACAGAGTTGACGCTGCGCGAGGATTACAAAAAGAAGCTCCAAAAGGCAGTGAGTCTGGATGCTTTGAAGAAGCAGCGCGAGCAGGTCCAGCAGTATGTTATCCAATTGGAAAAGCAGTTGCCCAGCAAGGCGGAAATGGCTGCACTTCTCTCCGATATCAACCAGTCTGGTTTGGGGCGTAGCTTGCAGTTCGAGCTGTTCCGGCCAGGGCAGGTCGTGGTGCGCGAATATTATGCAGAGCTGCCTATCGCCGTTCGGGTAACAGGTAGGTACCACGACATGGGAGCGTTTGCTTCTGACATCGCCCACTTGTCGCGTATCGTTACTTTAAACGATGTGGCGATTGCTGCACCTCAAGGAAAAGACAAAGAACGGGATATAGCCAATGGCGTCTTGGTGATGGATGCCACGGCGCGGACCTTCCGTTATCTGGATACTGAGGAAATTCAAGCCCAACGCAAGACGACAGCGAAGGGAGCTGCAAAATGAAAGCTCTTAAAAGCAGTTTGATGCTGGCCTGTATTGCAGTGCTGATGGGCTGTGTTGCGTCCGGCGAAGATGAGGTGCGGCAGTGGATCAGTGAAGAGCGCGCGCAGGCAAAGTCTCGCGTCACTCCGATCACAGAGCCCAAACAATTCAAGCCTGAGGCCTATACGGCAGACGCGCAATTGGAGCCCTTCAATCCTCTGAAGCTGACCCAGGCTTTGCGCAGGGATTCGGCACAACTCGCCTCCAATGCGGCATTGATTGCACCAGAGATGGCGCGCCGCAAAGAACCCTTGGAGGCGTACCCGCTGGACACCATCAAGATGGTTGGCAGCCTGCAAAAGAAAGGCCAACCCGCCGCCCTGGTCACGGCCGACAAGTTGCTGTACCAGGTTGCGGTTGGACAGTACCTTGGGCAGAGTTATGGGCGAATCACGTCCATCAATGAAACAGCCATTCAACTGCGTGAGATCGTGCAGGATGCGACTGGGGACTGGATTGAACGTACGACGTCGCTTGAGTTGCAAGAAGGGGTAAAAAAATGAAGCAGAACAGTTTTGGGATGGTGCGATTTTTTAATCGAGGCGCACTTTTTGCGGCGTCGGTTGTAGCGTCTTCGCTGGCATGGGCACAAGGCTCTATTGAAAATATCTCGGGTGCGATGCAAGGCGGGGTCGAGATTGTACGCATTGATTTTTCAGAGCCTGTGGCAGCATTGCCAACGGGCTTTGTAATTCAATCGCCTGCTCGAATTGCCTTGGATTTTCCTGACACGACCAGTGCCTTGGGGAAATCGACAGTCCAGATCAATCAGGGGAATATCCGCTCGGCCAATCTGGTCCAGGCGCCTGGACGATCAAGAGTGGTGCTGAATCTTAAACAAGCGTCCTCTTACCGTACCGAACTCCAGGGCAAGTCTGTGCTGGTCTATCTGGATGCCGCCGCAGCCCCCACAGCCACCACCACTGCGCAGCCGGTGAGTTTTGCAGAAAGCGCAAATGCCGAAGTGATGGCCATCAAGGATGTCGACTTTCGCCGCGGTTCGGATGGATCTGGCAGGGTCGTCGTCACGTTGCCCAGCAACCAGGTCGGGGTGGATCTGCGACCTGTTGGCAAGGGCTTGACGGTTGATTTTCTGAAATCCTCCCTGTCCGAAGGCTTGCGTCGGCGCTTGGACGTTACCGACTTCGGAACGCCCGTGCAGATCATATCGACCACTCAGCAGGGCGAGCGGGTCCGTATGGTGATCGAGCCAGTGGGCGAGTGGGAGCACAGCGCATACCAAAGCGACAACCAGTTCGTGATCGAAGTGCGCCAGAAAAAAGTCGATCTGACCAAGCTGACGCAGGGGCCTGGCTACAGCGGCGAAAAACTGTCGCTGAACTTCCAGAACATTGAAGTGCGCTCCTTGCTGCAGGTGATTGCCGATTTCACCAACTTCAATATCGTGACCTCCGACACTGTCACGGGTGCTCTGACTTTACGACTCAAGGACGTTCCCTGGGATCAGGCGCTGCAGATCATCATGGATGCCAAGGGTCTTGGAATGAGGAAGAATGGCTCGGTGCTCTGGATCGCCCCAAAAGATGAAATCGATGACCGGACGAAGAAGGACTTCGAGGCTGCGTTGGCCATTCAGAAGCTTGAACCCCTTCGAACCCAGGCATTTCAGATGAACTATGCCAAAGCCGTAGACATGGTGGTGCAACTTTCCGCTAGTTCTGGTGGTAGCGGCGGTGGCACCTCAAATCGCTTCCTGAGCGAGCGTGGAAGTGCAATTGCCGAACCACGAACCAATCAACTGTTTGTGACAGATACTGCTATCAAGCTTGAGGAGGTGCGTCAGCTTCTTTCCACTTTGGATGTGGCAGTTCGCCAAGTGATGATTGAGGCTCGAATCGTGGAGGCTTCGGATACTTTCGGGCGATCTCTTGGTGTGCGATTGGGCGCTACCGACCTCCGCGCTGCGCGCGGCGGAGATGGCGGATACTCGTTGGGAACCAGTGGCAACCGGATTGGTTTCGGAACCAACTACAGCAATGCAGTAGCTTCTACGTCTGCTGGTGGTGCAGTCAATACAAATGGTAACTTTGTCAATCTGCCTGCGACCGCCATTGGTGGATACGATCCATCCAGTTTTGCGATATCTATTTTCAATTCTGCTGCCAATCGGTTTTTGAATCTTGAGATTTCTGCTTTGGAGGCTGATGGCAAGGGTAAGATTGTTTCCAGCCCGCGGGTTGTAACAGCGGATCAGACGAAAGCTTCCATTGAGCAAGGTACGGAGTTTCCTTATCCAGTGACGGCACCGAACGGGGGTACGGTGATTGCGTTCAAGAAAGCTGTTCTCAAATTGGAAGTGCTCCCTCAGATCACTCCCGAGGGAAATATCATTCTTGATCTCGATGTCAATAAAGATAGTCCCGGTGAAGTGCTGAACAATGTCCGGGCAATCAACACCAAGCATATAAAAACGCAGGTGCTGGTGGAAAATGGCGGAACGGTTGTGATTGGCGGTATTTTTGAGTTGTTTGAAGACAATACAGAAACCAAGGTCCCTTTGTTGGGTGATATTCCAGGTGTGGGCAACTTGTTTAAGACGCGCACAAAATCAGCCAACAAGCAGGAAATGTTGATTTTCATCACGCCCAAGGTTATTACTGATCGCTCGGCGTTCCGTTAAAGTTTTTTGAAATGGGAAAGAAAATGAAGAAATTATGGAAAGCCTTTCTCCTCTCGTCTGCTGCGTTGTTGGCGGCATGTGGCGGTGGCGGGGGGAGTGGAGGAGAGTCCAACCTCCAGTACCGCATTACTTTGACTACTGCAAAGTCTCAGCTGCCTATCAACGTCGGATATGAGCGGGCTAGTTCTGGTGCCTTTGCCCCGTATACCACGACTTTGTATGTGGATGCTCGGGTAGGTTCTAACCCCATCCCTGGTGGCGAAGAAATATTTGGCTGCAATATCGTACAGGGCTTGGATTCTGGCGCCCTGTATTACCTTGATGGGGATGATGAGCACGAAGACGACGACGGTAATCAAATGCCGTTCCGATCAGTCGTTTTGGGTGCTAACTCTGGTGGTGCTTCGTTCCACTTCCATGCTTCCGACCAGGCCGGCACGGCACGCGTGGTGTGCTCGGTGACCGATCCTCGTGACAGTAAGGTTTACAGTGCGAGCGTGGATATTGTGGTGGGCGCCGCCACTGGCAAGGTTGCGAGCGTAGTGGGCATCGCCAATTCGCCTTTTGCTCTGCTTTCGCGGGACGTCAGCACACGACTGCCATATCGCAACAATATCGGCGTGCAGGCATTTGTCATGGATGATGCTAATCAGCCTATACCAACACCTTCGGCTCCCAATCTCCAGGTGAGCATTCGTCCTATCGGCGCAGCTGCGGTGGGGGCACGTTTGCTCCAGGGGAACCAATCAGGCAGCGTGTTGCAAGTGCGTACCATTGGCGGCGTAGGCTTGTTCTCGCTCGCAAGCGGTCCCAACAGCGGCTCGATCGTGCTGGAGTATGTCACCGACCGCTTTGACAATGATGTCACGAATGGCATCCAGGACCCGGTGACGTCTCTCGAGGCAGTTCCAGTGGTGGACAACGTGGCCTTGGCACCTTTGGCGCTCGCCGCGCTGGCTGACCAGGACGCGACCATTGGCCTGCCATTTGCTACCGTGTTCTCTGCTCAAGGAGGTGTTGCGCCCTACACTTGGTCTGCTATTGCGCTCCCAGGTGGCTTGGCCATCAGCAATGACGGCATCGTGAGCGGTGCGCCCCAAGGACCCGCCGGCTCTTACAGTGCGGTACTCACCGTGGTCGATGCCCTGGGTGCCAAGGTATCCGGCACTGTGAAGTTCACGGTGGCAACCAGTGGTGGAGCGACAGTTCCCAACCCTCTGACGGTGAACGGCTGTGTAAGCAACGGCAGTGCTACATGCTCTTTGCCCGCAGCAAATGTTGGTGAAGCCTACCTGTACAGCCTGTCGGTTTCCGGAGGAAACTCAACGGACCCTGTAGTGTGGACTTTCGCTCCTACTCCCCTGCCTGCAGGTCTGAGGGGTGGCAGCACCGGCAACAGCGGCGTGATCAGCGGTACTCCGACCGCCTCGTGCAACGCCCGGTTCCTGGTGACGGCCACCCGTGGTTCTGTGACCGTAACCCAGCAGGTGTCTGTGCAGATTGGTGCCAACACGGCAGCTTGCGCTTCGTAATTCGCAAGGGGGTGGTCGGCAAGGTTCTAAGATTCTCGAATCTGTCGAGCGCATCTCTGCTGACGTAAAAAACCCCGTGGGTCCTGGATCCACGGGGTTTTCCTTTTGAGAGCTTGCTGGCATCCGGTCACCTTGGCGGTCCCGGCGCCATTCTGCGTAAACTACGGCCCTATGTCTGAAACAGTTGATCTGGTCCCCGCTTCACGGTTTGCATCTCCTGCAGAGATTGCCTCGCACACAGTCTCCATCGACCTGGACGATCGCAGCTACGGCATCGAAATCGGTGCGGGTCTGCTCGGCCGCCTCCAAGAAGGCTTGGTGCTCCCTAGTGGAACATCGGCACTGGTCGTCACCAACGATACGGTGGGCCCTTTGTATGGGGCGCAGGTGGTGGAGGCATTGCGCAAGCGCTACCCGGTCGTGCACACGGTGCAACTGCCTGATGGCGAGGAGTTCAAAGGGTGGGAAACCCTGCAGCGCATCTTCGATGCCTTGCTGACCAATGGCTGCGACCGCAAGGCCGTGTTGTTCGCGCTCGGTGGCGGTGTCATTGGCGATATGACCGGCTTTGCCGCCGCGACCTACATGCGCGGCGTTCCGTTTGTGCAGATTCCCACCACCTTGCTCGCGCAGGTGGACTCATCGGTGGGGGGCAAGACAGCCATCAACCATCCGCTGGGCAAGAACATGGTGGGCGCGTTCTACCAGCCCCGGCTGGTGGTGTGCGACCTGGCCACGCTCGACACCTTGAGCGCGCGCGAGATGAGCGCCGGCCTGGCCGAAGTGCTCAAGTACGGGCCCATCGCAGACATGGACTTCATGCAGTGGCTGGAATCCTCCGTGGATGCGCTGCGCGCCCGTGACCGGGTCGCGCTGGCCCATGCTGTACGCCGCAGCTGCGAGATCAAGGCCTGGGTGGTCAGCCAGGACGAACGTGAGGGCGGCCTGCGGGCCATTCTGAATTTCGGCCATACCTTTGGTCATGCCATCGAGGCGGGCATGGGCTACGGCGTATGGCTGCATGGCGAGGGTGTGGGCGCAGGCATGGTGATGGCGGCCGAACTCTCGCGTCGGCTGGGCTTGGTCGATGGTGCATTCGTGCAGCGACTCATCACGCTGATCGAGCGCGCGGGGCTGCCCACCAGGGGCCCGGTTCTTGACGCGGCGGACAATGCAGGCCGCTACCTGGAGCTCATGCGCATCGACAAGAAGTCGGAGGCCGGCGAAATTCGCTTTGTGCTCATTGATGGACCTGGCAAGGCGGTCGTCCGTGCGGCGCCCGACGCGTTGGTGCGGGAGGTGATTGATGAATGCTGCCAGTGAGGAGGTGGCCGCCTGCCTCTACTTTCGGTGCATCCACTGCAGGCATTTATTGCGGTCGCGGGCATTTTGACCAATAGAGCGGACCTTGCCGTCTACGCCAGCCTGTCTGCCATGAGCCGCGGGCGGCGGTACCCTGAAGTGCCGGCACCGACCCGCACGGAGTACCAGCGTGACCGCGACCGCATCGTGCATTCCACGGCCTTTCGCCGGCTGGTCTACAAGACCCAGGTCTTCCTCAACCACGAAGGCGATCTGTTCCGCACCCGCCTGACCCATTCGCTGGAAGTCGCGCAGTTGGGCCGGTCGATTGCCCGCTCCCTACGCATCGATGAAGACCTCGTCGAGGCCATCTCGCTGGCCCATGACCTGGGCCACACGCCCTTCGGCCACGCCGGGCAGGACGCATTGCACGGCTGCATGGCCGGTCACGGCGGCTTCGAGCACAACCTGCAAAGCCTGCGGGTCGTGGACAAGTTGGAGGAGCGCTACCCCCTGTTCGACGGCCTGAACCTCAGTTTCGAGACACGGGAGGGCATCCTCAAGCACTGTTCGCGTGCACACGCACAGCAGCTCGAAGACGCGGAACCCGGTGGGGTCGGCGGGCGCTTCCTGCGCCGCGAGCAGCCCAGTCTGGAGGCACAGCTGTGCAACCTCGCCGATGAGATCGCCTACAACGCCCACGACATCGACGACGGAGTGCGTTCTGGCCTCATCACCCTCGCGCAACTGCGCGAGGTGCCCCTCTTTGACCAGTACCGCCATGCGGCCCAGGCCACGCACCCGCACCTGAACGATGCCGCCATGCACCGCCGCCTGCTGTTCGAGGCCATCCGCCTCATGCTCAGTGCCCAGGTGTACGACGTGATCGACGCCACCTCGGCGGCGCTCGTGCAGGCGGCGCCGGACAGCGCCGACGCGGTGCGGCAGTCTGCGCCGCTGGTGATGTTCAGCGATGCCATGCGGGAGCAATCCACGGTGCTCAAGCGCTTCCTGTTCAAGAACCTGTACCGCCACCCCCAGGTGATGGAGACCACCGGGCGTGCGCAGCAGATCGTGCGGGACCTCTTCGCCGCCTATGTGCAAGCGCCACAGGAGATGAACCCCGCCTTTGCGCAGCAAGCCAACACCAGCGATGGCTCGGTCAAGGCACGTGCGATTGCCGACTTCATCGCAGGCATGACGGACCGCTTCGCCGCGCGCGAGCACGAGCGCCTGACGGGGCAACGCCTGCTCGACTGACGGATGGGCGCCGGATCCGGCCAAAAAGGGTGGCAAAAGACCTGGTTGAGTCCCGCCCGTTAAAATCGTAAGCCACTCCCCCGCGCGCGCCCAGCGCCTTTGCATGAACACCCTTTCTTCTGCGGCCTCGCCATCGACCGAAGTCTCTTTGCCCCTTGCTGAGCACCCGGTCGTCCGCGACACGGTGCAATGGCTGGAGCGGGCCGTCATCGGACTGAACCTGTGCCCCTTTGCCAAGGGAGTGCACGCCAAGGGGCAGATCCACTACGTGGTGAGTGCCGCCGCCGATCCCCAGCAACTGCTGGTCGATCTGCGTGAAGAACTGCTTGCCTTGACGAAGACGGACGCGGCCGTCCGAGACACCACCTTGCTGGTCGTGCCCACGCCGCTGCTTGCGGATTTCCTGGATTTCAACGACTTTCTCGGCGAGGCAGATGCTCTGCTGGAAGAACTCGAACTCGACGGCACGCTGCAGATCGCCAGTTTCCATCCACAGTTCCAGTTTGCTGGCACCGGGGCGGACGACGTGACCAACTGCACCAACCGCTCCCCGCACCCCACGCTGCATCTGCTGCGGGAAGAGAGCATCGACCGCGCGGTGGAAGTCTTCCCCGAGGCCGAGACCATCTACGAACGCAATATAGAAGTGCTTGAAAAACTGGGCATGCCAGGGTGGGGGGCTCTGCAGGTTGGTACCGGCTGCGCCGCTGCCCCAGCGGTGGGAGATGCTGCATGAACGCGCCCCGCAACAAGCAAAATGCCAAGCCTGCGGGCAAGGGGGCTGCGGCGTCGCAAGCGGATCTGCTGTCCGAACTGCGTCCAGGCCAGTCGATTGAGCTGCTGCAGGAACTCCACATCCTCACCCGTGATGGGCGGCTCAACCAGGATTCGCGGCGCAAGCTCAAGCAGGTGTACCACCTGTTCAACTTCATCGAGCCTCTGCTCACCGAGTTGTCGACCGAAGGGCACAGCCCCAGCCTGGCCGATCATGGCGCGGGCAAGTCCTATCTGGGCTTCATCCTCTACGACCTGTATTTCAAGGCGCTCTCGCGCGGCCACATCTATGGCATCGAAACGCGCAGCGAGCTGGTGGACAAGTCGCGCGCGCTGGCCCAGCGGCTGGGCTTTGGCCGCATGTCCTTCCTGAACCTGTCGGTGGCCGAATCGGCCGATGCTGCCGAGCTGCCAGCGCAGATCGATGTGGTCACCGCGCTGCACGCCTGCGATACCGCCACCGACGATGCCATCGCCTTCGGCCTGCAAAAGCGTGCCCGCGCCATGGTGCTGGTGCCCTGCTGCCAGGCCGAGATGGCGGCCTGCCTGCGCCAGGGCAAGGCGCTGCAGCTGGCGCGCACGCCGCTGGCCGAGCTGTGGCGCCATCCCCTGCACACGCGCGAGCTGGGCAGCCAGGTCACCAACGTGCTGCGCTGCCTGTACCTGGAGGCCAGTGGCTACCAGGTCACGGTGACCGAGCTTGTGGGCTGGGAGCACAGCATGAAGAACGAGCTCATCATCGCGCGCTACACCGGCCAGAAGAACCGCAGCGCTGCGGAGCGCCTGCGCGCCATCCTGCGCGAGATGGGGTTGGAGCAGGCGATGGCCGGGCGGTTCGGGCTGCAGCCCCTGGCCGAGGCACAGGCGGATAGCGCCGAAGCTGGGGCGCTTTAGCGCCTCGCGGGATGCCCGTGGAGCGTGGGCATCGTCGACCAGTTGGCCCTCGCGGCATGGCGACGGAAAATGGGGACAGGTATATCATGCCTATCCTGCGCCATCCTTCCGACCATCTGCCCTTGCCATGGCCCGCCTGCCCCGACTGACACTTCCCGGCTTTCCCCACCATGTGATCCAGCGCGGCAACAACCGCCAGGCGATCTTCCTGGACCGGGCCGACTTCGAGGCCATGCTGGTGCTCCTGGATGAAAACGTGCGCAAATTCCAGGTGGCCCTGCATGCCTATGTGCTCATGGACAACCACTTCCACCTGCTGGCCACTCCGTCCACCGACGACGGTCTGCCACAGATGATGCAGTCCATCGGCCGTAGCTACGTGCGCTATTTCAATCAGCGCCATGGCCGCACGGGCACCTTGTGGGAGGGGCGCTACCGCTCCACCATCATCCAGTCGGAGCGCTACCTGCTGGCCTGCATGGTCTACATCGATCTCAACCCCGTGCGCGCCGGCATGGCTACGCGCGCAGCGGACTACCCCTGGTCCAGCCATGGCCACTGGCTGGGGCTGCGCACCGACAAGCTGCTCACCACCCACGCGTTGTACTGGGCACTGGGCAACACGCCTTTTGCGCGCGAGGCTGCCTATGCCGCACTGGTGCAATCGGGGCTTGGTGAGAGGCAGTTGCAGGCGCTGACGCAATCCGCCTTGAGTGGCTGGGCCCTGGGCGAGCCCGACTTCGTCGCAGAGCTGCAAAAGCTGACCCCCCGCCGGGTGGCCAAGGCCAAGCCTGGCCGGCCACCCATGCCCGCGCCTCCCATCGGGTTCTGAGCGGTTTGTCAAAGCGTTTGCACGCACCACTCGCTCCAACACAACCTGTCCCTAATTAAATCCGACTTATTCAGTTGGGTAATTTAATGAGAATCTGACCCCAATTAATATGCTTGCCTTGCATGTTGCAATGCACTAATCTTGCACTCCCTGCGAAAATTCATGAGGAGTGCGCCATGACCACGGCTGCCGAGATCCAGCATCTCCAACAAAACGGTTTGTATTCATCGTCCAACGAACACGACGCCTGCGGCCTCGGTTTCGTCGCCCACATCAAGGGCGTCAAACGCCACGACATCGTGACGCAGGCCTTGAAGATCCTGGAAAACATCGACCACCGTGGCGCCGTGGGTGCCGACAAGCTCATGGGCGACGGCGCGGGCATCCTGATCCAGATCCCCGACGCGCTGTACCGCGAAGAAATGGCCAAGTTGGGCATCACGCTGCCGGCCGCTGGCGAATACGGCGTGGGCATGATCTTCCTGCCCAAGGAGCATGCCTCGCGCCTGGCCTGTGAGCAGGAGATGGAACGCGCCATCAAGGCCGAAGGCCAGGTGCTGCTCGGCTGGCGCGATGTGCCGGTGAACGTCGACATGCCCATGTCGCCCACCGTGCGCAAGAAGGAGCCCATCCTGCGCCAGGTCTTCATCGGCCGTGGCAACGACGTGATCGTGCAGGACGCGCTGGAGCGCAAGCTGTACGTGATCCGCAAGACCGCCAGCGCCGCCATCCAGAACCTCAAGCTCAAGCACAGCAAGGAATACTACGTTCCCAGCATGTCCAGCCGCACCGTGGTCTACAAGGGCCTGTTGCTGGCCGACCAGGTGGGCACCTACTACATGGACCTGCAGGACGAGCGCTGCGTCTCGGCCATCGGTCTGGTGCACCAGCGTTTTTCCACCAACACCTTCCCCGAATGGCCGCTGGCCCACCCGTACCGCTACGTGGCGCACAACGGTGAAATCAACACCGTCAAGGGCAACTACAACTGGATGAAGGCGCGCGAAGGCGTGATGGCCTCGCCCGTGCTCGCGGCCGACCTGCACAAGCTCTACCCCATCAGCTTCGCCGACCAGTCCGACACCGCCACGTTCGACAACTGCCTCGAGTTGCTGACCATGGCCGGCTACCCCATCAGCCAGGCCGTGATGATGATGATCCCCGAGCCCTGGGAGCAGCACACCACGATGGACGAGCGCCGCCGCGCCTTCTATGAATACCATGCCGCGATGATGGAGCCCTGGGATGGCCCGGCCTCCATCGTCTTCACCGATGGCCGCCAGATCGGCGCCACGCTGGACCGCAACGGCCTGCGCCCCTCGCGCTACTGCATCACCGACGACGACCTGGTCATCATGGCCTCGGAATCGGGCGTGCTGCCCATCCCCGAGAACAAGATCGTGCGCAAGTGGCGCCTGCAGCCCGGCAAGATGTTCCTGATCGACCTGGAGCAGGGCCGCATGATCGACGACGAGGAGCTCAAGGCCAACGTCGTCAACACCAAGCCCTACAAGCAGTGGATCGAAAACCTGCGCATCAAGCTCGACAGCATCGACGCCGCAGCCGACGCGCCTGCGCCCGAAGCCTCCACGCTGCCACTGCTTGACCGCCAGCAGGCCTTCGGCTACACGCAGGAGGACATCAAGTTCCTGATGGCCCCCATGGCCCGCAATGGCGAGGAGGGCATCGGCTCCATGGGCAACGACAGCCCGCTGGCCGTGCTCTCGGGCAAGAACAAGCCGCTGTTCAACTACTTCAAGCAGCTGTTCGCCCAGGTGACCAACCCGCCGATCGACCCGATCCGCGAAGCCATCGTGATGTCGCTC
>Ga0308157_10004702_pt1 | contig 17857 bp, 16 predicted proteins | sample PhyBR1_FD_201035 | JGI IMG/M metagenome (GOLD analysis project Ga0308157, IMG submission 201035) | Phyllosphere microbial communities from UC Gill Tract Community Farm, Albany, California, United States - DLSLB.R1 | ecosystem: Host-associated > Plants > Phyllosphere > Unclassified | place: USA...
GCCAGGCCAAAAAATCCTTCATGGACCGGTGCTGCCCCGGCAGGGGCGGCCGCTAGGCCGGGCTGACGCCGCTGCTGCGGGGCCGCCCGGCCCCGGCGGCTGGCCGGTTCATGGTCAGTTGGCGCCGCAGCACTTTTTGTATTTTTTCCCGCTGCCGCACGGGCAGGGGTCGTTGCGCCCGGGCGTGGCTTCCTTGCGGACAGTCTCGACCTTGGGGCCCAGCGTCTTCCACAGCTCGCGCAGGTCGTACACCGCCCAGATCGCCTCGCCGAAGGCGTTGAGCCGGGCGATGCTGGTGCTGGGCGCGCCGTCTTCGCTCAGCGGCGAGACCTCGGGCGCGCCGGTGTCGTCCTCGGTCATGGCCACGATGGCCTCGAGCGCGCCGTCGAGCCACTGGGCGGCGTCCTTGTCGCGCGGGGCGCTCCATTCGTCCGGCCAGCTTTCCACCGCGAACATGAAGCCCAGCGCCCAGACCTGCGCGAAGGCCGGCAGGTCCTCGCGGGCGAAGGCCGCCTGCTCCTCGGGCGGCATGTCGGCCACCACGCCGCGGATGTCCATCACCTCGGGGTGGTAGCAGGCGTCGTCCTCCAGCGAATCGACCTCGGCGTCCAGCGCGGTCTCGACCTCCGTCCAGCGCCGGTTCCACAGCGCCATGAAGCGCGCCTGCTGCGCCGCGTCGGCGAACGAGCCGCTGTCGGCCTCGAGCGCCTCGCCCTCGGCGGGCAGGCCCAGCAGCACGGCCAGGTACTCGGCCGGCGGGATCGGCCGGCGCGAGCAGACCATGGCGGCCATGAAGCCTTCGCAGAATTCCCACTGCGGCGTCTCGTCGTAGCGGCCGCGCAGGTCGTCCAGGATGGTGTCCAGGGCGTCGAAGTCCTCGGTCTGCAGGAAGGTTTCGTCGCCGGGCAGGGAGGGGGTGCGCTCGGGGGTGGGGGGTGAGGTGGTCATGAAGAAGGGTCCCGCGCCTCCGGTGAGGCGCTCAAGGTGCGAAGTGTATCTGCCCGGGCCGGCCGCGGCGGCCTGCGCAAAAAGCCGCCCTTGCGCGCACGCGGCGGCGCGCCGGGGCTGAAAATGACGGCCATGACCGCAGAACCTTCCCTTTCGCTTTTGCCTGCCCCCGCGCAGCCCTACGACGTCTCGGTGTGCATCGGGCGCTTTCAGACGTTTCACAACGGCCAGCTGGCGCTTCTGCGGCGGGCGCTGGCCTCGGCGCCGCGCTGCATCGTCGTGCTCGGCTCGGCGCACCAGGCGCGCACGCCCAAGAACCCGTTCACCTGGGAGGAGCGCGCCCAGATGATCCGGCTGGCCCTGGACGAGGGCGAGCGCCAGCGCGTGCAGTTCCTGCCGGTGCGCGACTACTACGACCAGGCGCGCTGGGTGGGCGTGGTGCGCCGGGGCGTGGCGGCGCTGGCCGGCGCCACGGCGGCGACCGCGTTCGTGCTGGTCGGGCATTTCAAGGACGCCACCAGCCAGTACCTGGAGGACTTTCCGGGCTGGGCGCTGGACGCGCTGCCGCTGCAGGGCCACATCGACGCCAGCGGCCTGCGCGACGCGTACTTCGGCAACGCCGGCAGTGCGCTGGACGCCACGCTGGCCGCGCTGGTGAGCCAGGCGCCGGCCAGCACGCTCGAATTTCTGCGCGCTTGGGCGGCGCTGCCGTATTTTGCGCAGCTGGCCCAGGAGTGGACGATGCTGCGCCGCGACAAGGCCGGCTGGGCCGGCGCGCCCTACGCGCCGGTGTTCGTCACGGTGGACGCGGTCGTGCAGTGCGGCGGCTGCGTGCTGCTGATCCGGCGCGGCCACGCGCCGGGCAAGGGGCTGCTGGCGGTGCCCGGCGGCTTCCTGGAGCAGCGCGAGACCGTCTACCAGTCGGCCCTGCGCGAGCTGCACGAGGAAACCGGGCTGCGCCTGCCCGACGCGCAGGCGGCGCAGTGCCTCCGGGGCGTGCATGTGTTCGACCACCCGGACCGCAGCCTGCGCGGGCGCGTCATCACCCATGCGCACTGGTTCGACCTGGGCGCGCGCGCGCTGCCCACGGTGCGCGGCGGCGACGACGCGGCCACCGCCCAGTGGGTGCCCATCGAGGCGCTGGCCGCGCTGGAAGACCAGTTCCACGACGACCATTTCCACATGCTCGACTTCTTCTTCGGGCTCACGCCGCGCGACTGAAGGCGCTTGGTGCCGGCCGCGTTGGCCGCAGCCGGCGTGCCAGACGCTATCAATTACATAGCAGCTCGCGCATGCACGCCGTGGGCCAGCAGCCGTTTTGCCATCGAAAGCACGTGCCGGTCCTTGCTCAGCAGCAGCGCCCGGCCGGCCACGGCCAGGTCGATGAACTTCTGGTCGTCGGGGTCCTTGCAGGTCAGGCGGGCCTTGCCGGCGACGGGCGTCAGGCGGGCGTGGCGGTCGAAGGCGTCCAGCACGTCGCCGGCGCCCAGGGCGTAGAACGCCAGGCGCGGCGCGATCTGCGGGTAGGCCAGCACGCGCGCCAGCTCGTCGCGCATCGGCGCGGTGGCGATCCAGTCGAGCGCGCCCGCTTCGAGCGCGGCGCGCACCGGCCGGGCGTCGGCGTCGGCAAAGACGAACACGTCCAGCACGATGTTGGTGTCCAGCACCACCGGCGCCGGGGCTCCCGAAGGCGCGGCCGGGGCGGGGCCGTCGGGTGCGGCCGGGCGGGGCGGCAGGCCGGGGCTGGCGGCCCCGGTCATGCGCCGGGCGCTTGCGAATCGGCAGGCGCGGCAGGCGCGGCGGGCCGGGCGCGGGCCGAGCCGGCCACCATGTCGAAGCGAAACAGCCGGCATTCGATGGGGCCGTTCCACATCGGCACGCGGCGCGATTCCTTCAGGCGCATCTTGCTGGGCAGCTTGAGGTCGGGCGTGAGCACGTGGGCGGTCCAGCCGGCGTAGTGCTTTTTCCAGTGCGCGGCCAGCTGCGGGAAGAAGTCCGAGGCCTCCTCGCCCCAGGCGTTTTGCGCCTGTTCGCGGCCGGGGTTGGCCGAGCGGTCGCGGCCGGGCTCGAAGCCGCTGTCCTCGCGGCTGTCGCGCCCGTTGCGCGCCTCGCGCTCGTCGCGCCCATGGCGTGGCGCGTCCTGCGCCGGGCGCGCCAGCGGCTGGCCGAACTCGTCCACGCTCTGGCCCTGGAACTGGCTGCGGCGCTGCTCGCGCCCCTGCGCGCCGCCGGCGCCGGCCACGCCGGCCACGTCGATGCGTTCCCCGTAGGGCGGGTTCACCAGCATCACGCCGCCGGGCGCGGGCGGCATGCGCTGCAGCGCGTCGCCGCCGCGGAACTGCACCGCGTGGGCCACGCCGGCGCGCTCGGCGTTGCGCTCGGCAAAGTCCACCATGCGAAACGACACGTCGCTGCCGTACACCGGCGCGCTCGGCTCGGTGATCGCGGCCTCGGCCTGGTCGAGCAGGCCGTCCCAGACGTGGCGCTGGAAGGGCAGGTACTTCTGGAAGGCAAAGCGGCGGTTGATGCCCGGGGCGATGTTGCAGGCGATCTGCGCCGCCTCGATGGCGATGGTGCCCGAGCCGCAGCAAGGGTCGTACAGCGGCACGCCCTGCTGGCACTGCGCGTCCCAGCCACTGGCGGCGATCATCGCGGCGGCCAGCGTTTCCTTCAGCGGCGCGTCGCCCTTGTCCTCGCGCCAGCCGCGCTTGAAGAGCGGCTCGCCCGAGGTGTCGATGTAGATGGTCACCGTGTCGGTGGTCAGGTGCACGTAGACGCGGACGTCGGGCCAGCGGGTGTCGATGCTGGGGCGCACGTCGTTGAACTTGTGCCGGAAGCGGTCGGCGATCGCATCCTTGACCTTGAGCGTGGCGAAGTTCAGGCTCTGCAGCGGGCTGTGCTGGGCGGTGATCTCGACCTTGAAGGTCTGCGCGGGCGTGAACCAGATTTCCCAGGCGACGCTGGCGGCGGCGTGGTAGAGGTCCTGCTCGCTGCGGTATGGGCCGTGCTGCAGCTCGATCAGCACGCGCTGGGCCAGGCGGCTGTGCAGGTTGAGCTTCATCGCGTCGCGCCAGGAGCCCTGCAGCTGCACGCCGGCGCGCCAGGCGCGGCCCGCGGTGCCGGTGATGTGCTGCACCTCGGCGGCCAGCAGGTTTTCCACGCCGGCGGCGCAGGGGAGAAAGAGTTGGAGGTGGTTCATAAGTTATGTCACTCGGCTGGGCTGATCGTGCGGGAAGCGCGGGGGCATTCCTCGCCAGCAGGGGCCCCGGGACTGGCTTTGCCAGACCGCAGGCTGAAGGCTGCGGCGCCAAGTCCGCCTGCGTGGACTTGGACAGCCTGAAGATGCGCCGCCTGGGGCGGCGTGGCGCCCTGCAAGGGCAACGGCCCCCTTGGGGGGCAGGGAGTTACGCGAAGCGAACGACCGCGGGGGCCACATTCACAGGGCCTTGCGCAGGTTGGTCGGCGCGATGCGCAGCGCCTCGCGGTACTTGGCCACCGTGCGCCGGGCGCACTCGATGCCTTGCTCCTTGAGCATCTCGGAGATCTGGCTGTCGCTCAGCGGCTTTTTCGGGCTTTCGGAGGCGACGAACTGCTTGATGAGCGCGCGCACCGCGGTGCTCGAGGCATTGCCGCCGGTCTCGGTGCCCAGGCCCGAGCCGAAGAAGTACTTCAGCTCGAAGGTGCCGAAGGGCGTGGCCATGTACTTGGCCGTGGTCACGCGCGAAATCGTCGATTCGTGCAGGCCCAGCTCGTCGGCGATCTCGCGCAGCACCAGGGGGCGCATGGCCAGCTCGCCATGGGTGAAGAAGTTCTTTTGCCGCTCGACGATGGCCTTGCTCACGCGCAGGATGGTGTCAAAGCGCTGCTGGATGTTCTTGATGAACCAGCGCGCCTCCTGCAGCCGCTGCTGCAGCGCCTGGCCGCTGTGGCCCTTGTGCTGGCGCAGCGCGTTGGCGTAGATGTCGTGCACGCGCAGGCGCGGCATGACGTCGCCGTTGAGCGTGACCTTGAAGCCGCGCCCGGCCTTGACGACGATGACGTCGGGCACGATGAGGTTGCGCTCGACGTTGGCAAAGCGCCGGCCCGGCTTGGGGTCGAGCCGGGCAATGAGGGCGATGGCCTCCTTGATGACTTCTTCGGGGAAATTGCACAGGCTGGACAGGCGCCTGACGTCGCGCTTGGCCAGCAGCTCCATCGGGTGGCGGCAGATGGCCAGCGCGGCGCGGGTTTCCACGCCGTCGCGGCCGTCGCGCAGCTGCAGCGTCAGGCATTCGGCCAGGCTGCGCGCGCCCACGCCGGCCGGCTCCATGTGGTGCAGCAGCTTCAGGGCGATGGCGAACTGCTGGGCCAGTTCTTCGGCTTCCTGCGCGTCGCCCTGGGCCAGGCCGTCGGCCAGCGACTGCAGGCTGTCTTCGAGGTAGCCGTCGTCGCTGAGCGACTCGATGAGAAAGTAGAGCGCGGCCCGGCCTTCCTCGGACAGGCGCAGGCCCAGCGCCTGGCGGTGCAGGTGGTCCTGCAGCGAGACGTGCGCGCCGGCCAGGTCGGCGGCCTCGGCCTCGCTGTCGTCCAGGTTGTTGGTGCGCGCCGGCGCGTCGCCACCCCACTCGCTGTCGTCGGGCGAAGACTCGACCGAGCCGTCGCCCTCCCAGCTTTCCTCCAGCGCCGGCTCGGCGCTGACCTCGGCGGTGGCCTCAAGGGCGGTTTCGGTGTCTTTCGGGCTGCTGGCGCTTGCCCCGTCTGGGCCGGGTGCTATGGATTCGGTAGCAGCCTCGAACTCGCGGCTGTCCTGGCTGACCGGCGTGTCCAGCTGCGCCAGGCCGAATTCCTCGCGCGGCGCGCTGTCCTCGGCCACTTCGAGAAAGGGGTTCTCGTCGAGCATCTGCTCGACCTCCTGGCTCAGCTCCAGGGTCGACAGCTGCAGCAGCCGGATCGACTGCTGCAGCTGCGGCGTGAGCGCCAGGTGCTGGGAAACGCGGAGGGAAAGGCCTTGCTTCATAGGGTTCGCATCACATCTTGAAGTGTTCGCCCAGGTACACCCGGCGCACGTCGGCGTTGTCCACGATCTCGGCCGGCGTGCCGTTGGCCAGCACCTGGCCGTCGCTGATGATGTAGGCGTGGTCGCAGATGCCCAGCGTCTCGCGCACGTTGTGGTCGGTGATGAGCACGCCGATGCCGCGCGACTTCAAAAAGCCGATGATGCGCTGGATCTCGATGACCGCGATCGGGTCGATGCCGGCAAACGGCTCGTCGAGCAAGATGAAGCGCGGCTGCGTGGCCAGGGCCCGGGCGATCTCGACACGGCGGCGCTCGCCGCCCGAGAGCGCGGGCGCCGGCGAGTCGCGCAGGTGGTCCACGCGCAGGTCCTTGAGCAGCGCATCGAGCCGCTGCTCCAGCTCGGCGCGCGCCAGCGGCCGCCCGCCGGCGTCGCGCTGGAGTTCGAGCACGGCGCGCACGTTCTGCGCCACCGTGAGCTTGCGAAAGATCGACGCCTCCTGCGGCAGGTAGCTCAGGCCCAGGCGGGCGCGCAGGTGGATCGGCATCTGCTCGACCGCCTGGCCGTCGATGCTGATCTGGCCCGCGTCGGCACGCACCAGGCCGACGATCATGTAGAACGAGGTGGTCTTGCCCGCGCCGTTGGGGCCGAGCAGGCCGACGACCTCGCCCTTTTGCACCGACAGCGACACGTCGCGCACCACCAGGCGGCTGCCGTAGGACTTGCGCAGGCCCTGCGCCACCAGGCGGCTGGTTTCCTGCAGGCGCGCGGACGCGGTGTCTGGCGTCGGGGCGGGGGCGTTCGCGGCGGTCGGGGCGTTCATGGCTTGGCCGGGGCTTTCGGGGCGGTGCCCGCGCCGAGCGTGGTGCTCGGGCGCAGCGCAGCCCCGGGGGCGGCGGCCGGCGCCGGCGCGGCGGCGCCCGCGGCCGAGGCGGCGCTGCGCGGCGAGAGCATGGCGCGCACCCGGCCGCCGGGGTTGGCGGGCGTGCTGGCCGGCGCGCCGGCATCGACGGTGAACACGTCGGTGAGGTTGTTGTAGACGATCAGCGCGCCGCTGGTCTCGTCGCTGAGCGCAGCGCCTTTGTAGCGGCGCACCACGGCGCGCTTGACGAAGCGCACCAGGTCGGCGCGGCTGTCGTACTCGATGCGCTCGGCCTCGCCCTCGATGTACTCGTCCACGCCGTCGCGCTTCTTGCGGTAGTAGGCCAGCTTGCCCGGCGCGGCAATCGCCACGGCGTGCTGGTAGCCCTCGGGGTCCTGGCGCACGTCGACCTGCGCGCCGCGGATGACGGTGGTGCCCTTGGTGATGACGACGTTGCCGGTAAAGACGCTGGTCTGCTTGAGGTCGTCGTAGCGCAGGGCGTCGGCCTCGGCGTTCATTGGCTTGTCGCGGTCGGCTCTTTCAGCCGCAGCTGGAAGCACGGCCCCTGCCGCCAGCGCGGCGGCGAGGAGAAGGGAGAAAAAAGGGCGTTTCATGAGGCATGAATCTTGCAGCTACGGTGCTTGCATTGTAGCCATGCCCGCGCACGCCCGGCTTGCGCCGCCGCGTGCGTGCCGCGCGCGCGGCCGAAAAAAAAACGGCGTGCCGCCCGGGGGCTGCGTGCCGTCGCGACCGGCCCTGGGGCGCGCGTTCAGCGGCCTTTGGCCGGCGTCTGGCGCGACTGCACGATCAGGGCGTCGGTCACCTGCAGCGCCCGCTCCAGCGTCTTGGCCTGCGTGCCCGAGGTGAAGTAGCGCCCGTTGATGCCCAGCGCCGGCACGCCGTCCAGCGCGTAGGCGTCCTGCAGCTGCGTGGCCTTGCGCGCCTTGGTGGCGACGGAAAACGAGTTGTACAGCTCGGTGAACTTGGCCTTGGGGATGCCCTGCTTGTCCACCCAGGCGGTGATCTGCTCGGCCGTGGCCAGGGGCTGCTTTTCGACGTGGATGGCGTAGAACACCTTCTTGTGCATCTCCTCGACCTTGCCCATCGCTTCAAGCACGTAGTAGAGGCGCTGCTGCGGCTCGAAGTCCGGCCGGAAGGCAATCGGCACGCGGCGCACCGACACGTCCTTGGCTTGCCGCTTGGCCCAGGCGTCGAATGCCGGCTCGAAGGCGTTGCAGTGCGGGCAGTTGTACCAGAAGAACTCGACCACCTCGATCTGGCCGGCCGGTGCCTCGGTGGCGGCCGGCTTGTCCAGCGTCAGGTAGTCCGTGCCGCTTTGAAAGGGCTTGGCCTGCGCCTGGGCGAGCGCGGGCAGCGTGCCCAGGCCGGCGGTGGCGGCAGCGGCCAGCGCGGCGGCCGAGATCGAAAATTCACGACGTTGCATCAAAGGATTCTCCGGGTAGTCAAGGAAAGCAGGTGTTGGACGCGGCCGGCCCGAAAAGTTCAGCCCGCGCCGCATTTAGCGCTGCACACGGACCAGCGCGGTCTCGACGGAGTTGTTGTCCAGCCGGTCCTTGACCCGGTCGGCCTCGTCCTTGCTGGCGAACGGGCCCAGGCGCACGCGGTACACCGTGCGGCCGGCCTGCTCGCGCTCGGTGACCTTGGCCTGCATGCCCAGCAGCAACAGGCGGGCGCGCTGCTGCTCGGCGTCCTCGGGCGTGCGGAAGGCGCCGGCCTGGATGAAGTAGTTGAACGGGTCGCTGCCGCCCGAGGCGCCGCTTTCGGCGCGCGAGCGGGCCAAGTCGCCCAGCGGGTCGGCCGAGGGCGAGCGCGGGGCGGGCTTGGGCGCGACGGCGGGCGGCGCCGTGGGCACGGCCGACGCGTGCACGGGCGCCGGCGGCGCGCTGGGTGCGGCGGGCGAAGGCGCCGGGGCGGTGGCCGTCTTGGGCGGCTTGGGCGCGCGTTCGGGTTTTTTCGCAGTTTCCGTCGGCTCGGGCGACTGCACCGGGTCGGGCACGGTCAGGGCCGGCGGCGCCTCGGCCTCGGCCGGGCCGGTCAGCTCGCCCGAGACCGAGGGCGCGGCCGGCTTGGCCGGGTTCTTGCCCGCCAGCGGGGCGTTGGGGTTCCAGTCCTTGTTGCGCTGGGCTTCGGCCGCGTCGTTTTCCGGGTTGCGCACCGGCGCCTTGTTCATGAAGGGCACCGGCACCTTGGTGACGTACACCGCCACCGTCAGCGCAATGCCCAGGCCCACCAGCGCACCGATCACCAGGCCCAGCAGGGTGCCACCGCGTTGCTTTTTCATACCGTATTCCATCACTTGCCGATTGCTTGCGTTAACTGAAAAAAATTGCCCGGCCGGGCACGGGCCCGGCCCGTCACATCTTGCGCGGTGCGCCCACGCCCAGCACCGCCAGGCCATTGTGCAACACCTGCGCGGTGGCGGCGACCAGGGCCAGGCGCGCCAGCTTGACGGCCTCGTCCTCGACCAGGATGCGCTCGGCATCGTAGTAGCTGTGGTAGCAGGCGGCCAGCTCGCGCAGATAGAACGTCACGTCGTGCGGCGCAAAGCCGGCGGCGGCGTGGGCCAGCATTTCGGGGTACTTGGCCAGCAGCAGCATCAGCGCCTGCGCCTGCGGGCTGGCCAGCGGCGACAGGTCGGCGTCCTGCAGCGTGGCGACCTCGCCGCCCCAGGCGGTGAGGATGGAGCAGATGCGCGCGTGCGCGTACTGCACGTAGTAGACCGGGTTCTCGTTGTTCTTGGCCAGGGCCAGGTCGATGTCGAAGATGTACTCGGTGTCGGGCTTGCGGCTGAGCAGGAAGAAGCGCACCGCGTCGGCGCTGGTCCACTCGATCAGGTCGCGCAGCGTGACGTAGCTGCCGGCGCGCTTGGAGATCTTGACCTCCTCGCCGTTGCGCACGACGCGCACCATGGTGTGCAGCACGTAGTCGGGGTAGCCGGCCGGAATGCCGGCGCCGGCAGCCTGCAGCCCGGCGCGCACGCGGGCGATGGTGCCGTGGTGGTCCATGCCCTGGATGTTGACCGCGCGGGTGTAGCCGCGCTCCCACTTGGCCAGGTGGTAGGCCACGTCGGGCACGAAGTAAGTAAACGTGCCGTCGGTCTTTTGCATGACCCGGTCCTTGTCGTCGCCGTAGTCGGTGGACTTGAGCCAGAGCGCGCCGTCCTGCGCGTAGGTCTTGCCGGCGTCCTTGAGGCGCTGCACGGTCGATTCGACCCGGCCCGCGCTGTACAGGCTGGACTCCAGGTAGTAGTGGTCGAACTTGACCGAGAACGCCTTCAGGTCCAGATCCTGCTCGTGGCGCAGGTAGGCCACGGCGAACTGGCGAATGGCGTCCAGGTCTTCGACGTCGCCCGAGGCGGTGAACGCGCGGTCGTCGGCGCGCACCGTCTTGCCGGCCAGGAAGTCTTGGGCGATGTCGGCGATGTAGTCGCCGTTGTAGGCCGGCTCGGGCCAGGCGGCGTCGCCGGGTTTGAGGCCCTTGGCGCGGGCCTGCGTGCTGGTGGCCAGCGTGTGGATCTGCACGCCGGCGTCGTTGTAGTAGAACTCGCGCCACACGTCGGCGCCCTGCGTGGCGTGCAGGTTGCAGATCGCGTCGCCCAGCGCCGCCTGCCGGCCGTGGCCGACGTGCAGCGGGCCGGTCGGGTTGGCCGAGACGAACTCGACGATCATCTTCTGGTCGTGGCGCGTGGGTTGCGTGCCGTAGCGGCTGCCGGCCTGCAGCACCGCGCGCACGGTCTGCTGCTTGGCGGCGGGCTTGAGGCGGATGTTGATGAAGCCCGGGCCGGCGATCTCGACGGCCTCGACCCAGCGCTCGAAATGCGGCGCCTCCAGCAGCCGCGCGCGCAGCGCCTCGGCCGTCTGGCGCGGGTTCTGCTTGAGCGGCTTGGCCAGCTGCATCGCGGCGGTGCAGGCCAGGTCGCCGTGCGCGGCCACCTTGGGCGACTCGAAGGCGGCCTTGTCGCCGGCGCCGGGGGAGAGGTGTTCCAGCGCGAAGGCCAGGTCGGAGAGCAGGTCTTTTTTGATCGAAAGCATCGAGGGATTTTACGGTCAAGCCCACGGCGGCCCGGCCCGGCGCCGCCGGCGTCAGCCAAACCGGCCGGGCGCGCGTTAGGGGCTTGGGTTTCCAGCCGGAAGCCCTTTGCCGAACCCCTTGACCTTACTGGAGTCCCCATGAACAAGTTGCTGTCCCTGAGCGCCATTGCATTTGCCCTGAGCCTGTCGGCCGCGGCCCAGGCCCAGAGCGCCCCGGCCGCCGCGCCGGCAGCGCCGGCCACCTCGGCCGCACCGTCGGCCAAGGCAGCCCCGGCCACGCCCGCCGCCCCGGCGGTCGCCGCGCCGGCCAAGACCGCCCAGCAAAGCAAGATGGCCACTTGCAACAAGGACGCCACCGGCAAGAAGGGCGACGAGCGCAAGGCCTTCATGAAGGAATGCCTGAGCGCCAAGAAGAAGTAAGCGAACGCGCGCCGCGGCCGGCCCCGGCCGCGTGCCCTGGGCGGGGCCGGCGCCGTCCCCACCCGCCAGGCGTCCACCGCCCGGCCCGCTCCGGCCTGTTTTTCTGGCTGGATGCTATCGAATCCATAGCGCACTGCCCAGGCGTATCAAGGGCCTTTGGCTCTTTCTACCATGCAAATACCCTGGCGGCCGCCGCCCAGGCGCCGCCTGCCGGGTTCAGCCCGGCAGCAGCCGCTCGCGCGCGGCGGCCTTGACCGCCGCCGTCAGGCGCTGGGCGGCGGCCGGCTCGCGCCGCCAGTGCTGCCAGTACAGCACCACGTCCAGCGTGCAGCCCGGCGTCACCTCCTGCAGCGCCGGGCGGTGCCGGCGCAGCGCCAGCAGCAAATCGGGCACCAGCCCCCAGCCCATGCCCAGCTCCAGCGCCAGCTCGAACGCATCGACCCCCGGCACGAAATGGCGCGGGTAGTTGGCCCCGCGCAAATTGAAATAGCGCGCCAGGAAGGCGTCGGGCAGCGCGTCCTTGCGGTTGAAGATCACCGCCGGGCTGCGCAGCATGCTGTGCGGCAGGGCCGCGGCCCACTGCGCCACGAGCGCGGCCGTGGCCACGCAGCGGTAGCGCATCGCGCCCAGCGGTTCGGCCACGCAGCCGCGCATGGGCCGGGCCAGCGTGGTGACGCAGCCGGTCACGTCGCCGCTCTTGAGCGCATCGTGCGTGTGGTCCTGGTCGTCCACCACGATGTCCAGCAGCAGCCGGTGCTGCGCCAGCGCCGGCGCCACGCCGGGCAAAAACCAGCTGGCGAGCGAGTCGGCGTTGACCGCCACGCTCAGCGTCTGCAGCCCCTCGGCGTCGGTGCCGGCGCCGGGCAGGGCGCCGAGCAGGTCGGCCTCCATCAGCCGCACCTGGCGCACGTGGCCCAGCAGCGCCTGGCCGGCCGGCGTGGCGCGCACGCGCTTGCCGCGCACCAAGAGCCGCTGGCCCATCACGTCTTCAAGCGACTTGATGCGCAGCGACACCGCCGCCAGCGTCAGGCTCAGCGCCTTGGCGGCCGCGGCAAAGCTGCCGCTTTCGATGACGGCGGCCAGCGCGTCGAGTTGGCGGGCGTCGAGCATGGGGTGGTGTTCTTTCGATCAAGTTTTTATTGAGCAAAGTTAATTTTAGTTAATCGGGTTTAACAAAAGCGCGCCGCGAACGACACTGGCCGGGCTTGCCGCTTTTCGTGTCTTTTTCCTGGCCTTGGCCGTCGCACCATGAACTTCCTCACCGCCCCCGCCTTCTTCGCCGGACTGGCCCTCAGCCTGTCGCTCATCATGGCCATCGGCCCGCAAAACGCCCATGTCATGCGCATGGGGCTGCGCCGCGAGCACTTGTGGCTGACGGTGGCGGTGTGCGTGCTGACCGATGTGGCGCTGATCGCGCTGGGCGTGGGCGGGCTGGCGCGGCTGGGCGGCTTGCCTGCCAAGGTGTTGGGCGCGCTCACCGGCGCCGGCGCGGCCCTCTTGATGATGTACGGCGCGCAGGCCTTTGGCCGCTTCCTGCGCCCGGCTAGCGCGCCGCTGCCGGACGCGGCGGGCACGGACACCGCGGGCGCGCAGCAGGCGGCCGGGCGCATGTCGCGCCGGCGCGCGGTCGGCGTGGCCGTGGCCATGTCCTGGCTCAACCCGCACGCCTGGCTGGACACCGCCGTGCTGATGGGCACGGCCTCGCTGGCCTACGCGCAGCCGGACAACGCCGTGTTCGGCCTGGGCGCGGCCACCGGCTCGCTGCTGTGGTTCAGCGCGCTGGGCCTGGCGATGTGGAGCCTGGGCGGGCGGCTGAGCGCGCCCTGGGTCTGGCGCGCGCTGGACGGCCTGGTGGCGCTGATGATGTGGGGCACGGCCGCCTGGCTGCTGGCCGGGCTGCTCTGAAGGGGGCGCCGGCGCTACGGTTTCGATAGCTGCAGGCCCAGGCCCGGCAAGGGCTGTGGCCGGTTTTTGATGCCTATTGGCCGGCGCCCGGCGCCTGGCGCCAGAACGCCGGCTGGCTGTAGTGGTGCTTGAGGAAATCGATCCACAGCCGCACCCGCAGCGCCAGGTGCCGGCGCTGCGGAAACACCGCATAGATGCCGTTGGGCGGCGCGGCAAAGTCTTCCAGCACCGCCACCAGCCGGCCGGCGGCGATTTCGGACTCCACCTCCCAGGTGCTGCGCCAGGCGATGCCGTAGCCGGCCAGGCACCAGTCGTGCAGCACCTGCCCGTCCGAGCAGTCCAGCGGCCCGCCCGGCTTGAGGTGCACGATCTCCGACTCGCCGCCGGCCGGCGCGCTTTCCCGCGGCACGCGAAACGCCCAGCCGCGCGTCTGCGAGGCTTCGCTGGACAGGCTCAAGCAGTCAAAGCGCGCCAGCTCGCCCGGGTGGCGCGGCGTGCCGTGGGCCTTGAGGTAGGCCGGCGTGGCCACGCACAGGCGCCGGTTGTCGGCCAGGCGCACGCTCACCAGCGACGAGTCGGGCAGGTCGCCGACCCGCACCGCGCAGTCAAAGCCTTCGCCGGCCAGGTCCACCACCCGGTCGCTCAGGTTGAGCGTGACGCTCACGTCGGCATGCTGCGCGTGAAACCTGGCCACCAGCGGCGCGACGTGGCGCCGGCCAAAGCCGGCCGGCGCGGTGATGCGCAGGTGGCCGCTGGCCTTGACGCCGCCGGCCGAGACGCTGGCCTCGGCATTGGCCAGCTCCAGCAGCAGGCGCTGGCAGTCTTCCAGAAAGGCGCTGCCCTCGTGCGTGAGCGTGATGCGCCGCGTGGTGCGCACCAAGAGCTTGACGCCCAGGCGCTCCTCCAGCGCGTCCAGGCGCCGGCCGATGATGGCCGGCGCCACGCCCTCGGCCAGCGCGGCGGCGGTCAGGCTGCCGCGCGCGGCGACCGAGACAAAGGATTCGAGCTGCTTGAGTTTGGCCATGGGCGTGCATTATGAAGAACAACCCCCGGCCCGGCCGCCGGCCGATTACCCGTATCCAGGTCACGGATACCCCGCATTTCAGGTTCTTAATCTTTGCCGGGGGATCAAATAAAGTAGCGGCATGCAAAAAAGCCGCCCCTCCCGCACCGAGCCGCTGCGCGCCGTGCTGTTCGACGCCTACGGCACGCTGTTTGACGTGTACAGCGTCGCGCTGCTGGCCGAGCAGCTGTTCCCCGGGCGCGGGCAGGCCCTGAGCGTGCTCTGGCGCGACAAGCAGATCGAGTACACGCACCTGGTGAGCACCAGCAGCGCCGGCGCGCACTACCGCCCGTTCTGGGAGTTGACGCGCGCGGCGCTGGTCTATGCGATTAAAAAAACAGTGCCCGGCGCAGGCGCAGACTGGGCCGGCGGCCAGTTTGACGCCAAGGTCGAGCCCTTGATGAACCAGTACCGCTGCCTGGCGGCGTTTCCCGAAAACCGCGAGGTGCTGCAGGCGCTCAAAAGCCGGGGCATCGTGACCGGCATCCTGTCCAACGGCGACCCGGCGATGCTGGCCGTGGCCATCAAGTCCGCCGGGCTGGACGGCCTGCTCGACCACGTGATCAGCGTGGACGCGGCGCGCAAGTACAAGACGCACCCCGAGGCCTACGCGCTCGGCCCGCAGGCGCTCGGCCTGCCGGTGCGCCAGATCGCCTTCGTCAGCTGCAACAGCTGGGACGCGCTGGCCGCGACCTGGTTCGGCTACCAGACGCTGTGGGTCAACCGCCAGCAACTGCCCTTCGAGGAACTGGGCACGCCGCCGCGCCACACCGGCAGCAGCCTGCGCGACGTGCTGGCGCTGCCTTTTCAGGGCGCCGCGCCATGAGCCCGGCCGACCTGGCGCTCATCGGCGCGGGCGGCTTTGCCGCCGGCGCGGTCAATGCCATCGCCGGCGGCGGCACGTTCTTTTCGTTTCCGGCGCTGCTGGCCGCGGGCTTGAGCCCGGTGGTGGCCAACGCCAGCAACTCGGTCGCGCTGTGGCCCGGCAGCCTCACCGGCGCCTGGGCCTACCGGCAGGAGCTGGCCGGCTACCGGCGCTACCTGCTGCCGATGGGCGTGGCCTCGTTCCTGGGCGGCGCGGCCGGCGGGCTGCTGCTGCTGGGCGCCGGCGACGCGCGCTTTGCCGCCTTGATTCCCTGGCTGCTGGCCTTTGCCACGGTGCTGTTTGCCTTGAGCCCGCAGCTGTCGGCGCTGGTGCGGCGCCTCAAGCCGTCCCCGCAGCGCCTGCCGGGCGGCCCGCCGGGCGGCGGCGATCACGGCGCGGGCTCGCCGGCCGGCTGGCTGGCGCAGCTCCTGGTGTCGGTGTACGGCGGCTTTTTTGGCGCCGGCATGGGCATCCTGATGATGGCCAGCCTGCAGATCGGCGGCCACGACAATGTGCAGCACGTCAACGCGCTGAAAAACCTGATGTCGGCGGTGATCTACAGCGTCACCGTCCTCACCTTCATCGTGGCCGGCGCGGTCAGCTGGCCGCACACGCTGGCCATGCTGCTCACCGCCAGCGCCGGCGGCTATGCCGGCGCCCGGCTGGCGCGGCGCCTGCAGGGCCCGTGGCTGCGCTGGGCCGTGATCGCCGTGGGCAGCGCGCTGACGCTCTACTACTTTGCCAAGGCCTGAGGCACCGCACCGCCGGCCCCCGCTTTCGACCCTTCCAACCGCTTTCTTTTGCCTCTTCTTTCTTCAAAAAGGACCCCGACCATGACCGAACGCACCGCCCGCCACCGCCTGCAAGTGGCCACCGAGCTTTTCAACTTCATCGAAGACCGGGTGCTGCCCGGCACCGGCATCGAGAGCGCGGCCTTCTGGGCCGGCTTTGACGCCATCGTCGCCGACCTGGCGCCGAAAAACATCGCCCTGCTGGCCGAGCGCGACCGGCTGCAGGCCGAGATGGACGCCTGGCACCAAGCCCACCCCGGCCCGATCGCCGACATGCCCGCCTACCGCGCCTTTCTGGAGCAGACCGGCTACCTGGTGCCCCAGCCGGCCGACGTCACCGTGACCACGGCCAACGTGGACGCCGAGCTCGCCGTGCAGGCCGGCCCGCAGCTGGTGGTGCCCATCCTGAACGCGCGCTACGCGCTCAACGCGGCCAACGCCCGCTGGGGCTCGCTCTATGACGCGCTCTACGGCACCGACGCCATTCCCGAGACCGACGGTGCCGAAAAGGGCAAGGGCTACAACCCGGTGCGCGGCGCCAAGGTCATCGCCTTTGCCCGCAACCTGCTCGACCAGGCCGCCCCGCTGGCCGACGGCTCGCACAAGGACGCGACCGGCTACCGCGTCGAGGGCGGCCAACTGGTTGTCGCGCTCGAAGGCGGCCGCACGAGCGGCCTGCGCGACCCCGCCGGCTTCGTCGGCCACCAGGGCGGCGCCGACGCGCCCTCGTCGGTGCTTTTGGTGCACAACGGCCTGCACATCGACATCGTCATCGACCGCGCCACCACCATCGGCAAGCTGGACGCGGCCGGCGTGAGCGACCTGGTGATCGAGTCGGCCCTCTCGACCATCCTCGACCTGGAAGACTCGGTGGCCGTGGTCGATGCCGCCGACAAGGTGGTGGCCTACGGCAACTGGCTGGGCATCCTGCAGGGCACGCTGACCGAAGAGGTGCGCAAGGGCGGTGCCACCTTCACCCGCGGCCTGAACCCGGACCGCGCGTACACGGGCGCCGACGGCCAGCCGGTCAAACTGCACGGCCGCTCGCTGATGTTCCTGCGCAACGTCGGCCACCTGATGACGAACCCGGCCATCCTCTACGAAGGCGGCAAGGAAATTCCTGAAGGCATCCTGGACGCCGTGGTCACCACGACGATTGCGATGCACGACCTGCAGCGCAAGGGCAACTCGCGCACCGGCTCGGTCTACATCGTCAAGCCCAAGATGCACGGCCCGGCCGAGGTCGCCTTTGCCGACGAGCTGTTCGGCCGCGTCGAAAGCCTGCTCGGCCTGCTGCCCAACACCGTCAAGCTCGGCATCATGGACGAGGAGCGCCGCACCAGCGTCAACCTCAAGGCCTGCATCGCCCAGGCCAGCGCGCGCGTGGCCTTCATCAACACCGGTTTCCTGGACCGCACCGGCGACGAGATGCACACCGCCATGCACGCCGGCCCCATGCTGCGCAAGGGCGACATGAAGACCACCGCCTGGATCCAGGCCTATGAGAAGAACAACGTGCTGGTCGGCCTGTCCTGCGGCCTGCGCGGCAAGGCGCAGATCGGCAAGGGCATGTGGGCCATGCCCGACCTGATGGCCGCGATGCTGGAGCAAAAGATCGCCCACCCCAAGGCCGGCGCCAACACCGCCTGGGTGCCCAGCCCGACGGCGGCCACGCTGCACGCGCTGCACTACCACCAGGTCCTGGTCAGCGACGTGCAAAAGGCGCTGGAAAAGACCGACGCCAACGCCGAGCGCGACAACCTCCTCAACGGCCTGCTGACGATTCCCGTCACCGCCACGCCGAATTGGAGTGACGCCGAGAAGCAGCAGGAACTCGACAACAACGCCCAGGGCATCCTGGGCTACGTGGTGCGCTGGATCGACCAGGGCGTGGGCTGCTCCAAGGTGCCCGACATCCACAACGTCGCGCTGATGGAAGACCGCGCCACGCTGCGCAT
>Ga0308157_10004703_pt1 | contig 17855 bp, 17 predicted proteins | sample PhyBR1_FD_201035 | JGI IMG/M metagenome (GOLD analysis project Ga0308157, IMG submission 201035) | Phyllosphere microbial communities from UC Gill Tract Community Farm, Albany, California, United States - DLSLB.R1 | ecosystem: Host-associated > Plants > Phyllosphere > Unclassified | place: USA...
AATTCAACATATCGTGTAGAGATTCTCAGTGACACAAGCAGCACAGTGGCGCCACCTTAACCCTTTTTCCGGAACGTGCCAATGGTATTTCCGAAGGTTTCTCTATTTTCGTGACTGGCGGTGGTATTTACAGCCCTCCCTGACAGCAGTCCCGGCCCCGGCCATGTTGGCTGAGGCTTATAGCGGGCAGGGCTTTGATCAAGAAAACCCTTGCGGCCTTTGAACCCCAAGGCTGGCCCCGGTAAGATGGCCCACAGATTTTTTCCACCTCGCTATTCAGGACACCGCCATGAGCATCAAATCGGACAAGTGGATTCGCCGCATGGCGCAGGAACACGGCATGATCGAGCCGTTCGTCGAGCGCCAGATTCGTGGCTCAGGCGACGAGCGGGTGATTTCGTACGGGGTCTCCAGCTATGGCTATGACGTGCGTTGCGCCGATGAATTCAAGGTGTTCACCAACATCAATTCGGCGATTGTCGATCCGAAGAACTTCGATGAAAAAAGCTTCGTCGACGTCAAGAGTGACGTGTGCATCATCCCGCCCAACTCCTTCGCCCTGGCGCGTACCGTGGAATTCTTCCGCATTCCCCGCGACGTATTGACCATCTGCCTGGGTAAAAGCACTTACGCTCGTTGCGGCATTATCGTCAACGTCACCCCGCTTGAGCCGGAATGGGAAGGTCATGTGACCCTGGAGTTCTCCAACACCACTACCTTGCCGGCAAAGATCTATGCCAATGAGGGCGTGGCACAGATGCTGTTCCTGCAGTCCGACGAGGCTTGTGAAGTGTCCTACAAAGACCGCGCCGGCAAGTATCAGGGCCAGCGCGGCGTCACTCTCCCACGCGCTTGATCGAAAGCTCCTGCGAGGAAAGGGAATTAGTCTGCGCAAAGTGACTCTATTCAGGTGTACTGCCTCGGCGCGTGCAAAACGCGTCGGGCCACGCTTGAGGAGTACCTTATGAAGATCGACCCGCGAATCAGCGCAGAACTCGCCCGGCTTGAACCCAACCAGATTGGTGTTCTGGCCTGGTCCCTGATGGCCAACCCTGCCCATGCGGGCGGCATTCCAGGCCAACCCGAACCCGATTACCCCCAGCCTACCGAACCCGGTGAGCCGACCTTGCCAGACGAGCCACCACCCGCGCCTGTCGCCTGATTACCTGGACGGCCAATCAGTCACTTACTGAATGGGCCATACCTTGTGTTCGCCGATGACAAAGATTCGGTGCTCATCGTCCTGCTGCACGGCATAGCCCCCGGTAAAGGCGCCAAACGCCGGCAGCAGGCTGACCCGTTCGCCGATCTGGAAGCACGGCAAGCGCAAGCGCTCGCGGCCCTTGCCGCGCAAGTGGTACACCGGATGCACATGCCCCGCCAATACGTGGTGGCTGGCATGGGCGCCAGGCTCATGTTGCAGGGCGAAAGGGCCCATCAGCAGCGGTTCTGGCACCACCTCGATCCTCAGGTCAGCAGGCGGGTCGCCTGCCCGTTTATCGTGATTGCCGCGAATCAGGGTCATCGCCAGGGCGCTGTTGCGTTCACGCCAGGCCCGGATCGCGCCGAGGGTGCCGCTGGCGTGAGAGCCTGGGCCATGGAGGAAGTCACCGAGAAAGATGACCTGCGTGCAAGGCACGGCCGAGAGCAGTTTGTCCAGGCGATCCAGGTTGGCCGTTGTGGTGCCCTGCGGCACCGGTTGCCCGAGGCTGCGATAGGCTGATGCCTTGCCGAAATGCGCATCGGCAATCAGCAGGCACCGGCGAGCGGGCCAGTACACGGCCTTGTCCGCCAATAACCACAGTTCTTCGCCTGCAAGCGTCAGTGCACAATGCATCAAGCTTTTCCTTTGTCCGCGACTTTTTCCAGGTCCTTGACCATCCGTGCGATGCGCTCCGACAACTTCTCCGAACTCATGCTTTCGCGCATCCGTTCCACCAACAGCGGGAAGGCCAGGGGCGTGGGCCGCTGGATTGTGTGCAGGTCCAGCCTCAGCGCCGATAAATAACGTAAGGTCTGTTCCAGCCGACGAATATCCAACTCGTCGCGCAAGACTTCTTCCCCGGCCTGGGCCAGCAGCAGGTTCTGCGGGTCATATTGCTTGAACACTTCAAAGAACAGGCCGCTGGAGGCTTGCACTTGGCGCGTGCTTTTCGGCGCACCGGGATGCCCGGCAAACACCAGCCCGGCGATCCGCGCGATTTCGCGAAAGCGGCGCAGGGCCAGTTCTCCTGCGTTGAGGCTGGCGGCCACATCCTCCAGCAAGCGCTGTGGGCTCAGCAACGCCGTATTCAACAACAACGACCAGTTCACTGGCGTGGCGCTCAACAGTTCCAGGCCATAATCATTCACGGCTATGGAGAAGGTCACCGGCTGCTGCTGACTGACCCGCCACGCCAATAAGCTCGCCAGGCCCAGGTGCACCTGACGGCCGGCGAAGGGGTACAGAAACAGGTGCCAGCCTTCTCGCGATTGCAGGGTTTCGGCGAGCAGGTTGTCGCGCGTCGGCAGGCCAGACCAACGCAGTTGGGTTTGCAGCAGTGGCTGTACCGCCTGCATTTCCGGACCGTCGAAACGCCCCTGCGCCGCCGCGTCAAAACGTTCGACCACCGCTTGGGCCAGCTCGTTGGAAAGCGGCATACGCCCGCCATTCCAGCGCGGCACCGCGGCTTTTTTCGCGCTGCTGCGGCGCACGTAGGCGGTCATGTTTTCCACGCGCACCAATTCCAGCAAACGCCCGGCGAACAGAAACCCATCCCCCGGCTTGAGCCGCGCAATAAAACCCTCTTCGACACTGCCCAGGTTCTTGCCGCCGCCGCCCTTGCTCCAGAATTTCAACTGGATACTGGCATCGCTGACGATGGTGCCGACGCTCATGCGGTGACGGCGTGCCAGGCGGGCATCCGGGACACGCCAGATGCCATGCTCATCGGGCTCAACACGGCGGTAATCCGGATAGGCGGTAAGTGACAGGCCACCATGGCGTACAAACCCCAGGGCCCAGGCCCAATCCGCTTCGGTGAGATCGCGATAGGCCCAGGCGCCGCGCACTTCCACCAGCAGCGCATCCGGGGTAAACCCACCCCCCAGGGCCATGCTGACCAAGTGTTGCACGAGCACATCCAGCGGTTTGTGTGGCGATTCCCGCGCTTCGATGCGCCGTTGCGCAATTGCATCCTGGGCGGCAGCAGCCTCCACCAGTTCCAGGCTATGAGTCGGCACCAGCGTCACCCGTGACGGCCGACCCGGTGCATGGCCGGAGCGCCCGGCGCGTTGCATCAGCCGCGCTACACCTTTCGCAGAACCGATCTGCAACACCCGCTCCACCGGCAGGAAGTCCACACCCAAGTCGAGGCTGGAGGTGCACACCACCGCCTTGAGCTGCCCATCTTTCAATGCTCGCTCCACCCAATCCCGGGTCTCGCGCGATAACGAGCCGTGGTGCAGGGCAATCAATCCGGCCCAGTCCGGGCGGGCGTCGAGAATCGCCTGATACCAGATCTCCGATTGCGCCCGGGTGTTGGTAAAGACCAGGCAACTGCTGCTGGACTCTACCTCGGCGACCACTTGCGGCAACATCTTCAAGCCGATATGCCCGGCCCAGGGAAAGCGCTCGGTGACGGGCGGCAGCAAGGTGTCGACCTGTAGTGCCTTGGCTGTCTGCCCCTGTACATTGATCCCACCGCCCTGTGGGACCAGAACCTCCAAAGCGTGGGCCTGATTACCCAGCGTCGCGGAAATGCCCCACACCATCAACTCAGGATGCCAGCGCCGCAAGCGCGCCAGCGCCAGTTGCAACTGGACGCCGCGCTTATTGCCGATCAACTCATGCCATTCATCCACGATCACCATGCGCAGGTGCGCCAGGCTGGTTTCACTGTCGGCCCGCGCCAGCATCAAGGTCAGGCTTTCCGGCGTGGTGACCAGAGCTGTGGGCTGGCGGCGGGTCTGGCGGGCGCGTTCGCTGCTGCTGGTGTCGCCGGTGCGCAGGCCCACGCTCCAGGGAATCTGCAGGGTGTCCAGCGGTGCCTGTAGGGCGCGTGCAGAGTCGGCGGCCAAGGCGCGCATGGGCGTGATCCACAACACGGTCAGCGGCTCAGCGGGTGGTTTGCGCTTGCCAGTGGCGGGCGCGCGAGTGATGGCGAAACGGTTGAGGGCGGCAAACCACAGGGCATAGGTTTTACCCGCGCCGGTGCTGGCATGCAGTAACCCTGATTGGCCCGCCTTGACCGCTGCCCAGACGTCTTTCTGAAAGGCGAACGGTTTCCAGCCTTTGGCGGCGAACCATTGTTTGGCGAAATCGTGGGTTTTTGCCATTCGGCAACTGACGCTCTGGAGGGCTTAGTTCAAAGACCCTTCAGGCACCGCCTACGTTCCAACTGTAGGAGCGGGCTTGCCCGCGAAAAAAGCTCAGGCGCTGCGTTTAATCTGGATGCCCGCGTTATCGTTGACCATATTCGCGAGCAAGCTCGCTCCTACTTCAAATTGCCGCTCAGAAACTGCTGCAGGCGTTCGCTTTTCGGATTGCCCAGCACATCCTCTGGTGTGCCTTGCTCCTCCACCAGGCCCTTGTGCAAAAACAGCACCTGGCTTGAAACCTTGCGCGCAAAGCTCATCTCGTGGGTCACCATGATCATGGTGCGGCCTTCCTCGGCCAGGCCCTGGATGACCTTCAACACTTCACCGACCAGCTCCGGGTCCAGAGCCGATGTGGGTTCATCGAACAGCATCACCTCCGGCTCCATGGCCAGAGCGCGGGCAATGGCCACCCGTTGCTGCTGACCGCCGGACAGGAACGCCGGGTATTGGTCCGCCACGCGTGCCGGCAGCCCGACCTTGTCCAGGTAACGGCGGGCACGGTCTTCGGCGTCTTTCTTGCTGCAACCCAACACGCGGCGCGGGGCCATGGTGATGTTTTCCAGCACGCTCATGTGGCTCCACAGGTTGAAGTGTTGGAACACCATCGCCAACCGTGTGCGCAAGCGTTGCAGTTCGGCGTCGTCGGCCACACGCATACCGTGGCGGTCGCTGACCATGCGGATCGTCTGGCCGTCCAGGGTCATGGCGCCATCGTTGGGGGTTTCCAGGAAGTTGATACAGCGCAGGAACGTGCTCTTGCCGGAGCCGCTGGCGCCGATCAGGCTGATCACGTCACCGGTCCTGGCCTTGAGCGAAACACCTTTGAGCACCTCATTGTCACCATAGCTTTTATGCAGGCCTTCAACGGTCAGTTTGTACATGGGGCGTGCATCCTCAAGGCGAAAGTAGATAGCCGCTGCGGTAGGCCTGCGTGCCGGCGATATGGCCGATGACCATCCCGGCAGTGGCCATGCGGCGTAGCGAACGGGCGTACAGCAGGCCGGCGTGCTCGCAGCGCACCGGCGTTACGCGGTCGGTAATGGGGTCGATGATTTCGGCGACCAGTTGCCCTGCCTCCATGTATTGACCCGGCAAGGCGCTGAACACCAGCAAGCCGCCGACCGGGCTGGTGACGGGCTCCACACCCGCCAATGGCGTGGCCGGGTAAGCCAGGGCGGGCAGGGGCGTCACATCGCCGGTAATGGCGCCGAAGTGGATCAGGTAATCGATGATGGCCTGGCAGTCCAGCGCGGCAAGGCCATGGTTTACATCGCCCTGGCCGCGCAGTTCGACGGTCACCGAAAAACTGCCGATGGGAATCGGGAAGCGCTCGCCGAAACGTTGCTGCAACTGCCACCACACCAGGGTGAAACACTCATCAAAGGACTGTCCGCCGGAGTCGGTGGCCAGCAGGTTGGCCTCGGAGCCGAGGTATCGCGCCAACGGCTCTACCTGTGGCCAGGCTTCCGGTGTGGTGTACAGGTGCGCCACGGCTTCGAAGTCGCAATGCAGGTCGAGCACCATGTCGGCATCACAGGCCAGGCGTTGCAGTACCAGGCGTTGGGATTGCAGTTGGGTCTGGGCGGTTTGCGCGGCCAGGGCGCTGGACAATGCGCTGCGGATCAAGCGGGCATTGTGCTGGGGATCATTGCCCAGCAGGTCTTTGACCTGGTTGCCGACCTCTTCGCCAAGGTCGACGAACAGGCGATTGAAGTTCTGCCCGCTTTCCAGTTCATAGCGGCCCAAGGGGATGTCCATCAACACTTGTTCGAGGCCCACCGGGTTGGCGACCGGCACCAGCACGATTTCGCTACGCAAGCGCCCGGCCGCGGCCAACTCGGCCAGGCGTACTTTCAAATGCCAGGCCACCAACATGCCCGGCAATTCATCGGCGTGCAGCGACGACTGGATGTAGACCTTGCCTGCGGCCTGCTGCGGGCCGAAGTGAAAACTGTGGATCTGCCGCGCTGTGCCGGGCACCGGCGCGATCAGGTCATGTCGCTGATGGCGCATGAAGGCTCCTTAATGGCTCGGCCCGAGAAAGGCCAGCCAGCGGCGCTCCGCCAGGCGGAACAGGCCGACCAGGGCAAAGGTTACCGCCAGGTAGATCAACGCGGCGATGCCAAATGATTGAAAGGTCATGAAGGTGGCGGAGTTGGCGTCCCGTGCCACTTTGAGGATGTCCGGGATCGTTGCGGTAAACGCCACCGTGGTCGAGTGCAGCATCAGGATCACTTCGTTGCTGTAGTAGGGCAACGCACGGCGCAGCGCTGACGGCATGATCACGTAGGCGTACAACTTCCAGCCGCTGAGGCCGTAAGCCTTGGCCGCCTCGACTTCGCCATGCGCCATGCTGCGGATCGCCCCGGCGAAAATCTCCGTGGTGTAGGCGCAAGTGTTGAGCGCAAAGGCCAGGATGGTGCAGTTCATCGCGTCGCGAAAAAACGCATCCAGCAGCGGTTGTTCGCGTACGGCGGCAATGCTGTAGATACCGGTGTAGCAGATCAGCAACTGGATATAGAGCGGCGTACCGCGAAACAGGTAGGTGTAGAACTGCACCGGCCAACGTACCAGGCGTTTGCGCGAGACGCGGGCGATGGACAGCGGGATCGACACCAGAAAGCCGATGACCAGTGCTGCCGTCAGCAACCACATCGTCATGGCAAGGCCGGTGATGTGCTGGCCGTCGCTATAAAGGAAGGGGCGCCAGTATTCCTGCAATAGCTCGATCATCGCACTGCCTCCCGGGCGCCGGCGGAGTAGCGACGTTCCAGACGGCGCAAGACAAAGTTGGAGGCGCTGGTGATCAATAGGTAGATCAGCGCGGCGAGTACCAGGAAGTAGAACAGTTGATAGGTACTTTTGCCCGCATCCTGGGCGGCTTTCACCAGGTCTGCCAGGCCGATGATCGATACCAGCGCGGTGGCCTTGAGCATCACCATCCAGTTATTGCCGATGCCCGGCAGGGCGAAGCGCATCATCTGCGGGAAGGTCACGTAGCGAAACCGCTGCCCGCGCTTGAGCCCGTAAGCAGTGGCGGCTTCCAGTTGGCCGCGGGGTACGGCGAGGATAGCGCCGCGAAACGTTTCGGTGAAATAGGCGCCGTAGATAAAGCCCAGGGTGATCACCCCGGCGCTGAACGGGTCTATCTCGATGTATTCCCATTCCATGAAGTCGGTAAAGCTGCTGAGCCAGGTTTGCAGGCTGTAGAAAATCAGCAGCATCAGCACCAGGTCGGGCACCCCGCGAATCAGCGTGGTGTAGAGCTGGGCGGGAATGCGCAGGAACGGCAGGCTGGACAGTTTGGCGCTGGCGCCGAGCAGGCCCAGCACTACGCTGACGGCCAGCGACAGCACCGACAACTTGATGGTCATCCAGGTGCCTTGCAGCAACAGCGGGCCGAAACCCTTCAAGCTGAGCGCGCTCAACCCGAGGGTTTGCAACAGTTCTTCGAACATAAATCAGGACCTATGGCGATAGAAAAGCGCCCCTGCAGGGAGGGGCGCTCCAGGCATTATTTGCCGCTGTACAGGTTCAAATCGCCAAAGTGTTTCTTCTGGATGGTGGCGTAGGTGCCATCATCGTGTAACGCTTTGATACCTTTATCCAAAAGCGCCTTCAGTTCAGTGTTACCTTTTTTGATACCGACCGCGGTTTTCGACGGCAGCAGCGGGTCGTCGATGGCGGCGCTGACTTCATAACCGGCACCGGCCGGCGACTTGAGAAAGCCCAGTTCGGCTTGCAGCATGTCCTGCACCGACGCGTCGAGGCGGCCGGAGGTCAGGTCGGCATACACCTGATCCTGGTTGGCGTAGGCCTTGGTGGTTACCCCGGCTTTGTCCAGCACGGCCTTGGCGTAGGCTTCCTGGATGGTGCCTTGCTCGTAGCCCACAGACTTGCCCTTGAGGGACTCAGGTGTCGAGTAGCCAGCCCCTTTCTTGAACACCAGCGACGTGGGGCCGGAGAACAGCTCGGTGGAGAAGTCGATTGCCTTTTCGCGCACCGGCGTTACGGTCATGGATGAAATCACGCCATCGAACTTGTTGGCTTTGAGGCCCGGGATCATGCCGTCGAAGTCACTTTCAACCCACTTGCACTTGACCTTCAGCTCCGCGCAGATCGCATTGCCCAGGTCGATATCGAAGCCCACCAGGCTGCCGTCGGCGGCTTTGGATTCGAACGGTGCGTAGGACGGGTCGACACCAAAACGCAATTCCTTGTATTCCTTGGCGGAGGCGACACCAGCGGCCATGCACAGAGCCAGTGCAGAAAGGGTCAGCAATGCTTTTTTCATTATGTATTCCCTGGAAACCAAGATATGCGCTTGTGGCGCGTTTAGGACTGTTACTGAACGGTGTCAGACGCAGCACAAGTAGCAATTTCTGCACCATAGTTCCGGATGGGCTTTTTAAAAGGCGGGATAAGGCAAGGCTGAGTGTAGGAGATGCCCGAAAATGGGCATCTGAAAATGAGCGCACCATTGCAGGTCTGTGGAGATCCCAATGTGGGAGGGAGCAAGCCCCCTCCCACAGGGATTTAGGTCAAGTCAGTAGGTCCTGCAGTGTTGCGAGGTTGTCAGCCTCTTCCACCGTCTTGTCCTGACGCCAGCGCAACATGCGCGGAAACCGCACCGCAATCCCGCTCTTGTGCCGCTTGGACAGGGCGATACCCTCAAACCCCAACTCAAACACCATGCTTGGCGTTACGCTGCTGACCGGGCCGAACTTCTCCACGGTAGTTTTGCGCACAATCGCATCGACCTTGCGCATTTCCTCGTCGGTCAGCCCGGAATAAGCCTTGGCGAACGGCACCAGCGTGCGCTCGCTGCCCGGCGGGCCGTCCCATACCGCGAAGGTGTAGTCGCTGTACAGGCTGGCGCGCCGGCCATGGCCGCGCTGGGCGTAGATCAACACGGCGTCGACGCTGAAGGGGTCGACCTTCCATTTGAACCACAGGCCCATGTCCTTGGTGCGGCCCACACCGTACAGGCCCTTGCGATCCTTGAGCATCATGCCTTCAACACCAAGGCTGCGAGAGGCTTCGCGCTGGGTCGCCAGCGCTGCCCAGGTTGGCCCCTCGATCAGCGGCGAAGGCAACAGCACCGGTTGGTTGCACGCGGCAATCACCTGTTCCAATTGCGTGCGGCGCTCGGCCTGGATGTGGTTGCGCCAGTCGTCGCCCTGATACTCCAGCAGGTCGTAAGCGAGCACGGCGACGGGCGCATCCTCAAGTACCTTTTTACTCAGGGTTTTGCGACCGATCCGCTGTTGCAGCAGCGCGAAGGGTTGCACCGCGTCTTTCCACACCACGATTTCGCCATCGATCACCGTGCCGTCGGGCAGGCCACTGACCAGGCTGTGAAGCTCGGGGAAACGCTCGGTCACCAACTCTTCACCTCGTGACCAGATCCACAGGCGCCCCTCGCGCTTGACCAACTGCGCACGGATGCCATCGAACTTCCATTCCACCTGCCAGTCGGCGGGGGAGCCGAGCAGGGTGTCGAATTGCTCGACGGGTTGCGCCAGCCCGTGGGCGAGAAAAAACGGATATGGCTGCCCGCCACGTTGTGCATGTTCGTCGGATGATTCGGCAGCGATCAGCTTGAGATAACCCTCGGCTGTAGGACGGTTGGACAGGTCGGTATAGCCCACCAACCGCTGCGCCACGCGCTTGCTATCCAGATTGGCCATGGCGGCAAGGGCACGGGTAACCAGGAGTTTGGAGACGCCTACGCGAAAGCTGCCGGTGATCAACTTGATGCACACCATCAGGCTCGGTTGATCCAGTTGCGCCCATAACGCAGGCAGGCGCTCGGCAAGGTCCATGGGTGAGAGGCCGCGCAGAGGCAGCAGTTTTTCTTCCAGCCACACGGCAAGCCCGTCTTCAGAGCTGTAGGTCGATTCGGGGAGCAGCAGGGAGATGGTTTCGGCCAGGTCGCCTACGGACTGGTAGCTCTCTTCAAACAGCCACGGCTCGATGCTCGCCGCCTCAGTCGCCATATCCCTGAGCAAGCGTGTGGGCACCAGTTGCCGTAGTCGCCCGCCGGAGAGGAAGTACACCGCCCATGCCGCATCTTCCGGCGGCGCTTGCAGGAAGTAGGCTTGCAGGGCTGCGAGCTTGGCATTGCTGGAGGTGGTGGCGTCGAGGTTGGCGTACAACTCGGCGAAGGCTTTCATGCCGTGGCCTCTTCTTCGTCATCACCGTATTCGGTGCTGAAGCCCTGGGCGTCCAGGCCCTTTTCTCGCAGGTGGCGTACCAGCACGCCGACCGAACCGTGGGTAACCATCACCCGTTCGGCACCGGTTTGTTCGATGGCCCACAACAGCCCGGGCCAATCGGCGTGGTCCGACAGCACAAAGCCGCGATCCACCCCGCGCCGGCGTCGTGTACCGCGCAGGCGCATCCAGCCGCTGGCGAAGGCGTCGCTGTAATCGCCAAAACGGCGCATCCAGGTGCTGCCGCCGGCGGAGGGCGGGGCGATGATCAAGGCTTGGCGCAGTAACGGGTCGGTCTTCTTGAAATCCCCGGCATACAGGGTTTCGGGAATGTAGATGCCGGCCTCGCGGTAGACCCGGTTCAACGGCTCGACGGCGCCATGGCTGAGGATCGGACCGATGCTGGCGTCGAGGCCATGCAGAATGCGCTGGGCCTTGCCGAAGGAATAGCAGAACAGCACGCTGGCCTTGCCCGTGGCGATATTGGCCTGCCACCAGTCATTGATCCCGGCAAAGATCTGCGCTTGGGGCTGCCATCGGTAGATCGGCAGGCCAAAAGTGGATTCGGTGATAAAGGTGTGGCAACGCACCGGCTCGAAAGGCGCACAGGTGCCATCGGGTTCGACCTTATAGTCGCCGGACGCGACCCAGACTTCACCCTGATATTCCAGGCGCACCTGAGCCGAACCGAGCACGTGCCCGGCCGGATGAAAACTCAAGGTCACGCCGTGATGCAGCAACTGCTCACCGTAGGCCAGGGTTTGCAGGTTGATGTCCTGGCCCAGGCGCCAGCGCAGGATACCTTCGCCGGGGGCCGCGGCCAGGTAATGTTGGTTGCCGGTGCGCGCATGATCGCCGTGGGCGTGGGTGATCACGGCGCGCTCCACCGGGCGCCAGGGGTCGATATAGAAATCACCGGCAGGGCAATAGAGGCCTTCGGGGCGGGCGATGACGAGGTCCATGGGGTGACCGGGGAGATGGGCTTGTTAGTTAGGAGGCGGGGCTGGGTGTAGAAGTTCTATCTGAATGCATGGGATCCAAATGTGGGAGGGGCAGTTAAGTGTCAGTGCCCTCTGTAGGAGCGAGCGTGCTCGCGAAAAACTCACAGGCGCCGCGTTCATTCAGGACACACGCGTTATCGTTGACGTTTTTCGCGAGCAAGCTCGCTCCTACAGGACTGGCACCCTCCCACATTGGATCTGGTTTCTGCTGGGAAAACCGGGTTACTTGCCAGGCGTCAGGGTCAATCTGGTCTTGCCATACACCTTTTCAAAGTTCTGCGGCTGCATCGGGAAGCTCAGGTATTGCGCCTTGAGCGCCGGGTCGATGCCGTTGGCATAGTTCGGGCTGGCCGGGTTGCCGGACTGGCCGATACCGCCCTGGCCCAGCATGGGTTCGGCCAGGCCGAAGTCGATGATCATGCGTAGCGCCGACACCTGGGTGGTGGTGAAATCCTCACCCCAGTTATACGGCGCCGGGTTCAAGGTGTTGTGGTCGCCACCGCTGGCGAAGGGGCCGCGAATCACCTGGCCACTGGCGTTTTTCCAGGTGGTGCTGTGCAGCTTGCCCCACTGCCAGGCTTTGTGATCGGCCCCCAGTTGGCTGTCACCGGCAGTGATAGCGGCGGCAAGCGTGCGGGCCAGGATCGCCGGTTTGTCTTCTTTCTGCGCGGTCCGCGTGTCATCCCAGAACGGGCTGTCTTCGCGGCCCAGCAGGTGGTCGGCGATGGCTGAGTAGGACAGGCTGGCGTTGCTGACAAAGGCTTTCCAGCTGGCGCTGTCTTGCGGGCCGAGTTTGTCGAGGAAAATCTGCCTGGCGCTTTCCTGCAGGAACAGCTCGTAGATCGCCGCGTCAGCCGAGGTTGGCGCAAGGCGACCATCGAATGCCATCAGGCGCTCCAGTGCTTCGCGAGCCTTGGCGCGCTCCGCTGGCGGCAGGGCGTCGATTGCCTGCTTGACCGGCTGGGCCATGCCCGGGGCCTGGAACATGCTCTTGAGCTTGGCGGCGAAGGTCGTGGTCTGGTCGTATTGCATGGCGATCAGGCTGCGGCTGTCATGCTTGCCGGCACCGGCCAGTTGCGCGAGGCGTTCGCTGCGCTCCGGTGCATCCCAGGAGTTGGACAGTTGCATCCCGTAGCCACGCGGTGCGGTGCGCTGGTTGGCCGTGCCGATCCAGCCCTGGGCCGGGTCCTGATCGTAGGGGTGCAGCATCGCATCGGCATAACCGTCCCAGTCAAAGCGCGTGTCCCAGCCCGGCGATGGCAACAGGCCCTCGCCTTCGCGGCGGTTGGGGAAGCGGCCGGTGACCTGCCAGCCGATATTGCTGGCGTCGGCAAAGATCATGTTCAACGCGATGGCGCGAATCTCGCGAGTGGCGTCCGAGGCCTTGCCGGCGTTTTGCGCACGGGACAGGTCGAAGAACGCATCCAGGCTCTTGTCGTCCTTGAAATCGGCAGTCTGCAGGGCCAGGCCGAGACCGCTGGTGAGGGCCTGGCTGCTATTGAGCAGCGCGCCGTGACGGGTTTCGTACACCGTTTCGCGAATCGAGCGCTGGCCCTTGATGAAGAAGGTTTCGTTGCGCATGCCAGCCGGCAGCCATTTGCCGTTGTTCTCGTAGTACAACGCGCTGCCCTGGCGCTTGACCTTCTCCAGGAACAGGTCCTGGGTGTCGCCCTTGACCGCGCTCATGCTCCACGCCAGCTTGCCGTTGAAGCCGGACAGCAGGGTCGGCAGGCCGGCGATCGAAGCGCCCACGGCCTGATATTTAGGCGCGCGAATCTGCACGTAGCTCCATGGCGACGGGGCTTGTGGCGTGGCGGCGATATCGTTGGCCAGCAGGCTTTTGCCGCTGCGGCTGCGTTGCGGGGCGATGGCCCAGTTGCTTGAGGTGGTGACCCCGAGTGCGTTCAGGCCGCTCAACTGCTGGCTCACCGTGTCCAGGGCGGCGAGGCCGCTGATCTGCCCCAGGTTCACGCCCTTGAGCTTGTCGGCCTCGGCCAGCGGCACGGCTTCGTCCGGCGCGCTTGGGATGAGCCAGGCGAGTTTGTCGACGCCGACCTTTTGCGCCAGCACCAGGGACGAAATCTCTTCCTGCAGGTTGCTCGACTCGCTGAAATTGAGCAGGCAGAACAGCAGCGCCGAGTCTTCCGGCTTCCAGTATTCGGGTGTGTAACCGCTTTGGGCCAGGTCCGCCGGCAGCTTGTCGCGATAGCGGAACAGGTAGGCATTGACGCCCCGGGCATACACTTCAAAGAAGCGCTTGAGGCGCGGCGACGAGGCGTTGTACAGCTCGCCCGCGCTTTTCTTGAGGTTGACCGCACGCATGAAACGGTCGACATCCAGCACTTGCGGCCCGGACATTTCCGCCAGCCGGCCCTGTGCCAGCAGGCGCAAGGTGACCATCTGGGTAATGCGGTCGCTGGCGTGCACATAACCAAGGCTGAACAGCGCGTCGTGGAAGGTGTTGCTTTCGATCAGCGGCATGCCCTGGGCATTGCGGCGTATCGATACATTCTGTGCCAGGCCCTTGATTGGCTGTACGCCAGCCACGGGTGGCAGGGTGTCCTGGGTGTTCTGGAGCTGGCAACCCGCCAGGCCCAAGGCACTGGCCACTGCCGCGGCAACGCCGAACCGGGGAAGAAAGTGTAAGAGGGCTGGCGAGGCCATGGCAAAGCTCCTGCGGGGGGTAGCGTCAGTAAAGGCGCTACGTTAGTGAGCGCGGCGAAACGACGCAAGCGGGAGTTGTGTAATGTCTTGTAGGAGCGAGCTTGCTCGCGAAAAACGTCAACGATAACGCGTGCTTTCTGAATAAACGCGGCGCCTATGGGTTTTTCGCGAGCAGGCTCGCTCCTACAGGTATACAGGGCTTGCCCCTCCCACATTTTGATTTTCAGTGCGGCTTATGCGCCATGGCACTTCTTGAATTTCTTCTCGCTGCCGCACGGGCAGGGATCGTTGCGGCCAACATCCTTCAAGGCGTTGCGCACCGGTTCCTGGTGAGCGTGGCCGCAGTTCGGCCCGTGGACATGGCCGTGGTCGTGATCATGGTGATCGTGATTGCAGTCAGGACCATGAACATGGGGTTGCTGAGTCATCGATGTTGCTCCGGAATAAAATCGCCGGGGATTATCTCGCCATTGTGAGCCACCTGCACGTCATTACCGATGAATAATCCGGTTTTCAACTCGCCCTCCAGACGATAGGGCACGGGGCGCTCGGGATTTTTCAGCATCTGCACCACATCGCGTACGCGTGGCCAGAGGTTGGTGCGTACCGAGACCCGGAAGACTTTATGACCGCGTGGCGGTACGGTCAGCCATTCATTGGATTCGCCTTCGGTCAACACCAGATCGCCAAGGGTGACCTTGTAGATCAGGCCGCGCACGGTCAGGTCGGCATCGTCGCGGTTGTCCACGCGAAAGTAGAGTTTGAATTTCTGCTCCAGCAGCTTGGCGCGCACGACTTCGACCTTCACCAGCGATACGTGAGGTGGCGGCGAGTCATCTTCGAACCACGAGGCGCAGCCGGTCAGGCCCAGGGTTAACGCCAGCATCAAGCTATAAATCCGAAGCATGGCGTTATCCCTGTGAGTGAATTAAAGGTAGCTGGAACAGCACTTCTTGAACTTCTGCCCACTGCCGCACAGGCACGCGTCATTACGCCCGGCCTTCAGCTCCACCGTCGGGTCGATGAAGTACCAGCGCCCCTCATTCTGTACGAAAGAAGACTGCTCGCGGTGGCTATGTTCGCCGGTGCTGTCATGCCAGCGCGCAGTAAAGGTGACGAACGCGTGTTCCGGCTGGCCGCCGAAGACCTCGGAGCTTTCCACCTCAAGGCCCAGCCAGGTGCTCTGGGCACTCCAGGTGGCGATGGCGTCGCGGTCCAGACCGGCCTGTTGCGCGGGCAGGGTGGTGGCCACCAGGTAATCGACCAGGCCCAGCACATAGGCGCTGTAGCGCGAGCGCATCAACGCACTGGCACAGGGCGCCGGGTGGCCGGCGTGATAATGGCCGCAGCAGGCATCCAGCAGATTGCCGCTGCCGCACGGGCAAATGGATGTACTCATCGGGTTACCACCAATACTTTCCAAAATTCTCCGGGTTGGCCCAAAAGCGTGCGTTGAGCCAGTCGGGCACTTGTTTATAGTCAAGCAGATCATAGGTAAACAGCGTCAGAACTTGCTCATCGCGCTGGAATCGCTCGCCGGCTTGCAGGGCCAGGGAGAAGAAGTCGGTGTCCTTCCATTCGCAGGCGCGCAGGTCGACCAGCACCGCGATCCGGCTGGCATTGAGGTTTCGAATGCCGCCCAGAAGCGTCAGACCTTGAGATTTGGGCAAGTGTTCAAGGCAATCGACTACCAGCGCCAAATCAAAACGCTGTGCTGCCAGTTCGGCAGGCAGCGGCCCAGGTGCGGCGACACTGACATGCGCATCCGGGTGCGCGGTTTTAAACGCCTCCAGCGCCGGAAACTGGCTGGCGCCCAATAACAGCAGGCGTTTGGGTTGGTGCAACTCAAGCAGGGCAGCCAGGGCTTGCTGGGGTGTACGGGGAGAGATTCCAGCGGTCATTGCAGATCCTCACATCAGGACCGTAGAGACTAGCGCGGCTGGGCGTGCGAGCCTAGGACATTGCGGTCAAGGCCGCGGCGGCTTGTACCGTACCTGCGGAAGTTTTTTGATCCTTCACTGGCAAATCGCCGGTAGAAGTCGTTACTGTGCGCTCAAAGAAAAATTTGAAAACACTCAGGAGCCCCATGATGCGTAAGGTTTTTCTGTTGGCCCTGCTGGTCAGCCCCATTGCCCTGGCCCAGAGCGTCAGTGTCGAAACCAACTCGTTGATGCGCCTGCCCAGCAGCACCAGCGTGTTGCAGCTTGAGCGCCTGGACGTGGCGGACTATGGCACTTTGCTGATTCCGGCCACTATCAGCCAGGTCACGGTGGATGAGTTGCACCTGGGGCGCGACGCACGCATCACCATTGTTCCCGGCGCTAGCACGCTGCAAATGCAAGTGCGCCAGGCGCAACTGGAGCAGGGTAGCCAAATCACGTCCCGCGGCGCTCCCGGCACCCATGAAAAACCTGCCAAGGCTGGGCGTGACCTGACCTTGCGGATCAATTCCCTCACCGCTGAAGCGTTGTCGGTAGACGCCCGCGGCGGTGCCGGTGCCCAAGGGTACGCGGGCCTGGATGGCGCCAACGGCGTGGACCCAGGCTGCACCTGGGGTTCGGCCGGGCGCGGGTTTAACGGTGACAACGGCGGTGACGGCCTGCCGGGTGCGGCGGGCGCGCAGGTACGCCTGGAGTTGCCGCAGGATTTCCCGATTGAGCAAATCAAGGTCTGGGTGGACGGCGGCGCCGGTGGCTTGCCTGGTGTGGCGGGTAAACCTGGCAAGGGTGGGCAGTCCAAGGGCTGCCTGGTGTACCGCGCCGATGGTGGCGACAAGGGCCGGCCGGGGCTTGAAGGGCAGCCGGGGCCGGCCGGGCCTGCGGGGGCGGTGACTATTCAGCGGCTCTGAGCTGACTCGCCTACTGCCAGTCAGTTAAGGCTTTTGTAGGAGCGAGCTTGCTCGCGAAAAACCCGTAGCCACCGCGTTTATTCAGGAGGCACGCGTTATCGTTGACGTTTTTCGCGAGCAAGCTCGCTCCTGCAGTGGGCATCAGCAGATGCACACAATTTCGTAGCAGCCAACAGTAACCACGATGCGAAGCGAGCCGCCGTAAGGGCGGAATCAATAGCAGCCGTTACCCAGATAACGGATATGTACTCGGTCTGATCCAGTATCCAGGCCAGCCCTGAGGCCGTCATCGATGGCAGTGCAAACCTCGCCTCAAAACATCGGCCGAGCCGAAGCAATCGCCACCACCACCAACCCTACGATCAGATTAATGCCCACCAACTTGCGAATCTGCCCCAACGCAGTCGCACCCGCAGGCCAATCCTCCGCCGCCACAGCGGCCTTCAGTTCAGGAAACTTCAACGCCTGGATGCGGATAAACAGCGCGGTCATCACCAGATACAACCCCATCATCACCTGCACATAGCGCGGCGCGGTTTCAAAACCGTTGAAGCGCAGTTGCAGCAAACCAACGCCGCTGATCGGCAAAATCACGACCGCGACCCACACCCACACAAAAAAACGTTGAAACACATTTGCCCACAACTTGAGCCGGGCAGGGCCCTCAAGGGCCGCCATGGCGGCGGGTCGCAGGATCATCCAGGCGAAAAACATACCGCCGACCCAGATCAGGGCGGCCAGTACATGCAGGGTGTAAGCGAGGCTAAA
>Ga0308157_10004705_pt1 | contig 17845 bp, 12 predicted proteins | sample PhyBR1_FD_201035 | JGI IMG/M metagenome (GOLD analysis project Ga0308157, IMG submission 201035) | Phyllosphere microbial communities from UC Gill Tract Community Farm, Albany, California, United States - DLSLB.R1 | ecosystem: Host-associated > Plants > Phyllosphere > Unclassified | place: USA...
GAAAAACACAAGCTTGCCACGACTAAAGCCAGCAAAGCGCCCTGCCCTAGGGCTCTGGCCGATGACTTTGATCTCAAAGCCTTTCAGCGTTTTAGCAAGCAAAAACCAAACGACGATTGCGGCGACAATTGCAAAGATGAAGCCCCAATGCGCACGGCCCGACACGCTCCAGATTTCTGGCAGCACAGCACTTGCATTAAACTGACGCGTTTCCGGGAAATTATAGCCTTCTGGGTTGCGCCAAGGGCCACGTACCAGCCAATCGAGAAAAAGCTGCGCGACATAAACGAGCATCAGACTGGTCAGGATTTCATTGGTATTAAAGCGGACTTTCAACAAAGCTGGGATCGACGCATAGGCGGCACCGCCAGCCATGCCCATCAACATCATCAAAGGCAGCACAATCCACACCTGAAGATCGGGAAACATGACGGGCAAAATCGAGCCAGTCACTGCGCCAATGATAAACTGGCCTTCCGCACCGATATTCCAGTTGTTGGACTGAAAGCAGACGCAAAGGCCTACCGCGATAAGAATAAGCGGTGTCGCCTTTACCAGCAATTCGTGCCACGACCAGATATCAAACAGCGGTTCGACAAAGAAAACATATAGCGCATGAAGCGGGTCTTTGCCCATCAGCGCAAAGGCAATACCACCAAAAATCAGCGTCAGCGCCAAAGCCAGCAAAGGCGAGAGCGCACTAAAAATCTTCGATGGCTGCGGGCGTTTTACGAGTTCAATACGCATCACGCTGCCCCCGCCTGATCGGAACCGGAAACGCCGCCCATCAGCAGGCCAATCTTTTCCAATGTTACGTCTGCGATAGGCATCGGGTCAGAAAGCGCGCCATGATTCATGACAGCAATACGGTCACTGATTTCAAGCAGTTCATCTAGATCCTGACTAATCACGAGCACTGCTGAACCGGAGCGTGCGAGATCAACGAGCGCTTGGCGGATATGCGCAGCAGCACCGGCATCCACCCCCCATGTCGGCTGATTGACAACCATCACCGATGGAGCGCGATCCAGCTCGCGTCCAATAATAAACTTCTGCAAATTACCGCCGGACAAGGCGGAAGCTGGCGGGTTTTCTGCACTCTTGCGGACATCCATTGTCTTGATGATGCGCTGTGCAGCCGACCGCAAAGCGCTTTCAGCAATAAGCTTCAGTTTGCCACCGCGCATAAAGGCTTTGGCATCGGTTTTATAACGCGAAAGGAAGAGATTATCCGTCAATGAGAGAGCCGGAACAGCACCATGTCCTAAACGCTCTTCCGGCACAAAGGCAGCGCCCATCATTCGGCGGTCGCTAATGCCAAGCTTGCCTGCATCCGTCCCGCGAATGCGCACCGCTGATGCGGATGTTTGCAGAACCTCGCCGGAAATGGCTTCAAAAAACTCGCCCTGCCCGTTGCCAGCAACGCCAGCAATACCGACGACTTCTCCAGCCTTGATAGCAAGCGAGATATTGTTTAGTGCTGTTGAGAATGGGCCGCGCGGCGCTTGTGATAGATTTCTTATCTCAAAAAGCGGTGAGGCCTGTTGTTCAACAACTTCAATTGGGCTGCGCGCCACGACCTTAATGTCATTGCCGACCATCATACGCGCCAGTGATGCAGCCGTTTCCTGCCTCGGATCGCAATGTGCAACAACCTTGCCATGACGCAGCACCGTGGCGCGGTCACAAAGCCGCTTCACCTCTTCAAGGCGATGGCTGATGTAAAGGATCGACTTACCTTCAGCCTTCAAGCGGTCAAGAGTTTCAAACAGACGGTCAGCTTCCTGCGGTGTGAGAACCGATGTCGGTTCATCGAGAATGATCAGATCTGGTTCCTGCAACAGGCAACGAACAATCTCAATACGCTGACGCTCGCCAACCGACAGATCGCCCACATGGGCTTGTGGATCGATTGGAAGACCGTAGGCCTGCCCCACATCGCGCGCACGTTTTGCCACTTCAGAAAGCGACAGGGAGCCATCAAGTGAAAGCGCAATATTCTCAGCGGCAGTCAAAGAGTCAAACAGTGAGAAATGCTGAAAAACCATGCCAATGCCAAGTTTCCTTGCCATTGCGGGTTCAGTAATCGTAACGCGCTCACCCTTCCAGACGATTTCGCCTTCAAGTGGCTGTAGCGCACCAAACAGCATTTTTACAAAAGTCGATTTTCCCGCACCATTCTCACCAAGAAGCGCGTGAATTTCCCCTTCCGCGATAACGAGATCAACGGCGTCACAAGCCCGAAGCTGACCAAATACTTTGGTGAGCCGGCGGACATCCAAAAGAGGTCGGTCGGTTGAAGGCGCTGACATTATTCCCCGAGCTTATTTTTGGATAACCTTATCCAGCAAGGTCACACTTGAAAAGCTAAAAAGAAAACGGCGGAGGACATATGCACACCGCCGTTATGTTTCCCGATTGTATTCAGACCTATGGAAGCAAGATGCTCGCACCGGTGGTTTTACGTGCTTCGAGGTCTTCATGAGCCTTGCGAACGTCTTTCAACGCATAAGACTGGTTGATTTCGATCTTCACAGCACCGCTTGAGACAACATCAAAAAGATCATTCGCTGTTTTTTCCAGATCGGCACGCTTTGCAACATAATTGAACAAAGTCGGACGCGTTACAAAGAGCGAGCCCTTTTGCGCCAATAAATTGAGATCAAAAGCTGGAATAACCCCGGATGACTGGCCAAAGCACGCAAACATACCAAGCGGTTTCAGCACATCGAGCGATCCCATATAGGTATCACGACCAACTGAATCATAGACGACATCTACGCCCTCACCGCCGGTCAGTTCTCGAACGCGTTCGACAAAGTTTTCTGTGCGGTAATTAATCACATGGTCATAGCCATGCGCTTTAGCCAGCGCGACTTTCTCCTCGGAACCAGCAGTTCCTATAACTATCGCCCCAAGATGCTTTGCCCATTGCCCCGCAATCAGCCCCACGCCACCGGCTGCGGCATGGAAGAGAATTGTATTCCCCGGCTTCACAACAAAAGTCTGGCGCAGAAGATACTGTGCCGTCATGCCTTTCAGCATCATTGCGGCAGCAGTTTTTAATTCAATGCCATCCGGCACCTTGACGAGCCTGTCAGCAGGAAGAATGCGCTCATCCGCATAAGAGCCCGGTGTTGCAGCATACGCAACGCGATCACCGACTTTGAGATTTTCCACGCCTGAGCCAACAGCCACAACAGTGCCTGCACCTTCATTGCCGGGCGTGAACGGCATTTGAGCCGCCTTATAAAGTCCTGTGCGGAAATATACGTCGATGAAGTTAAGCCCTATCGCCTCATGGCGCACCTTAACGTCGTCAGCGCCCGGTTCACCAATCTCGATCTGTTCGTATTTCAGAACTTCTGGACCGCCGGTCTGATGAACCCGAATAGCATTGATCATGATCTAGCCTCTCTTCTTCGCTTCAGCAGCTTGTTCAGCCGCAATGACAGCAGCAGTACGACCCAGATTAGGGAAGAACTGCATGATTGCGCCGATGAAGTAGATGTAAAGTCCCGTTACTGTGATGCCGACGCGCACCCAAAGCGGTGCGTCGAGCGTATAATAAAGGCCCGCTGCGCCAAAGGCGCACCACAGTAAAAAGATCGTCAGATTAAGCGGGCGCAGACGCACCACGCGCACCGGGTGCAAGAAGCTGATTGGTAAGAACGAAAGAATTGCCGACAGAACAACGATAGCAAAAGCCTCCCATTCGCCCGGACGGACGATGAAAAGCGTAAACACCACCATATTCCAGACAACGGGAAACCCCTTGAAGAAGTTTTCCTTCGTTTTCATGCCGGTATCGGCATAATAAATTGCGCTGGTGATAACGATAATTGCGCCGGATATGAAGGACAGGTTGGTCCCCATAAACCCGCTTTGATAAAGCGCAAAGGCAGGTATTAGGACGTAAGTGACATAATCGATGATGTTATCTAGCAGTTCGCCTGACCAGTTGGGCAGCACATATTTGACTTCGAGTTTGCGGGCGATTGGTCCGTCAATACCGTCGACAAACAGCGCCAGTCCTAACCACCACCACATCGCAGTGTAGCGACCATCACTAGCAGCGACGATAGACAAAAAAGCAAGAAATGAACCCGATGCGGTGAGCAGGTGCACAGAAAATGCTTTCGCCTGAGGCGCTGTCACTTTCTTAGCTTTTAATTTTCCGGTCAGTTTGCTTCTCACGTCGCTCGCCATTTCTCTTGATCGCCAACCCACGCACTAAAAACAGCATAAGGAGGCAGATAAGACTTTCGGGCACCAAGCCATCGAAAGCCATACTCTCTTAAAAAAGCTTTCCCCGAATAAGGCCAAAAGCGCAAGTAAGTCATGAGACAAAACCGCCCTCATTCCACCAAAGATTGGGTTTTAGTGGTTGCGGCAATGGCGTTTGACCATCACTTACGATTAAATGAACAAAAATACGATGCGATAAGAATCGCTTTCGACCGGAGTTTTATCGGTCAGGGATAGAGCATTATGAATGATGTGATTGTAGATAAGCCCCTCACTGAAATCACGATCAGCGGCGGTGGTCCTGCCGGAATGATGGCGGCGATCGCACTCAGCGCCAAAGGCTATCGCACCGCATTGCTCGGCCCGGAAACAGACATTAACGACCGCCGTACAACGGCGCTTATGATGCCGGCCATCCGCTTTCTCGAAGAAATCGGCGTGTGGGAAGATATCGCCCCGGTCGCTGCTCCCCTCGCATCAATGCGTATCGTTGATGCCACAAAGCGTCTTATCCGCAGCCCAACTGTCACGTTCCGTGCAGGTGAAATTGACGAAGTCGCATTTGGCTATAATATCCCCAATGCTGCTCTGAACCAGAAGCTCTCTGACGCCGTTGCGAGAAATGCGAACATCACGCGGATAACGAACACGGCGATTGAATATCGCAATAACGACGATCACATCACCATCACGCTTGCAGGTGGCGATACACTGCATACGCGTTTGGTCGTGGCCGCTGATGGACGAAATTCAGCAGCTCGCGAAGCAGCAGGTATTCGCACTCGCCGCTGGAGCTATCCTCAGACAGCGGTCGTGCTTTCGTTCGCGCATGAGATCGAACACGAAAATATCTCGACCGAGTTTCATACCGAAGAAGGCCCATTCACGCAGGTTCCGCTCCAGAGCAAACGATCGAGCCTCGTCTGGGTCGTCAATCCCGAGCGGGCAGAAGCACTGCTCGGGCTGGATGAAAGCATCCTTGCTCAACGTATTGAAGACATGATGCAATTCATGCTTGGCAAGATCACAATTGATGTTCAACCGCAAGCGTGGCCGCTATCAGGTATGGTGCCTTTATCATTCGCGGCCAAGCGCATCATTCTGATCGGTGAAGCGGCCCATGTCTTTCCGCCTATCGGCGCGCAAGGGCTTAACCTTGGAACGCGCGATGTCGAAATGCTCGTTAAGGCCATTGCAAGCGATCCTTCCGATCCCGGTTCGGATCGTGTGATCCGCGCTTATGATCGTGGCCGCCGCCCTGATATTCTGGCACGTACTGGTTCAGTCGATGCACTGAACCGCTCGCTATTGTCATCAATGTTGCCAGCACAGATTGCTCGCGGTGTGGGGTTGGAGATGTTGCGTTCGTTTGCACCGCTTCGTGCGTTCTTCATGCGCGAAGGTTTACGGCCCGGCAGCGGATTTTCCAAATTTCTGCCGCAGTTTCCGAAGCTATCTGATCGCGGAAGCCAAGCAAAAAAGTAGCCAATCGCGTTAAAATTCGATCCTGAAATCTCCCGCAGCTTTATTTTTGCGAGCGGTGAACTACATATGTCTTATGAGTATGGCACAGATAAAACACGCAAAGTTTCAGATCGGGCAGGTCGTTAAACATCGTCTGTTTCCCTTCCGCGGGATCATTTTCGACGTTGATCCTGAATTTGCAAACACGGAAGAATGGTACGAATCCATTCCAGAAGAAACGCGTCCGCACCGCGATCAGCCATTCTATCATTTGCTGGCAGAAAACTCGGAGTCCGAATATACGGCCTATGTTTCTGAGCAAAACCTTGTGCCGGACTTTAGTGATGAACCTCTCCGTCATCCGCAAATTGGCGAAATGTTTGATAAGCTAGAAAATGGCTCTTATCGCGTCAAGCTTCACGCAAACTGAGATATATGAAAACTGACAAACTAAAAAGGGCGCTTAAAGCGCCCTTTTCAATTCTCGCATATAGCGCTGCTTAGTTAGCTGCGCCTTTTGCTTTGGCCTGTTCAGCCTTCATCTTTTCTTCGAATTCCTTCTGGCGCTTTGCAACAGCGTCCTGAAGTTCCTTCTGTCGTTCTTCAAGTTCAGACTGCTTAAGGCCTGGACCAGTAAGCGCTGCCGAGAAACCGGTCAGTGCAACAGGAATCGGGTTCTGCTTGTTCTGGTAGTTAACCGAAGTCAGCGTAACCTTGGTGCCCTTCTTAAGAGCATTGATCAGCTCGTCCGAAAGCGGCGCTTCGGCAATGCAGCGATCTGGGAAGCAAATGCCATATTCAAGCTTGGTTGGCTTGGCATTGTCGATCTGAAGACCAACGCCCGCAGGAATCAAGCGACCGATTGGAACGGTAACCTGAAAAATCTTACGGTTAATCTTACCCTTGATCTCGATGAGGTTGACAGCGGTCAGCAACTGGCCGGAGTCAGCAGTGATAATGTTCTGCGTGTTGCAGATGTCATTGTCTTCCTGCTTCGAGCAAACTTTAAACCAGCCCTGTGGCGGCTGCTGCTGTGCGGCTGCAGGCATCGTCGCAGAAGCAAGCAGGGCGAACGCGCCGGCAAATGCGGATGCGGCAGCGATTGTCTTCGTGCTGGTCATGATCAACAGTTTCCTTCCAAGGCTTTGATCTTCCGGTCTCTGGTTTGAGTCAGCGATAGACCGTCACTGATTTGAAAATGCGGCAACAGCGTGACCTCTGGGATTTAACATCCCAATCCGATGGCCGTGTTACAACGACTTCACACATGAATCCAGATGGTCGTATGCAATCAAAGAGCAAAATACGACATATTTTTTGTTTTAATCTGCACTGTCACGCGCCAGACACGCTCTTAATCCGCACAAGTTCAAGGTTCATGCTAATTTCGCCATACGAATCAAATGTAAGTTCTCACACTTATTTACAATGAACCAATTAAGTTGAACGAGGACGCGAGAAAGTTGACTGAATTGTTTGCTCTTTTCCGCACCACAGCTTTGGCGAGCCTGATCGGCATTTTTACAGCGACGGCTCCCACGCATGCAGAAACCAATTCCGCGCCAAATTATGCACTTTCAATGCATGGTGATGTGGCCCTGCCCGCTGACTTTACGCATTTCCCCTACGCCAACCCCGAAGCGCCCAAAGGCGGAACGCTCAGAATGGGCGTTGTTGGCACGTTTGATAGCCTCAATCCATTTGTGCTGAAAAGCATGCGCACGACAGCTCGTGGCTTGTTTGGTGACCAGGACTTTGGCAATCTTGTCTATGAAACGCTGATGCAGCGCTCCCGCGATGAACCTTTCACGCTTTATGGATTGTTAGCAGAGAAAGTCGCCGTTGATCCGGAGCGCAAATGGGTTGAGTTTACACTAAGCCCTAAAGCAAAATGGTCTGATGGCGAGCCTGTCACTGTGGATGATGTGCTCTTCACCTATGACATTCTCACTGAAAAGGGTCGCCCGCCCTTTAACAATCGCATGAGCCGCATCGACAAGATCGAAAAGACCGGTGAACGCTCGGTGCGATTTAACTTTAACGAGCAATCTGATCGTGAATTTCCGATGCTGATTGCCGGTACAATGCCAGTTCTGCCAAAGCACGCAATTGATCCGGCCACCTTTGGAAATTCCACGCTTAAGCCACCCGTTGGCAGCGGGCCGTATATTGTATCGAACGTGCAGCCCGGCCAGCGGATTATCTACAAGCAGAACCCTGACTATTGGGGCAAAGAGCTACCTGTTCGTCGGGGCTTCGATAATTTCGATACATTCAGTATCGAATATTATCGCAATGAGACGGCACTGTTTGAGTCTTTCAAAAAGGGACTTCTTGACGTTTTCATCGAAGCAAATCCAACACGCTGGGAAAAATCCTATAATTTCCCCGCAGTGACACAGGGAAAAATCGTTAAGGAAAACTTTGAAAAAGGCACACCCGCAAACATGCTGGGATTTGTCTTCAACACGCGACGCCCAGTGTTTGAAGATCCACGTGTCAGACAGGCACTCGGACTACTGTTTGATTTCGAATGGGCGAACCGAAATCTTTTTGCCGATCAATACAAGCGTTTGCAGAGTTTTTGGGAAGGTTCGGAACTTTCATCCATTGGCAAACCCGCCGATGCGCGTGAGCGTGAATTGCTCGCACCTTTTCCAAAAGCGGTGCGCCAAGACGTCATGGAAGGCGCTTGGCATCCTTCTACTACCGATGGAACAGGACATGATCGCGGGCCAGCCAAGCAAGCTTATGAGCTTCTAACGGAAGCAGGTTTTTCTTTCGAGCACGGCAAAGCTATTGATCCATCGGGCAAGCCCTTGCAGTTTGAAATCATGACACGTTCGCCAGATGAAGAAAAAGTAGCGCTGGCCTATAAGCGCAATCTCGCGCGTCTTGGCATTGAAGTGGAAATCAGAAGCGCTGACGATGCACAGTACCAGCAGCGGCTGCAAACCTTCGATTATGACATGATCCTTGGGGCCTTAACCGGCTCGCTATCTCCCGGCAATGAGCAATGGCAGCGCTGGGGCTCGGCATCGCGTGATGCACAGGGAAGCTTCAACTACCCGGGCGTGGCTGATCCAGCAGTGGATGCCATGATCGAAGCCATGCTTGCAGCGCGTGAGCGGGCAGATTTTGTCAGTGCTGTACGCGCACTCGACCGTATTCTGATATCCGGAAATTATTACATTCCACTGTGTTATCTGCCTTATCAGTGGGTTGCGCGTTGGGACCAGATCGGTCATCCGAAAAAGACCTCACTCTACGGTTATCAATTGCCGACATGGTGGAAACTCACTCCCTGATACCGGTTGAACGCATTATAATTCACCCTACATTTTAAAAGTAAAATCTATGCAAGCGGGAGCGCTGTAATCCCGCTTGTCGAATGGAGCACCTTATGACCGGAAGAAAAATCACCATCGACGTTGTGTCTGATGTCGTCTGCCCATGGTGTTTCGTAGGCAAGAAAAGACTTGAACAGGCACTTGAACTAGCGCCCGAAGTCGATGCTGAAGTGCGCTGGCGTCCTTATCAGCTCGACCCAGCAATCCCTGCACAAGGCAAGGATCGTCAGGCCTATATGCGCGAAAAGTTTGGCACTGGTTCTAAGATTGACGATATTCACAAGCAGCTTGTGGAGCTAGGCGAAGAAAACGACATCGTTTTTGATTTTGAGGCAATTACCCGTGCGCCCAATACACTAGATGCGCATCGCCTAATCCATTGGGCTGCACAGGCTGGCCCAGGTTTACAAGACAAGCTAGTGGGCAGACTGTTCTCGCTCTATTTCGAGCAGGGACAGGATATTGGCGACCACGATGTACTTGTTGATGCTGCTGCAAGCATCGGCATGGAAGCGCCAATCGTTGCTCGCCTCCTGCAAAGCGATGCCGATAAAGATGCGATCCGCGAGGAAATTGACACGGCAAACCGCATCGGCGTGCGTGGCGTACCTTGCTTCATCATCGACCAGAAATATGCAGTTATGGGCGCACAATCAGCTTCTGCTCTTGCCGATGCCATCAGACAGACAGCGGAAGGCTTTGAACCTGGCATTTCCGAAGATCGCTGATACCCGAATAAGCAACTAAAAAGCCCGCGCATTCATCCGGATGCGCGGGATTTTTTCTTTAAATATCAAGCAAATGCTTACATACTCTCATCAGACACCCGAACCAGAGTCCAGCATGGTTGCTTGGCAAATTCAAATTCCATATATTCGCCATTGTCGGTGCCTTTGATAACGACAATCTTATTGCCGTTCTCGCCATCCTTGTACTCAGCCTGCCGTTTTCTTCCAGCCAGCGTTTCCACATCTGGCATCACCGGCCATTCGACATCCGCAAGCGGAACTTCTGTGCTCACCTTCTTTGGCTCTGGATCAGCTTCCATATCCAGACTCTCGAAGATGACGGTCTTTGCGGTATTGGCTTCCTGAATCGAAATATCATGGCTGAAAGTTTTGACAAAATTCTCAATCGTCTCAACCTTGCAATTGGGCGTCGTCAAAGCGAAAGCCGATTGAGATACAAATACGAGTGCAGCGGCGGTACAGGAAACGCGCAAAGCATTCTTTAGCATCAAAGTTCTCTCCGTTTAAACTTCAGAGCCAGGGAATGGCTCGGAACCCTCAGTGTTTAATAACGAACTGTTTAGCTGCCGCTCGCAATCTTGGCCAGCTGTGTCATGATAACGGCAGAACCATTCAAACGCTTTTCAGGCGTTGCCCAATCGCGAATAAAGACGATGCTCTGATCTGGCCTGATCTTGGCCATTGAGCCGTGTTCGCCGATCATCTTCACCAGCCCAACCGGATTATTGAACGTCCTATTGCGGAACTGAATAACGACGCCCTTCGGACCAGCATCGAGTTTTTCGACATTGGCGCGGCGGCATAAGGCTTTGATATAAACGATCTTGAGTAGATGCTGTACTTCTTCCGGCATTGGACCGAAACGGTCGATCAGCTCCGCGCCAAATGCATCAATTTCCTGTGGTTCGGCAAGATCGGCAAGACGACGATACAGTCCCAGACGCAATTGCAGATCCGGCACATAGGATTCCGGAATCATCACAGCCGTACCTATCGCAATCTGCGGCGACCACTGGCTATCTTCAATTTCAAATGTACCCTTGAGCGTGGCAACAGCTTCTTCCAGCATCTGCTGATAAAGCTCAAAGCCCACTTCCTTGATATGACCGGATTGCTCCTGCCCCAGCAGATTACCAGCGCCGCGAATATCCATATCGTGGCTCGCAAGCTGGAAACCTGCGCCAAGCGTATCAAGCGATTGCATCACTTTCAGGCGACGTTCAGCTGTTGTGGTCAGCGTGCGTCCGGCAGGCAACGTAAACAACGCGAATGCACGCTGTTTTGAGCGACCGACGCGACCGCGAAGCTGATACAGCTGCGACAGGCCGAACATATCAGCGCGATGCACGATCATCGTGTTGGCGGTCGGAATATCGAGCCCGGATTCCACAATCGTCGTGGACAACAGCACGTCATATTGCCCGTCATAAAACGCATTCATGATGTCGTCGAGCATACCCGGCGCCATCTGACCCTGCGCGACAGCGACTTTCAGCTCAGGCACGTGCTGCTTCAGAAACTCCTCAATCTCGCCCAGATCAGCAACGCGCGGGCAGACATAGAAACTCTGACCACCGCGATAGCGCTCGCGCAGCAGCGTTTCGCGGATCACAAGAGGATCAAACGGAGAAATGAACGTCCGCACAGCCATACGATCAACCGGCGGCGTAGCAATGAGCGAAAGCTCACGAACACCTGTCAGTGCCAATTGCAATGTGCGCGGTATTGGCGTGGCCGAAAGTGTGAGAACGTGGATATCCGACTTCAATTCCTTGAGCCGTTCCTTATGCTTCACACCAAAATGCTGCTCTTCATCAATGATAAGCAGACCAAGATTTTTGATCTTGATCGAACTGCCAAGCAGTGCGTGGGTACCGATAACAATATCGACAGTACCGTCTTCAAGCCCCTTTTTGGTGGCTGCAAGTTCTTTAGCGGTAACAAGGCGCGATGCGTGCGCCACATTGACCGGCAGCCCATGGAAGCGCTTAGAAAATGTTTTGAAATGCTGGCGTGACAGAAGTGTCGTTGGCACAACCACTGCCACCTGAAAGCCGCTCAAAGCTGCAACAAAAGCCGCTCGCAGTGCCACTTCCGTCTTACCGAAACCAACATCACCGCAAATAAGGCGATCCATTGGCTTTCCTGCGCCTAGATCATCCATAATAGCATCGATTGCTCGCTGCTGGTCTTCGGTTTCATCATAAGGGAAACGCGCAGCAAACTCTGCGTAAACTCCTTCTGGCGGAACCATGGCAGGCGCACCACGCATTTGACGTTCGGCGGCAATTTGAATCAGATGGCCAGCAATCTCAAGCAAGCGCTTCTTAAGCTTGGCCTTGCGCATCTGCCATGCGCCGCCGCCAAGCTTGTCTAAAGTTGCTTCTGAGCCTTCCGAGCCAAAGCGCGAAAGCAATTCGATATTTTCGACGGGCAAGAACAGCCGGTCATCGCCAGCGTAATGAATTTCTAGACAATCATGCGGCGCACCGGCTGCTGTGATGGTCTTAAGGCCAATGAAGCGTCCGATACCGTGATCGACATGAACGACAAGATCACCAGCTGAGAGCGACGCGACTTCCGAAATGAAATCCTGATCGCGCTTGCGGCGTTTCGAGCGACGCACAAGACGGTCGCCCAAAATATCCTGCTCGGCCACAACAACCAGATCGCCCGCATCAAAGCCACTTTCAACAGCCAGCACCGCCGCCGTGATCTTGTCACGCGACAACGCTTTGACCATTGAGAGCCGATCAACCGTTTCGATCTTCTCAAGGCCATGCTCGTCCAGCACCTGCAAAAGACGATCAAGCGAGCCTTCCGACCATGCCGCGACCAGCACCTTTTTGCCTGACGCGCGCAGATCGGCGATGTATTTTACCGCCTGCTCAAATACGTTTACATCGGTTGCAGCGCGCTCCTCAGCAAAGCTGCGTCCTTTATGAACATCGGCGTGAACAATCGTACGACCAGATACTTCAGGCACGTCAAAAGGTGTCAGGTCTATACGCTGGCCGCGACTTGCGGCAATCGCTTCAACGTCTTTTGGTGTGAGATAAAGCGCTTCCGGTTTGACCGGCTTATATGGCACGGCATCACTGCCCGGCTCTTTACCTTCAGCCTGTCTCAACCGCGATTCATAATGGTCGACGACCATCGTGTGACGCTCAGTGAGCGCTTCATGCACCAGATGATCGAAGACCACCGGCATGTCGCCTGCATGGTCAAACACTGTTTCGAGATTGTCGTAGAACAGCGGCAACCAATGTTCCATGCCGGCAAAGCGACGGCCTTCGCTGATCGCCTGATAAAGCGCGTCATCACGTTGCGGCGCACCAAACATCGCCACGTAATTTTTGCGGAAGCGGCTGATCATATCCGGCGAGAGCGAAATTTCGCTCATCGGCTGAAGCACGAACTCCTTGCGAGCGCCGGTGGTGCGCTGCGATGCCGGATCAAAAGCGCGGATTGTCTCTAGCGTATCGCCAAAGAAATCAAGCCGCAGCGGTTCTTCGGAACCCGGCGCATAAAGATCAAGAATGCCGCCACGAACCGCATATTCACCAATGTCACGCACGGTCGAAACACGTTCAAAACCATTGCGCTCCAACCGTGCGCTCAGATCATTCATATTGAGCTGATTGCCGGGCCGTGCGGAAATCACCTGCTCGGCGATTGCGGCCTGCGGTGGCAGCTTTTGCAGAATGGCATTCGCCGTTGTGATGATGACGGCCGGATGCGGCGACGTTTTAAGCGAAGTCAATGCACCTAGTGCAGCTAAGCGACGCGCGCTTGTATCCGCACCCGGCGAAACACGATCATAGGGCAGGCAATCCCATGCAGGCAGGTGCAAAACCGGCAAATCAGGTGAAACGAAATTCAGAACTTGCTCAAGATCGGCAATACGCTGACCATCACGCACAATATATAAAACAGGCCCACGTTCACCAATCTCCTCGACCAGTCGCGCGAGACAAAAGGCTTCGAAACCATCGGCAACGCCGTCGATAACGATATTCTTGCCATTTTTAACGCCTGAGCTGGCTTTAAGACCGAGTTTGCTGAATACGGGCATGGGACTTATTCTCAGAATTCTATGCGGTCACGGAATGCGATAATGTCTCGAAACAACGGCGTATCATGCTCTTCAGGCGTAGGGCTTTCGCCTGTTACCCATTTCAACAGATCGCGATCAAGCACTTCAAGAAGCTGTTCAAACTCATCAAGTTCAGCATCGGTGAAGGCTGGAAGATACTGATCGGCATATTGCCCAAGGATCAAATCCATCTCACGCATACCGCGATGCCAAGCGCGAAACAAAAGCTTGCGACGCCTTACATCAAGATTTCCTCCCGCAAGTGTGCTGCCAGTCATAGTTTGAGCGCTCCATTAACAAATATGTTGCCGGTATATAGCATCTACGGCGCAAGTGGGAACCCGTTTCCGCAATAAGAACAAAAATAGTACAAAACTATTTCAAAGGCTTGCACAGAAAAGCAAAGCAGTTAATGCTCCCACCATGCGCCCGTCTGTCCTTGATCCGTTTTTCGCTTCCGTCCGCTCGCTTTCCGGCATTGGCCCGAAGGTTTCGACTTTGCTCGGTAAACTTTTGGGCACAGACGTGCCCGGTGCAGAGCCTAAAGTGAGCCAGCTTCTGTTTCTGCCGCCACACAGCGTGATCGACCGGCGCAATCGCCCCGGCGTCGCTTTTGCGCAGGAAGGTGCGATTGTTACGCTTGAAGTTAAGGTCGATCAGCACCAGCCTGCACCGCGCGGAAAAGGCAATGTCCCGCATCGTGTGATCGCCCATGATGATACTGGCGAAATTGTTCTCACCTTTTTCCATGCGCAATTGCCATGGCTTGAAAAGACGTTGCCAGAAGGTGAAACCGTCATCGTTTCAGGCAAGGTCGAATGGTTTAATGGACGTGCCTCGATGGTGCATCCCGATTATATTGCAAGTCTTGAAGATGCGGCTAATCTACCGATGGTCGAGCCGGTCTATCCGCTGACGGCCGGGCTTTCTTCCAAAACACTTGGTCGCGCGATGAAAGAAGCGCTGACCCGCGTTCCGGTTCTGCCTGAATGGATTGATGGGCCGTTGATTGCGCGGGAGCGGTTTTCGCCATTCAAAGATGCTATCGATACGATACATCTGCCGGAAGACCCAAGCGATATAGCGCTTGAAAGCATTACGCGCCGCAGGCTTGCCTATGACGAGTTTCTGGCTGGCCAACTCGCATTAGCAATGGTGCGGGCCAAAACGCGCCGCCTTTCCGGCCGTCCGCTGGAAGGCAACGGGCGCATTGCGGCAGAAATCATGCGCCACCTGCCCTATAAGCTGACGAAAGGTCAGGATCAGGCGGTTCGCGAGATCATCACCGACCTTAAATCACCAGAGCGTATGTTGCGGCTTTTGCAAGGCGATGTGGGTTCCGGCAAGACAGTCGTGGGCCTTTTATCAATGGCACATGCCGCAGAGTCCGGCGGGCAATCTGCCCTGATGGCTCCCACAGAAGTTCTGGCACGACAGCATTTTGCAACGATTGCCCCGTTGGCTGAAAAGGTTGGTCTGAAAGTAGCCCTGCTTACTGGCCGCGATAAGGGCAAGGAGCGCACTGCGACACTTGAGGGCCTGAAAAGCGGTGACATCAATATTATCATCGGCACGCATGCGCTTTTTCAGGAAAAGGTCGAATATCACGATCTGGTCTTCGTTATCATCGACGAGCAGCATCGCTTTGGTGTGCATCAGCGTCTGATGCTGACAGCCAAAGGCACCGCACCTGATATGCTGGTGATGACGGCAACGCCTATCCCACGCACGCTTGTGCTGACGGCCTTTGGCGATATGGATGTATCCAAGCTAACCGAAAAGCCCGCGGGGCGTCAGCCGATCACCACCGCAATTCTGCCGATGGAGCGAATGAACGAACTGGTAGAGCGCATTCGGAAAGCCATACATGAAGGCCAGAAAATCTATTGGATTTGCCCACTTGTGGAAGAATCCGAACTTGTCGAACTGACTTCTGCCGAAGAACGTTTTGAATCACTGAAGCCTGTCTTTGGTAACAAGATTGGTCTCATTCATGGCCGCATGAGCGGTGCTGAAAAAGACGAAGCCATGCGTGCTTTCAAACAAGGCGAAACGCGGTTGCTGGTTGCCACCACCGTAATTGAGGTTGGCGTCGACGTGCCCGATGCAACCATTATCGTCATCGAACATGCGGAACGCTTCGGCCTCTCGCAATTGCACCAGTTGCGCGGACGTGTCGGGCGTGGTGACAAGCCATCTACGTGTCTGCTCCTTTACAAAGGCCCGCTCGGTGAAATCGGACAGGCGCGGCTCAAAGTCATGCGTGAAACGGAAGATGGTTTCCGCATCGCCGAGGAAGACTTGAAGTTACGCGGCGAAGGAGAATTGCTCGGCACAAGGCAATCAGGAACGCCAGGGTTCCGACTTGCTTCGATTGAAGCACACGGTGACCTTTTGGAAATTTCGCGAAAAGATGCGCGTTATATTCTGGCGAGCGATCCCGATCTTGAAAGCGAACGCGGTCAGGCTTTGCGGGTGCTGCTCTATCTCTTCGGTCGCGATGAGGCGATCCGGTTGCTCCGGGCAGGATAACAAAATGGCCGCATTGCTGCGGCCATTTCTATTTTATTCAACAGTCACGGACTTCGCCAGATTGCGCGGCTGATCAACATCAGTCCCCATCAACAATGCTGTGTGATAGGCCAACATCTGGATTGGAAGAGCATAAACCAGCGGCGTGATGAATTCCGGCACATCTGGCAGAACGATTGTCGCCATCGTGTCGATGCTAGCAGATGCAGCACCCTTCTTATCGGTGATGAGAATAATACGACCGCCGCGTGCAGCCACTTCCTGCATGTTGGAAACGGTCTTCTCATAAAGACGATCCGACGGCGCAATCACAATAACCGGCATGGTTTCATCAATAAGCGCAATCGGGCCGTGCTTCAATTCGCCAGCCGCATAGCCTTCAGCGTGGATATAGGAAATTTCCTTGAGCTTCAGCGCACCTTCCATAGCCAGCGGGAAGGATGTTCCGCGGCCGAGATAAAGCACATGATTGACCTTGGAGAGCTCATGGCAAACGGCAGCAATCTGGTCTTCAAGCTTGAGAACCTGATTGATAAAACGCGGCGCTTCAGAAAGCTGACGCACCAGCTCCTGCTCACGCTTGTCATCAATGGTGCCGCGTGCTTTTGCAGCAGCAATAACAAGCGATGCCATCGTGGAAAGCTGGCACGTGAAAGCCTTGGTCGAAGCAACACCGATTTCCGGGCCAGCAAGCGTTGGAAAAACGGCATCCGATTCACGCGCAATGGTCGAGCCCGTGACATTGACCACAGATGCGATTTTCAGGCCCTGCGACTTACAATAACGCAGCGATGCCAGTGTATCCGCCGTTTCACCCGACTGCGAAACAAACATTGCGAGCGAATCTTTTGACAATGGCATTTCGCGATAGCGGAATTCAGACGCGATATCGCTATCAACCGGCAGACGTGCGATCTGCTCGAACCAGTATTTGCCAACCGAAGCTGCGTAGAACGCCGTACCGCAGGCAGAAATCGTCAAACGATCAATCTTGCTGAAATCAATACTGACTGCTTCCTGACGCACCTTACCAGTGGTGAAGTCAAGATAATTGGCAAGCGTATGCGAAATCACTTCCGGCTGCTCAAACATCTCTTTCTGCATGAAGTGGCGGTGATTGCCCTTGGAGACCAGCATATTGGCGGTCTGCGACTTCTGGATCGCGCGCTCAACCTCAACATTGTTCTCGTCATAAACGGTTACGCCCTTGCGGGTCAGTACGGCCCAGTCGCCATCTTCGAGATAGGCAATCGTATCCGTGAACGGCGAGAGCGCGATAGCGTCAGAGCCGAGGAACATTTCACCTTCGCCATAACCAACAGCCAATGGCGGTCCCTGACGCGCACCGATCAAGGTTTCTTCATCGCCTTCAAACAAGAAAGCGAGAGCAAAAGCGCCTTGTAACA
>Ga0308157_10004707_pt1 | contig 17839 bp, 14 predicted proteins | sample PhyBR1_FD_201035 | JGI IMG/M metagenome (GOLD analysis project Ga0308157, IMG submission 201035) | Phyllosphere microbial communities from UC Gill Tract Community Farm, Albany, California, United States - DLSLB.R1 | ecosystem: Host-associated > Plants > Phyllosphere > Unclassified | place: USA...
ACTTTCTGCACGTCTGGCAGAAGCAGTTCCACATCGGGCCGTCCAGTTCCGACACTTCATACTGTACCGCTTTACATTGGCAAGATCCGAGGATCGGCATCTTCAAAATCCTTTCATCGCTTTATCCAGTTGTGGCTGTCGCGCGCTCGCAGAAAGCCACCGCTTCAAGTTCCGTGCGGCCTGCCGGATCCTGTCTTCATTCTCCACGAAAGCCAGCCGTACGTATTCGTCACCCATCTCGCCGAAACCGATACCCGGCGAAATCGCGACCTGTGCCTTCTCGAGCACGAGTTTCGAAAACTCCAGCGAGCCAAGGTGTCGGAAATGCGGGGGTATCTTCGCCCATGCGAACATCGTCGCCGCAGGAACTGGAACGTCGAAGCCGGCATCGGCAAAGGTCTTCACCAGTGTATCTCTGCGCGTCCTGTAGATGTCTCTTGCCCGCGCGGCGTCCTCCCCGTCCGAGTTTAGGGCATGAGCGGCGGCGACCTGTATCGGCGTGAATGCTCCGTAGTCCAGGTACGATTTCACGCGCGTCAACGCTCGGATGAGCCGTTCGTTACCCACCGCAAACCCAACGCGCCAACCGGGCATCGAGAATGTCTTCGACATCGAGGAGAATTCGACGGCCACGTCGATCGCGCCGGGGACTTCGAGAACAGACGGCGGCGGGGGACCGTCGAAGTAGATTTCAGCGTAGGCGATATCCGACAGAACGATGAGATCGTGCTTCTTCGCGAAGGCGATGACGTCCTTATAGAAATCGAGCGTCGCGACGCGAGCGGTGGGGTTTGACGGGTAGCTTATGATGAGCGCCAGAGGCTTCGGTACCGAATGCCGCACCGCCATTTCGAGAGCTTGGAAGAAGGTCTCATCCGGCTCGACCGGTACCGACCTTATCACGCCCCCTGCCATGAGAAATCCGAACGTATGAATCGGATAGGAAGGGTTCGGACAGAGAATGACATCCCCGGGGGCGGTTATGGCCTGTGCCATGTTCGCAAACCCCTCCTTGGACCCGAGCGTCGCAACAACCTGGGTATCCGGATCAAGCTTCACATTAAACCGGCGGGCGTAATACGCAGCCTTGGCGCGGCGAAGCCCGATAATGCCCTTGGAAGCCGAATAGCGGTGCGTGCGCGGATGCTGCACCGCTTCGCATAGCTTGTCCACAACCCAGCTTGGCGTGGGAAGATCGGGATTGCCCATTCCAAGATCGATGATGTCGACTCCGGCCGCGCGCGCGCTGGACTTGAGACGGTTCACCTGGTCGAAGACGTAAGGGGGCAAACGCTGTATCTTGTGGAATTCCAACTTCTGATTCCTTATCGTAGATCCCCCGCGCCGACGGATGAAGCCGGCGCGGAGGTCGCTGGACAACTTGGGAGGTCGTCGATTATTTTTTCGGCCGCCAGGCCAGCGGATCTTCCGGGCGCTCGAAGTACTGTGCTGCTACGTCCGCGGGCCACCATGCATCGCCCTTGGGCTCGATCCACGCCGTAGAGTTCGGATCGCAATCTTCCGGAATTGCTTCCTTCACATCGTCGATCGTGTAGGGAAGAGACGGTCGCAGGATCGACTGGATCTTCGGCCCCTGGCCTTGGAGTGTCCTCATCATCACGTCCCACACTAGGCGAGCATCGGCCCGCGGCGGCCAGAAATGGAAGCTCTTGCTGATGAAGTCGGGATTCTTACGCCAGTAGCACGCCGCTGACGCCTCGCCGCCGAGGACGATTGGCATCATGTCGCGCCCGGACTGCTGAACCGCGTTGACGACACCGTTCTCCGACGCCGATTGGACCAGGATACCTGCGATTTCAGTAGGGTTCGTCGCGAGGAATTTCTGGACTTCGACTTGGGCGACCTGGTCGGTCCACTTGCCAGCTACATCGCCCACGACGGTGATGTCCTTGTACTCGTCGAACGCTTTCTTGGCACCGACGTTGAAGCTGTCGGACGATGCGAAGCCCGGGATGCCGGAAACCGTCAGCACGTTGCCCTTGCCGCCAATTTCCTCCGCCAGCCATTTCGCGGCCGTGTAGCCGCCCTGGGTGTTGTTTTCGGTCGCATTGATCGCGTAGGGCGATGTCACGTAGCCCGAAAAGGAGAAAACCGGAACACCCTTGGAATGCGCGTATTCGATGGTCTGGTTGATGGCCGTGACGTTCGAGCAGCAGATGATGATGGCATCGACCCCGTCGTCGACCATCTGGCGCATCTGCTGGATTTGCGTGGCGTCCTTCAGGTCGGACTGAGTGACGACAAGGTCAGATACCAGTCCGGCCTCCTTGTATTTCGGAAACAGAACATCGTTCATTTCAGTGAGGATCTGGGCACGCCACGTGTTGCCGGCATAAGTGGACGCGTAGCCGATTTTCCACGGCGGCGGCCGCTTGGCAACAAAATCCTTGAGTGGCGTACCGCCGAGGGGAATCGCCGGGTCCACGAGCTCGTAAAGCTGCTTCTGGTCCGGTGGTAGCGAGTCTAAGCCGTCCGCGAATGCGGCGGTGGTCATCAGGCCCAGCCCGGTGATCACGCTCAATGCGGTGTAAACCTTCTTCAGCATGTGTAGGGTCTCCTCCCCTCTGTGCATCCGCTACAGCAGTCGACGCCGTTCGCGTCGAGCCACGGAATTCGTGAAACGTGTTTCGATTTCGGATTGTTGGCGGACGGCATACGCCGCCCGCGGAATGGTCAGTTCCTGAGTCCAGCCTGTTTCAGCAGGGGCATGACACGGTCGTTGAAAAACGGTAGCTCTTCGTTGTAGTCGACCATCGTGAGAAGCGCGCCATCGACGCCCGTGTTGCTCAATGCGACGAGCTTGTCGGCGACCTGTTCCGGCGTTCCGACGATCGGGTAGCCGCCCCAGCCAGCGATAAAGCGCTCCTTGAACTTCTGATACATCTCCTCCGAGTGGTTCTGTGACTGAACCTGGAGAACCTCGCAGATGTTTTCGCAGGCTTCCCAATCGCCCTTCTGGTTCACATAGTAGTCGTAGTAGTCCCGGGCTTCCTTTTCGGTCTCACGAACGACGACCGGGCACGCTGTGAAGGTTCCCAGTTCGCGCTTGTATTCCTCGCGGGCCAGCTCCTTGACCTTCTTCACCCAGGCTGCGCCCGATTCCATGTCCTGCATGAAGCCGAAATTGAAGTCGCAGAACTTGGCGGTGAAGTGCAGGCCCTTGCCCGAGGAACCGGCACAGATGAGAACCGGGCGACCCGTCTCCTTGTTGTAGGGCTTCGGTTCGCTGAACGCGTCCTTCACCTTGAGGAACTGGCCGTCATAGGTGACGCCGTTCTTCTTCCACAGGGTGTCAACGATTTCCATCCATTCCGTGGCATATTCGTAGCGGGTGTCGTGTTCCATCATCGGAACGCCGAACATCTCCATTTCCGGGGTAAACCAACCCGTCACCAGGTTCAGGCCGTATCGGCCCTTCGAAATATTGTCGATCGTCGTCGCCATCTTCGTCGCGACGATCGGGTTAAGGGTCGGGATATGCGTCGTCGAGAAAAACTGCAGATTCGTGGTCACGGCAGCCAGGGCCGCGGCCCAGGTAAACGTGTCCATGTTCACGCCGTTGAAGTTCGTCGGCCCGCCGAAACCGCGCCACCGGGCGATCGGCACCATGCATTCCCATTCGGCCGCTTCGAGCTGTTTGGCAATTTTGACATTGTGTTCGAAAGTCGGTTCGAACGTTGATTCCGCGGTGGTAATGGCGCAAGCACTCGAACAATTTGTCCCAAATACGCCAAGTTTCAGCTTGTTGCCGTTAAACATCGGGTTTCCGGCGGCGCGGAAATCATCGCTGGTCGTCATATTGAAGTCTCCTCCACAGAGTTGCTCTGTTCCCGGCCCGAAGGCCGGGGTACCCGATTAGATGCCCATATCCTCGAAGACTTCCTGCGCGACGCGGAAACTGTCGATCGCCGCCGGCACGCCGCAATAGATCGCGACCTGAAGGAAGACTTCGCGAAGCTCATCCTTGCTGAGGCCGTTATTGATCGCGCCACGAACGTGCAGCTTCAGCTCGTGGGGACGGTTAAGGGCGGAAATCATGCCAAGATTGAGAAGGCTGCGCGAACGGCGGTCGAGGCCCGGCCTGTTCCAGACCTCGTTCCAGCAATACTCGGTGACAAGCTCCTGCATCGGCCAGTTGAACTCGGTCGCCTTGTTTACCGAAGCGTCGACATATGCACCGCCGAGAACCTCCCGACGGGTCTGCAGACCCTTTTCGAACCGTTCACTGACGGGACGCCCATTCACTTGCGATTTCACATCTGTTGCAATAGTCACGGATCAAACTCCTCATTATCGGCCTAAAAGGCATTTGGTGGATGTCGTAGGCCGAAAATGCTCGGCCAAACGTTTCAGGCGGCAGCATCGATCAGCGCTGCCGATCTGACCAATTTCCCGTCCTCGTAGAGGAGCGGGGCAATATTCTCGATAAACCGGGCCTCGACCACTTCCCCTAGAACGACATCATGGGTGCCGACGGTAACGGCGGAGTTGAGGCTGCAAACGAATGCGGCCTGGGCGTCTCCAAGCACCGGAACTCCGCCAGCAGTGATCCACTCACCATGCGAAAACCTCTCTTCTCCCTTCAGTTTTCCACTGAACAGCGGGACCAAAGGCGCATGGCTAAGATGCAGCATGTTGACCGCGAATTTACCGGCCAGCTTGAGCGGGCCGCTGATCGAAGCAGATTGGTTGATGCAAACCAGGAGGGTCGGCGGGTCAGCCGTCACCGATTGGACGGCAGTTGCAGCCATGCCGTAACGGGCACCCTCCCACTCCGTCGTGATCAGGCAAATTGTCGATGTGAACCGGCGTAAAGCGGTCTTGAACGCCGCTTGCGCTGCTACTTCAGCACCAGCCATAGTTCCCTCCCCAAGTCAATCGTGACCAAAGATAAGCAGATTCTCAGACAATCTGTCAACATATTTATTCGTCATTGACAGATTGTCTGCGAAAATGTTTTCTCGAAACAGAGAAAGAGGAGACGATTATGGATCTGGAATCAAAAGTCTGTGTGGTGACCGGTGCTGGCAGCGGGATCGGGCGCGCAACAGCTGAACTGTTTGCGCGCCAGGGCGCTAAGGTTGGCGTCGTCGATGTCAACATTGATGCCGCGCGAGACGTCGCCCGAGACATCGGGACAGATGCGATCCCGTTAAAAGCCGACGTATCTTCGTCCGCCGAAGTCGAGGCGTTGGTCAGGTCGGTTAAGGAAAAATGGGGGCGTATTGACGTTCTCGTCAACAACGCGGGGTTCGGAATGACGGGAAACGTCACGACCATCGCGGAGTCCGACTGGGACCGGATCATGGCGGTGAACGTGAAGGGGATCTTCCTCTGCTCGAAATACGTGGTTCCGATCATGGCGGAACAGGGCAGCGGATCGATTATTAACACGACCTCATACACCGCTGTGTCAGCCATAGCTAACCGTACGGCCTACGTGGCGTCGAAAGGCGCAATCTCGGCACTCACGAGAGCCATGGCGCTGGACCACGCAAAAGATGGGATCCGCGTCAACGCTGTCGCCCCGGGAACGATCGACTCGCCCTACTTCACCAAGATTTTCGCCGAAGCGGCAGACCCGCAAGCCCTGCGGGAAGACTTCAACGCCCGCGCAGCCCTGCACCGGATGGGCAACCCGGAAGAGATCGCGGAGGCGATGCTTTTTCTCGCTTCGGACCGCTCGCGGTTTGCGACCGGAAGCATTCTCACCGTCGACGGAGGGTCGTCGATCGGGAATCACCTGGTGCGCTAAAGCAAATAGGTACTGATGGGTGCCTCCTTGACCCACGGGAGGCACGTTTACTGTGGCACTACGTGTCGGAAACACAAAGACCGGCGGTGGGAAAAGAATAGAGATCACGCGCAAGGCTGCGCGATCATATTCTGCGATGAGACGCGCTACGGTGCTTTATAGACGTATCGCCGCACCTGATCCTTCAGCCAGATATCGCAGGATTTTTTTCAATTCCATACCAAGATTTCTCTGGAGCGCGTGAGAGATAGCGCCTGCGATGCCGGGTATGTCATCACCGGGATGCCAATTGCAAAGCTTCGGCGTACGCCGTCCACGTTCCCAATTGATCGCCCGGCGTGCTGCACCGAGCGACCAGTCGGCCCGCTTAGCGCGCGGCTTGCCGTATGAACTCAAGCCCTTTTTCAAGATAGCTCCGGAAGGAGTTCGGGTGTTCGCACATGGGGAAGTGACCGAGACCGTTCATGACGAGGTGGAGGCATCCCGGAATAAGTTCGGCGAGCTTGGCACCGTCGGCCGGAGTGGCTGAGTAGTCATAGTCGCCCGAGAGCAGCACCACCGGGGTGCGCGACGGGTCAATACAGGGAGCTGTCACTGCTCCGTCGAACTCGTCGCTGTAGAAGGAAAGATCGCCTGGGTAAATTCCGGGTGCTCCCTGCGAATAAATCCAGCTTGACCTCCTGCGCTCCCCTGCGGGGCTGAGTGGGCTCATGATCCCTCTGACATACGCCGAGTTATGAAGTGAGCCGTGTACATTTACGTTATGTTGATATGGGTTTCGGCGCCCCTTGGAGCGGAAAGGTGGCTCGATCGCCACGATTCCGAGGACATGCTCCGGCCGTTCCGCGGCGAGAACAAGCGACATTGCCGCGCCCATGGAACCGCCCGCGACAATCGCCTTTTCGCGAACCACCTGTTCGAGTATGGCCGTGCACCATTTCAGGTAGAGCGATGCTGTGAGCTTGTAGGGTGCTCCGTCCCATGTCAGCGGCGGCATGGACCGACCGTGGAATGGTAGGTCAACCGCGACCAGCCTGTAGTTTTTCACAAACTCGGTGTCCGCCAGCTGAGGCATGAACTGGCGGCTATCCGCTCCGGCGGTGTGAAGAAACAGGACCGGTACCCCCTCGCCTGCTTCTTCGTAATATATTTCATGGGGGACGTCATCGATATCGACGACGGCATACTGCCCCCGGATTTGACGCAGGTCGCGTTGCGCACGCGTCGCTTTCATCTCGGGGGACGTGACGACGAGCTCGAACACCCGTTCCAGAGCCGGGCGTGCTTTCGCGAGGGCGAGTGGTGAGCCGGCGATCTCGAAGAGAGGGTTTGCAAGCTGCAACGCCGTGAAGGAGTGAAAGGTCGCCGGCGGCGGCGTCATCAGAACCTGCTCCCAAGCGTCCGCAGTGGCCCTAACTGTCACTTGGGGGTCGTCGCTTTCCCCCGAGATCGCCGCGCCGCCTTCAGCGAAATTGAGGGCGATCACCTGATCGCCGACGTAGAACGTGATGTCCATTGTCAGGTCCGGAGTGAGCCGGGGCAATTCCGGATCCCCAAGAGCCTCCGCTATGCGGGACCGCAATTCATTAAAAGTGCCCAAAGCAACCTCCCTGTTCGAACGAGCGCTAGGCCGCCCGCGTCGGCAGCGCTATGACTTCGAATAAGCAGATTATCAGACAATCTGTCAATACCCGCTGTTGCTGCTTCTTCAATCGCCGTCGTTTTCGGAGGTTTTGCGCAGGTAATCCAACGCGACCTTGGCGGCCATATCGATGTGGTACTTGCAAGCTGCGGCGGCTTTCGCTCCGTTTCGGTCGGTAATGGCCGCAGCGATTTCCTTTATCTCTTCCACACTGTGGTTCAACCGCCCCGGCTGCGTCATCGACGTCATGCGCAGCAGCGTCACCCTATTGTGGAGCGATGTCAGCATTTGCTTGACGAAGACATTTCCACTTCCTTGCATAAGGCAGTCGTAAAACGCGGTTTTCGCTTTGATGAGCCTGCTCCCGCCACCGTTTGCCGCGGCTTCGGCGAACTCGGCAACCGCCTCATTGAGTGTATGGATATCCTGGGCGGTTCCGTTTTCAGCGAATTCCTTTCCGGCGTAGCTCTCGAGCAAAGCCCTGACGCTGTAGAGCTGAGCGGCTTCTTCATACGTGATGGTGCTGACGACGGGACCGCGGTGCGGGTAGCTGGTAATGAGGCCCTCGGCCTCGAGTTGTCTAAGCGCCTCGCGGATCGATGTCCGTCCGACACCGATCGACTCGCACAATTCTCGCTCAACGAGGCGCTGACCCGGCTTGAAACGGCCGCTTGATATCGCCTGCCGCAGTTTATCTTCTACCTGAGTGCGCAAAGTGGCACTCTGCCGTGCAATCTGTAAATCCATATCACCCATCGGATCCAAAAGTCCGTTTTACCAAGGCCGGAACCGGCCGCGCAAGTCATGGTATTATATGGTGGGTTATCCCGATGAGACAACCCGATTGTCTGACAAAAACGAAGAACACTCTAGCCTAGTCTCTTACGGGACACCCCAAGCGTCACCATTACCGTAGAACCTTAGCAAAAGCGAGATCGGATGACAGCGGTGGAAAACTTGTCAGGATTGCGGGATCGTGGCCCGGTATGAGTATTCCGGACGGTCCGGAAAGCTCGCGGAGAGTTCGGTATCCCTCCAGTACCTCCGGGTAATCGGCGAAAAGTGGAAAGACGTCGTCGTGCTCCAGATAGCGTTGAAAATGGAGTGCGTCCGATGCGATGACGACGACGTTATCACCATCATCCAGCCTCACGACCTGAAGGCCCCTGGAATGACCGCCGACGAGATGGATAGTGAGCCCCTCCACAATCTCGCCGTTCCCGTCGTGGAAGCGCACCCTGCCGGAAAACGTCAAGCGGACCGCATCGACGACGGCGTCCACAGAAAAGGGACGCCGAAGACGGTCATGGCACATGCATCGTCCTGTACCGTAGGCCATTTCCCGATCCTGCAAGTGGAACAGGGCTTCGGGGAAGTCCGCAAGGTTTCCCGCGTGATCATAGTGAAGATGCGTGATAACAACGTCGGTAATGGACGATGCGGAAATCCCGAGCTGGCGAAGTGCTTCGACCGGATGGATCAACATGGTCCTCCCGCGCCTTTGGGCCTCCTGCGGGCTAAATCCGGTGTCAACCAGGATAAGGCGTTCCCCATGGCGGATCAACCAAACAAAATACTCGATCCTGCCTTGGGCGTCGTGGGGATCTCCTGCTTCCAAGCCGAGTTCGCCAACGGGCCGAACCGCAGTGCCATAATGTATTGCAAGGACTTTCCAGTCGGTCAAATTCGCGCTCCTTTCATGGCTCAGGGAATCAGCAGATGCCGGATCACCTCGCCACGGTCCAACCGGTCGAAGGCCTCGTTGATTTCCTCAAGCGGGCCCGTGCTGGACAGCAGTCTTTCCACGGGCAGCCGACCTTTTAGGAACAGGTCGATATAACGGGGAACATCGCGCGAAGGCACGCAGGATCCCATGTAGCTGCCTTTGATAATGCGTTCTTCCCCGACAAGAGGAAGTGGCGAAATCTCGAATTTGGTGTTTACATTGGCCAGACCCGCCGTGGCTGTCGTGCCACCGCGCCGCGTAATGCCATAAGCGGTTTCGAACGCTTTGCTCGACCCCGCCATTTCAATGGCGTAGTCCACTCCCCCGCGTGTCGCTTCCTTGACCTCGCCGACCACATCCGGCGAGGTTGCTAAGAAGGTACGCGTCGCGCCCAGCGACCTAGCCAGCTCAAGCTTTTCTGGCATCAAATCGATGGCAACGATCTCGCCTGCCCCGCTGGCCACCGCTCCGAGGACCGCCGACAAGCCCACGCCTCCCAAGCCGATGACGGCGACCGACTGTCCCGGCTTCACGCCACATGTGTTCACGACGGCACCGACGCCTGTCATAACGGCGCATCCGAACAGAGCCGCCATCGTGACGTCCACGTCTTTGGTGACCTTGACGACCGAGTGCGCCGACACGACCGCGTATTCCGAAAACGCCGATACGCCGCTGTGATGATTGATATCGTAGCCGCGAAGACGGATGTGCTTGCTACCGTTCAACAATGTCCCGGCGGCGTTTGCGCGATAGCCAGGTTCACAGAGGCTAGCGCGTCCTCCCGCGCAGTAATCGCAGTGTCCGCAGATCGGCAGGAACGACATCACGACGTGATCGCCGACCTTCACTGTATCGACACCGGGTCCGATTTCTTCGACAATGCCGGATGCTTCATGCCCCAACGCGACAGGGAGCGGGCGGGGCCGATCACCATTTATCGCCGACAGGTCGGAATGGCACACACCAGCGGCCTTGATTTTGACCAGGACCTCAAGATTGCCAGGAGGCATCAGATCGACGGTCTCGACACTGAGAGGTCGCGAACTTGCATACGGCTTGGGAAGCCCTGACTCTCGGAGAATGACTGATTTCATCTGCATTGTCGTGTATTCCTATCGCGAGAGCATCTGCATCGGGGCGGGTACGTAGCGGAAGCCTTCCCGCTCCCGAGCGACGTTGCCGAGCCCGGGCCACGCAAAGTGATAGGACATCACGGGTATGCGGTCTGTCGCGAGCATATCCAGCACCCGGGTGCGCGAGCGGGCCGAAAGCTTGGGATCGGTGTCGTACTTGAATTCCATCCACGGGCGTTCCATCAGCAGGATATGATGATGGGTCAGATCGCCAAGGAAGCAGAGCCGATCGCTTCCCGACTGCATGAGAAAGCAGAAGTGGCCCAAGGTGTGGCCTGGAGCGTGCAGCGCCTGCACGCCCGGCAGGAACTCCTGACCGTCCACGAAATGCGTTATCCGATCACGGTGTGGAAGAAGGTTTCTCCGGGCATTTTCCACCTGAGCCGCGAAACCGGCATCAAGCTTGCTTCCGTCGGTCCAGTCATCGAAGTCGCTTTCGCTTATGAAGATCTCCGCGTTGGGGAAATTAAGCTTGCCGTCCTGATCGCAAAGTCCGCCGGTGTGGTCGATGTGTGCGTGGGACAACACCACTGCATCGATTTCCAAGGGGTCAATGCCTGCCTCCTGCATGCTTTTCAGTAAGCGGCCGGTCGTCGGCCCGAAAATCTTCGACGTTCCCATCCCGGTGTCGAACAGGATGGTCTTTCCGTGGATTTTGACCAACGGGATGTTCTGCTCGAGGGTTACCGACGAACTGGACAGGAAGTTTCTGTCGAGCATTTCCGTCACCGTGGCCGCATCGACACCGAGGAAATTCTCCCGTGGGTCGCCTAACTCCAACGGTCCGTCCGAAAGCACCGTTACTTCGCCGGTTCCGAACTTGAACGGATAGAAATAGGGCAACTTAGTCTGATGCGCTTGGTCATTGAGCACGCCGCATATCCTCCCAGATTGGCTACATCATTTGACAGATTGTATGAAAATCTGTCAAGAGAGTATTGATGATTGTCTGTCGTCAGGAAACCACCGCAAGCATGTGACCTCTCGGTTTGCCGATGTTGAACTGTTCGATCTGCTGCATCAGCCGCTGGGTCTCCTTTGTGAGCTCCTGAGTGGCGGCGTGGGCTTGCTCGGCGATGGCAGCGTTTCGCTGGGTGCTGTCATCGATCTCGCCGACGGCCTGGTTCACTTCGATAAGCGAAGCCGCCTGGTCCCTGCTTGCCGCAGCGATGAGCTCAACCCTTTCGGAAATTCCGGCAACATTCGACGATATCGCAATGAGCACCCTGCCCGCCTCGTTCACCAATCGCGATCCCGAGGCGACTTCCTCGCTCGATCTTGCGATGAGTTCCTTGATTTCCTGGGCGGCTAGGGCCGACCGCTGGGCAAGCTCCCTCACTTCCTGGGCGACGACAGCGAAGCCCTGTCCCGCTTCCCCAGCTCTCGCGGCCTCGACACCAGCATTGAGTGCCAGGAGATTGGTCTGGAATGCTATCTCGTCAATAACGCCGATGATTTGCGAAATGCGGCCGGAAGCCGCTTCTATACGGCCCATAGCGTCGACCGCGTTCGTGACCACTGAAGCAGACGCATCCGCGGCCTGCTTGGTTTCCTTTACAAGCCGGGCTGCGGCTTGCGCCTGCTCTGTCGACGAACGCACCGTCGCGGTGAGTTGGTGAACCGCAGCCGCGGTCTCTTCCAACGACGCGGCTTGACGCTCGCTGCGGCGGGAGAGATCGTCGGCGCCACTGCTGAGGTTGTCTGCATTTTGCCGAATGAGCACGATGTTGCCGCGAAGTTCCGACATCGTCGCCTGCAAGCGCAGCAACGAATTGTTGAAGTCTTTTCGCAACTGTTCCAGCCGCCCAGAGAACGGTTGATCGATCATGCTCGAAACATCACCGTTGGATAACCTCTCCAGCCCAGCGGCAAGACTGTCGACGGCGTCGCCGATCTGTTTGTCGATCTCGACTTTCTCCGCCTCGTTGTGCCGACGTTCAGCTTCGGAAGCCGATCGTTGACGATCCGCGTCGTTCTCGATCTCGATTTTCCTTACGGCATTCTCCCTAAAGACACAGAGCGCCCGGGCCATTTCTCCGAGTTCATCAGCGCGCTCAGAAGCACCGATCTCGAAGTCAAGGTCTCCTTGCGCCAAACGCCGCATGTCGTCGGTCAACCGAACGACGGGTTTCTTGAAAGTCGCAATCATCCCGAAGCCCGCGAGAAGCGCGACGAGGACGCCTGCAAATGTCGTGATGAGGCCAATGCCATTCGCGTAAGCCGTCTCTTCAATGGCCCTTGCGCGCTGGGCCTCGGCAAACGTCGTGAGGTGGCCCCATATGGTGTTCAATTGGTCTGTCGTTTGCCTATATTGCGCACGCCTCACTTCCGAGATCTCGACGAGCTTCGCACTGTCCTGCGTCATACCCTCTACCGCCGGCGGGACCGTATTCTGGACTGCCTTGAAAAGATCGAGGTCGGAAGCGGCACTCCAGATGTCCAATATCTCCCTCTTCGTTCTGTCGAAGTTTTCGATGAGCTGCGCGCGGTTTTGTTCGGTAGGGTCGGCTATGAAGCGTGCAAGGTTTATCCTGATGAGATAGCTGGAGTCCGAAAGTCTTCGGCTGCCGTCCAAGGCGCTGCTGATCTTGGCCAAACGTTGGTCGAGACCTGCGAACTCCACGATTGCTTTCTTTGTTTGCTGGTTCGCTACCGCGTTGATCGCGGCGGAGATTTCCTTGAACGCGGACATTGTGGTGTCGAGGCCTACGGCGTTGTCCGATGCGGCGCCCTGCGACAGAAGTTGTGTTACGCTTTTCACCGCGCCGTCGACCGAGCTCGACAGTTTTGTGGCGTCCGACGGCAAGGAAGCCCGCAGATTTCGGGCGCTCCGACGCAACTCGCCCACTTTAGTGCGCAAATATTCGAGTTTCAGCTCGGTCATTCCGGCGGATTGGTAGCCCGCGGCAAAATCAAAGAAGAAGGTTGCATAGCCTGTCACCCTGTCGGCATCGCGCAACATCGATTTGGCGGCGCCCTCGGACTGTTCGCCGGACTTCCTTAACTCGTCAGCCAGGCGGAGCATTTCATTCTGCGACCAAACCAGCGATTCAGAATGATCGGCGATCGAGGTTATCAGTTGCTCTTCGCTTTCATGGACGCGCCAGAGAGAGCCAAAATTGTCCACCACGTCCCGCATGATCGCGTTTGCCGACAGAAGGCCCTCGCTTTCCCCCGTAGCTCCGGCATTCGCCACTAAAGCCTGCAGATGCGATTGCTGGGCGAACAGGTCAGCCTTCACGCGATCGCGCCCTTCTTCCGATGCCTCATCGAGAAACTCTCTCATCGAGGCGGAGACGTCACGGAAACCCGAGAGCACCTGCATCACCTGGCTCGAGGTTTCCAGGCGGCTTTGTAGGAGACCCGCGGCGTAGTGCCCCAAAAACCCGACAGCGCAAATGCTGATTATGAAAGGCAGTACGAAAATGATTACTTTGGTCTGTAGCCGGAAACGGGACAACAGCCTGTCCATTGTGCTCGATCCTTGTCCATAGGCGGTGAAGAAAATTCATCAATCGGGATCCGCCTCCGATGGAAGCATCGAATCATCACTGACAACACGAAGCTGCGTGACCAAGGATTGTCTGTCAACAGATTGTCTGATAAAGTCTGCTGAGGTTTGTCAAAATTGTCTCACGAACTTGTAGAGGAATAGCTCCCTAACAAAACCGGCGCTGCTGCAGCCGGCACAACTTTCACTGCTGACATCGATCGAACCGCGATGTTCTTGCTTTCAGTGGGAAGCGGTGACCGCCTCTCGGCGAGGTGAAGGCTGCGAATATGTCGTCGTTCTCGCGACGGCGGGACGCGACGCCTTGGTGAATTAACGGGCCGTCCTTTTCACGGATGGACGGCTCCACGGATGGCGCCCAGAGCACCAGCTTCCCCGATACTCATCTCGAGATGTCGATCTGGGAACGGTAAGTGTTGAGATTGAGGAGGCAGAGAAAATGACTGATACGAAAGCATTGCTCGACAAGATGACCTTGGCCGAGCAGGTCTCGCTACTTTCCGGCGATACGTTCTGGTCCTTACCTCCCATCGACCGCCTAGGGATAGGAAGATTGCGCTTGACCGACGGTCCCAACGGCGCCCGCGGGGCGGGGTCTTTTGTGGGAGGTGTGACTGCAGCGGCTTTCCCGGTAGGCATCGCCATCGGAGCGAGTTGGAACCCGGACCTGGCCAAGGAAATCGGCAGTGCGCTAGGTGACGAGGTTCTTTCAAAAGGTGCCCACGTCTCGTTAGCCCCCACCGTTAACATCCAGCGCAGCGTCACAAACGGCCGCAACTTTGAGTGCTTCTCTGAGGATCCGATACTGACGGCGGAACTTGCCGTCAGCTATATCGAAGGTCTGCAGTCCAACAAAGTCGGTGCCACGATAAAACATTTCGCCGGCAACGAGTCCGAGATCGAACGTACAACCATCTCTTCAGATATCGATGAACGCACTCTGCGCGAAGTCTACCTAATACCCTTTGAGGCGGCGGTGAAGCGGGCGAAGGTCTGGGCCGTGATGTCGTCGTATAATAAGCTAAACGGTACTTACACGGCGGAAAGCCACTGGCTGTTGAACGAGGTTCTGCGCGGTGACTGGGGTTTTGACGGCGTGGTGATGTCGGACTGGTTCGGCTCGCGTTCGACCGCACCCACCGTGAATGCGGGGCTGGATCTGGAAATGCCTGGCCCGACCCGCGACCGCGGCCCCAAGCTTCTGGCTGCGGTCGAAGGCGGCGAGGTAAGTGTCGAGACGATCCGCGCCTGTGTGCGCAATGTTCTGACCCTGATGGAACGCACCGGCGCTATCAACGATCATCGCGAATTTAAGGAATACGCCATTGATCGACCGAAACACAGGGCACTGATCAGGCGCGCGGGAGCGGAAAGCGCGGTTCTGCTACAGAACGACGGCATCCTGCCATTGGCTCAGCAAGGTACGGTCGCCATCATCGGCCCCAATGCGAAGGTCGCGCAGGTCATGGGAGGCGGCTCGGCACAGTTGAACCCGCACTATGTCGTCAGTCCGTGGCGGGGGCTGGTGGACGCACTGGGCGAGGAGAACCTGGTCTACGCTCAGGGGTGCAGCAATGACCGGTTTCAGCCGTTGATCGAAAACCCGACAACCTTCGAGTTTTTCCAGGGAAGGGAACTTGCCGGCGAGCCGGTGAAGGTTGTCGAGGAACCGTCGAGCCTCGGTGTCTGGTTGCCCCCCGTGGCCGAGGGCCTGGTCGATCCGCACAGCTTTTCGGCCCGGATGCGCACCCACTTCACGGCCTCGGAGGCCGGCGTCCATCTTGTTGGGCTAACCTCGGCCGGGCTTGGCCGGGTCTATGTGGACGGCAAGCTCGTGGTGGATGCTTGGGCTTCCTGGACACGTGGTACCACATTCTTCGAGGAAGGCTGCGAGGAGGTCGTGGGTGAAATCACGCTCGAAGCCGGCCGTACTTGCGAGGTCGTCGCCGAGTACACTCGGCACGATCACGTCAACCTCTATATCGCCGCTATCCGGGTAGGAATAGGCCGGTTTTCGGCCGAAGCGGAGATTACCGAGGCGGCAGCGGTCGCCGCGAAGGCTGATCATGCAGTCGTCTTCGTGGGCAGAACGGGTGACTGGGATACCGAGGGCTCCGATCTTCGCAGCATTGCACTTCCGGGTCTGCAAGACCACCTTGTTGAGGCGGTAATTGCGGCCAATCCGAACACGATTGTCGTACTACAAACCGGTGGACCGGTGGAAATGCCCTGGCTTTCCGGTGCGCGTGCGGTACTGCAATGCTGGTATCCCGGACAGGAGGCTGGCAACGCGATCGCCGATGTGCTCCTCGGCAAGGCCGAGCCCTCGGGCCGACTGGCGCAAACCTTCCCAGCGCGCTGGGCCGACAATCCCACGCATACCGAGGATGATGCGGTCTATCCAGGCAAGGATGGCCATGTGCGATATGACGAAGGTGCGTTTGTCGGTTATCGGCACTATGATCGCCACGGCATTAAGCCGCTGTTCCCCTTCGGTCATGGTCTCGGGTATTCAAGCTTTGCAATGTCGGACCTTACGGTGGAGCTACCGGATGCTGCTGGCGCGGTGACAGTAACACTGGGATTAACCAACATCGGCGAGCGTCCGGGTTCGGCAGTGGTGCAAATCTATGTCGGGGACGTTGAAGCATCTGTACCCAAACCGGTGAAAGAACTGAAGGCCTTCTCGAAAAGCGCCCTGGAACCCGGTGAGAAACGAAAAATGAGTTTCGTTCTCGACGCCCGAACATTTGCCTTCTTCGACACGACCGAGCGGCGCTGGCGCGTAGAGGCGGGGGAATTTGCAGTAATGGCTGGGTTCTCGGCCACCGACATCCGTTTGAGTGTAACCGTCACGCAAGAGGGCGCTGTCTTGGCGCTCTAATTGTGCCGCAAATCAATGGCTACGTTGGGCAGTGGTTGAGTTCCAAAGAATGTAGTTTGGCGGTGAAGCTCAGCGAGTTGAGTGAAAAATTACTGAATAGCCCCTAGATTTGTAGACGCCTTCTTTCCTAATTTTGAGGCAGGAAGAGCATCATGAGCAAATCGAATTTCAGCGAAGAGTTTAAGCGTGACGCGGTGCGTCAGATCACGGAGCGAGGGTATCCGGTTGCCGAGGTTTCGCAGCGTCTCGGCGTGAGCCAGCATTCGCTTTACGAATGGAAGAAGAAGTTTGCTGCATCGAACGCCAAAGACAACGACAAGGCCGAAGAGATCAGGCGGCTGAAGAAGGAACTGGCTCGCGTCACCGAGGAGCGAGACATCCTAAAAAACGATCACGGGCTTCGGTCCGCCTGTGCGCGGTAGAAACAAGCTGTGTTACGCTGCCCGCCGGAGGGGAGTTGCCGACTGCTTATTGGAGGCGATCGACCCCGTTAAAAAACGTGGCACATGGGCTGTTGCGAACTTGAGAGTGGTGACGTCACGTGAGCGGCGATCCCGGTTAGGAAAATGACGAACTTGCTCGGCCCAGCCCCTCCCGATCCATAGGAGGAGAAGCCATGCCAAAGACAAGTTCATCCATTCCGCAGAACCTCACCCGCATGAATCCTGGGGCGGCGGCCATCGACATCGGGTCTACGATGCATATGGCCGCAGTCAATCCGGACTGTGCTGACCTGCCGATCCGTTCATTCGGAACCTTCACCCACGATTTGCATGACCTTGCCGCCTGGTTCAAATCTTGCGGCGTCACAAGCGTGGCAATGGAATCGACCGGCGTCTACTGGATACCGGCTTTCGAGATCCTTGAGCAGCACGGCTTCGAGGTGATCCTTGTCAACGCGCGTTATGCAAAGAACGTCCCAGGCCGGAAGACCGACGTCAGCGACGCAGCATGGCTTCGCCAGTTGCATTCATATGGTCTGCTGCGCGGGAGCTTTCGGCCGAACGCGCAGGTCGCAACACTGCGTGCTTATATGCGCCAGCGAGAACGGCTGGTCGAGTACGCGGCGGCCCATATCCAGCATATGCAGAAGGCTTTGATGGAGATGAACCTACAGCTCCATCATGTTGTCTGCGACATCACCGGTGCAACGGGCATGAAGAT
>Ga0308157_10004708_pt1 | contig 17837 bp, 8 predicted proteins | sample PhyBR1_FD_201035 | JGI IMG/M metagenome (GOLD analysis project Ga0308157, IMG submission 201035) | Phyllosphere microbial communities from UC Gill Tract Community Farm, Albany, California, United States - DLSLB.R1 | ecosystem: Host-associated > Plants > Phyllosphere > Unclassified | place: USA...
TGCGCGTCTCCATGCCGATCATGAGCGCAGCCTCGGCCAGCGCCGAGCGCAGTGTCGAGGTGCGCGCGGCGTACTCCCCGAGGTAGACACCGGGCCCCTCGGGGTCATAGGAGTCGTAGCGATCGGCGTTCTGGTGGAACCACTGCGGCGAGCGGTAGAAGTGCTCGTCGACGATGTCGATGCCTCGCTCGCGGGCGAACCGCCACCCGCGGTCGAAGTCGCGACCGTAAGCGAAGGGGCCCACGGTGCCGATGATGGTCAGCTCAGGGTAGGCGGCGCGCAGCGCGTCCTCGATGCGGGCGTAGCGGTCGCGGAACTGGGGCGTGATCTCATCTTCGTTGCCGAGGCCGAGGTAACGCATGCCGAACGGCTCGGGATGACCGAGCTCGGCGCGGACGGCGCCCCAGCGAGTTTCCGCGGATCCGTTCGCGAACTCGACGAGATCCAGCACGTCCTGCGTGTAGCGGGGCATGTCGGCGTCGTCGACTGCGCGCTGTCCGCCGAGCGCGTTCTGGCAGCATACGCCCGCGGCGACGACCGGCAGAGGCGTCGCACCGAGCTCCTCACACAGCAGGAAGTACTCGTAGAAGCCGATCGCCATCGACTGGTGATAGCCCCAGAGGTTCGGCATGGGGCGGCGCGCCTCCTGCGGCCCGATGGTGCTCTTCCAGTCGTAGAGGCTGTCGATGCCGCGGCCATGCACGAGGCATCCGCCGGGGAAGCGCACGAACGACGGCCTCAGCTCCCTGAGTGCCTCGAGCAGATCCTCGCGGAACAGCCGTGGCTCGCCGTCGCTGCCGAGCGGCCTGAGGCTCACGAGGTCGATATCGACGGTGTCACCCGCGGCGACCTCGATCTCGAGCGCCCCGCGCCCGTTGTGCTCGCCCGCGAGGTCGGCCTCGAGGGGCGCCCAGGCGGATCCGGCCTCGAGCGTCGCGGTCGAGGTGAGGCGCGCGGGGGCCGTCGGCCCCGCGTGGCCGGGCGCGTCCGCAACCGCCCACGCACGGCCCGGCATCTCCGCGGTCGGCGCCTCGGGTCCCGGTGCCGCGGAAGCGGGTCCCGCATGTCCCGGCACCTCCGCAGCAGGCGTGGCGTTCCCGGGCGCGGCGACGCTTGCCCGCAGCTTCCCCGATCCGCTCACCGTGCGCGCGAAGAGACGCAGCCGCTGCCCGCGTCCGGCATGCACCGGGACGCCGGACCAGCCCTCGTTCGAGAGGATCGCGGGCCCCGTCACACGCATGTAGGTCGCGTTGTTCGGGTGAACCGGATCCTCTTCGCGCGCCCACGCGACGCGCTCGATCGATTCGGAGCGCACCTGCCACGCGGTGAGCGGGCCCCAGCCCGGGCGATCAGCGCCCGAGTACTGGAAATCGCCGTTCTGTACAAGCTCGGCGTTCAGACCACCGTCGAGCGCATCGTTGAGATCCTCGAGAAAGATGCCCCACAGATCCGGAGAAACAGTGACACCCGTCGGCTCGCCGACGCGGATGTCGAGTGTCACGCGTCGACCTCGACCGAGACCGTGACGTACGAGTGCGCCGGCATGTCGACCTCGAGCCCGCGGGCGTGCGCACGCACGCCCGCGTGGGCGACGGGCACGACCGCCTCCGGGTTCTCGGGGGTGTTGTGCGCGGCCGTATCGGCCGCCGTGAGGATCCGCGCCGTCACGGAGCCGAGGTCGGCGCCGCGCAGATCGAGCACGACCGCGCGGTCCTCCGTCGCCTCGAGGTTCGACAGCGAGATCAGAGCGCGGCCGTCCTTGATCGACGCCGAGGCCGAGATCATCGGCAGGTCTCGGCCGTCGACCCGACGGGTCTCGGATCCGAGCACGTGCGCCTCGAGCGCGTCGGCGTCGTGGTGCCCCGTGTTCATCTCGAACACGTGGTAGGTCGGCGTCTTCACGAGGGCGCCCGACTCGGGATCGGTGAGGATCATCGCCTGCAGCACGTTGACGGTCTGAGCGATGTTCGCCATGACGAGGCGGTCGCTGTGGCGGTGGAACGCATCGAAGTGCACGCTCGCCACGAGGGCGTCGCGCAGGGTGTTCTGCTGGTAGAGGAAGCCGGGGTTGGTTCCCTTCTCGACGTTCCACCAGGTGCCCCACTCGTCGAGCACGAGGCCGACGCGCTTATCGGGGTCGTAGCCGTCCATGACGGTGCTGTGGCGAGTCAGCAGCTCCTCGATGCGGAAGGCGCGGGAGAGGGCGACGTACCACTCGTCCTCGGTGAACTCGGTCGCATCTCCCTTGTCCTCCCACGGGCCCGTCATCGTGTAGTAGTGCAGCGACAGTGCCTGGTAGGGCGACGAGGCCTCGCCCGGGCAGCCGCCGAGGCAGCCGAGACCGCGCATGAGAGCCGCCGTCCACTTGTAGTCGTCATCGCTCGCGCCCGCGGCGATGCGGTAGACCTTGTTGTCGCCGTGATCGCGGACATAGGTCGCGTACTGGCGGGCCAGGTCGGTGTATGCGTCGGCGCGCATGTTGCCACCGCATCCCCAGGCCTCGTTGCCGATGCCGAAGAACGGCACCTTCCAGGGCTCATTGCGGCCGTTCTCGCGGCGCAGGCTCGCCATCGGAGAGTCGTCCGCGCGGGTGAGGTACTCGATCCACTCGCTCATCTCGCGCACCGTGCCGGATCCGACGTTGCCCGCGATGTAGGCGTCGGTGCCGAGCATCTCGCAGAGCTGCATGAACTCGTGCGTGCCGAAGGAGTTGTCTTCGACGACGTCGCCCCAGTGCGAGTTGACCATGCGCGGCCGCTGCTCGCGGGGACCGATGCCGTCCTTCCAGTGGTAGTCGTCGGCGAAGCAACCGCCCGGCCAGCGCAGGTTCGGGATTTTCAGGGCGCGGAGGGCCTCGACGACGTCGAGGCGGATACCGCCCTCGTTCGGGATCTCGGAGTCTTCGCCGACGTAGAAGCCGCCGTAGATACAGCGCCCCAGGTGCTCGGCGAAGTGGCCGTACAGGTGACGGCTGATGCGGGCGCCCGGAAGGTCGAGGTTGACGACGACGCGGGTGGTTTCGTGAGACATGCTTCCTCGCAGGTGACGATAAGATTTGTATCGTTAAATAGATTGGGGCCATTCGGTCCCGCTGTCAAGCCCGCGACGACGCGGTGGCACACTGGACATCCGGGGGTAAATCACAATGGTGACGATGCAGGACGTGGCCCAGGCGGCCGGAGTCTCGCCCATGACGGTGTCGAACGTCGTGAACGCGCGCCCGCACGTCAAACCCGAGACGAGGGAACGCGTCCTCGCCGCGATCACCGCGCTCGGCTACCGGGTCAACACGGCGGGCCGGACCCTGCGAACGGGACGCACCGGCACCATCGGGCTGGCGGTTCCCGAGGTCGACAACCAGTACTTCGCGCACCTCGTCGCGTGCGTGGTCGACGAGGCCGCCCAGCAGGGTCTGCGCGTCGCGATCGAACAGACAGACGCCATGCGTGAGAACGAGATCGAGGTCGTGTCGACCTCTCGCAACCGCCTCTACGACGGCCTCCTGCTCTCGACGGCGGGCCTCACCGACACCGACACCGACCTGCTGCAGGTCGATTACCCCATCGTGCTGCTCGGCGAGAGCCTCTTCGATGCTCCCCTCGACCACATCGTGATGCCCAACGTGGAGGGATCCCGCGAGGCGACCGAACATCTCATCTCCCGCGGTTGCCGCAGGATCGCGTACCTCAAGCGTCCGGACACGGAGCTCGATCCGCGCCGGGACGGATACCTTCAGGCGATCGCGGCGGCGGGCCTCGAACCCATCCTCATCCAGGTCGAAGGGCTCGACATCGCCTCGAGCGCCCGCGCCGTCGGCGCCGCGCTCGCGCAGGGCCTCGAGATCGACGCCATCGCGGCGTTCACCGACAACCTCGCGATCGGCGCCGTGCGCGGCGCGGCCGATGCGGGCCTCCGCGTGCCCGATGACCTGCTCGTCACCGGCTACGACAACGTGCCCCTCGCCGCGCTGTCGGTGCCGTCGCTCACGACGATCGCGCCCGATCACTCGGTGACGGCGAGCACGGCGATCCGCTTCCTCCTCGAGCGCATGGGCGGATCTACCGAGCCCCCGCGCACCTTCACGATCCCTCACACGCTGATCGTGCGCGAGTCGTCGACGCGGTAGCTCCGCCCCGCGCACGAGGAGATGTCGGGAAAGTGAGGAGTCTTCACGTTCCCATTGAGCCGTCGCGCCTCCGCGCGGTCATCTGCAACGTGACGATGACCGCGCGGAGGCGGGCGAACTCGGCGGCTTACTCCTCGCCCACCGCGTCGTAGTCGACCACGACCGTGCCCTCGGTGCCGTCATCCAGCGTGTATGCGATCTCGACGGATCCCGCCTCGAACGCATCGGATCGAGTCTGGAAGGCGATCGAGCGGCTCGCCCCTGCCTTCAGGCGCTGGATCTTCTTCTCGCCGAACGGCGTCACGACGTGCGCCGTCACGAACTCGTCGGACGCATTCGTGAGCGTCACGGTGAGCACCAAGCCATTGCCGATCTCGCGGTGCGAGATCTCGGCGGCGACCGGGGCATCGATCGACGGTTCCTCGATCGGCTCGAGCTCCGGCTCTTCGGTCGTGTAGCGGATCGAGGGCGCCTGCGGCATCTCCATCCCCTCGCCCAGGAAGTAGCTCACGTGCGGAGGCTGGTTGTAACCGGTGTTCTGCCACGCGACGCCCAGGCGGTAGACCGGATCGTGCATCAGCGTGCGCAAGCGCAGTTCGGTCTCATTGGTCGTCGAGTAGATGCGCAGCTCGGTCGAGTCGGCACTGCGCCACGCGATCTCCTCACGCCAGTCGCCGAACAGGTCGGCCTGGATGTTGGGGGTGCCCTTCGTACCGTTGTTGGAGCGCGCCCCTTCGTCCGCGAGGATCACGTCGGCGGTCTCGGTCTCCCAGTTCCACTTCGAGATGGTCGGATAGCCCCAGTACTCCTCCTGATTGAAGGTGTGGTCGACGATCTCGCGCAGCGGATCGCCATCGAACCAGGCGAGGAAGTTCGCCGCGGGGATCGACTCGGTGATGACCTCGCCGTCGGCCGACACGAGCTGTCCGACCTCCGAGTTCCACGCCGAGTCGCCACCGATGGCCCAGCCCTCGGCACCCTCATAGCGCGGGTCGATGTCGCCGGCCGCGGCGCGGCCGGTGTCGCGTACCGCAGGGATCGACCAGATGATCTCGCCCGTCGCGGCATCGCGCATCGTGGCGCCCATGCCGCCCTCCGCCGACACGTGCTCCTGAGCGGCGAAGACCTCCAGGCCCGGCCGCGAGGGAATCAGATCGGAGAGGTGGATCGCATCGCCGTGACCGAGGCCGGTCGAGTACAGCAGACCGCCGTCGTCGTCGAGCGTGGCCGAGCCGTAGACGATCTCGTCCTTGCCGTCGCCGTCGACGTCGGCAACCGACAGGTTGTGGTTGCCCTGGCCCGCGAGCGCCTCGTTGGCCGCGTCGTTCGAGTCGGTCACCCAGCGTTCGATGAGCTGCTCGCCGTCGAAGTCGTAGGCGGCCACGACCGCGCGGGTGTAATAGCCCCGGCTGAAGATCGCGCTCGGGTGCTCGCCGTCGAGATAGGCCGTTCCGGCCAGGAAACGGTCGACGCGGTTGCCGTACGTGTCGCCCCACGCACCCACATCGCCGCGCGGCGGGGTGTAGTCGATCGTGTCGATCGCCGCGCCCGTCTCCCCGTTGAACACCGTCAGGAACTCCGGTCCCTGTAGCACGTATCCGCTGCTGTTGCGGTGGTCGGCGCTCACATTGCCGATCGGGGTGCCGACGCCGTCGATCGTGCCGTCCGCGGTCTTCATGATGACCTCGGCCTTGCCGTTGCCGTCGTAGTCGAACACCTGGAACTGCGTGTAGTGCGCGCCGGCGCGGATGTTGCGGCCGAGGTCGATGCGCCAGAGCCGCGTGCCGTCGAGCTTGTAGGCATCGAGCAGCACGTTGCCGGTGTACCCGCCGTGCGAGTTGTCCTTCGAGTTCGACGGATCCCACTTCACGATCAGCTCGTAGGTGCCGTCGCCGTCGACATCGCCGACGCTCGTGTCGTTCGCGGAGTAGGTGTACGGCTGCCCGTCCTTGGTGTAGCCGTCAGCGGGCTTGTCGAGCGGCACCGAGAGGTAGTCGCCGGCCTGCACCCCGAACTCGCCGGTCGCGGTGTACTCGCGGCCATCTCGCACCTGGGTGACGGTGTAGACGGATTCGTCGGATCCGTTCTCGTCGAGGAAGTTCGTCGAACCGGTGATCGGCTCGCCGGAGATCTTCTCGCCGTCGCGGTACACCTGGAAGGCGATGCCGTCGGGGTCGGTTCCGAGCATGCGCCACGACACGAGCACACCGTTGTCGGCGTGCACCGCGGCGGGTGCGCGATCGAGATACTCGGCCTGACGCTCGAGCGTCGTGACGGCCTCAGTAGCGAGCTGCTCTGAGGCGTCGCCTGCCCCGCCCGCGTTCACACCGACGACGGTGTAGTAGTACGGAATCGTCGTGAGCACGTCATCGTCGGCGTACTCGGAGCCGTCGGCGACGCCGATGAGCTCGCCTCGCTCACCCGCCTTCTCCGAGCGGAAGACGAGGTGGTAGACGGCCTCATCGACCGCATCCCACGACAGCGAGACGAGGTTCTTCTGCACGTCGGTGGCTTCGAGGGCGGTCGCCGCCGCCGGCGGGGTCACGCCCCCGTCGATGAGCGAGACCTCGACGGTGTCGCTCGGCACCGACTCGAGATCGGTCTGATCGACCGCCGCGACGTAGTACTCGTACTCGAGGCCCACGCGGGCGCTCGTGTCGGTGTAGCTCGGCTCGTCGACGGAGTCGACGAGCACGGGCGTCGAATCGAACACGGAGGTGCGGTAGACGTTCCAGCTCACGCCGTCGACGTCGTCCCACGCGAGCGAGATCGCGGGGCTTTCCGGATCCGCGTCGACGTTCGTCGCCTCGAGTCCGGTCGGGCCGAGCAGGATCGGGGTGATCTCGAGGCCGTTGAGGCGTGAGCCCGACGAGGGGCCGTAGGCCTCGATGTCGATGCGGCCGTCGGTCACGAGGAACGTGCCCCGCAGCGTCTCGTTGACGCCGCCCTTTCCGGCGTTGCCGCTTCCGGCGTCCTTGCCCTCAACGCGGAAGCTCGTCTTGCTCGTGCCGATGAAGTCGCCCGAGTACGTCTTGACCGAGTAGGTGCCGTTCGGCACGTCGAGCGCGAAGGTCGCGCTCTCGCCCGGCAGGACGAAGTCGCGCACGAGGTCGTTGGCCGCCCCGCCCTGGTCGCCGCGGTCGCGTCCGCCGTCGGCGGGCAGCGCCTCGAGGAAGCCGATTCCGGTCTCCTCGCTGTACTGCGTGTCGGGCGTGATCTCGGTGTAGCCCTGCATGAGCGGGTTGCCGGCGAGCTGGAAGTCGTACTTGTACAGCGCCTCCTTCGTCGTGAAGGTGACGGCATCGCTGGGCTCCGACTCCCCGCGTCCGTTGACGGCCACGACGCGGTAGCTGTAGGTGTGCCCCTCCTCGAGTCCCTGCACGAGCGAGCTCGGCTGGGTCACCATGCCGACGAGCTTCCACTCGCCCTCGGCGTCGTCCTGGCGATAGATCTTGTAGATGTCGGCGGTCGACGACGGCGTCCACTGCAGGGTCGCGCCGCCGTTGCTGATACCGCCCGCGACGACGTCGGCGGGCACCGCGGGGACCTCGGCGGGAGGCTCGACATCGGTCACCTTCTCGGCGATCGGGTCGTCGAACTCGGCCACGTCCTGTGCCACGAGGCGGGCCATCTGGATCGCGCCGTATTCCTGGAAGTGGGTATCGTCGGCGGTGCCGCCGGGACGGTTCGGGAAGACGCCCGGATCCACGTGCAGGAACACGGCCTTCGCCGCCTCCGCGCCGATCTCGGTCAGATAGGCGCGCGACGACACCGACAGATCGACGAGCAGCGCGTCCTCCTCCTCGGCCACCTCGATCGCCTTCGCGACGTACTCGGGGAAGCTCACGTTCGCCTCACCGGTCTCGGCGTTGAACGATCGGCGCGACACCGGCGTGACGATGACGGGCGTCGCGCCGCGCTGGCGGGCGCCCTGGATGTACTCGCGCAGGTATTCCTTGTAGTCCTCGGGCGATGCATAGCGGTCATCGACGCCCTGGGTGGCGTCGTTGTGGCCGAACTGTGCGAAGAGGTAGTCGCCCGGGCGGATATTGCGCAGGATCTCGTCGAGGCGTCCCTGCGTGATGAAGTTCTTCGATGAGCGGCCCCCGATCGCGTGGTTCTCGACGGCGACGTCGTCGGCCAGGAAACGATCAATCATCTGTCCCCAGCCGGCCTGCGGGGCATAGGCGATCGGGTCGTAGGTCTGGACCGTGGAGTCGCCGGCGATGTAGGCGGTCGGGATCGCCCCGGCCTGGCGCGACGCGAGCCGCGTGATCGTCAGCGCGTTGACGGCGGCGGCGTCGCCACCGAACTCGAGCGTGAGCCGTCCGTCGATGAGCGCAATCGGGAACGCCATCTCGAGGAACGCCCCTGCGCCCTGCGGGTTCTCGAGCACCTTGGCCATCTTCTCGGCCGTGATCGTCGTGGTCGTCGCGTTCTCGGCGTCGCCGGAGACGACGTCGATCGAGTAGTCGGCAGCCGGCAGGTCGATCTCGAAGACACCACCCGCCGGGGTGACGAAGTCGCTCTTGATCGCATCGTCCGTTCCGCGGTCGACGTCGGCGGCCTCCGCGGACGGCGCCGTCGAGAAGCCATAACCCCAGTCGTCGTCGAACGCGGTCGCGCTCGTAACGCCGAGCGCTCCGTTGGCGACGACTCCGGGTCCGAAGTCGAAGGTCACCGAATCGCCCTCGCCGATCTCGGGGAGCGCCTCGGGCTGCGCGTACGCGGCGGCGATGACCGCCTCGGTCACGGGCGAGGATCCGGCGGCGTTTCGCGCCGTGAACCGGTACGACCACGCCTCGGCGGTGTCGACCTCGTCGGTGTAGCCGGGTTCGGTGACCGTCGCGATCTCCGCGAAGGATCCATCGGATCCGGCGCGCTCGATCACATATTCGTCCGCATTCGCCGTCGCGTCCCACGTGAGCACGACGCCGTCGGCCGTGACGCGGGCGACCGCGAGCCCCGTCGGCGTCGTGGGGGCCGCGAGCTCGGGGATCTCACCGCTCGTGGCGACCTCGCTCCGCGACGATTCCACGCCGAACTCGTCCACGGCGACGACGGCGTAGGCGTAGCTGCCGCCGGCCGCGACATCGCCGTCGGTGTACTGCGGTTCGGTCGTCTCGGCGATCTGCGAGAACTCGCCGGGCTCGCCGCCCGCGACGTCTGCACGCAGAACGCGGTAGCCGACGGCGTTCGAGACGGCGGCCCAGCCGAGGCTGACGCCGTTCCACGCGATCTTCGTGGCTTCGACGGCGGCCGGGGTCTCCGGCAGCGCGGGTGTGACGACGATGCCGTTGATGTACGCGCCGAGACCGCCGCCCGTGATCGAGATCGTGAGCTGCCCGTCGGTGACGACGGTGCGGAAGGTCGCGGTCGTCGTACCGCCGCGGCCGGTGGTGAGTCGGTCCTGAGGCACTCCCTCGATCTCCAGAGAGGCGTTCGTTCCCGAGGTCCCGGGGAGCGCGTCGCCGATCGTCACGGTGACGTCGTACTGGCCGTCGGGCACGCCGTCGACCTGGAAACCCCAGGCTGAGCCCGCGACGAAGTCCTCCGCGACGGGGTCGGGCTGCTCGAGGCTGCCGCTGCGGTCGCGGTCGAAGAGGCCGGCGCCGTCGGGCAGCGTGATGCCCCACCCCTGCTCGGGGGTGTAGAGCGACGACGTGGTGACCTGCTGGTAGCCCTCGGCGACGGGGCTCGCCGGGGTGCCGAAGTCGAAGCGCCAACTGCCGTCTTCGGCGGGGTCGAGCGCCGCGGCCGCCGGGGTCGCCGCGAGTAGCGTCGCGATGATCGCAGCCGCGGTGCCGGTTGCGGCGCCGATGCGGGCGCGCGACCGGCCGCGTAGTGATCGGGAATGCTGTGTGGATGGATCCACCGTTTTCTCCTTAGAACTTCGCCGTCGAAGGTTCTTCCGAGCCGCGGGCGCGGCACCGCGGGCACGCCGAATAGCGATGCTGCGCGGGGGTCGAAGGGCCTCGGTGGCCCCTCGACGCTCGATCATGGCAGGTGTTTTTGTATCGATCAAGTACTTTCTGCAAAACGTTTCTAGACGCGGTATCCGAAACTGTGTATCGTTACAGAAAATGTCGCCCGGTCACTGGAGACCCGATGATCACCTTTCCCTCCCGCGGATCCGTCACGGTCTCGGGCGCCGATGGCCGCGCCCGCGAAACGGTGCGCGACACCGTGCTGCGCCTCGACGTCGACCGCTTGCTCGCGCCCTTCCGCCGCGAGGCGGGGCTCCCCCATGCGGCCACGTACGGCGGCTGGGAGGAGACGGGACTCGACGGACACACCGCCGGGCACGTGCTGTCGTCGCTCGCGATGCTCTCGGCGGGAGGGGATCCGGAGACCGGCGCCATGCGACGCCGGCTCGTCGCCGGGCTGGCGGAGTGCCAGCGCGCCCTCGGCACCGGCTACATCGGCGGTGTTCCGGATGGGGTCGCGCTCTGGGCGGAGTTGCGCGGCGGACGCATCGATGCGGGCGCCTTCGCGCTCAACGGCCGCTGGGTGCCGCTCTACAATCTGCACAAGACGCTCGCGGGTCTCATCGACGCCGCCGAGATCGGCGACGACGAAGCCCTCGAGGTGCTGCTCGCCTACGCCGCGTGGTGGCGCGAACAGCTCGACGCACTCGACGACGCGTCACTCCAGCGCATTCTCGAGTGCGAGTTCGGCGGCCTCACCGAGTCGTTCGCGAGGCTCGCGCTGCTGACGAGCGACACGCACTTCCTCGCGGTCGCGCGACGGTTCGTTCCGCGCGTGCTCGCGGATCCGCTCGCCCGGGGCCGGGACGAGCTCGACGGTCTGCACGCGAACACGCGGATCCCGGTGCTCGTCGGTCTCGCGACAATCGAGCGCGCGGCCCGCGAGATCGCGCCTGAGTTGCTGCCCTCCGTCGAGGCGTACGAGGGACGGGCGGCCCGTTTCTTCTTCGACCGCGTCGCCCGCCACCGCTCGGTCGCGATCGGCGGCAACAGCGTGCGTGAGCACTTCGACGCCTCGCTCGCGAGCATGTTCATCGCGCGCGAGGGCCCCGAGACCTGCAACACCTACAACATGATCAAGCTTGCCGCCGAGCTGCACACTCTCACGGGCGACGACGGCTACCTGCATTTCGCCGAGCGCGCCCGCCGCAACCACCTGCGCTCGGCGCAGCACCCCGGCCACGGCGGATTCGCATACTTCACTCCTCAGCGCCCCGCCCATTACCGCGTGTACTCGGGCGAGGCCGAGGGGTTCTGGTGCTGTATGGGATCCGGGTTCGAGGCCCAGGCCTGGCACGGCGCGCTCGCATTCGCCCGCAACGGCGAGGACCTGCGGGTGAACGCGCCCGTCGCCGCGTCGTGGGAGGACGACGGCGTGCGGGTGACGCAAGAGGTTACCGAGGGCGCCTCAGCGGTCGAAGCGACGTTGGCTGTTGTGACGGAGCGGCCCGTCTCGGTCTCGGTCTTGGTGCCCGAGTGGGTCGAGAAATCCGCGAGCGTCGCAGACGCCGGGGAGGCGAGCCGTTATTCGACTCCCCGTGTCGGCGGCGACTCCGCCGCAGGGCCGTCGGCGGCCACCGCAGGATCCCGGATCCGTGTCGGCTTCCCTACCGGTTCCTCGCTTCTCCGCATTACCTACCCGCGGGCGCTGCGCGTCGAGCGCGCGAGCGACGGATCCCCGTGGGGCTGGATCGTCGACGGACCCGACGTGCTCGCCCAGCGGATCCCCGACGACGCCATCGCGTATCGCGGCTCCGAGGCCCGCATGAGCCACATCGCGGTCGGCCCGCTGCGGCCGCTCGCCGAGACCCCGGTGCTCGATCTCGACAGGGCCGAGCGGATCGGCGCGGGCCGGGTGCGGGTGCCCTCGTCGCGGGGCGTGGTGGAGCTCGAGCCGTTCGCGGGGATCCACGATGCGCGCTACACGGTCTCGTGGCCGCTCGGCGATCTCGAAGAACTCGCCCGCATCGACGAGACGTCGCTCGGCATCGAGGCCCGCACCCGCGACGTGGTGACCTTCGGCGAACAGCAGCCCGAGTCGGATCACGGCCTCGCGGCGGACGACGAGCAGATCGGCCGCGACGGCGACCGGCGCTGGCGTCGCACGGCGTCGCGGATCCGCCTCACGATGAACGACTGGACCGGCACCGCCGACACCCTGCGGCTGTCGTGGTGCGCGGGCGAGGATCCATCGTCGCTGCGGGTGCGAGCGGGCGGGCGAATCGTGTTCGACGAGATCCACCCCGGCGGCACGGGCGCCGAGGCCCGCGACATCGCGCTCGGCGCGCAAGCGGGAACGGTGACGCACGAGATCGAGATCGAGGGCTCCCCCACCCCACGCCTCGCGGAGGCCCGCCTCCTCGCGCCGGACTCGGACCGCTAGCGCGGATCGTCCGACCGCCCGCTGGCCATGTCATCAAGTCTCCGACAATTCATCCGTCACCGCTGGATGATTCGTCGGAGACTTGACGACTTGTCGGAGACCGGATGAGCCGTCCGAGACTGGATGATTCGTCGGAGACCTGATGAGCCGCGACGGAAGTGATGAGCTACGCCCGCAGCAGGACGCAGCCGTGGGGTTCGAGAGGCAGGCGCACGGCGCTGCTGCCCGGGGCGACGCTGTAGATGTCGTGGCTCTGCTCGCGCGCGATCTCGGTCGCCACCTCGGCGCCGGTCCAGACGTCGACGATGCTGCCGGGGGCGGATCCGAACCCGAGCCAGCTCGTATCGAGGGTCTCATCGGCCGCCTCGTCACGAGTGTTGAAGACCGCCGCCCAGCGTTCGCCGCGCGGGCCCTCGGCCGCCCAGATCACGAGGCCCCGGTCGCGCAGGAGCTCGCGGTTGCCGTGCGAGGAGGATCCGATCGCGAGCACATCGGCGTTCTGGAAGAGCGCGATCGTCTCGGGATCCGACTCGGGCAGGTGACCGCCGATCATCAGCGGCGAGCGCGCCATCGACCAGAGCGTCACGATCGACCGGCGCTCCGCGAGAGTGAAGCGGGCCTCGCGGGGTTCGCCGCGCTCGGCCCGCACGCCGATGCGGCCCAAAGGAAGCATGTCGCCGTCCGGCCAGCCGTTCGTCGACGCGTGCGGCGCCCAGCGCGCGAGGCGGGCGAAGTTCGGCTCGATATCGCTCCAGCTGTCCCAGATGTCATCGCTCACGCGCCACATCGTCGCGTTGTCGCGCAGATGCTCGAGGTGCGCGAGCGACATGTGGCGGCCGGGTGAGAGCGACAGCGCGATCTCGCGCGGCGCCAGTTCGATCGCCCGCGAATACGCCTCGATGTCGGCGGTCTGATAGGGCCAGAGCATGTCGTCGGCCTTGATGAAGTCGATGCCCCACTCGGCGTAGAGCGCGAGGCAGGAGTCGTAGTAGGCCTGCACCCCGTCGGCGCTGAGCCCGGCATAGTGCGGGTTCCACTCGCACCGGTTCGACTGGTCGGCGATCTGCGACGCCGTCAGCGTCGTCCCGAGCACGGGTGTGTCGGCTCGCACGGCGACGTCCGGGATCCCTCGCATCACGTGGAAGCCGAACTTCAGTCCGAGCGCGTGGATCTTCTCGGCGAGCGGCCCAAACCCCGCCCCGCCGGCCGCGCTCGGGAAGCGCCCCGGATCCGGTTGCAGGCGGCCGTACTCGTCGATGACGAGCTCGGCGCGTTCGTTGTATCCGTGCGACCTGGCCCCCGGATCCGACCAGTCGGCGTCGATGACGATCGTGTCCCAGCCGTAGGGCAGCAGGTGCTCAGCCATGAAGCGGGCGTTCTCGAGCACCTCTTCTTCCGTGACGGTCGTGCCGAAGCAGTCCCAGCTGTTCCATCCCATCGGCGGGGTGGGAGTCTTGCGTAGCGTCATTGTTACCTCACCTCGATGTATTCGAACGCGGGCCGGCTCACGCGCGTCTCAGTCTGGCCCGCGATGAGCCCCGCCATGCCGCGGGCATGGGTGTCGTCGTCGACCTCCGCGACGAGCGTACCGTCGACATAGCCGCGGATCCGGGAGCCCTCGCACGCGAGCGCGAGCTCATAGCCGTCGCGGGTCGGTGCCGTGCCGCTCGCGAGCACGTGCTCACCGCCCGGTGTCGTGTCGCTCTGCGCGCGGATGATCGCCTGCTGTTCGGTATCGCCCACCAGCTCGGTCTTGTCGAGCTTGCCGTTGACGTTGAGCAGCGTCCATTCGCCTGCCGCCGTGATCTCGAACGCGTACCCCTTCGGCTCGAAGCCGTAGCCCGTGCCGACGTGGTGCACGCGCGCCATGACGCCGCCGGTGTCGCCTTCGCCTGGCAGCACGCGCGTCTCAACGGTGACGTCGCGCCAGTCCGCGTCTCCGATGATCGTGTACGGCCGCCAATCGGGTGCCCACGAGATCGTCGGGATCGGCACGGCTTGTTGCACGCGCACGCGCCCGTCGTCGCCGCGGACGAGCTCGAAGGCGCCCGCGATATCGGCGGTGTAGCGCGGCAGATAGCCGCGCGCAGCCGGATCCTCATACGAGCCGAAGTCGTCGCGGTACGGCAGCGGGAATGCGGCGGGTGCGGGGATCTGGTCGAAGGATCCCTTCTGCTGGCCCGTCGTCGTGGTGATCGAGTAGACCGCGTTCGGCAGCAGCTCGATCTCGAAGTCGCCCGTGAGGGGCGGCTGCTCCACGAACTGCTCCTCGGCGGTGCTGCGCCAGACATGCAGGCGCGGTGCCTCGAATCCGTCGCCCAGCGAGAGGCGCAACTTTTGTGATTCGACGGCGCCCGACGTCTCGATGATCGCGCTGACGTCGCCCTCCTCCGAGGCCAGCGTTACGACGGATCCGCCCCCCGGAAGCTCCCGGCACGCACCTGAGAGATAGGTCCAGCCGAGGCCCGTGAACTGGCCGTAGTGAGCGTATCCCCACAGCGCCTCGCGCACGCGGTAGTGGCCCGACCATGGCTCGTGGGCGACGAGCATCGCCGGGTCGACCGCATAGGGTTCGATCGGATAGACACCCGCGATGTCGTACCAGAGCACGGTCTTCGTGGCACCGCTCAGGAGGAAGTTGTCGTTGAAGCATTCGACGATGCCGATGAGGCAGTCGAACCCCGTGAGGTACACGTGGTCTTCCGTGTTCCAGATGGGCTTGCCCCATTCGTCCGCGAGCTCGCGCACACGCGCCGGGGTGTGCGCGTCGGGCTTGCCGTACATGACGTGGGCTCCGATCACATCGATCGCATCGCGCGCCTCGGCGTCGCGTTCGAGTTCGTGGACGAAGTCGAACTTGTCCTCCGGCCAGTGATCGAAGCCGTGCAGCAGCACGTCGCCGAAGCCCGCCTCGTCGAGGCCGCGGCGCAGCGCCTTCGCGAACTCGAGGCTCACGCCCTTCTCGTTCCGGCAGCCGATCGCCGAGAGTCGCAGGCCGTAGCGGCCCTGCAGGATCCGCAGCCACTCGAGGTAGTACTCGACCGTATCGTCCGACCAGAACTCGCCGTCGCCCAGCCATCCCGGCGCGCTCCACGCCGTGCCATCGAGCGCGAGGCCGGGGTTGCGCGACGCGGCCTCCGCGAGGATCCACCAGGTGTACCCTCGCTCGCCGTTCAGGTCGTCCCGGGTGTGCATGTGGCTCGGCATCGATCCCTGCGTGGCGTTGCCGTCGCCGGGGATCTCCACGAGCATCGTGCTCACCGAGGCGCCGAACTTCGGCGTGAAGACGAGGTCGAGGATCTGCGAGCGCTGCGGCTCGGGGTAGTCCTTCAGCAGCACGCTCGTGGCGCCGCCGCCGTTCACTGCGCCGATACCGTCGAAACGGCGATCGCCCGCAGAACGGGCGATCGTCAGGGTCATCATTGCGGTCAATGTCCTTTTCGCATGGGAATGGCCACCATCGCCAGTGCGATGCAGCCGAGAAGGGGAACGATGAGCGGCACGAGCACCATCGTGAGGAAGACGACGAGCACGATCGAGACGACGAACAAGAGCGCGCCGAGTGGATCCGCACCCGCGAGCGCCGGGACGGCGCGGAGCGCGGGAAGCCAGCCGGTCTCCGCGTCCCACACCGTGCCCGCGATCACGATCGCGGTCGCCGCCACGACCGTCACGGCACCCGTGATCCAGGCGATCGCCACTCCGCCCGGGAGAGCCCCGGTCCGGGCGAGCGCCGTGTTCGCCACGAAGACGAGGCTCAGCGCGAGAAGCCCCAGCCCGAGCGCCGCGGATCCGGCGAGGCCGGAGCGGATCTCGCGCCAGAAGGTCGCCCAATGCGAGGCATCGCCGCGGATGAACGCGCGCAGGTGGCGCGATCCCGCCGCGAGGGCGACCGGGAGGGTGACGATGGGCACGGATGCGACCGCGACGAGAATGCCCGTGAGCATCGCCTCGCCGAACATCTGGAACGGCGAGAGCGCACCGGGGGCATCGGTTTCGCCGCGCCGCGTCGGGCCGCTGCCGGAGATGTCTGCCCGACGCGCGGCCTTCTGCGCGCGACCGGTGTCGTTCCTGCCCATGGTCGCTCCTTAGCCCTTGACCGCGCCCGACGACATACCCGTGATGATGAAGCGCTGGAAGATCACGAAGAACAGCAGCACCGGCACGAGCGCGATGAACGACGCCGCCGTCGTCGCGCCGTAGTCGGAGACGCTGGTCTGATCGTTGTACATCTTCAACGCCATCGAGAGCGGGTAGTTCTCGGGCGACGTCAGATAGAGCAGCGGCCCGAAGAAGTCGTTCCACTGCCCCAGGAAGGTGAAGATCGCGACCGTCGTGAGCGTCGGCACGATCAGCGGCAGCATGATCGAGAAGAAGATGCGCGCGTGGCCCGCTCCGTCGATGCGCGCCGCCTCATCGAGTTCGCGCGGCACCGAGCGGATGAACTGCATGATCAGGAACACGAAGAACGCCTCGGTGGCGAGGAACTTGCCGATGAGGATCGGCACGTAGGTGTCGATGAGGTTCAGGTTATTGAAGATGATGTACTGCGGAATGATCACGACGTGGAACGGCAGCAGGAGCGTCGCGATCATGCAGGTGAAGAGGATCTTCGATCCCTTGAACCTGATGCGAGCGAACGCGTAGGCAGCGAGGGCGTGCGAGATGACCGTCGCGGCGGTCGCGACCACCGACAGCACGATCGTGTTCCAGAAGAAGCGCCACATGGGGACGCCCGCGATGCCCTCGGAGACCCTGACGAAGTTCTGCCACGTCGGCTGCTCGGGGATGAGGCCCGGGTTCGTGCCGAACTCGCTGGACGGCTTGAGGGTGGCGAGCGTCAGCCAGACCAGCGGGTAGAGGATGACGGCGGCGAGGACGATCATCGCGACCAGCCAGACGGCGGTCTTCCACGTCTTGCGCTTCACGCGCCGCTGCGGCCTGGCCGTGCCGGTCACGACGGCCTGCGTCGTTTGCAAGGTTGCGCTCATTTCTCGTCTCCCGCGTAGTGGACCCACGACTGCGACGAGCGGAAGATGAAGACCGCCACGATCGCGACGACGATCAGCAGCACCCAGGCCATCGCCGAGGCGTACCCCATCTGGGTGTCCGTGAAGCCGCGCTTGTAGAGGTACAGCGTGTAGAAGTTGGTCATACCGGCGGGGCCACCGGTGCCGTTCGAGATGATGTATGCCGAGCCGAAGACCTGGAAGGCGCCGATCGTCTCGAGCAGCAGGTTGAAGAAGATCACGGGCGAGAGCATCGGGATCGTGATGTTGCGGAACTTGCGGAACGGGCCCGCACCGTCGACGTCGGCGGCCTCGTACAGCTCGCTCGGGAT
>Ga0308157_10004712_pt1 | contig 17827 bp, 17 predicted proteins | sample PhyBR1_FD_201035 | JGI IMG/M metagenome (GOLD analysis project Ga0308157, IMG submission 201035) | Phyllosphere microbial communities from UC Gill Tract Community Farm, Albany, California, United States - DLSLB.R1 | ecosystem: Host-associated > Plants > Phyllosphere > Unclassified | place: USA...
CTCCGAACTTGGTATTGGCTACAACCCCTGCAATTATGCCGTCATAGCTGAAAAGAAACTTCCCCAACCCCTCCCAGTAGGGGGAGGGACTTAAGCTGATGCAACCTCAACGCTTATATAATACGTTTTACAAGGCTGGGAGCCAAACTCCGGGTCTCTCCCCGCTTGTGGGGGATGGGTGGACAGGCCAGAGGCGGGTCTTCGATCCGCCCTCCCCTTGCAGAGAGGGCTTGACCCCATCCTACTTTTTGCGCGGAAACCGCTTGGCAAAATCGTCAGCAATTTCGTTCATTGTCACGAACTTCACGCCGGGATGCTTGCTCATATGGGCAAACAGTCGTTCCAGCATCATCAGCACCTGCGGCCGGCCGGCGACATCCGGATGGATGGTGATCGGGAAAACAGCGTAGTCCATTTCACGGTAGACCCAGTCGAACTGGTCGCGCCACATCTGTTCGATATCATGCGGATTGACGAAGCCGTGGCTGTTCGGGGCCTTCTTGATGAACATCATCGGCGGCAGGTCATCGAGATACCAGGAAGCTGGAATTTCGATGAGATCGGTTTCCTGGCCACGCTTCAAGGGCACCATCCAGTCAGACGGCTTCTTGGAATAGTCGATCTTAGTCCAACTGTCGCCGACGCGCACATAGTAGGGCGTGAAATCGTTGTGCATCAGCGAATGGTCGTACTTGATGCCGCGTTCGAGCAGTAATTCGTTGGTGACGTTGGAGAATTCCCACCATGGCGCGACATAACCCGTAGGCCGCTTGCCGGACAGCTTGGTAACGAGATCGATGCACTTGTCGAGGATCTCGGTTTCCTGCTCGCGCGTCATCGCGATCGGGTTTTCATGGGTATAGCCGTGAATGCCGATCTCGTGGCCTGCATCGGCCACAGCCTGCATCTGCTCTGGAAATGTCTCGATCGAATGGCCGGGAATGAACCATGTCGTCTTGATGCCGAAGCGGTCGAACAGCTTCAGCAGGCGCGGGCTGCCAACCTCGCCGGCAAAAAGTCCGCGCGAAATATCATCAGGCGAATCCTCGCCACCGTAAGAGCCGAGCCAGCCTGCAACTGCATCAACGTCGACGCCGAAGCTGCAAAAGATTTCCTTCGCCATGGTATGTCTCCTTGTGGTTTCTTGTTGGAAAATGTCGTCTCAGGGAACGGGAATAACGGTGGCTTGCGCCGGGTTCCAAGACAGAAGAACGCCCGACCCGACCGGAAATGCCTCGGGCTGGTACTTGCCGACATGCGCTTCGAGCGACACCGCGCGCCCGTCCGGCAGGCTGGCCGTCAGATGTGAGATGTGACCGACCACATCAAACCGCTCGATCCGCGCATCGACGACATTGCCGCCGATAGTACCGGTGAGGCGCTCGCGCAGCCCGGCGTCTGCCGCATGAACTTCTATGGCCTCTGCCGGTATGACCAGATTGACCTTCGTCTTGCCGGGTACAGCGCCGTTGGCGCGTCCCGACAGCATGCCGACAGGTGTGGATACTGCGATATTGTCGCCCTGGGCACCCTGCACTTCGCCTTGAAAGATGGTGTTGCGGCCGATGAACTGCGCGACGAACGGCGTGTTCGGACGGGTGTAGAGCTGGTGTGGGGGGCTGATCTGCTCAATGCGGCCCTGGTTCATGACGACGATACGATCGGACAGTGCCAGCGCTTCCGACTGGGCATGGGTGACGAAGATGAATGTGATGCCCAAGGTCTTTTGCAGCAGCTTCAACTCGTTCTGAATTGCCTTGCGCAGATTGGCGTCGAGAGCGCCCAGCGGTTCATCCAGGAGGAGAATATCCGGTTCGACAACAAGCCCGCGTGCAAGCGCAATGCGCTGGCGCTGGCCGCCCGACAGCTTGTCCGGCTTGCGCTCGGCAATGTCCTCCAGCCCAAGTGTTGCAAGGATTCGATCGATCTTGGCGTCGCGCTCGCTTTTTGCCATCCCCTTGACCTCCAGGCCATATCCGACATTGCGGCGCACGGTCATATGCGGAAACAGGGCGTAGCTCTGGAAAATCATCGAGGTCGGCCGCCCCTGCGGCGGCACCTCATTCATCCGCACGCCCTTAATCATCATGTCGCCGGAGGAAATACCCTCAAATCCGGCAATCATACGCAGCGTCGTCGTCTTGCCGCAGCCGGACGGTCCCAGAAATGCAATAAACTCACCCTTTTTGACCGACAGGTTGAAATCAATGACCGCCGGTGTCCCGTTGTCGTAAACCTTGCCGACATTGATGAGTTCGAGGTCGTAGATCATGAGTGTCGCTCCGGACAGGCTAAGGATATGTCGGATTGTGACCCTCCCCAGGAAGGGAAGGGCCGGTCGATGCTCAGCCCCTCGCCTCCCAACGGGAGATGAGGGAAAGAGCTTATGCGCTCAGGAATTCGTCCCATTTCTGGATGAGATGGTCGTATTCATCCGGCCACTGGTGCCAATAGGCGACATTTGCCGCACGCTCTTCAAGCGATCCGCCATCACGCAGATCGCCTTCCTTGATGCCGCGCTCTTCAGCGCCGACCCATGGCTTGCCCTCGTACCAGAAGGCATATTTTTCCGGCGCCATGACATCCTTGATATTCGTCGATGGCGAATAATAGCCCTGTTCGGAGACGGCAATGCCCGGTTCGCCGGAAAGCCAGTAGTCGGCGTAGGCGATGACGGCTTCCCGGTTCGCCGTACCGGCGATCATAGTCGGGCCGATGGCCCAGCCGCGATAGCCTTCCTTCGGCACGGCATATCTGCAGGGTTTGCCTTGGGCCTTGACGGCCATGACGGCCGGCTGCCAGGCATCGCAGACGACCATTTCGCCCGATGCCATGAGATTTACCAGTTCGCCGAAATCGCCCCAGAGTGCGCGGAACTGGCCTTCCTTCTTCTTGGAAATCAGGAAGGCCGCAGCCTCGTCGATTTCCGCCGCGGTGGCATTGCCTGGATTTTTCACATCGGAGAGACCGAGCGTATTCATGGCCATGATGGCCTGACCGAAGGCGATCAGCGGATCAGTATTGAGGCCAGACTTGCCCTTCCACTTCGGATCAAAGATCGCTGCCCATGTATTGGCTTCTTCTGCGCTAACCACATTGGGATTGTAGCCGATCGAATCGTAGTTATAGACCGCAGGCACCATGTTGAGCGTGGTCTGCGCCTCGTCGGCCCAGATCTGACCGGTGATCTGCGCCTTGGCATTCCACTTGTCGCTTGGCTTCGTGAAGACCTCGCGGATGTTGGCCCAGTTCTTCAGCAATGCCGCCGGGATGACCTCGACGTTGTCGGTCATGACGATCGACGGTAAGCGCTCGGCGATGATCTCCCAGCAATCGTAATCCTTCGAGCCGGACAGTATCTTGGTCTGCGCATCCGGGAATGTCGCTGCGGTGCCGGACGTGCTGCCGACGCCGGACGCCTTCTTGAACTCCTCCAGAATACGCTCCTGAACAGTCACCGAAAGACCGATGGTACGCAGGCTCTGGCTGGCAAGATCAGCAGCCTGGGCGTAGGCTGCGCGAGACGATAGAAGGTGCGTACCGCCGCCCATGGCGAGCGCCATCATGCCTGCGGACCGCTTCAGAAGGGAGCGGCGATTGATTTCCATGTTGGACATGTCTCTTCTCCAGTTGATTGTTGTTCCCCGAACCCCGTTTGATCGCGGCTCATTCTTCAGTCTCCGCAGGCCGCAGGCGGCGGTAGCGCCCGCCACGCAGCCCAGTCGGTTCAGTAGCGCCCCACCAGGAGGCCACCATCCACGACCAGTACCTGGCCGGTCATGTATCTCGCGTCGTTCGAAGCCAGAAATGCGATGACGTCCGCGATATCCTCGGGCGTTCCGAGCCGCCCCATCGGTATGAATTCGGCAGCTTTTTCAGCGCCCGCAGGACCGAGCGAATTTTCCTCCGACAGCAGCTGCGCCGTGCGGATATATCCCGGAGCGATGCCGTTCACTCGCACACCGTCGCGGGCCAGTTCCACGGCCAGGCCGCGCACGAGACCGATGACGCCCGATTTGGCGGCGGAATAATGCACATGCTCATCCCAGCCATAGGCAATGCCCATGATCGATGAGAGCGCGACAATGCTGCCGGATTTGCGCGCCCGCATGCCGGGTGCCGCTGCCCGGACCAGCCGGAAAATACCCTTGAGGTCGATGTCGAAGGTCAGGTCCCACTTTTCGTCGGTGAGATCCGGAAGCGGGGTGCGGTGGGCGATACCGGCATTGGCGACGATAACGTCGATGCCGCCATGGCGGGCTTCAATGTCGGCAACCAGGGCGTCCGTTGCCTGCGTGGAACGGACGTCGTAGAGCGCGAACTCGGCTGACCCGCCTGCAGCCACAATCCCCTGCGCCGTCTCGGTTCCCTTCTGCTCAAGAATGTCGGTGACAATGACGTGGTCGCCGCGCGCTGCAAGCGCCTTGGCCGTCGCCTGCCCGATGCCGATCCCGGCACCGGTAACGATGGAAATCCGTTTTGATGGTTCTGTCATATGCGTATCCCTCACAGCATCACATCGCCAGAATTCGGCCCGAGCGTCTGGCCGACAAACAGGCTCGCGGCCTTCGACGCCAGGAAGGCGACAGTCTCGGCAATTTCTTCAGGCTCGCCGAACCTTCCAAGCGGCAATTCGGCCTTCTTGGCCGCACGCCAGTCGTCCGAAAGCTCCATCACGAGTGGCGTGTTGATCGGACCGGGTGCGACCGCATTGACGCGCACGCCGCGCTTGGAAACCTCGCGGGCCAGCGCCTTGGTCATGCCGATGATGGCAGCCTTGGCACCGGAATAATGGGCAAGCTCGATACCGCCGATCTGGCCGAGCTGCGATGCGACATTGACGATCGCGCCCTCGCCGCGTTTCAGCATCGCGGGCAACACCGCTTTGGTCATCAGAAACGTGCCGCGCACGTGGACGGCGAACATGCGGTCGAAATCCTTGACCTCAAGATTTTCAAACAGCGCCTGATGGGCAATGCCAGCATTGTTGACGAGCAGACGCGTCTCGCCATGCGCAGCCAGAGCGGCCTCATGAATGGCGGCGACATCGGCCTCGCAGGATACGTCGCCCGCAACGGCTGCTGCCGTTCCGCCCGCAGCCTGGATTTCACGCACGACCAGCTCTGCCCTCTCGAGCGAAAGATCGTTAACCGTCACCGCATATCCGTCGGCGGCAAGCTTTTGCGCAATCGCACGACCGATGCCGGATCCGGCGCCGGTGACGATGGCGGCGCGCGTTTCTTCCACCATCACGCTTCCTCCTGAATCGCCATCTGCTTGGCGCGCCGCACGGACAGCGTCATCAGCACGGCATAGGTGCCCAGCAATGCGAAGGAGAAAAGCGTGGTCAGCACACCGAAGGCAAAGACGTTCGGATGAACTTCGACCGAGAAGGTTCCGTAGATGGCGAGCGGCAGCGTCAGGTCACGGCCAGACGCAAACAGGGTGCGCGAGAATTCGTCGTAAGACAGTGTGAATGCAAATAGCATGGCCGACAGCACGCCCGGGAAGATTAAGGGAAAGGTGATCTTGCGGAAGGTTTTGACCGGTGAGACGCCGAGCGACCAGGCCGCCTCTTCAACGCTCGGATCGAAGCGGTTGAAGATCGCCAGCATCACCAGAAAGGCGAAGGGGAAGGTGTAGACAACATGCAGCACGAACGCCGTGCCCCACCAGTGGCGGTCGATCCCGAGCGAGTTGGCGACCAGCGCCATGCCGAGGCCGACGAGAACGCCTGGCACCATCATGCCAAGGACGATCAGATAGAAGACAAAACCGGAGCCCTTGAACTTGCGGCGGAACGCCTGGGCTGCCGAAACGCCGAGCACCGTCGAGACGATCATCGTCATCACCGCCAGCGCCATCGAGCGGAACAGTGCCTCGTTGATCGGCAATGGCGAGATGCGCGACGGTGGTGTGAGGCCAAACAGATGTTTGTACCAATAGGTCGACCATTCGATGATCGGAAATTGCGGGCCGCCCTCAGGCCCCGTCTGGAACGACAGGATCGCCAGAACCACAAGCGGACCGTAGAGGAAAACGAGAAAGAGTGCGGTATAGGTGCCGAGACCGAATTTGATGCCGGATGCGTTCATGGTCAAAGCTCCTTCCTGAGATCGACGATCCTGAGGAGCGCTGCTACCACTGCCCCCATGAGGATCGTAAGCACCACGCCGGCCACGGCCGCAAAGGCCCATTTTAGCGAGCCGACCTGGGTGACAATGATATTGCCGAGCAAGTTGACCTTGCGGCCCGACAGTGCGGCAGAGGTTGCGAATTCACCGAGAACCATGACCGAGACGAAGATGCCGCCAACGACCACTCCCGGCATGGACAGCGGCAGGATGATGGTGCGGAAGATGCGGCCAAAGCTCGCGCCGAGATCCTGCGCGGCCTCGATCACCGAGGGGTCGATACGACCGAGCATGAAGGCGATCGGCCCCACCATGAAGACGCAATAGATCTGCGTCATGCCGATGATTACCGACAAATCGGAAAACAGCAGGACCTCGATCGGCTGCTGCACGATACCTATCTTCATCAGGATCAGGTTGATGGCGCCTTCCTTGCCGAGCATCGGACGCCAGGCGAGCACCCGGATGAGGAAAGAGGTCCAGAAGGGAATGACGCACAAGACCAGAAGAACGGTCTGGATCGTCTTGTTCTTGACGAAGAGGCCGACGAAAAGTGCCGCGGGATAGCCGACAAGAACCGTCGAGACCAACACGATCAACCAGATCCGCACTGTCGTCCAGAGCGCACCCAGGTAGGTTTCGCTGCTGAAGAACGTGATCCAGCTCTTCAGGGTGAGGGTCGGCTCGATCTTGAAGGTGGTTTGCGTCCAGAACGAAACATAGACCATCATCAAGATTGGCAGCACCAGGAACAGAACCATCCAGATGACACCGGGCGCCAGCAGCCACAGCGCAGGGCCGGAGAGCTTTCTTTTGGCGGTCGTTTCGACCTGCGTTTCATCACCAATCGCAGCCATCGTCATCTCTCATTCTCCACAACAGGCAAGGGCGTTCGTGACAGGGTGTTTTCAGGCAAAGACAAGAGCATCCTCCCGCTTCCAGACCAGCGCGTAGCGGCCTTTGTCGACATAGGCCTGAGGTGCCGCGCGGCTGAGATGGGATTCCACCTCGAACATGCGACCGTCATCGAGCGAGAAGAACGAATTGATCGCCGCCCCCGAATATTCGCTGGCAACGAAATTGCCTTCGAGACGAACCTCACCCTCTTGAACCGGCGCATCCGTGGCGCGGATATCGACCCGGTCGTAGCGGATCGCGTAGGCAGGCGGCGACGCCACCTGGCGAAAACCCCCAAGGGCAAATCGTCCAGCCGGGCTGACAAAGAAGTCGCCGGCGACATCGCCGGAAAACAGATTATAGCAATTCAGAAAACGGGCGACGGCGGGCGAAACCGGGCGGTTATAGAGCAAATCGGACTGAGCGGACTGGGCGATGTGGCCCTGATCGAGAACCAGCACCGTATCACCCATCGCAAGCGCCTCGCTTTCGCTGCCCGTCACATGCAGGAAAGTCACGCCGCAACGCTCCCGGATGGCCCGCAATTCGGTGCGCATGCGCGAGCGCAGATTGGCATCGAGCGCGCCGAGCGGCTCGTCTAGCAAAACCATTTTCGGCTCGGTCACCAGCGTGCGGGCGAGCGCCACGCGCTGGCGCTGGCCACCGGAAATCTGCGTCACGCCCCGGTCTTCCAACCCGTTCAGACCGACCAGCGCGATGATATCGCGGACCTTTGCCTTGACGAGGGCTGTATCGGTAATCGGATCAAGCTCGCGGTTGACGAGACCGAAAGCGATATTCTCCGAGACGGAGAAATGCGGGAACAGCGCGAAATTCTGGAAAACGAACCCGATGCCACGATTGTGCGGCGCGATGCCGTCAATCCGCTTGCCGTCAAACAGGACCGACCCCTCTTCCGGCTCCTCGAAGCCGGCAATGATCCGCAGAAGCGTTGTCTTGCCGGAACCGCTTGGCCCCAGAAGCGAGATATAGGCATTGTCGGGCAGAGACAATTTGACCCTGTCCAGCGCCTTGTGGCCGCCGTAGGATTTCGAGACATTGATGAGTTGAAGAGCTGCCGACACCGCTATCCTGCCAGTTTCAAGGCAAGGAACATCCTTCGGCAAAGCTTTGCCGATGCCCGAAGCACGAATGCGTTCCGGCAGGCAAGCAATAGCCGTTTGCGCAAGCGTCATTTGCGCGTCAAAAAGATGTTCCTTGGCGTTTCAAAAAAGTTCCACCTGTCACGCTTCTTGCGAGCGTCTCTATTAAAGAAATCATGACATGAATGATTTTTGTATTCAATAGGCCTTCTGAAAAAATCAATTTCACGTCTCAGCGATGATTGTAACGGCCAAAACGCATTGTGAAAACAGCCGCCACTCAATGAACGTGCGCGCCTGCTCTCGAGAAAAATGCATCCAATAAGGTCACAAAATAACGAATATGATCGAAAATCGCGCACAAAACTATCGGCGTTCTCGAGCTTCTCCGAACGCGCCGTTGTGTAGCGACCCAAACCTATTTTTCAACGTAAAATGAATAGTTCTATGATAATGTATTCAATATCCATTTTATATTGTCCTTGTCCTCGCTGCCCGCAAATGGGTAAAACTGAATCAAGGGCCATAAGCCAAAAGGAAAGCGCCAGAGTTGATGACCGGAGATCGCAGCGGGCGGAACGTGCAGAAGCGATATGAAATCGCTGAGGATATTCTGCGCAGCAACATTATAGAAGGTGTCCTGCCAGAGGGCTTGGTGCTGCTTGAAGGGCCGATTGCAGATATCTTGCAAATCTCCCGGGCGCCGGTTCAGCGTGCGCTGCAAACCCTGGAAGCCGAGGGACTTCTGCATCGCTTCAGCGGACGCGGCTATCTCGTCGGGCCGCCAGAGCGTGGTATCGAGGCCAACCGCACCGATATCAAGACGCTTGGGCTGCGCATCCCGCAACACGCCGATCAGGCGCTTCAGAGCCGGTCGTCCTGGGAGCGCATCTACAACACCGTCGAGGCGGATGTGGCGGGTTGCGTGGTGTTCGGCCAGTACCGCATCGTCGAGATCGAGCTCGCAAACCATTTCAACGTCAGCCGCACGGTCGTGCGCGACGTGCTGACCAGGCTGCGCGAGCGCGGCCTGGTGCGCAAAAACCAGAGTTCGCATTGGATTGCCGGGCCGCTGACGGCGCAGATCGTCAAGGATCACTTCGTTCTGCGCCGCTTGCTGGAGCCGCAGGCAATCGTCGTCGGCGCAGGGCATGTCGACCACGCCGTCCTGACCGATCTGTTTACCCGCCTCTCGGCGCTGGAGGGCGAGCAGCCGAAGGATTATTTCGGCGCTGTTGAAACGATCCAGTCGCGCTTCATCGAAACCTGCGTCCTGGCGACGCCGAACGAACGGCTGAAAGACCTGATCCGCAACAACCTTTTGCCGGTGACGGCGACCGAGCGGCTCCTTCGTCGCCTGGGCCTGCCTGGCGACCCGGCTATCATTACCGAGCTTCGGCTGATCGTCGAACTTCTGATGCGCGGCGCAGCCACCGCCGCGGCTGCCATGATGGAAAGCCATCTGGACGCTTCCGTCAACCGCACGATCGCCCAGATGAAGATCGTTGCGATCATTCCGGGACCAAGCGTCACGGCCGATTACCTGACGCGGGTTCTGGAATAGCGGCGGAGCCGCATTCCAAGTTCTCCTGCCGCAATCGCCGTGTCGCACAACCTGCACCGGATAACCCTTTCTTACGCCAGAGCTGCGCGAAGACTTGCCAGGAGCGCCTTCCTGTCGGCCCGCGCCTTTAGCGCCTCCTCCATCGTCACCTTGATAAACCGTGCCGGCGTGTGGGGCTGCAGCTGGCCGATCAGGTCCATGTCGGCTGAAATTACCGTGCCGACCATGAAATACCCGCCGCCGGAAACGGCATCGCGATGCAGGATGATCGGCTCCGTGCCGCCGGGCACCTGGATCGAACCGTAGGGATAGCAACTGTCGACGATGTTGGATGAATCCGAGCCGGCACCGAACGGCTGGTCCCGATCAACGAAGTCCAGCTTGCGGCCGCCCTTGAAGCGATAACCCATGCGGTCCGCCTCGGGCGCGACCTTCCATTCGTCATCGAAGAAATTCGCCTGCGACTGCTCGGTGACACGGTGCCAGTAGAGGCCAGGCAGCACGCGCAGCTCCACCGGCGCACCCAGCCTGCGGCGCAGCGCCTCCGGTACTGTCTTGCCATCCGTTGCGAGGCTGCCCTTGCCCACCGGCAATTCATCTCCGGGTGCAATCGGCCTGCCCTTGAAGCCGCCGAGCGCACCGATCGGATAAGTCGAGCGGCTGCCTTGCGCTTCCGGCACATCGATGCCGCCGGATACGGCAATGCAGATACGCGCGCCGGCTTTCAGGAAATCGAATGTCAGCGTTTGCCCGGCCTTGATAACAAACGCGGTCCAACCAGGCTTGATGGCGCCATCAACCTTCGGCGGCATATCTGCGCCCGTCACGGCGACGAGCGCGTCTTCGGTGAACTCAAGCTTCGGCCCCATGAAGACGGCCTCGAGTCCTGCGGCCCCTTCGTCATTGCCGACGAGAAGATTGGCGGCGCGCATCGCGTAGCGATCCATAGCGCCGCCGACCGGAATGCCGAGATGAAAATAGCCCGGGCGGCCGAGATCCTGAACGGTGGTCGCAAGACCGTGATGGAGAACCTTAATGGCCATGGAGCATCCCCTCCAGCTTGGCATTGGTGCCGTCGATATCCTTCTGGAATTCGCGCAGGTCGAAGCTGACCTCTCGGATTGGCGGTGCGAACCGCCCCTTATCGACGTCCTCGACAGCCTGATCATAGGCATCGCGGCCGATCGGCTTGAATTTGACGATATCGCCCGGACGGAAGAACACCATGAAATCGCGGAGGTAACTGGTGGTCTGCGTGGGATCGAAGATCGGCATCGGCGTGATGCCGAACATCTGATAGCCGCCAGCACCGCGCACGGAATAAATGCAGCCGAAGCAACCGCCATGGCCGACAGTGAGCCTCGGCGTATCAGTACGCGGGCGGAGATATTTCGGCACCTGAATCTGTCTCTGGCGCTCAACCATCTGGTACATGAACGGCAGCCCTGCAACGAAGCCTACCATCGAGACGAACCAGGGCGAGCCCGAATGCGCCGCGATAAAATCGTCGACTGAGCCGAAATCGTTGATGCGGGCGGCATAATCGAGATCGGTGCCGGCCGGGTCCTGATGGCGTTCGCGAAAACGCATCAGCGTTTCGTGCGTCCAGGGATCATTGTAGAAAACCGGGATCTCGACGATGCGGGTCTTTAAGACCGGTTCGGCTTTGGCAGCCGCGCCCTCGATCGATTTCACCTCGCGAAGGATATCGTCGGGATGGATGATGTCGGGATTGAACTTGATCTGGAACGAGGCATTTGCCGGGCAGATTTCGGTGACCCCCTTGATGCCGCTCTCACGCACGCCTTTAGCCATCGACAAACTGGTGAAGAAGGCTTCGAGCGACATCTCCTCGCTACATTCGACGAACAGATGTTCATCACCCCCGAATGTATAACGCAAGCCCATCAGGCAACCTCCGCAATCTTGCCGGACAGGCCGGCGAATTCGGTCTCAAGCCATGTTTCAAGAAAACGGGTATGGAAGGCGCCACGCCGGACGCTGTCATCGCCGGCAAGCGCCAGATGCAACGGGATCGTGGTTGGAATGCCTGTGATCACCAGACCTTCGAGCGCAGACTTCAGCCGCTCAATGCAGGCATCGCGACTTTCCGCCCAGACAATCAGCTTTCCGACAAGGGAATCGTAAAAGGGCGGGATCGAATAGCCCTCGTAAAGCATGGTGTCGAAGCGGATGCCGTCGCCTTCCGGGATATTCAAGGCTTCGATCCGCCCCGGTGCGGGCATGAAGTTGCGGGACGGGTCCTCGGCATTGATGCGGCATTCGATGGCGTGGCCGCGAGCGGCAATATCGTCCTGCGCGATCGACAGCTTGGCGCCGCCGCAAACCTTGATCATCTCCTGCACGAGGTCGATTCCGGTGATCATCTCGGTCACGGGATGCTCGACCTGGATGCGGGTATTCACCTCGATGAAATAGAAGTCCTGCGTAATCTCGTCATAGAGATATTCAACGGTGCCCGCGCCGCGATAACCGACCTCGCGGGCAACCGCCACGGCGCTGGTGCAGAGCTTTTCGCGCACCGCTGCAGGCAGCAGCGCGAACGGCGCCTCTTCCCAGACCTTCTGGCGGCGGCGCTGAAGCGAACATTCGCGTTCGAAACAATGGACGAAGCTCTCGCCGTCGCCGAGGACCTGGACCTCGACATGGCGTGCCTTGGCGATCACCTTTTCGAGGTAGAGACCACCATCGCCGAATACGGCTGCGGCTTCTGCAGAGGCCTGCGGAAATTGACGATCGAGATCGGCCATGGTCTCGGCAATCCGGATACCGCGCCCGCCGCCGCCAGCAGCCGCCTTGATCATGATTGGAAAACCGGTTTTTTCCGCAGTGGCGCGGGCCTCGTCAAGGCTGGTGATCCGTCCTGCGCTGCCGGGAACCGTGGGCACCCCGGCGCGGGCCGCCACTTCGCGGGCAGCGACCTTGTCGCCCAGTAACCTTATCGCATCGCCCCTCGGCCCGATGAAGATCAAACCAGCCGTCTCGACCGCATCGGCGAAATCGGCATTCTCCGAAAGGAAGCCATAGCCCGGATGGACCGCATCCACCCCTGCAGCCTTGGCGGCTGAAATGACGGCATCAATATTTAGGTAGGATTTCGCAGCTGAGGGCGGGCCAATATTCACGGCCTCGTCGGCCAGCTTCACTGCCAGCATATCGGCATCGGCGGTACTGTGGACCTGAACGGTGCGGATGCCCAGCGCCTTTGCCGCCTTGATGATGCGCACCGCGATCTCGCCGCGGTTGGCAACGAGGATCGAGCGGATGTTCATACCTCCACCTCCGCGATCACCTGACCGGCCATCACCGGCTCTTCGTTATCCACCAGGAAGCGGATGGCCTTGCCATCGACACCCGCCGACATTTCCTGGAATGTCTTCATCACTTCGATCATGCCGATCGTGTCCGCGCTCGCCACCGGGTCTCCGTCTGCCTTGAAGGGGGCGGCGTCCGGCGCCGGTGTCCTGTAGAAGGTACCCGGCAGGGGCGATCTGATTTCAAATGTGCTCATGTCTCTCTCCGCTTCAATCTATCAGTGGCCTATCAATGTCCTGTCGTGGCCGAAACCGGTGCTATACGGATGCCGCCTGCGATCAGAGCCTCACGCATCTGACGCACGATTTCGAGCGCACCGAGCGTGTCGGAATGAAAGCAGATGGATTCAAAAGCGATATCGACATCGCCCCCGGAGACCGTCTTCACCTTTCCCTGCTTGCAGGCGCGCACGACCTTCTGCGCGATCGCGGCGGGGTCCGGACGCCCGGCGTCGCGCGTAAAGACGATCGACCCGGTGTCGTCGTAGTCGCGGTCGGCATAAAATTCGCGCACGACCGGTTGTCCGGCTTCCTTGGCCGCCCGTTCCGTCGCCGAGCCCCCCATGCAGAAGATATAGGCGCTGGGCTCGACTGTGCGCATATACTGCACGAAGATCTGCGAGAGCTCAGGGTTAATGGCCATTTCCATGTAAAGGGCACCATGGGGCTTCACATGCTGAAGGCGGGCGCCATGGCGGCGGGCAAATTCGCGCACTGCCCCGACCTGATAGATCATATCGTTGACCAGTTCCCTGGGCGTGCCTTCGATCTTGCGACGGCCGAAGCCCTGGAGGTCATTATAGCCTGGATGCGCGCCAATGCCGACACCGTGCTCCGCAGCCAGCCGCACGGTTTGATCGATGAGGTTCGGATCGCCGGCATGAAATCCTGCGGCAATATTGGCTGAACTGATCTGCGCCATCAGGGAGCTGTCGTCGGTATCGCCCACACGCCAGCGGCCAAAGGCCTCGCCCATGTCGCAATTGATATCCACTGCTTCAATCACCGTCTGTGTCCTCGCCTGCCTGTCATAGGGCAACACTGACGGCTGCCGCTTTTTTCGACAAATTCAAGCTAGGGCGAATTGACTCTTTTGAAAAATTCTATTTTTAAATGCTTTGTATCTGAAAATCAGAATGCGGCGCCTGGATATATTGCATTGCAAAAACTCATTGTTTCAAACAGTTGATCAAAGGTGGCGCATTTTCGGGCGTATCAATGCCTTTTTTCAAATCGCTTCTTCCGATTTTTCGATGATGGAGTTTGGTTTTTTGAATAGAGGGCCGCAGTCATGGCGATAAGTCTGAGACAGCTTCGCTACTTTGTAGCAACCGCAGAGCTTGGACAGATATCGCAGGCGGCCATTGATCTTTCCATTTCTCAATCGGCCATCACAACGGCAATCAAGGAGCTGGAGCAGACAGTGGGCGCTGGCCTGTTCATTCGGACGGCGCATGGCATGGATCTAACCGCGGCCGGGCGTCAGTTTCTGTCGCATGCCTACGAGATTCTGAAAAAGGTGGATGAGGCGACGCATCTGAACGTCGTCAACAACGAAGTCGAAGGCGTCCTGACCGTTGCCGCGACCTATACGGTCATCGGCTACTTCCTGCCTTTGCATATCGAGCGCCTGCGACGGCTTTTCCCCAAGCTCGAGATTCAGCTGTTCGAGCTTACGCGGGAATCGATCGAGGAGGGTCTGTTGGCGAACCGCTACGACATGTCGGTGCTGCTCACCTCGAACATTCTCAACCCGTCGCTTGTAACTGAAAAGGTGTTGAGCTCGACCCGCCGTCTCTGGGTCCACGCAAAGCATCATCTGCTGCAGACAGAAAGCGTCGGCTTGGCGGAGATCGCCGAGGAGCCCTACATCATGCTGACCGTCGACGAGGCAGCACATTCATCTTTGAAATACTGGAGTGCATCGTCCTACCAGCCGCAGGTCATTCTGCGCACCTCATCCGTCGAGGCAGTGCGGTCCCTCGTCGCCAACGGCCAAGGCGTGGCAATCCTCTCTGACATGGTACATCGCCCATGGTCGTTGGAAGGTCGTCGCATCGCGACCATCAATGTACGCGACCCTGTGCCGGCTATGGACGTCGGACTGGCATGGCGCAAGAATATTGACCTCTCGCCGCCAATGCTCGCATTTCGTTCCTATTTCCAGCAGGCATTCCATTTGCCGGGTAATGGGCGCGAATAAAAGTTTTGCGCCGCTCCGCTTTGATTCGAACTCCGGAGCTCGCGCCAACCGGCATTGCAGCGATAGGTCGAAGGGGCGCCTCAATAGGCGGATGCTTGAGTTTGTGTTTTTCTAACCAAAGGGGCCAAGACCAAGGCCCAGGGAAGTATCGCCCTGCGAGGGTAAACTAATCTCGGCTGCAAACCGTGCCGCCATCGCCCTCATCGCCGCCGATGACGACTGGAAGTAGGTCTATAGACTTGAGGCGACCCTCAGCGTCGAAATGGCATGTGGCAATGACACTTTTCCACACGTCCGGATAGGTCCAAACGACTTCGCCTTCATCCTGGTCCCTGGCAGGCGCGCATGGGCGGCGTCAACACCGATACCGGCATGCAGAAAGTCCCGCGCTGCCACTTCTTCCAGAGTCGACAACACGCCGGAAGGCCCTAGATCGAAGGCATGATTGTTGGACAACGCCAGCGCGTTGAAGCCAACATCCTCAACGTATCCAGCACGACCGGGTCGGAACAGCCGAAATAGAAGCCTTTCGTGGGCCATCCGCCATGTCATCTCGAAATTGTTATTCTGGCAGCTGCGGCGCGATATCCATACGGAACCACTTCGTGGAGATACGGCTGATGGTGCAATCCCGTGACTTGACCGTCAGCCAGATCAAAGGCGCTCCTTCGTGATACCGAAGCCCCGATCCACTCAAAGCCGCGTCTTCCGGCGCAGCCACAGCTGCTGTTTGATCCGATACCTGACCGCGTCGCGCCGGCGCTCACAACTGAAATCACATCCTCTACTAGGCGCCCAATGGAACTGGGGGCTGAAAGGGGACGATACCGTCTGGCTGTCTATATCGAGCCCACAGGAATCCGCATCCTCACGCGCAGTGGCCATGACTGGACGCATCGGTTTCCTGATTTCGCAGAGGTTGCCCGGCGCTCGGGCCGGCGACCATAATCATTGATCGCGAGGCGGTGATGCTACGATGACGGGGCGGCCGGATTTTGGATGCTTCCGTTCCGGCAAGGCGGCCGGCAACCGAGCCTCTGATGTCCTTTACGCCTTCGATCTACTCTATCTGGACGGCCATGAACCGTCGAAGCTGACTCCGATGTCTTGCTTGAACATGTTAGCAGCCTTGGCCCGTTAGGCATTGTCGGCAAGCATCTCGATCAGCCCTATCGCTTCGGCCGGGCCGGAGACTGGGGCAAGGTCCAATACGTCCAGAGCGAAGCCGCAATAGTTGCGGGCTATAAGCCATCGATGGCGTCACCCGCCGGCTTCGACCCGATAGAGCAAGAAAGCTTTATCCAGTCAGGACTGAACATGCATTGAGATCCAACCGCCCCGCAGTATACGAAGAGCCGGATCTGCCCCGATTTTAAACAATTATTGCAATAATACGTCGATCGATTCACTTGTGTTACATTTAGGCAGATTCCTCAGCCGCGAATAGACAAAGAAATGCGACCCGAAAGCCGGCCTTCCGGCGGAATGGTTCTCACCCCCCGGCTTTCCCGTTCTGTTTCCGGTAAACCCAAAGCACCGGCTGCCATGGAAACAGGCTCAAGGCAGAGATACTCTTCCATTCGATGGACAGCGAGATATTCAAATATTGGATCGGCCTCAAGCAGCAACGTTCCCTTGTCGAGCTCTACCGTGGCCGTTGACCAGTTGCGGAAATGCAAGGTGTAGCCGGTGGCGGCCGGAATGGAGCGACTGGAGCGCAGGTGCGCTTCGTCCCCGGTCGGCACGTTCAGCGCGTCAAGAGGATACTCCAGTCTAGCGTCCGTTTCCGCATGACACGAAAGAGGCACGGCGAGATACGGGTGCCATCCGAGGCTCCCGGGCGCTGAGACAGCAGATGAGTTGATTATCGAGAGTTCAACGATCAAGCGATCAGGTTCAAGCCGAAAATGTTGTTCTGCGAGGAATGAGAAAGGCCATTCGTCATCCGCTTCGTAGTTCAACTGCAGCGTCACGCGATCTTCGCCAGCACTTGCCACATGCCAGGGACGGCGGTGGGCCAGCCCGTGCATCGCATCAGGCGTCAGGGCCGGATGTGGAAGAAGGCGATGCGTCTTGCCGCTCTCGACAAATGAAGCGCCGTAAACGCGATTATGATAGGGCATCAGAGGGTACGCGCCAGCGCGCGGCCAATTATATGGCTCAAAAACGTCCGCTTGCGTGGGTGCAAGTATGTCACCCATCTCTGCATGCATGAGGTGGGTCATGCGTCCGCCCCAGTCCGGGCGAAAGCGGGCCGAGAGCGGTCCGCTTTCGATGGAGATCGTTTCAGGCGAAGGCATAGGAACCATCTGGTCGCTTGGGTACCCGGCGTTGCCAGTGAACGTAGCCGTCTTCCTGCATGGCTTTTTCGTCTATCTCGACGCCCCAGCCGGGACGATCCGGCCGCAGTTCGAGATAACCGTCCTTTGGCAGATAGGGATCGACGACGTAACGCGTGACGTCCTCTTCCTTCACCAGATCGTTGCCGCCGTAAGCATAGACCTGGCCCTTTGGCAGCCTGTATTCAAGAATGCGGAAGTTCTGTTGGACGGCGCAGAAGTGAACATTGACCGCTGTTGCCAACGGCCCCA
>Ga0308157_10004716_pt1 | contig 17818 bp, 2 predicted proteins | sample PhyBR1_FD_201035 | JGI IMG/M metagenome (GOLD analysis project Ga0308157, IMG submission 201035) | Phyllosphere microbial communities from UC Gill Tract Community Farm, Albany, California, United States - DLSLB.R1 | ecosystem: Host-associated > Plants > Phyllosphere > Unclassified | place: USA...
TGCAGGTGTATGCCGACGTCGCCCGGGCCGAAGGCACGATCTCGGCGGTCAACCTGGTGGGCAACGCGGTCACCCTGCAGGCGCGCCCGGGGCTGGTGAACCTGTATGTCGGCCAGATCAGCGATGCTACGTTCTTCAATCGCAGCACCGTGCTGACCGATAGCGCGCTGAGTGCTGCCACGCTCACCTCGCTGAGCGTTCGCGTGCGGGTGTCGGCCAACATTCTCGGCCTGCAGACGCCGATTGCCGATATCAACGTTCCGCTGACGGTGAGCATCCGCAGTTTCGCCACGGCCACCCCCGGGCTGCAGAGCGCCAGCTTCACCGGCCCGTATCCACAGACCCGCACGCTGAGTGCCGGTACGGTCAGTGCGGCGACCATGGTGTCCACCCTGGTCAACTCGCTCAGCATCCAGGTCACCAGCGGCAATCCAACGGTCACGCTGCTGGGGGGGATCGCGCTGCCGTTGCCGGTGGCGGACCTGGTCAACGGCATCGTCAACACCCTGCTCACGCCGATCCGGACGCAGGTGAATGGGCTGGTCACGCCCGTACTGACGGCGCTGCTGGGTGGGCTGGTCGACAACGTACTGGGCCTGCTCGGCATCCGCATCGGCCAGGCGGTCTTCACCGTGGAGGGCATCACCCAGGCCTGTGCGGCGACCCTGCAGTTGGTCAAGGACCTGCAGCCGACCAGCGATACCGGCCGTTTCAATCTGTCCATCACCTACAACGGCAGCACCGTCGGATCGGCCAGCAACGTGGGCAACAACGGTGCCACTGCAGCGGTGATCACCGTGCCCGGTGGCAGCTACGCGCTGGCTGAAGCCGCCGCGGCCGGCACCACGCTCACGCGCTACGCGAGCACGTGGCAGTGCACCGACCAGGACAACACCGTGGTGTCCTCCGGCAGCGGTGGCAGCTTCACGCTGCAGGCGCCGGCGATGACCGCCACGGCGGTGACCCTGGTCTGCCGGATCACCAATCGAACGCGACAGGCCGATCTGTCGATCACCAAGACCGACGGCAGCGGCAGCTACACGCCGGGCGGCACCGCGACTTACACGCTGCTGGTCCGCAATGACGGCCCGGACGCGGTGACCAATGCTGTGGTCACTGACAGCTTGCCCAACGGCACCACGCTGCGTGGCGCCTGGACCTGCAGTGCCACCGGTGGCAGTGCCTGCGCGGCGGCCAGCGGTGGTGCCGTTGGCGGCACTGCCGTGAACGTCGGGGTGAATCTCATCAACGGGGGGCAGGCCACGATCAGCGTGCCGGTCAGCTTCAGCAGTAGTCCCGGCGCGTACTAGCGTCCGGAGCAGCACCGCGGGCAGCGCAGGCAGTCGCCCTGCGTCGGGATGGACAGGACCACCACAGCCGAACGGACCGACCAGGGCCGTTGGCCGCTTTCGAGGATTAACGCATGGCAGCTAACGGCACGCATCGCAGGGCAGGCAAGGCGTCGGCCAGCATCGCGCATGCGGTGGCCCTGCTGGTGCTGCTGCTGCCGCCGCCGCTGCTGGCGCAGAGTTACCCAAATCCGCTCAACAACACCGCCACGGTCACGGCGCCGACCGACGTGGCCGATCCGATGCCCGGCAACAACAGTGCTACCGATACCAATGCGTTGGCACTGCAGGCACAGCTCAGTGTGACCAAGACGCTGCTCAGCGCCACGCCGGTGGCCGCGGGCGGTGCGGTTCAGTACCGCATCCAGGTCGGCAACGCGGGCCCGTCGGTGGCCTCGGCCGTGGCCGTGGTCGACAACGTCTCGCCGTCGCTGACCAACGTGACCTGGAGCTGCCAGGGCAGCACCGGCGCGTCCGCGTGCGCGCAGGCCAGCGGCACCGGCAATGCCATCAATGTGCAGGTCAACGTCGCCGTGGGCGACAGCGTGGTGCTGCTGGTCAACGGGACTGCACCCACCAGCACCCCGGCCACGGTACCGGCCAACACGGTCTCTCTGCTGCTGCCCGCCGGCACGACCGATCCGACCCCGGGGGACAACAGTGCCACCACACCGGCGATTCCGGTGCAGGCCAATGCACTGGTAGCCACCAACGATACGTTCGCTACCGTGATCTCCTCGGCGACCGGTGGCAGCACGCCCACGGTGCTGACCAACGACACCCTCAACGGCGCGCCGGTCAATGGCGCCAATCTGATCATCGCGCTGCAGAACGCACCGGCTGGCTTCACCATCAACAGCGCAGGCGTGATCACGGTGCCTGCCAGTGCGACCGCAGGCGCGACCACGTTGACCTATCAGATCTGCGAAAACGCCTCGCCGACCAACTGCGCCACCGCCACGGCCAGCCTGATCATCAGCCCGACCGCGGTGAACGACAGCTTCAACGCCATCGGTGGCGCGGCGTCGATCAACGGCAACGTGGCCAGCAACGACAATGCGCCGGCCGGTGCAACCTTCAGCGCCATCGGCACGCCGCCGGCCGGCCTCACCATCAACAGCAACGGCAACTTCACCTACGCGCCGGCCGGTGGCATCGCGGCGCCCACCTCGTTCCAGTACCAAGTCTGCCTGCCCGCGCCGAATGGCACTGTGTGCGCCACCGCGACCGCCTCGATCGTCGTCAATGCCAATGCGCTGGTGGCCGCTGACGACACCTTTACCACGCCCCTGCCGTCCGGTGCAGGCGGGCTCACCCCGAGCGTGCTGACCAATGACACCTTCAACGGTGGCGCGGTGCCGCAGGCCCAGGTAACGATGAGCCTGGTGGGTGCGCCGGCCGGGTTTGCCATCACCGGCAACGGGGCCATCCAGGTGCCCGCTACTGCGGCAGCCGGCCCGCTGGCCCTGACCTACCGCTTCTGCGAAAACGCACTGCCGGCCAACTGTGCAACGGCCACGGCCAACCTGGTGGTCAGCCCCGACGCGGTCAACGACACGGTGACCACGCCCGGTGGCGGACAACCGGCCACCGGAAGCCTGGCCGGCAATGACAACATCGCCAGCGGGTCGGCCTACACGCTGGGCACCGCACCCACCCGTGGCACCGCGGTGGTCAATGCCGATGGCACCTTCAGTTACACGCCGACCAACGCCAACACCGGACCGGATTCCTTCACCTACCAGGTGTGCTTGCCGGCGCCGAACATCGGCGTGTGCGATACCGCGACGGTCAGCGTGAACGTGCAGGCCAACCAGATCGCTGCGGTCAATGACGTGTTCGCCACGCCGTTGCAGCCGGGGACCACCACCACGATCAGCCTGCTTGGCAACGACTCCCTCAACGGTGCGCCAGTGGTGCCCGCCGCGGTCACCCTGACTCTTACCGGCGCGCCGGCCAACTACGCCGTCAACACGGCAGGGCAGGTATCGGTTCCGGTAGGTGCGGCGGCCGGCGCGGTGAGCTTCAGCTACCAGGTCTGCGAGCTGGCCGCGCCGACCAACTGTGCCACTGCCACTGTGCAGTTGGTGATCGCACCCGATGCGGTCGACGACGCGTTTTCGGCCACGGCGGGCATCGCGCTGACCGGCAATGTGGCTGGCAACGACAACGTGGGCGTGGGTGCGCAGTTCAGCCTGCTGGCCGTGGCCGCGCACGGCACGGTGACGCTCAATGCAGATGGCAGCTTCAGCTACACCGCGCAGTCGGCCTATACCGGGCCGGACACCTTCCGTTACCAGGCGTGCCTGCCCGCACCGAATGCCGGTGTCTGCGATGCGGCCACCGCGACCATCAACGTCAGTCCCGGCGCGATCGCCGCGAATAACGATGATTTCAGTGGCACGCCGTTGACCGGTGCTGGCGGCCTGACCGCCAGCGTGCTGGGCAATGACACGTTCAATGGCGTGGCGATCCTGCCGGCCCAGGCCGCGCTGTCGCTGATCAACGCGCCGGCCGGGTATACGCTCGAGACCAATGGTCAGTTGCAGGTGCCTGCCGGCGCGCCCGCCGGCCCGGTCAGCCTGACCTATCAGCTCTGCCAGGCCGGGACGAGCAACTGCGACGACGCTTCCATCGCGGTGGTGATCGCGCCCGATGCCGTAGCCGACGCCTACACCACGCAGGTCGCCACGCCGCTCAGCGGCAACGTGGCAGTGAACGACAACGTCGCCATCGGCACCACCTATGCGGTATCCGGTGCGAGCCCGGCCGGGCTGGTGTTCAACGGCGATGGAAGCTTCATCTACACCCCGCCGGCCCAGTACACCGGCACCACCACCTTCACTTACCAGGCCTGCCTGGCGGCACCGTTGGCGGGCGTGTGCGATACCGCCACGGTCACCCTCAACGTCAACGCCGGCACGCTGGTCGCCAACGACGATGATTTCCGCAGCGCGATCCTCAATCCCGCCACCGGCGGCACCACCAACAGCGTGTTGGGCAACGACACCATCAACGGTGCGATTCCGCCGGCACCGGCACAGGTGATCCTGAGTCTGATCGGTGCGCCGGCCGGTTACGTGATCAACAGCAACGGCACCCTTTCGATTCCCGGCGGCGCTGCTGCCGGCGCGGTGAACGTCAGCTACCAGCTGTGCGAAGCGGCATTGCCCAGCAATTGCGATACCGGTGCGGTGCAGCTGCTGCTGGCGCCGGTGGTGGTCAACGACACCTTCAGTACACAGGTCGGCGTGGCGCTGAGTGCCAGCGTGGCCGGTAATGACAACGTCCCGGCGAACGCCGGCTTCAGCCTCAGCGGCACGGCACCGGCAGGGCTGGTGTTCAACCCCGATGGCAGCTTCACCTACACCCCGCCGGTGGCAACCCAGGGCGCGGTGACGTTCGCCTACCTGACGTGCCTGCCTGCACCGGATACTGCCGTGTGCTCGGGTGGGACTGCGACGATCAATGTCAACGCCGGTACGCTGGTCGCCAACGACGATGATTTCCGCGCAACGCCGATCGATCCCGCCACGGGTAGCAGCACCGGATCGGTGCTGGGCAATGATGGCCTCAACGGTACGGTACCGCCGGCCTCGGCCGATGTGCTGCTCAGCCTGGTCGGTGCGCCGGCGGGGTACACGCTGTTGGCCGACGGCACACTGACGATCGGCAGTGGCGTGCCGGCCGGTGCGGTGACGCTCACCTATCAGCTGTGCGAAGCGGCGCTGCCCAGCAACTGCGACTCGGCGCAGATCAGCCTGGTGGTGTCTCCGCTCGCCGCCGCCGATGTCTTCTCCACCCCGGTGGGACAGTTGCTGGCAGGCACCGTCGGCAGCAACGACAACGTGCCCCCCGGCGCTGTATTCCGACTCACCGGCACCGTGCCGGACGGACTGCAGTTCGGGACGGACGGCACCTTCCTCTACACCCCGCCGGTGGGCGTCACCGGGCCGGTCGCGTTCACCTACACGGTCTGCCTGCCGGCACCGGACAGCGCGCAGTGCAGCAACGCCAGTGCCACCATCAACGTCAACGCCGGCACCCTGGTCGCGTTGGACGACGACTTCAGCGCCACCCCGCTGGCCCCCGGCAGCGGCAGCGCGACGAGCGTGCTGCTCAACGACAGCCTCAATGGCACCACGCCGCCGGCGGCGGGCAGCGTGCTGCTCAGCCTGGTCGGTGCGCCGGCCGGTTACACCCTCGATGCCAACGGCCTGCTGCAGGTGCCCGTCGGCGCCACCGGCGGCGCCACAGTACTGACCTATCAGGTGTGCGAGGCGGTGCTCCCCGGCAACTGCGCGAGCGCGACCATCCGCCTGGTGGTAACCCCGTCGGCCACCAATGACACGTTCTCCACGGCGGCCGGGCAGGCGCTCAACGGCAACGTGGGTGACAACGACAACGTGCCGGCGGGCGCGGTGTTCAGCGTCACCGGCACGGTGCCGACCGGGCTGTCGTTCACCCCCTCGGGCAGCTTCAGCTACGTGCCGCCGGTCGGCGTCGCCACGCCGGTGAACTTCGACTACCAGGTGTGTCTACCGGCGCCGAACGCGGCCCTGTGTGCCACTGCCAGCGCCAGCATCGCCATCACCGTGGGCACCCTGGCCGCCAACGGCGACGATTTCAGCGCCACGCCGATCAATCCGGTCACCGGTGGCAGCACCCCCTCGGTGCTGGCCAACGACGCGCTCAACGGTGCGACACCGCCGGCCGTGGCCGATGTGCAGGTCGCGCTGGTGGGTACGCCGGCCGGGCTGGCGATCACCGCAGAGGGGGCGGTGACGGTGGCGCCGGGAACGCCTGCGGGCGTGAAAAACCTGACGTATCAGCTGTGCGAAGCGGCGGCACCGGCCAACTGCGCCATCGCCTCGGTACGCCTGGTGGTTGCGCCATCGGCAGTGGACGATGCGCTGTCCACCCCCGCCGGGCAGGTACTGAATGGCTCGGTGGCCAGCAACGACAATGCGCCGGCAGGGGCACAGTTCACGGTGCTCAACATCCCGCCGGACAACCTGGTGCTGGCGGCCGATGGTACGTTCAGCTACACGCCGTCGGCCGGTTTCACCGGGGCCATCACCTTCGACTATCGCGTCTGCCTGCCCGCGCCGGATGCCGCGGCATGCGCCACCGCGACCGCGACGATCAACGTCAACAGCGGCACCCTGGTGGCGATCGACGACAGCTTCACCACTCCGCTCGCGCCGGGTGTCGCGTCGCCGTCCGTGTTGACCAACGACACCCTCAATGCCGCCACGCCGCTGCCCGCCGAGGTGGCGCTGTCGCTGATCGGCGCACCGACCGGTTTTGCGATCGCCGCCGATGGCACGGTCACCGTGGCCGCGGGTGCGCCGGCCGGTGTCACTACGCTGACCTACCAGATCTGCGAAGCGGCCGCGTCGACCAACTGCGCCACCGCCAACATCGCGCTGGTGGTCGCCCCGGCGCCGGCCAACGATGCCTTCACCGTGCAGGCCGGGCAGACGCTCAGCGCCAACGTGGCGGGCAACGACAACATGCCGATCGGTACGCTCTATACGCTGCAGGGCACGCCGCCGGCAGGCGTGACGTTCGCCGCCGATGGCAGCTTCACCTATGCGCCGCCGGCCGGCACCACCAGCCCGGCCAGCTTCGTCTACCAGGCCTGCCTGCCCGCGCCGAACAGCGCCGTATGCGGCACGGCCACAACCACCTTGAACATCAACAACGGACTGCTGGTGCCCGCCGACGACAATTTCGGTGCGATCGCGCCGGGCGCCAGCACGCTGAGCGTGCTGATCAATGACGCGCTCAACGGGGTGACCCCGCCGGCCGCCGCCAGCGTGACGCTGTCGCTGGTCGGCGCGCCCACCGGGTTCACGCTCAATGCCGACGGCACACTGGCGGTGGCCGCGAACGCGCCCACCGGCGCCATCGCGCTGCTCTACCAGATCTGCGAAGTGGCGGCCGCCAACAACTGCGCCACCGCCAACATCGCCGTGGTGGTGCGTCCGGTGCCGCTCGATGACCTGATCGCGGTGCAGTCCGGCCAGCCCAGCACCGGCAACGTGTCGGGCAACGACAACATGCCGGCCGGTTCCAGCTGGAGCGTGGCATCGCCGCCGCAGGGCCTGGTATTCAACAGCAACGGCAGCTTCACCTACACGTCGCCGGCCGGCACCATCGGCCCGGTCACCTTCGACTACCAGGCCTGCCTGCCGGCACCTGACGCAGCCGTATGCGGTACCGCCACGGCGACCTTGAACATCAGCGTCAATGCGGTGGTGGCCAACGACGATACCTTCGCCGCTCCGGTCAGTGTCGGCTCCGCCACGCCCAGCGTGTTGACCAACGATTCGCTCAACGGCGTCACCCCGCCGGCGTCTGCCACCGTGCAGCTGCTGCTGGTCGGTGCGCCGGCCGGCTTTGTGATCAACAACGACGGCACCGTGCAGGTACCGGCCGGCGTCACCGCCGGCGCCACGCTGCTGACCTACCAGGTGTGCGAGGCCGCCTCGCCGACCAACTGCGACACCGCCGCGATCCGCTTCGTGATCACGCCGATGCCGCAGAACGACGCCTTCGCCGTGCAGGCAGGCGACACGATCACCGGCGGCAGCGTTGCCACCAATGACAGCATGCCGGCCGGCTCGAGCTGGGCCGTGCAGGGCACGCCGCCGAACGGGCTGGTGTTCAACACCGACGGCAGCTTCAGTTACACCCCACCGGTGGGGACCGCCGGTGCGGTCACCTTCACCTACCAGGCCTGCCTGCCCGCACCCAATGGCGGGGTATGCGGTCTCGCCACGGCGACCGTCAACGTCAACCTCGGCACGCTGGTTGCTGGCGACGACAGTTTCGTCGGCATTGCGCCGGGGGCAGCCACGCCCAGCGTACTGGCCAACGATGCACTCAACACGGTGAGCCCGCCCGCACCGGGCAGCGTGCAGCTGAGCCTGGTCGGTGCACCTGCCGGGTACGGCATCGCCACCGACGGCACGATCACCGTACCGGTGGGCGTCACCTCCGGCCCGGCCACGCTGACCTACCAGATCTGCGAAAACGCTGCGCCGTCCAACTGTGATACCGCCACGGTCTCGCTGGTGATCGCACCTGCGCCGCAGGACGATGCCTACGCGGTGCAGGTCGGCGGCACGATCAGCAACGGCAATGTCGGCGCCAATGACAGCCTGCCCACCGGGTCCACGTGGGCGGTGCAGGGCACCGCACCGGCCGGCCTGACCTTCAATGCGGACGGCACGTTCACCTATACGCCGCCGCTCGGCACCGCCAGCCCGGTGACGTTCACCTACCAGGCCTGCCTGCCCGCGCCGGATGCCGCGCTGTGCAACACCGCCACCGTCACGCTCAACGTCAACACCGGCACCTTGGTCGCCGTCGACGACACCCTCGGCGGGATCGTCGCCGGCGGCACGTCCAGTACCAGCGTGCTGGCCAACGACGCCCTCAATGCGGTCAGCCCGCCCGCTCCGGGCGACGTACAGCTGAGCCTGGTGGGCGCACCGGCCGGCTTTGCCATCACCACGGCAGGCACCATCAGCGTGGCGACCGGCGTGCTATCGGGCAGCACCACGCTGACCTACCAGATCTGCGAAGCAGCGGCGCCGAGCAACTGCGACACCGCCACCGTCACCGTCATCGTGACCCCGACGCCGCAGGACGATGCGTTCACCGTGCAGGCCGGGCAGTCGCTGAGCAACAGCGTGGCCAGCAATGACAGCATGCCGGCCGGCGCGACGTTCGTGGTGCAGGGCCCGCTGCCTGCCGGCCTGGTCTTCACTGCGGACGGTTCGTTCACCTACACACCGGCGGCCGGCACGCCGAGTCCGGTCACCTTCACCTACCAGGCCTGCCTGCCGGCTCCGACGTCGCTGTGTGCCACGGCCACTGTCACCCTCAACATCGCCAACGGCACGCTGCTCGCCGGCAACGACACGCTGAGTGGCGTGGCGCCGGGCACCACCTCGGCGGCGAGCGTGCTGGCCAACGACAGCCTCAACGGTGTCTCCCCGCCGGCGGCAGCCAGCGTGGTGCTGAGCCTGGTCGGCGCGCCTGCCGGTTTCGCGATCACACCCAGCGGCACGATCAGCGTTGCGACCGGCACCATGGCCGGCCCGACCACGCTGACCTATCAGATCTGCGAAGCCGCCGCGCCGGGCAACTGCGCCACCGCCACGGTGACGGTGATCGTCAGCCCGGCACCGCAGAACGATGCTTTCTCCGTGCAGGCCGGGCAGTCGCTGAGCAACAGTGTGGCGACCAACGACAGCTTGCCGCCGGGGTCCAACTGGGCCGTCCAGGGCATGCCGCCGGCAGGGCTCGCGTTCAACCAGGATGGCAGCTTCACCTATACGCCACCGATGGGCACGCCAAGCCCGGTGACCTTCATCTACCGTGCGTGCCTGCCGGCGCCCAACAACAGCCTGTGCAGCACGGCCACGGTCACCCTCAACGTCAACAACGGCACACTCACCGCAGGCGATGACACGCTCACCGGCGTCGTGCCGGGGGCGACCACGGTCGGCAGCGTGCTGGCCAACGACAGCCTCAACGGCGTCTCGCCACCGTTGCCGGCCGATGTGGTGTTGAGCCTGGTCGGCGCGCCTGGCGGCTTCACCCTCAATCCCGATGGCACGATCAGTGTCGGTACTGGCGTGATGTCCGGGTCTACCAGCATCACCTATCAGATCTGCGAAGCGGCCGCGCCAGCCAACTGCGCTACCGCCAGTGTCACGGTGGTGGTCACGCCCGCACCGCAGAACGATGCATTCGCCGTGCAGGCCGGGCAGACGCTGAGCAATACGGTCGCGGTCAATGACGGCACACCGCCTGGCGCGTTGTTCAGCCTGCAGGGCACGCCGCCGGCGGGCCTGGTCTTCGCGCCCGATGGCACGTTCACCTATACCCCGGCCACCGGTGTGATCGGTCCGGTCAGCGTCACCTACCAGGTGTGCCTGCCCGCACCGAACGGCAGCCTGTGCGGCACTGCGATCGTCACTTTCAACGTCAACAACGGTCTGCTGGTGGCCGGCGATGACACGCTCACCGGCGTGGTGCCGGGCAGCACGTCCAGCGGCAGCGTGCTGAGCAACGACAGTCTCAACGGTGTTTCACCGACCGCACCGGCGGACGTGGTGCTGAGTCTGGTCGGTGCACCGGCCGGCTTCGGCATCACCGCGGCGGGTACCATCACGGTGGCCAGTGGCACCACGTCCGGCGTCACCACGATCACGTATCAGATCTGCGAAGCAGCGGCCCCGGCCAACTGCGATACCGCCAGCGTGACCGTCGTGGTCAGCCCCGCCCCGCAGAACGACGCGTTCTCGGTCCAGGTCGGGCAGACGCTCAGCAACACCGTGGCCGGCAACGACGCCATGCCGCCGGGTGCTGTCCATACGGTGCAGGGCGCGTCGCCGGCGGGCCTGACCCTGGTCGCCAATGGTGGCTTCACCTATACGCCTCCGGCGGGCACGGTCAGCCCGGTCAGCTTCAGCTACCAGACCTGCCTGCCGGCGCCGTATGCCACGCTCTGCGGCATCGCCTCGGTCACCATCAACATCAACAACGGCACCCTGGTGGCCGGTGATGACGTGCTCACCAATGTTGTCCCGGGCACCTCGTCATCGCTCAGCGTGCTCGACAACGATCAGCTCAACGGTGTCAGCCCACCGCCGGGCAGCGCGGTGCAGCTCAGCCTGATCGGTGCACCGGCCGGCTTCAGCATCAATCCGGATGGCACGATCGCGGTGGCCGTTGGCGCCCTCTCCGGTGCCAGCACGATCACCTACCAGATCTGCGAGGCCGCCGCGCCGACGAACTGCACGACCGCCACCGTCATCGTGGCCGTTACACCGGTCCCGCAGAACGACAGCTTCACCGTACCTGCCGGTGTGCCGCTCTCGGGCAATGTCAGCCTCAATGACAACGTCGCGCCTGGTGCGGTCCATACCCTGACCAGCGGTGCTCTGCCGGGCCTGGTGTTCAACGCCGATGGCACGTTCACCTACACCGCGCCGGCAGGCGTCACCGGTCCACAGAGCTTCACCTACCGCGTCTGTCTGCCCGCGCCGTACAGCGCGCAGTGTGGCGATGCCACCGTGACGCTTACCCTGACCGCATCGGTCAACGTGGTGCTGGCGGTCAACGATGACTTCACCGGCACGCCGGTGGACCCGGCGGTGGGCGGCACCATCGCCCGCTCGGTGCTGGAGAACGACAGCTTCAACAACGTCTCCCCGCCGCCGGTCGGCAGCGTGGTCGCAAGCCTGACCGGCAGCACGCCCGGTTACACGATGAACAACCAGGGCCAGATCATGGTCGCGGCCGGTGTGCAGCCCGGCCAGGTGCAGCTGGCGTACCAGCTGTGCGAGAACGGCGTGCCGGCCAACTGCACCACCGCGATCGCCACCGTGCGGATACAAGGCCCGGTCGGTGCCCTGCTGGCGGTGGACGACAGCGGCGGCCCGGTCGGTCCGACCGGCGGCGTGCGGCTGCTCAACGTGTTCACCAATGACACGTTCAATTCCGCATCGCTGGATCCCACCCAGGTGAGTTTCGCGCCGGTGGCCACCAACGCACTGCGCTTCAGCGCCGACGGTTGGGTGGATGTCGCCGCCGGGTTGGCCCCGGGCAGCTACAGCACAACCTATACGATCTGCCTGCTCAACCAGCCCACCGTCTGCGACACCGGCAACGTGACCGTCACCGTCATCGCGGGTGAGCCGGGCGTGGATGCCACGGATGATCGCGTTGAGATCCCGCAGGATGGGGTGATCGAAATCGACGTGCTGGGCAACGACCGCGTCAACGGCACCCCGATCGATCCGGACACGGTCAGCGTGACCATCACCGCAGCGCCGCCCTACGGCACCGCGACGGTGATGCCGCGTGCCCGCATCCGGTTTGCCGCGCTGGCCAATTTCTCCGGCGAACAGAGTTTCGATTACCAGGTCTGCGACGTGGCCGATCCGGCGATGTGTGCCGGTGCGACGGTCACGGTGATGGTCGACCCGAACGTGCTGACCCTGGCCGACGATGCCATGACCGCCGACACCGCCGGGCCGCAGGTGATCGATGTGCTGGCCAATGACAGCGCCCGCACCGCGCCGCTGGATCCGGCCTCGTTGCAGGTTGCGGTGGCACCGGTACACGGCACCGTGGAATGCGGCAACGGCCTGTGCACCTACACGCCGGCGGCGAACTTCGCCGGCACCGACAGCTTCCGCTACCGGGTCTGCGATGTATCCATCCCGACCCCGATGTGCGCCGAGGCCAATGTCGCGGTGACGGTGGCCGGCCAGCAGGCCGTGCTGCGCCTGACCAAGGTGGCCGCCAAGCGCAGCGCGCAGATCGGTGACCTGGTGCGCTACACCGTCACCATCGACAACGTCGGCGAGGTGGATGCCAACGGCGCCACGCTGCTGGATACGCTGCCGCCGGGCTTCACCTTCGTGCGCGGTGGCTTCGCGGTGATCGATGCCGACAACGACGCGCGTACCAGTGGCGTGCAGCCGCTGCGCATCGATGGCATCGATGTGGCGGCGGGTGAGCGGGCGACGGTGGTTTACTACCTGCGTGTCGGTGCGGGTACTGGTACGGGCGTGCATACCAACCGCATCACCGCCATCGACGGCGAGAACCGCACGATCGGCAACGTCGCCTCGGCCGAGGTGGAGATCACCACCGATCCGCTGCTCGATGAAAGCCTGATCGTGGGCAGCGTGTTCGACGACCGCAACGGCAACGGCATCCAGGATGACGGTGAGCGCGGCATTCCCGGCGTGCGCATCGCAGCGGTGGAAGGCCTGCTGATGGAAACCGACGCCTTCGGCCGCTACCACCTGGTCGGGATCCCTGGTGGCGAGGCACGCGGGCGCAACTTCATCCTCAAGGTGGATCCGTCCACGCTGCCGGCCGGTGCGCGCTTCACCACGCCCAATCCGCTGGTCCGCCGCATCACGCCTGGGCTGCCGGCGCGCTTCGACTTCGGCGTGCGGATGCCCGAGGGTGCACTGAGTACGACCGCATCGAATCCGACCGCGCCGACTGCCGCTGCGGCATCGCGCCCGGCGCGGATCGAACTCGGCGAGGCATTGTTCGCCCCCGGCACGGCACGGTTGGATGCTGACCGCGCGCCGGTGATCACAACGGCGGCTCAAGCACTGGTGTCGCGCGGTGGCGGGCGCCTGCAGCTCAGCGCCGCCACCGGGCAGGCACCGCTCGCCCTGCAGCGTGCGCGGGTGCTGCGTGAGGCACTACGACCGCAGCTGCCGGACCCGGTTGCCGCGGCAACCACGATCGAAGTGCTGGGCACCGACGGGCGCGTACTGCATCGCCTGCGTCTCGACGATCCCCCCGAGCCTGACAGTCCCGGTCGCACGATCGGGGAGGGGCGCTGACATGGATATGACCCTCATTCCCAGCCTGATCTCCCGCCGCCTCATCGTCGGCCTGGCCAGCGCGCTGCTGCTGGCACTGCCGGCCGCCGCCCAGCCGGTCACACCGGCGCCGTCCCCCACGCCGATCCGCTGCGAGGCCGACAGCTGCCGCAACGATGACGGGCTGCTGCTGCGCATCCTCGATGACAGCGAGCCGGCGCTGCCGCTACCCGGCCGCGCGGATCTTCCCACGGCCGGTGCGGTGCCCGCATCGCCGGCAGTCACCCCGGATGTCGCCGCGCGTGGGGGCCAGTTCATGGCCGAGCTGCCCAACGGCGGCGTGGTGTGGGCCACCGAAGACCCGACCATGGTGCCGCCCAGCCTGAGCGTGCAGGCGGCCGCCACGGTGCCGTTCGAGAACGGCCGGGTGATCCGCCCGCTGCGCTTCCACAGCTACAACAACTACGCCTCGTTCATCCAGACACTGGAGGTGACGTTGTATCGCGGCACCGACACGGATCTGGTCACGCCGCTGGCCCGCATCGAGCTGCCGGCCGACTATGTCGGCGACGCGGAGTGGAGTGGTGAGTTGCCGCCGCAGATCAAGCTGCGTACCGGCGATGAGCTGATCTACGTGGCGCGCGCCTACGGCGCCGGCGGTGCGTTCGATGAAACCCGCCTCCAGCGCATCCAACTGGTGACCCCGGCCGATTTCGACCGTGGCCTGCAGATCACCCGCGAGAGCGTGCAGAAGACACTTGGCCAGGCGTTGGATGGCGAAAGCGCGCAGGACCTGCAGCTCAGCAACAGCATCTATGGGCAGAGCATGCTCCGCCTGCAGAACATCCCCATCCACGGGTCGCGCGTGCGCCTGTATGGCCGCAATCTGGAACCCAACAGCCGCGTGCGCATCAACGGCCAGGATTTCCCGGTCGATCTGGAGCAGAAGTTCGCCGCCGAGTTCCTCGAGCCGGTGGGCGAGCATCGTTACGACGTCAGTGTCGAATCACGCGATGCGCCCTCTGCCCAGCGTCAGCTGGAGGTGGATGTCACCGGCCGCTACCTGTTCCTGGTCGCCATCGCCGATGTCACCGTCTCCAAGAACAGCGCCAGCGGCAATCTGCAGCCGCTCGCCGCCGATGATCGTGACGATGACAGTTTCCTCAGCGAAGGCCGGCTGGCGTTCTACCTGAAGGGCAAGCTGCGCGGAAAGTACCTGGTCACTGCACAGGCCGACACCCAGGACCGCGAGCTGAAGTATCTGTTCCGCGATTTCACCCAGGCCGACGCGCAGGACGTGTTCCGCCGCCTGGATCCGGACCTGTATTACCCGGTGTATGGCGATGACTCCACCACGTATCGCGACGTGGATACGCAGGGGCGGTTGTACCTGCGCGTGGACTGGGACCAGAGCCAGGCCGTGTGGGGCAACTACGCCACCGGCATCACCGGCACCGAGTACGGCCAGTACGTGCGCTCGCTCTACGGCGGTGCGTTGAACTGGCGCTCGCTGGAGGCCACGCCGCTGGGCGAGGCGCGTTCGCAGGTGAAGGTGTTCGGCTCCGAGGCGCAGTCCGCGCCGGGCCACAGTGAATTCCTCGGCACCGGCGGCAGCCTGTATTACCTGCGCCATACCGACGTGTTGCCCGGCTCGGAGCAGGTGGTGCTGGAAGTGCGCGATCGCACCACCGGCCGCACCGAAACGCGCGCCACGCTGCAGGAAGGCGTGGACTACGAGATCGACAATCTTCAGGGCCGGCTGATCCTGACCCGTCCGCTGGCGCAGCTGACCCGCGAGAACGTCCGCAGCATCACCCGCGACATGCCGCTCGATGGCTACGACCAGCTGCTGCTGGTGGATTACGAATACGTGCCGCTGGGCTTCAGCAGCAATGACGTGACCTACGGCGCGCGTGGCCGGCAGTGGATTGGCGACCACGTGGCGATCGGCGGCACCTGGATCGACGAGAACCGCAGCGGCGAGAACTACAGCCTCAAGGGCGCTGACCTCACGTTGCAGGCCGGGCGTGGCACCTATCTGAAGATGGAACAGACCCGCACCGAAGCCACCGCCGCCCCGGTGTTCTATTCGGACAACGGCGGCCTGAGTTTCATCCGCCGCAACCCATACGAAGGCCGGCGTTCGGGCACTGCCAGCGCCGTGGAAGCGCGGGCCAACCTGCGTGAGCTGGGCTGGACCACGCAGGACTGGAGCCTGGGCGCATGGTGGCGCGACGTGGACGCCGGCTTCTCGGTCGCGCGCCAGGACACCGGCCTGCCGATCCAGGAATACGGTGCGGAGTTCCTTGGCTATCTCAACGACGATTTCAGTCTGTATGGCCGACACACCCGCACCGAACAGGGCGAACTTGCCCTGGAGCAGAGCCAGCTGACCGCCGAATGGCGGCTGGGCAACGACGGCCAGCTGACCGGTGAACTGCGCCGCGTGCGCGAGGAGCAGGAACTGCAGAGCGTGGATGCGCTGCTCGCTGCGATCGGCTACCGCCAGCGCTTCGGCGCGTCGTGGGAGGTGTACGGCACCGGCCAGGTCACGCTGGACGATGATGGCGGTGCCTATGAGAAGAATGACCTGCTGACCCTCGGCGCGCGGTACCTGTTCGGTGATCGCAGCAGTGTCGGTGCGGAAGTCAGTGGTGGCAGCCGCGGTCATGGTGCCAAGGTCGACGGTGAGTACCGCATGGCACCGGATCACAGCCTCTACGGCAGTTACAGCTACAGCACCGACCGCACCGGCACCGATCCGCTGTTCGATACCGGCCTGCAGAGTGGCTGGACGCTGGGCCAGCGCTGGCGGCTGAGCAACCAGGTCAACGTCTACAACGAGAGCCAGTATCTGAAGGATCGCCGCCAGGACAGCGCCGGCCTCGTGCATACCTTCGGCATGGATTTCTATCCCGCGCAGGGCTGGAACCTGGGCTTCACGATCATGGACGGCGAGCTGGATTCCACCGTGGGCCGCGTCGACCGCCGTGCCTACAGCGTGAGCGGCGGGCGCACCGATGCGGTGGCGCAGTGGAACAGCAAGCTGGAGTACCGCCGCGACAGTGGCGCCGAGCAGCGCGAGCAGTGGGTGACCACCAACCGTCTGCTGTACAAGCTCAACGATGACTGGCGTTTCGCGTTGCGCGCCAACTACGCCGATACCGAAGACCGCATCGATCGCCTGGCCGACGCCAAGCTGGTGGAGACCAACATGGGCTTCGCCTGGCGCCCGCACGACAACACGCGCTGGGCCGGCTTCGGCAAGTTCACCTACCTCTACGACGTGGCCTCGCTCGGGCAGGAGGGCGGCGACCTGTACGACCAGCGTTCGCAGATCCTTTCGCTTGAAGGCATCCGCCAGCTGGGCGCGCGCTGGGAAGTGGCCGGCAAGCTGGCCTCGCGCTGGGGTGACTACCGCACCGGGCGCGGTGAGGGGGCCTGGTTGGACAGCCGTGCCGACTTCGCTGCCTTGCAGCTGCGCTATCGCCTGTTCGCGCAGTGGGAAGGCCTGGCCGAGCACCGGTGGTTGAAGGTGCGCGACGGCGGCGTGCGCAAAGGTTGGCTGGTGGGCGTGGACCGCCGGGTGGGCGAGAACTTCAAGGTCGGGGTGGGCTACAACTTCACTGAGTTCAGCGATGACATGACCGAGCTGAAGTACGACCAGAAGGGGTTCTTCTTGAACATGGCAGGGTATTACTAGGTTTCGGTGGGCTCGGGCCTGCCACGCATGGCGTGGAATGGGCTCCGGTGAGTTCGCGCTGCCACGCATGGCGTGGCACTACCGGGGATGGCGGTGTTGGCTGTCGGCTTCGGTGGGGCATGAGGGTAGGGCCAGGCCATGCCTGGCTGAACTGCCGACAACCTTTCCGGGCTGAATGGGCGCTACCGGCAGCCTGTTCAGCCAGAAAACACGCGCCAGCGCCCAATTCATCCGTCTATCCTGTTGATTTCATGGGGTTTGATGGTTTCTTTCCAGCCTCTCGCCACTGTCATCATTTCGCGGTACGTTAGGGGTGTCTTCGGTGCCAGCGTCCCATGAACAGAACGCTGGAACTTCTTTCCCCTTTAGCAGTCCAATTCCGGGACTGC
>Ga0308157_10004718_pt1 | contig 17807 bp, 16 predicted proteins | sample PhyBR1_FD_201035 | JGI IMG/M metagenome (GOLD analysis project Ga0308157, IMG submission 201035) | Phyllosphere microbial communities from UC Gill Tract Community Farm, Albany, California, United States - DLSLB.R1 | ecosystem: Host-associated > Plants > Phyllosphere > Unclassified | place: USA...
GTCTGCTGCCTTGGTTGCTGCCTATCGATAAAACGACTTGATGCTGTAATTTCATAATTAATGCAAATTAACTAAAACTATTTTAGAATTAACCAATATATTTGTGAAACGACGTCTCAAATCCAATCAATAATTTAGAGGTCTAATTTGTAACATTTTGCCCTTTTTCGCTACTTATTAAAAAAATATACATATGAAGTTTTTAGGAAATGTAATTGCCACAGTAATTGGTATTTTTGTATTTATTATGCTCTTCTTTTTTGGAGTAATCTTTATCGGAGCCATTTTTGGCGGAGACGACACTGTTTCGGTTAAATCAGATTCGGTTATAGAATTGAATTTAAAAGAAATTAAAAATGATTACGCAGGGAAATACAAAGATCCTTGGGTAACTGTCTTTTCGGACAAAAAAGGCATTGGTTTGACAGATGTTATCAATGCAATTGAAGCGGCAAAAACAGATGACAACATCAAAGGAATTTCGATCTTAAACGATGAATCTTCTCTTGGTCTTGCACAATATAAAGATTTAAGAAATGCTCTTGAAAGCTTTAAAAAATCTGGAAAATTTGTCTGGGCTTACGCCAATACTTATTCTCAGAAAGAATATTATTTAAATTCTGTTGCCAACACGATTTATATAAATCCTGCTGGAGATCTTGATTTTAAAGGTCTTTCTTCTGAAATTATGTTTTTCAAAGATTTTCAGGATAAATCAGGAATTCACATGGAAGTTATTCGTCACGGAAAATACAAAAGTGCCGTTGAACCTTTCTTAGAAAATAAAATGAGCGATGCCAACAGAGAACAAATCACTGCACTTTTGAACTCTATTTGGGCTACCGTTTCTGCTGATATTTCAAAAAGCAGAAATATTCCGCTACCTAAATTAAACGAAATTGCAAACGGACTTCTGGCAAGAACTCCAGAAATGGCCAAACAACAACATTTAGTTGATATTATCGCTTACGAAGATGTTTATCATGATGCTATTAGAAAAGCGCTGAAAGTAGACAAAGACGAAGATTACAATAAAATTTCGATCTCTGATTATACTCAAAACAATGTTACAACTGCTTTAGCGAATTCAGCGTCAGATCAAATTGCCATTATTTACGCTCAAGGCGAAATTGGAAGTGGCGAAGGGGATGTAAATACTATTGGGGAAGGGTCTATGCGCCGTTCTCTTCAGGAAGCGAGAAAAAATGACGATGTTAAAGCTATCGTTCTTAGAATCGACAGTCCAGGAGGAAGCGCATTAACTTCAGATTTAATTTGGAGAGAAATAGAAATTACCAAAAAAGTTAAGCCAGTTGTAGTTTCTATGGGTAATTATGCTGCTTCTGGCGGTTATTATATTGCTTGTAATGCCAATAAAATATTTGCCGAAAACAATACTATTACAGGATCTATTGGGGTTTTCGGAATGCTGCCAAATTTCAGTCCATTGGCTAACAAATTAGGAATCAATTCTGAACAAGTTAAAACACATGAGAATTCTGCAAACTACAGTCCGTTTTTACCTGTCGATGAAAAATTCAAAGCTTTTACTTTAGAAGGAGTTGAAAAAATCTACAACACTTTTGTAACCCATGTTGCCGAAGGCCGTAAAATGACTTTTGCACAAGTTGATTCTATTGCTCAAGGTAGAGTTTGGTCTGGAACCGAAGCTTTAAAGATTGGTTTAGTTGATAAAATTGGCGGACTAAATGATGCAATTGCTGAAGCAGCAAAAATCGCTAAAATCAAAAATTACAGTACTCAGAATTATCCTGAATACGAAAAGACTTTAAACGATTTGTTGGGCAATCTTCCTTTTGCAAAATCGAAAGAGGCGTTTATAAAAGAAGAAATTGGAGAAGAAAACTATCTTCTTATTGAACAGGTGAAAAAATTCCAAAAACAAAAAGGAGTTCAAGCCATATTGCCTTACGGAATCAATATTTATTAATTCGGATTAAAAGATGAATAAAGTAATTCTTTTTCTAACGGTTTTGTTTTGGAGTTTCTTAAACGCCCAAGCCAAAAAAGAAATCACGTTTAAGGAAACACCAGCGATCTTAAAGATAAATAACGATCAGATTTTTGGTACGCTGACAACGCCAGATTTAACCAAAAAGTTTCCAGTTGCTTTAATCATTGCGGGTTCTGGCCCAACGGACAGAAACGGAAATAATCCGATGATGAAAAACAATTCTCTAAAAATGCTGGCAGAAGCTTTAGCAAAAAACGGAATTGCATCTTTAAGATATGACAAAAGAGCAATCGGAGAAAGTAAAGCAGCCGGAGGTTCTGAAAGCAGTCTGGTTTTTGAAAATTATATTCAAGATGCGAAAAGCTGGATCAATTATTTAAAACAGGATAAACGTTTTTCTAAAATAATTATAATCGGTCACAGCGAAGGCTCTTTGATTGGAATGGTTGCCAGTGGAAAAGCAGATAAGTTTATTTCGATAGCAGGTGCAGGCGAGCCAGCAGATCAGATTTTGAAAACGCAGATTGGAGCAAAGTCAATGAAACAACTTAATGACATGACTTTTCCAATTATTGATAGTTTAAAAAACGGATTTGAGGTAAAAAAAGTCGACCCGATGCTAAATTCTCTCTTCAGGCCAAGCGTTCAGCCTTATCTGATTTCTTGGTTCAAATACAATCCTCAAACCGAAATACAAAAACTTACCATTCCTATTTTAATAACACAAGGAAATAATGATATTCAAATTGCGGTAAAAGATGCTGAAAATTTAAAGCAGGCAAACAAAAATGCAGACTTGCAGATTATTGACAAAATGAATCATATCATGAAAATTGTTGATGGCGGTCAAGAAGCAAATTTAGCCAGCTACAATAACGAAACACTTCCTATTTCAGAAGTCTTAGTTGAAAAGATTGTCTCTTTTATTGAGAAATGATAAAATAAACACCCTAAAAAATCCGTTTTGAAAATAGTTCTCAACGGATTTTTTTATTTAACTATTTTTAATATTTTTCTTACGTAATTAAGAAAACTTTATCTTCAAACTCTAGTAAAAAAAACTATTTTTGCAGGAGTCGATTTTAAAAATGTAAACCCTCAAATCTATTTATATGCTAAAAAAAGTTTTAAAAATAAGTGCCATAGTTCTTGTGGTATTTGTTGCTGCATTATTTGCCATTCCGTTTTTGTTTAAAGATCAAATTAAGGCTAAAATTGTCGAAGCAATCAACGAAAGTGTCGATGCCAAAGTAAGTTTTACAGATGCCGATTTAAGTTTATTTAAGAATTTTCCAAACGCGACAGTTGGAATCGAGAAATTAGTTATCATTAACAAAGCTCCTTTTGAAGGTGATACTTTGGTTTCGCTAGGAGAATTAAATTTAAAAATGAGCATTAAAGAGCTTTTCAAAGGAAAAGAAGAGCCTTTAAGCATTCAGGGAGTTAGTTCTACAAATGGATTAGTAAATATTATCTTCAATAAAGATGGTGTTGGAAACTTCGATATTGCTTTAAAAGACAAAAAAGAAGATAAGAAAGACGAAGCAAGCAAACCACTTGCATTGAAAATCCAAAACTATAAAATTGAGAATTTCACTTTTAGATACATCGATCAAGGTTCTAAGATTAAAATGGTCATTGACAGTTTAAACCATGAAGGAACTGGAGATTTTACCAATTCAAAATTAGATCTAGCTACAAAATCTACTGCAAAAGTTTCATTGGACATGGATAAAATAAACTACATGAAAAATGTAAAACTAACTCTTGACGCCGTTCTTGGAATTGATTTAGAAAAAAGCAAATATACTTTCAAAGAAAACAAAGCTTTAATCAATCAATTGCCGTTAGAATTTGACGGATTCATTCAAATGGCTGAGAAAGCGCAGATTTACGATTTAAAGTTCAAAACTCCTACTTCATCTTTTACCAATTTCTTAGGTTTAATTCCTTCTGCTTATGCAGCAGGTTTGGACGGTGTAAAAACTACTGGAGATTTTACAGTAAATGGTTTTGCAAAAGGAGAACTTACTGATACAACTGTTCCTAAATTTAATATCGAAATTGCCTCTAACAATGCTTCTTTCCAATATCCAAACCTTCCAAAATCGGTTCAAAATATTGTAATTGACACGAAAATCATTAACGAGACTGGAATTTTAAATGATACTTATGTCAACCTAGATAAGTTATCTTTTAGAATTGATCAGGATGTTTTTAACGCTAAAGCGAATATCAAAAACATCACTGTAAATCCTATTATCGATGCTGCTTTAAAAGGAACAATCAACTTGGCTAATCTTTCAAAAGCATATCCGATCAAAATGGACAAACCTTTGGCTGGTATATTAAAAGCAGATGTTACTACTAATTTTGACATGGCTTCTGTAGAAAAAAGCCAATACCAAAATATCAAAAATGCTGGTACAATGAGCTTGTCAGGATTTAAATATACTGACGAGAACAACAAATCAATGAACATCAGTACAGCGATGGTTGAATTTAATCCGAGCAAAATTAACTTAAAACAATTTGATGCTACTACAGGAAAGAGTGATATCAGCATTAACGGAGTTCTAGAGAATTTCTATGGTTTTATGTTTAAAAAACAAGAACTAAAAGGAAACTTCAATATGAGTTCAAACCAATTGGCTGTTGATGATTTCATGACTGCTGGCGAACCTGCAAAAGAAGAAACCAAGACTCCGGCAAAACCTGCTGACGCAATGAAAATTCCTGCTTTCTTAAATTGTACATTGAATGCAAAAGCAACAACGGTTTTATATGACAATCTGAAATTAAAAGATGTTTCTGGAAGATTGCTTATTAAAGATGAAAAAGCAACTCTTGAAAACTTTAAAACAAATATTTTCGGAGGATCTATTGGTCTTAACGGAGCAGTTTCTACAAAAGAAAAAGTGCCAACTTTTGACATGAATTTAGGATTCAATCAGGTAGACATCGCACAGACTTTTACACAGTTGGACATGATGAAAAAAATCGCGCCGATTGCCGGAATCATTAACGGGAAACTGAATTCAACTATTAAACTGAATGGTAATTTGGATGCAAAAGAATTGACTCCAGATCTTAAATCTATTTCTGGAGATTTAATTGGTCAATTACTGTCTACTACGGTTAACTCGAGTAACTCTACTTTACTTACTGCATTAAGTTCTAATGTTAAGTTTCTTGATTTAAATAAAGTGAATCTGAATGACATTAAAGCAGCTTTAACTTTTGATAATGGAAAAGTAAATGTTAAACCTTTTGACATTAAATACCAAGATATTAAAGTAACTGTTGGAGGAACTCATGGTTTTGATCAAACTATGAATTATACTCTAAAATTTGATGTTCCTGCCAAATATTTGGGAACTGAAGCTAACAACTTAATTGCAAAAATGTCTCCTGCAGATGCTGCTAAACTGGATAATATTCCGATCAATGCTTCTTTGACTGGTAACTTTTCAAATCCTAAAATCAGTACAGATATGAAAGCTGCTGTGAGCAATTTAACTACACAATTGGTAAATCAGCAAAAAGACAAACTGACTCAAAAAGGAACTTCTGCGCTTACTGATTTGATAAATAAAAACACAAAAGCAAAAGACACAACTCAAGCTGCAAAAACTGAAAAAGAGCAGAAAACTCAAGAAGTAACAAAAAAAGCAAGTGATTTATTGAATGGTCTTTTCAAGAAAAAGAATCCATAAAAAGGTTCTGAGATGCTAAGGTGCTAAGCTTTTCTAAAACTAAAAAAAAAACTTAGAACCTCAGCACCTTAGAACCTCAGCATCTTAAAAAACAAAAAATCCTGTTCATTCGAACAGGATTTTTTGTTTTTATATAGCTTTTGAATAACTACTTAATCTTCCATTATTCAAAATTGTATTTATCGTTTTTATGTATTGTTTTTTCGTATAGAGATTTACGTCTATACCGATACTGCAATTATCATAAGGCTCGTATTTTTTTAGATTAGAAACAGAAAACAATCCGATAGTTGGTGTATGGACAGCACTGGATAAATGCATAATTCCACTATCTGCACCGATAAATAACTCAGCATTTGCAATAACTGATCCTATCTCGCGAATATCTTTACTATAAAATGTTGGCGCTTTAAATCCGATTTGAGACACATTTTCTACAGGCAGAATCTCAATAATATTATAATCTTTATATTCTGAGGTAAGCTGAGAATAAAATTTTTCCCACCACTCTTCTGATAGACATTTTGCCCCTGTTGCGTAAGTAAAAATGCAGATTGTTTTTTTATCGTTATTGGTCAGTTCTTTTAAAATTCTTCTGCCTTCTGTAATTTCAGAAGCCGATAATTTGAGATCTATAGGAGCAATTATTTTATTGCTGTTTGTAGGCATTCTCAGTTTTGATAAAAAATTTCGGAAATTATAGACTGGATATTTTGCGATGTGTTCAAAATCATTTTTTTGTTCTGCCGACTCCTCGCTGGAATCTCCAAAAAACTTGTATTTTGCATTTGAAAATTGAACTGCCAATCGGCCTGAAGAAGAATTTTGATCTACATTAATAGCTAAATCGTAGTGTGCTCTTTTTAATGAAATCCAAACCTTTGAGTATTCCACTAAGCTTTTAAATGGTTTTTTAGGCAAATGAATTATTTTGTCTACGACGTCATATTTTTCAAAAATAATGGGAGCCAATGTACCTTTTACAAATAAATCAATTTTACAATTTGGAAACATTTCAGACACTTCTTGAACGAGTGGTGTAATCAATAAAAGGTTTCCTAACCTTCCATTTGGTCTACAAATAAGAACTTTTTTGATTTCGCTCTTATAGACCAAAATAAAATCGTCTTGCATATTTGCCTTTCCAACATTCTTTGTGAGGCTCCGCATTATGCTACGTCTGTGCACATTTATTTTGTTTAAAACACTCATTTATGGAATAATTTACGATTACAAAATCTTGATTAATTTTAGAAATAGTGGTATTTTCAAATCTACCTTCTTTTATTTTCTAAAAATAAATTCTTCCAATAAGCATTTGTTACAAAATTGTAATCAAATGTATCAATATTCACATCTCATTGTCTTTGGAATTGAGTTAAAATTACAATAAATTATCTTGTATTTAACAAATTACTAGACAGTTACATAAAAAACATCGACAACTCCCCAGAAAATCTAGACGTCTATTGTGACCACATAACCTTCTGATCCGCGAATATTAAATACCGTTCCATTCTCAAATAATAAATACTGACCTTTAATTCCAGTTAGTTTTCCGCTGAAAGAAGGTGTTTTATCTAAGTTTAAACTATTCACTTTTGAAGGATAACTTAAAACTGGATATTGAAGTTCGTAAACATCATTTTTTTCAGCATAAAAATAATCTTTAACTTCTGCCGGAATTAAGCTTTCAATTTTGGCTTTTTCTGCAATAAGGTCAAAACTCTCAACAGAATTCTGCAGCATTTTTCTCCAATTGGTTTTATCGGTATAATGATCTTTTAGTGCCACCTCTGTTATTCCTGCCAAATATCGGTTCGGGACCTCAACAATTGCAATAGCTTGAGAAGCACCTTGATCTATCCAACGAGTTGGAACCTGAGTTTTACGCGTTACACCAACTTTTATTTCGCAAGCTGAAGCCAAATAAACAATGTGAGGCTGCAACTGAACTTTTGACTCATATTCTAAATCTCTATCTGCAATTCCTAAATGCGCCGTGCTCAATTCTGGTCTCATAATCCAATCTCCAACTTCTGGACTTGAATAGAAGCACTCGTAACAAAAACCTTGTCGGTATATTTTTTTCTTTTTACCGCAATTCAAACATTGGTAGCCTACAAAATTGATTTCAATTTCTTTATCCAATAATTGATTCACATTTAAGAAACTATCTTCGAAAACCAAATAATATTGAATTGGACTTCCAAGTTCGGTTTGCATTTTTGTCAGTACACCTTGATATTGCATTTGTATTTTTATTTATAATTGCTGATTTCGATTTATCAAAAGATTTAAAATTTTTTGTGTTAAAATTCGTTTGATTAGATAGAATCTTTACTTCAAATAGAATTGTTTTTTACAAAAAAATATTATTTTTGATATGAAGACAAAGTTACTATTTGTCTCTCGATATTCAAATTTTAAGTTTTTTGTTTTGCATATATTGTAAAGATTTAAAACCTAAAATCCTTTAACTAAAAAACAAATTCATGCCTTTATCTATTATCAATTCGTTTGCATCCTGGGTCCTCAAACAAAGGATTCATCAAATAGAACTTTTTTTAAAATACCCAAATGAAGTTCAGGAAGAATTATTGCACAACTTATTGACGGCATCTGAAAATACAGTTATTGGAAAAAAATATGAATTCTCGAGTATTAATTCTTATCAGACATTTGCAGAAAGAGTTCCTATTGCAACTTACGAAGAATTACAGCCACTTATAGAACGTACACGTTTGGGCGAGCAAAACGTTTTTTGGGAAAGTCCGATTAAATGGTTTGCTAAATCGAGCGGAACTACAAATGCCAAAAGCAAGTTTATTCCGGTAAGTAATGAAGCCCTTGAAGATTGTCATTACAAAGGCAGCAAAGATCTTTTGTGTCTTTACTTAAATAATAATGAAGATTCTGAATTGTTTTTGGGAAAAAGTCTTCGCTTAGGCGGAAGCTCTCAGATTTACGAAAACAACAATACTTTCTTTGGCGATTTATCGGCTATTTTGATTGAAAACATGCCTATTTGGGCTGAGTTCAGCAGTACACCAAGCAGTAAAACTTCGCTTATGAGCGAATGGGAAACGAAAATTGCAGCCATTATCAACGAAACTAAAAATGAGAACGTAACCAGTTTTGCAGGAGTTCCGTCTTGGATGTTGGTTTTAATGAATAAAGTTCTTGAAAACACAGGCAAACAAAGCTTATTGGAACTTTGGCCAAATCTGGAAGTTTACTTTCACGGAGGTGTAAGTTTTTCTCCTTATAGAGAACAATACAAAAAACTTTTGCCAAGTAAAGATTTTAGATATTACGAAATATACAATGCTTCTGAAGGCTTTTTTGCGATTCAGGATTTAAACAATTCGAGCGATTTATTACTAATGCTGGATTACGGAATTTTCTACGAATTTATTCCGATGGATACTTTTGGAACTCCAAACCAAAAAGTGGTTCGTTTGGCGGATGTTGAATTGAATAAAAACTACGCCATCGTTATTACTACAAATTCTGGTTTGTGGCGTTATTTAATTGGCGATACGGTTCGTTTTACTTCTTTAAATCCGTACAGAATTAGAGTTACAGGAAGAACCAAACATCATATTAATGTTTTTGGTGAAGAATTAATGGTAGAAAATACCGATCAGGCTATTGCAAAGGCTTGCCAAGTGACTCAAACTGAAGTTATCGATTATACGGTTGCTCCTATTTTTATGCACGACAAAGAAAAAGGTGCTCATGAATGGATGATCGAATTCAAGAAAGATCCTGCCGATGTAGGTCTTTTCCAAAAAGTTCTGGACGAAACTCTGCAAACCCTAAATTCTGACTACGAAGCAAAACGCTATAACAATATGACTTTAAATCCTTTGGTGGTTAATGTTGCCAGAGAGAACCTATTTTATGACTGGTTAAAGGAAAGAGATAAATTGGGCGGTCAGCATAAGATTCCAAGACTTTCGAATCAGAGAGATTATTTGGAACAATTGAAAGAAATGTGCTAATAACAACTTACAAAATGAAAGACACAAAATTCAGCGAAATGACCACCGAAGAACTGATTAAAAATCAGAAGACATTAAAAACCGTGCATACTATCTTTTGCGTTGTTCTTTTTATGTTATTCGTTCTTAATATATTCATTGTTTTTATGAAAGGCTTTAGCGCCATGAATGTTATTCCTGTTGCTTTGTTACCTATTCTTTTCCTGAATCTTAAGAATTTAAAGGAAATGAAACGAGAACTGGAATCTAGAAAATAAGTAAAAAAAGTCTTTTCTCTATATGAATAGCCACTAACTTTAGTGGTCAAAAAACATTACACATTAATGGCTTTAGCCAAATATATACTCTAGCTAATCAATTTTGGCTAAAGCCTTATCAGTACTTTATATTTTACTCCTCCAGCTAAAGCTGGAGGCAATTCAATTAAAACTTCTTTTAAAATTTCATTTTTCTTTTTAAAAACGATAATTCCACTAAACCCGCATGAGGGATAGAAGTGGAAATCCTTTTATGCCGGGGTTCGGCATAAAAGATTGAAACGGATAGCCCGACCCACCTTTTTCTGGCGGGACATGCCCAAATAAAAAAACCTCAGATCTTAATTGAAAGACTGAGGTTTTGTTTTATTGCATCTAATATGTCATTTCGACGAAGGAGAAATCTCCACAAGTAGCTCCGTAACGAAAAACCAATCTTTGTCGAGTTTCTTACGAAGATTTCTCCTTCGTCGAAATGACAAAAATTGTGCAAAATTAAACTTCTACATCATATCGATATATCTGTCGTGGTATCCTAAAAGATATAAAACACCATCAAGTCCTAAACTTGAAATTGACGTTGAAGCACTTTCTTTTACTTTTGGTTTAGCGTGAAAAGCGATTCCAAGACCTGCTAAATTTAACATTGGCAAATCGTTGGCTCCATCTCCAACCGCGATAGTCTGGTTGATGTGGATTCCTTCTTTTTCGGCAATTGCTTTTAATAATTCTGCTTTTTTCTGACCATCTACAATATCACCTAAATATTTACCTGTCAGTTTACCATCTTTTATTTCTAATTGATTGGCGTGAACGTAGTCTATTCCTAATTCTTTTTGAAGATATTCTCCAAAATAGGTAAATCCTCCAGAAAGAATTGCTGTTTTATAACCATAGTATTTTAAGGCTTTCATTAAACGATGTGCGCCTTGCGTGATTGGTAAATTAATCGCAACGTTTTGCAAAACTTCTTCGCTCAAACCTTCTAACAAAGCCATACGTTTTTTGAAGCTTTCGTTGAAATCAATTTCACCGTTCATAGCCGATTCTGTAATGGCACGAACTTGATCTCCTACTCCATTCAATTCTGCTAATTCATCGATTACTTCGGTTTGAATTAAAGTCGAATCCATATCGAAGCAAACCAAACGGCGGTTTCTTCTGTAAATATTATCTTCTTGGAAAGAAATATCAACGTTGAGTGTTCTAGAAATTTCCATAAAACTTGCTGTCATGGTAATCTTGTTAACAATTTCGCCTGTTACAGACAATTGAATACAAGAACGCGGATATTCTTCTTTTTCTACGACAGAAGTTCTTCCTGTTAATCGGATAATAGAATCAATATTTAAATTCTGATCTGACAATATTTGGGTCACTGCAGATAGTTGTGAAGCCGCCAGTGTCTCTCCTAAAATATTGATGATATAACGCTGTTTTGATTGTGATTTTACCCACGTTTCATAATCTTCGATAGAAATCGGAATAAATTTGACTTTAATTTCCAATTCGTATGCTTTAAACAAAAGATCTTTTAAAACGGGTGCAGATGAAGATCCTGCAGCAATCTCGAACAAAATTCCTAAGGAAAGTGTATCATGTATATCAGCTTGCCCGATATCTAAAATATTAGCATCGTACGTTGCTAATACAGCTGTTAAACCTGCTGTAACTCCAATTTTATCGTGTCCAGAAACTTTTAATAAAATAATTTCTTTATCTTCTGCTGCCATTTTTCTTTCTTGATTATGAAGCGACAAAAATCGGCAATCTCTTGTTGATAAAAAAGAATAATCATTGTTTTTTTGAAACAAAAAAGCACATTTCCATGTGCTTTTTCGAGTAATTTAACATTTCTGTTTTATTATTAAAATAACATAACTTTTATGTTAGTTCTTGTTCATGTTTTCGTCAAAATTTACCATCCAATTGATTCCAAATTTGTCTTTAAACATTCCGAAATAAGCTCCCCAGAAAGTTTTGTTCATTGGCATTTCTACTTTTCCTCCTGCAGAAAGTCCGTTAAAAATTCTATCTGCCTCTTCTGTGCTTTCTGTATTAATAGAAACGGAAAAGTTTTCTCCAATAGGCAAATCGCCAAATCTTGTCGAACTGTCGCTTCCCATTAAAATAGTATCTCCAATTGGAAGAGAAACGTGCATTATTCTTTCAGCGTCTGCTTCAGAAACTTGATCACATCCTTCTTCTTTTGGCATGTCTTTAAATTTTCCTATATATGGAAATTCACCTCCAAAAACGGATTTGTAAAATAGAAATGCTTGTTCGCAATTTCCATTAAATAATAAATAAGGATTTACTGTTGCCATGATATTTTTTTAATTGTTAATTATAAATTTTAAATTGTTAGTTGTCCTTCTTTTTTCTATTCTTTTGCGTTTACTTCTCAGACAATTCTTTAATCAATTCCACCGCTTTTGGAAAAGCGTCTTTGAAATAATCAATATGTTTTTCAATCACATCAACTTCAACATGAAGATTTACAGCATCTCCTTTTGGAGTCAGTTTATAAGTTTCCATTGCGCCACTCCATTTTTCCGTCTCTGCATTTGGTGGCACTTCTTTAAAGTCTTTGATTTCGCCAAGATGTTTAAAAGCCATATATTCATTTGGAATTTTAGTTTCAATAAGACTATTCATTCCTGCTCCGCCAGGGCCTAAAAAGTAAATTTTATCGCCTTCGTTCCAATTCGATTCCGCATAACTTCCTTCAGCGAAAACACTTGTCCATTTTCTGTACGTTTCATCGTCCCATAAGACTTTCCAAATCTTTTCTTTAGAAGCCTTTATCTCAATATTAAACACTAATTTCTCCATCTTAATCTGGTAATTTACTAAAATCCATAAATAAAACATTCCAACGATGACCATCCAAATCGGTAAAACCGCAACCGTACATCCAGCCCTGACTTTCGGCAGGAGGAGCAAAAACGTTTCCGCCGGCTTCTTTGACTTTTTCAGCTAATTCATCAACTTCTTCCCTGCTTTCTGCGTCGATCGAAATCAAGACTTCTGAGCTAGATTTCGTATCGGTAATACTGTTTTGAGAAAAACTCGAAAAAAGCATTTCTTCAAAAAGCATTATCACAAAATGTCCTTCACCTACAACCATGCACGTCGAACTTGGCGTATCATGCTGTTCATTAAACGAAAAACCAATTTTCCAGAAAAAGTCTTTCGCTTTTGCCACATCCTTTACAGGAAGATTCAACCATATTTGTTTTGTCATTTTTTGTTTTTTTGTTGGGTTAGATATTTATTTCTTTTTAAACCATATAAGTATTATTTAGCATTCTATTTTCAACCTTTGAGCCTTTATTACTCTCCTCCTTTGCACCTTAATTAGCTTCAACGTAACTTTTAAAATTATCTAGAATTGCCTGCCAGCCAGCACGCTGCATTTCTTCTGGGTTCTGCGTTTCTGGGTCAAAACTTTCAATTATTTCAACACCATCTGCTGTTTTTGTAAAAGTAATTTCAACTTTTCTTCCGTCTCCCATAACATACGAAAGCGCTTCATTTGGTTTTACTAAAGTAAATTCACCTCCAAAATCAAAACTCATACTTCCGTCTTTTGCTGCCATAGTCGATTTGAATTTCCCTCCTTCTCTCAAATCAGTTTCTGCATAAGGCGTGTGCCAGTCAGGAGAAGCAAAGCTCCATTTTGTAATATGTTCCGGAGTATTCCAAAAGTTCCAAACTTTGTCAAGAGATGCATTAACGGTGTTTTTAATTGTTATCATTTTTATAGTTTTTTAATATTCTTTTGTTTAATCTGTTTCGTATTAATTATTACATATTTTCTGGAATCTGACTTTCATCCATAAAGAAAACTTCCCAATGATGCCCATCAACATCCAAAAAAGTTCTTTGATACATCCAGCCATAATCATTTGTCTGGTTATAATCTGTTCCGCCTGATTTAATGGCTTTTTCCATCATTTCATCAACCTGCTCTCGAGTGTCTACTGAAATAGCAATAATAGCTTCACTAGTTGTTGTTGAATCACAAATTTGTTTTTTGGTAAATGTTTGATAGAACTCTTCTACCAAAATCATCACAAATATATTTTCATCAATAACCAAACAAGCTCCTTTTTCGTTTGTGAATTTTGGATTGGTTGAAAAACCAAGTCCGTTATAAAAAGACACTGCCCTGTTTAAATCTTTTACAGCAAGATTTAAGAAGATTTTTGTTTTCATCTTTATAAAATTACGAATTAATTAAAACAAATTTAATTTTTTAAGATTACTTAAAAATGCCAATAAAAGTCATTTTTAGGGGCATTTAAGACATTTTACTTATTTTTGTAAGATATTGAAACTTCAAAAAACCAAAATATCATGAGCACGAAACTAGGTTTAATCATACCTCACGATTATAAATTACTGAGCATCGCAGCAATATTAGAGGTATTCGAAACTACAAATAAACTTACTCCTGGAACTGAAAAACCATTTGAAATTATGATTTTTCAATCGCAAGAGCAAAACGATCAAGGAAATTTATTTGGATATAAAAGCAACGCGATTGAAACTTCAGATAGTATTCTAGACTTAATTTTAATTCCCGCTTTTACTACAGATAATATGAGCGAGATGATTAAAAAGAATAAAAGTTTTATTCCGTGGTTGCAAAAACAGCATAAAGCTGGAGCCGAATTGGCTAGTTTTTGTACGGGAGCTTTTTTATTCGCAGCCTCTGGTTTACTGAATGAAAAATTGGCGACAACACACGTTGATGCCTGCAGTGCATTTACCAAAGCTTTCCCGATGGTAAAATTAAAACCAGAAGAAACTTTGACTGCAGACGGAAGTTTATACACCAGTGGCGGATCGACCTCAACCTTTCACCTATTGATTCTTTTGGTTCAGAAATTCTGCGGTAACGAGATGGCAGTCAAAATTGCTAAAACATTCTCAATCGACCTGAACAGATACAAACAAAGCTATTTCAGCACTTTTAGACCCAACCATTTGCACAATGATTCTTTAGTAGCCATGCTACAGCAAAAAATTGAGAATCAATACCATTCCATCGAAAAACTGGAAGAAATCACAAAAGATATTCCGACAAGTACCAGAAACATGACACGCCGTTTCAAACAAGTGACAGGAATTCCTCCAATTGAATATTTGCAAAACATTAGAGTCGAAAGTTCGAAAAAATATTTAGAACAAACCCAGCTTTCGATCTCAGAAATTATTGAAAAAACAGGTTATAACGATCCTAAAGCTTTTAGAAAAGTGTTTTATAAAATGGTCGGAATGAAACCAATTGAATATCGAGAGAAATTTAGAGTTCAATAGTTTCCATAAAACTGAACAAAAAAGACAATAAAAAAACCTGTTCAAACAATGAACAGGTTCTATAATTAAGCTTTGTCAAAGTTTAAAACTTTGACAAAGTTATTTGATTACTTTAAGAAGCAATTTCCATACGCTTCAATAAGTTTTTACTTAACGTATGTTCTGCGTATTCTTTATCGATTGTCAAACTAATATCATCAGATGTTGGCAGTTCGTACATCGCATCTGTCAAGATAGCTTCACATAAAGAACGTAATCCACGAGCACCTAATTTATACTCTAAAGCTTTATCTACAATAAAATCTAAAGCTTCATCTGTAATCGTGAATTCAACATCATCCATTAAGAATAATTTCTGATATTGTTTGATCAATGCATTTTTAGGCTGTGTTAAAATTGCACGAAGCGTTGCTTTATCCAAAGGATCCATATGCGTTAAAACCGGTAAACGTCCAATAATCTCAGGAATCAAACCAAAGTCTTTAATATCTTTTGGAATAATGTATTGCAATAAATTGTCTTTATCAATATTGTCAGTATTTTTAGAAGTTGAATAACCAACTGCCTGACGGTTTAGACGTTTAGAGATAATACGCTCTACTCCATCAAAAGCTCCACCTGCAATAAATAAGATATTTTGTGTATTTACCTCAACAAATTTTTGGTCTGGGTGTTTACGTCCTCCTTTTGGCGGTACGTTTACAACTGTTCCTTCCAACAATTTTAATAATGCCTGCTGAACACCTTCTCCAGAAACGTCACGAGTTATTGATGGATTATCGCTTTTACGGGCAATTTTATCAATCTCGTCAATAAATACGATTCCTCTTTCTGCTTTTGCTACATCATAATCTGCAGCCTGAAGCAAACGAGTCAAAATACTTTCAACGTCTTCTCCAACATAACCTGCTTCTGTCAATACTGTAGCATCAACAATAGCCAAAGGAACATCCAACATTTTAGCAATAGTTTTTGCCACTAATGTTTTTCCTGTTCCAGTCTGACCCACCATAATGATGTTACTTTTTTCAATCTCAACTTCATCGTCTAATTGCTGTTGCATTAAACGTTTGTAGTGATTGTAAACTGCAACCGACATTACTTTTTTAGTCTGGTCTTGACCAATAACATATTGATCTAGGAAAGCTCTAATTTCTTTTGGTTTCTTTAAAATTAAGTCCCCAACTAGTTTTGCGCTTCCGCTAGATTTTAATTCTTCTAAAACAATTCCGTGTGCCTGTTCAATACACTTATCACAAATATGTGCATTGATACCTGCAATTAATAAATTAGTTTCTGGCTTCTTTCTTCCACAAAACGAACATTCTAATACTACTTTTGCCATTCTATATTTAGTTACTAAGCTGCAAAGATACTAAGTTTCTAAGCTTTTTTACCTAAAACTTAAAAAGTTAGCTCCTTACAGCTTAATATTTATTTTTTGTTTCAAGTTTAATTTTGTTTCAAGTTTCAAGTTAATCTTAGAACCTTAGTTCCTTTGCAACTTTGAACCTTAAAAAAAATTATCCTCTTCTTAATACTTCGTCAATCATTCCGTACTCTTTAGCTTCGTCAGCGATCATCCAGTAGTCACGCTCACTGTCTTTGTGTACTTTGTCAAAAGGCTGACCTGAATGCTGAGAAATGATGTTGTATAATTCATCTTTTAATTTCAGCATCTCACGTAAGTTGATTTCCATATCTGTTGCAACACCTTGCGCTCCTCCAGATGGCTGGTGAATCATTACTCTTGAGTGAGGCAATGCAGAACGTTTTCCTGCAGCTCCTGCGCATAATAGAACTGCTCCCATAGAAGCTGCCATTCCTGTACAGATTGTTGCTACATCTGGCTTGATGTATTGCATGGTATCGTAAATTCCTAAACCTGCATAAACACTTCCTCCTGGAGAGTTTAAGTAAATTTGAATATCTTTTGATGCATCAGCGCTCTCTAAAAATAACAACTGAGCCTGAACGATATTAGCAATCTGATCGTCAATACCTGTTCCTAAAAAGATAATTCTGTCCATCATTAATCTTGAGAAAACGTCTAATTGAGAAATATTCAATTGGCGCTCTTCGATAATATATGGAGTCATGTTTGTTGGTGTCATCGCTGCTACGATTTTATCGTAATACATTGCGTTTACTCCTTGGTGCTTTGTAGCAAATTTTTTAAATTCTTTACCGTAGTTCATATTTTTAGTTTAAAGTTGAAAAGTCTAAAGTCAGCTAGTGACTTAAACGAATTAAACAAAGTTCATACCTTTTTATAAGAGATGCCAATTTGTCTGAAACGTTTCTTTTGTTTCAAGTTTAAGGTTTCAAGTTAACTGAAGAAAACGTGAAACCTGAAACCTTAAACTTGAAACAAAAAAGAACGTCAACAGAATAAAAAATTCCATTGACGTTCAAATATAATTATTTTTATCTTTCAGTTTCTGTAATAAAATCTTAATTTTTAAAAAGTATACCTCTTAATTTTCGACTTTACAACTTTTAACTTTCAGACTAAAATTTATTC